>Ga0335073_10008508_pt1 | contig 14403 bp, 14 predicted proteins | sample Lox_Sample_22_FD_207093 | JGI IMG/M metagenome (GOLD analysis project Ga0335073, IMG submission 207093) | Soil microbial communities from Loxahatchee National Wildlife Refuge, Florida, United States - Lox_Sample_2.2 | ecosystem: Environmental > Terrestrial > Soil > Wetlands | place: USA... | reverse complement strand
GGACCATCCAAAACCCGCCGGCCCGCGCATCCAGCCGTACCGCCTCCGGCGGGCCGCGCTGGCGCGGTGGCTCTCCGCGCACGCTCCGAAGGGGACCTGGCGCATCGTGCCGCTCGCGGATCGGTTCGGTCGGTCGGTCGCTCCGGGCGTCGACCTCCTCGTCGTCTCCGCGGAGACCGCCGCCGGCGGAAAGGCCGTCAATCGCGAACGCCGGCGCCGGGGACTCCCGGAGGTGCCGGTCGCCATCGTCCCGCTCGTGCTCGGCGACGACCTCGAGCCCCTCAGTTCGCGCCGCATCCGGGCCGGGGAGATCGACCGCCGGGGCCGGCGGATCGCGCCGATCCGCGTCGCGGTCGCGGCGTCCGACGCGGCGTCCGCCCGGGCCGCGGTCCGGGGGATCCGTCGCGCGATCCCCGTGGCGCGGATCGTGATCGCACCGGCCGGTCGGCCCCGTGCGGCGCGCCGCCCGTCGGCCCGGGCCCTCGCGCTCCGCGCCCGGGCCCGGGCGCCGCTCGCGGTCGGGGTCGTGCGGGGACGGCGGGGCTGGACGCTGGTCGAGGCGTCCCGGTCGGTCGTCCTCGCCCCGCGCGCCGTGCACGGGACGAGCGACCGCGACCTCGCCCGGGGCGTCGCGGCGGTTGTGCGGCCGAGTCGGCCGCAACCCCTTTGATACCCCGCTCCCCTCGCGCGGTCGATGGAGACGTACCTGCGCATCGCTTTCGACAGCGAGGGCGCTCCCCCGTCGGAGGTCGCCGACCGCCTGCGGTCCTGCGGGTTCGTGCCGACCCACGGCAACTACGACTTCGTCTACGACTGGCAGGGCGCGGCGACGCGCGAGCAGATCCTCGACCTGTCGGACGAGGTGACGCGGCAGCTGCGGGGCTACCGCGTCGCGATCGAGATCGAGACGGTCTAGCGTCGAACGCCGTAAGAGGTTTTATCGCCCGACCGTTGGGACGCCGATGGTGCAGAAGTATCCCGTCCGCACGAGCCACCGAGGCCAGCTGAACCGCGAGGCGATCGCCGGCCTGCTCCGCGAGGCGTTCGGCGCGGCGGAGCCGGAGGGAACCGGGGCGTCGACCCGCTTCGGGGCGATCGAGCGGCTGTTCGTGCGCCCCGAGGGCCGGGAGCTGGCGGTCGACATCTCGATGAACCCGAAGGTCAGCAACGACGTTGCGGCGGACACGATCGCCCGCTACAATCGGTTCCTCGAGGCCGCGACCGGCTACTCCTCCAAGGAACGGGCCAAGCGCCTCCGGAAGACGGCGGGCGGCCCGGCGGCGGAGGCGTAGGTCGGTGTCGGCCGGCGCGGGCCGGGGGACGGCCCCGCCGCCGACCGAGCTGGAACGGATCCGGACGGCGGTCGCCGCGTACTTTCCGGTCTACGACACGACGGTCGCCGCCCAGTCGCTCCTGCTGGCGGTGTCGATCGACCGCTCGACCCTCGAATCGAAGTTCGACCGGCTCCGGCTCGAGCTGTGGAAGCAGGGGTACGTCCCGTTCCTCCGACGCCTCTCGGGGGAGGACGTCATCGAGGTCGTGCGCCGGCCCCCGGCGCGCCCGCGGGGCCTCTGGGTGAACCTCGTCCTCCTCGCCGCCACCATCAGTACCACGGTCTTCGCCGGCGCGCTCATCTGGCTCACCTACTCCGGCGGCACGTCGATCACCGTCGACGACGTGCTGTTCGGGGGCCTGTACTTCGCGCTGCCGATCCTCGCGATCCTCGGATTCCACGAGCTGGCCCACTACGCGGCGGCGCGGCGCCGCGGGCTGGACGCCTCGCTGCCGTTCTTCATCCCGGTGCCTCCGCCGCTGCCGTTCGGGACGTTCGGTGCGTTCGTGAGCATCCGAGCGCCGTTCCCGGACCGGAAGGCGCAGTTCGACGTCTCGGCCGCGGGGCCGCTGGTCGGCTTCGTGATCGCGCTGCCGATCGCCCTCGCCGGCCTCTACCTCTCGGCGCACGCCCCCGTCCTTCCGGCGAACGTCTGCACGCCGACGGTGCTGGGGCTCAACTACGGGGAGTACCTGTTCTCCCCGTCGTCGATCCTCTGGCACCTCTTTGGCCTGTTCCTGCCCGCGTCGCTGGTCGGGGCGCATCCGCTCGCGCTCGCGGGGTGGGTCGGCGTCCTCGTGACGGCGATCAACCTGCTGCCGATCGGCGCGCTCGACGGCGGACGCGTCTTCCGCGCAGTGTTCGGCGAGCGGTCGCGGTACGTGAGCTACGTCGGCGCCGCGGCGCTGCTCGGTCTCGGGCTGTTCTACACGGGATGGCTGGTCTTCGCGTTCCTGATCCTGATCCTCGGGCTGCGGAATCCGGCCCCGCTCAACGACGCCACGACGCTGGACGCCAAGCGGTACGTCCTCGCGGCCTGCGTGGTCGCGATCCTGATCACGGGATTCGCGGTCGTACCGGTCCAGGCGCCGACCGGGGCGATCAACCTCTCCGCGAGCAATCCCGCGTACCCGGCGCCCCCGCCGGGCGCGCAGATCGCGGCGAACATCGAGTTCGCCCTCGGCAACCCGGATCTGGTCAGCCACGGCTTTGTCGCCGAGGCGACGGTCGTCGGCGTGGTCGTGACGAACGGGAGCACGACCGAGAACCTGACGGGGCCGCAGCTCGCTGCCTGGGCAGCGGAGACGAACTGGACGTTCGTCCTGCCGAACGGGACCGAGGTGCCGGTCGGCCCGGGCGCGTCGGTCGGTCTGCCGGCGGAGGACTACGTCACCCTGGTGAGCGGCGCCGTGACGACGATCGGTCTCGATCTGTCGAGCCCGCGCGCGGCCGACGGCCTTACGATCGACTTCTCCGTCTCGGAGCTGTGCCCGCCTTCGACCGGGGGCCACGCCTCCGAGGCGGTCACGATGGCGTTCTCGTAGGTCCGTCGGGCGCGCGGTACACCCGGAACTCGCGGGTGAGCGAGCGGTGGACCCGGACGGAGATCGTGCGCTCCGGGCGCCCCGGGATCGGGAGGGCGGCCGTGCCCGACGGCACGACGACCACCAGCCGGCCCCCGGGACGGAGCCGCGCCGCCCACCGGGGCACCACGCGCGCCACGACGTCGGCGCTCGACTCCCCGCCGGTCGTCGAGGCGCGGCCGTACGGCGGGTCGGTGACGACCGCATCGAACCGCCCGTCCGGGCGGCGGAAGTCGACCGTCCCCGCGTCGCCCTGTACGAGCTCGCCCGGGGAGACGCCGAGGTGGGCGAAGTTCTTCAGGGCCCCGACGACCATGGTGGCGTCGAGGTCGATGCCGTAGGTGTGCGCGTGGAGGAGCGCCGCCTCGGCGAGCAGCGCGCCGGTCCCCACGAACGGATCGACCACTCGGTCGCCGAGACGTATCTCCGCGAGGTTGGCGACCGCCCGGGCCAACCGGGGAGCGAGCGACACCGGACGCTGGAACGGGAGGCTCGGCATCCGACGGGCGGCCGTCGCCGGGCGGTCGACCGTCGCCGCTTGCTCGAGAAGGATCGGGGCGCCCGTGGCTCCTGGGGCGAGCACGAACCGTCGCTCCGGGCGCTCCAGGTCGATCGTCCCACCGGCCGTCCGGTAGGCGTCCCCGAGCGCCCGCAGCTCGGCGTCGGCCGTACCGCGCGACCTTCCGAGACGGCGAAACTCCGCCGATCGTCCGATACGCCCCGCCCGTTCGACGGCGCGATCGATCGCGACCCCGGGCTCGACCGGCACCAGGCACCGGTGGGCGAGGGCGAGGCGACCGGCGAGCTGCGCGACGACGTCGGCCGCGGGCAGCTCCACCCGGACGAGTCCCGGAAGGTCGGGGTCGGTGGCGCCTCCTCCCAGCGCGCGGGCCGCGCCGGCGATCTCCGCGGCGGCCAGCTCCTCCGACTCTCCCGACGGTTCCACGTAGGCGACGATCACGGCCCCTCCTCCCGCGCCCACCGCTCGAGACGCCGCCGGATGCCGGCCGTGTGCGACCCCTCCCAGTAGAGATGGCCGCATCGTTCGCAGGCGAACTCGGGGGTCGCCGACGCGGCGCGCCGCGCCGAGCCTCCCGGGTTCCCGCCGGGAGAACGGGGGAGCAGCCGGCCGTTGCACAGCGAGCAGCGGTCGAAGCGGACGACCGTTGCCAGGTCGGGCCGGGCGACGCGGAGTTCCCGCCACTGGGCGTCGATCGTCACCGAGCGGAGGAGGATCGCGCCGGGGGTCGCGGCGGCCAGGCGTCGGTCCCGTGTCAGGAGCGTCCGACCTTCCCGGATCGCGCGCGCCCGGATCTCGTCGTCGGCCTCGCCGCGCGCGTACTCGGTGTCGTCGCCGACGAAGCGAAGGTACCGGGCCAGTCGACCGAGCATCTCGTCGGCGAGCCAGTGGCGGTCGTCCACCCGGGGGGACGGGGGCGGCCGGAAGTTTACCCTTTTGCGTCAAATACGGACGCACGTGTCGACCGCCGACCGGGCGTGGCGCGCCTCTTCGGGACGAACGGCATCCGCGACGTGGTCGGCACTGGCCTGACCGCCCCGTTCGTGACCCGCATCGCGGCCGCGGTCGCCTCCGTCGCGCCCACCGACCGGCCCGTCGCGGTCGGCTGGGACGGGCGGACCTCGAGCGACGCATTCGCTCGGATCGTCACCGCCACGCTGGCGCTCGCCGGGCGACGGGTCGTCGAGCTGGGATTGCTGCCGACCCCGGCCGTCCAGTACAACGTCCCGCGCGTCGGGGCCGGTCTCGGCGTGATCGTCACGGCGTCGCACAATCCGGCCGAGTTCAACGGCGTGAAGTGCATCGCCGCGGACGGGCTCGAGGTGCCCCGCGAGGTGGAGGCGGCGATCGAGACGGCCGTCGAGCGGGGGACGATCCCGGCGGTGCCGTACGACCACGTCGGAGAGATCGTCGCCGATCGTCTCGGCGCGACCCGGTACCTGGACGGGATCGTCGGCCAGGTCGACCGGGACCGGATCGCCCGTCAGCGGCTCTCGGTCGTCCTCGACTGCGCGAACGGTGCCGGAGCGGTCACGAGCCCCACGCTCCTTCGGCGGCTCGGCTGCCGAGGCACCACGATCAACGGCCACGTCGACGGTACGTTCCCCGGGCATCCTCCCGAGCCCACCGAGGCGAACCTCGCGTCGCTCGCGCGCACGGTGACGGCACTCGGCGCCGACCTCGGCGTCGCGCACGACGGCGACGCCGACCGCGCGATGTTCGTCGAGGGCGGGGGACGGTTCGTTCCCGGCGAGGAGGTCTTCGCACTGCTCGCGCGCGACCAGGTCGCGCGTCATCCCGGGAGCGTCGTCGTCACCTCGATCGCCTCCCCCGCCTCGATCGAGGAGGCGGTCCGCGCGGCGGGCGGCTCGGTCGTGTACACGCGGGTCGGTTCGCCCGCGATCACGCACGAGATGCAGGCGCGGAGGGCGGTGTTCGGCGGCGAGGACAACGGCGGCCTCGTGCTGCCGGCGTTCCACCTGGCGCGGGACGGGGCGATGGCGCTTGCCGCGGTCCTCGACCTGATGGCGCGGAAGGAGCGGACGCTCGCCGACCTCCTCCAAGACGTGCCGCGGTCGACGCTGATCAAGGAGAAGGCGGAGTGCCCGATCGGTGTGCGGGAGCGGGTGATGGCCCGCGTGACGGCCGAGCTCACCCCCGGCGCGGACCGGGTCGTGACCCTGGACGGGGTGAAGGTGTTCGGCGACGGGGGGTCGCTGCTCCTGCGCCCGTCCGGGACGGAACCGCTCGTCCGGGTAACCGCGGAGGGCAAGGACCCGGCGACCGCCCGTCGGTTGGCGGACCGGGGCCTGGCGATCGTCCGGGCCGCCGTCGCTGCCGAGGCTCCGTAGCCGCCGCGCCGCCTCACCGCACGAGCGGACCGAGCACGAGCAGGCCGAACAGCAGCAGCACGAGGACGATCAGCGTGATCGCCGCCATCGTACGCTCGCCCCCCCGGCGGAAGTAGTAGAAGCCGGCGGCGACCCGGACGAACGGCGTCGCCACGAGGCAGAGCACGCCCAGCGTGAGGTACGCGACGGGCGCCCCCGCCGCGAGTCCCGCGGCGAGCCCGTCGATCGTGAGATACCCGCGGGACGGATTGCTCTCGGCCCCCTCGTAGATCGCGCGGGGCTGCTCGACCAGTTCGGCGACGATCGCACCGGCGAGGAGGACGAGCGAGATCACGAGGCCGGTCCAGAGCACGCGGCCCATCCGGGCATACGCACTCGGCGGCAACGCGCGGTCCCCCGACGGCGCCGCGCTCATAGGAGCCGCAGTCCCCGGAGCACGGTCTCGATCGCGAGGCCCGCGATCACGAACAGGAACACGTAGCGGACGGTCTGGTTCTTGAGACCCGGCAGGAGCCGGCTACCGGCGACGGCGCCGACGGCGGTGCCGATCGCCGCGGGCGCCGCGACGTACGGGTCGACGTAGCCGGCGGCGAGCAGCACCCCCGCGCCGGCGGCCGCCGTGACCCCGATCATGAAGTTCGAGGTCGCGGTCGCGACCTTCATCGGAAGGCGGAGGTAGTGCTCGAGCGCGTAGACCTTGAACACCCCGCCCCCGATGCCGAACATCCCCGAGATCAGTCCTGCGCCGAAGCTCACCCCGAGCGCCGGGTCGGTTCGGGCGGCCTGGTAGGCGACCGACCGGCCCAACTGCTCGTCGTGGTAGACCCCGGAGAGACCGAGCTCCACCGAGCGCCGGTCCGGGCGCGTGTCGCCGGCCGTCGGCTCCTGCAGCCGCACCAGCGAGGAGGCGAACACGACCAGCAGGACGCCTCCGAGCGCGACCAGGAGCGCATTGTTGAGGTCGTGTCGGACGAGGACGACGGTCAGCGCCGCGCCGACCAGCGCGCCCGGAACGGTCGCGATCTCCAGGAACATCCCGATCCGCAGGTCGGTCAGGTGGCGGCGGACGTACACCGCGCCGGTCGTCGCCGACGTGGCGAGGACCGTGACCAGCCCGGCCCCGGCCGCAATCGGGAACGGCGCCCCGAACGCCAGGACGAGGACCGGGATGATGACGACCGCGCCCCCCACGCCGGTGAGCGACCCCACGAGCCCCGCGAACACCCCCGCCAGCGCGAGGAGGAGCACGAAGGCCAGCAGTTCCATGGGCTCCGATTTCGGTCCCGTTGAAAAGGTCAGCGGAGTCCGCGCGGGCCGGTGAACCTTGAAGGGGGGCTCGGGCTACCGTTCCGAGGTCGCATCGTGCAACCCCGCGGCGAGCGAGTCGCGCCGGGGGCGCCGGGGATGGAACCCCGGTGGTCCCACAGCAACAAGGACGGGGTTGGAACCGCCTACTCCGCGGACGCCCGGCTCTGGTACACGCTCTGGCGGGGGACGGTCACGGAGGTCTACTATCCACGGATCGACCGACCGCAGCTCCGCGACCTCGAGTTCCTGCTCACGGACGGCACATCGTTCTTCCACGAAGAGAAGCGCCACCTGCACGCCGTCACGGAACGGCCGGATCCGTACGCGCTCGGCTACACGGTGACCTCCGAGCCCCCCGACCGGCGCTACCGCGTCCGGAAGACGGTGATCGGCGACCCGCACCAGCCGTGCCTCTTGCTGCGGACCGAGGTCGAGATGGCGCCGGAGCTGGTCGGATCCCTGCGGATGTTCGTCCTCGCCGCTCCGCACCTGGAGGTCGGGGGGTGGGGGAACTCGGCGACCGTCTACGACTTCCTCGGCCACCCGCTCCTCGCCGCCGAGAAGGGGCTCACGGCGCTCGCGTTCGGGGCGTCGCGCCCGTGGCGGCGCTGCTCGGTCGGATACGTCGGGGCGAGCGACGGCTGGACCGACGTCTCCGCGCACCTCGGGCTCAACTGGGAGTTCGACCGGGCGCCCGACGGGAACGTCGCGCTGATCGGCGAGCTGCCGCTCGAGCGCCGGAGCGAGTTCACGATCGGCCTCGCCTTCGGGGACTCGATCGACGCCGCGGCGACCACGCTGCTCCAGTCGCTCGCGATCCCGTTCGAGGAGCACCACCGACGCTTCGTCGAGCAGTGGCGCCGGACCGCGCTCCCGCCGTCCGATCTCCAGCGTCGCTCGGGCGACGGCGGCCATCTGCTGCGCGCCAGCCACTCGATCCTCCTCGCGCACGAGGACAAGGTGTTCCCCGGCGCGTTCATCGCCTCGCTGTCGATCCCGTGGGGCGCCGTCCAGAACGACCTCGACCGGGGGGGCTACCACCTCGTCTGGACCCGCGACCTGGTGCACACCGCGACGGCCCTCCTCGCCTGCGGGGCGGCCGAGGCGGCACGGCGGGCCCTGATCTACGTCGCCGCCCGACAGCGACCGGACGGGGGCTTTCCGCAGAACTTCTGGATCGACGGGACGCCGTACTGGCAGGGGATCCAGCTCGACGAGGTCGCCCTCCCGATCCTGCTCGCCGAGAAGCTCTCGCACTCGCACCAGTTGGGCGAGTTCGATCCGGACCCGCTCATCCGTCGTGGGGTCGGCTACCTGATCCGGGAGGGGCCCGTGACGCACCAGGACCGCTGGGAGGAGCTCGGCGGCTACTCCCCGTCGACGCTGGCGGCGTCGACCGCCGCCCTGACGGTCGGCGCGCGGCATTTCCAGCGGCTCGGGGATCCCGAGACGGCCGAGTTCGTCCAGGCGCACGCCGACTTCCTCGAGGCCCACATCGAGCAGTGGACCGTCACCACCCACGGGTCGCTCGTCCCCGGGATCTCCCGTCACTACGTCCGGATCCGGCCGGCGGTCGCCGGCGATCCGGTCCCGCGGGAAGGACCGGACCTCGGCACCGTGCGGCTGACGAACCTCGACCCCCTCGGTCCGACGGAGTTTCGGGCCTCCGAGATCGTCGACGCCGGCTTCCTGGACCTGGTCCGGTTCGGCCTCCGTCACGCGGACGACCCGCTGATCGTCGACTCGCTCGAGGTCGTCGACCGGACGCTCCGTATCGCCACCCCGTTCGGGCCGGTCTGGCGGCGGTACAATCATGACGGCTACGGCGAGCGGCCGGACGGTAGCCCGTTCGTCAATTGGGGGGTCGGCCGAGCCTGGCCGCTCCTCGTCGGGGAACGGGGGCACTACGAGCTCGCCGCGGGCCGCGACCCGACCCCGCAGCTCGCGACGCTGGAGCGGATCGCTTCCGGGACCGGCTTGCTCCCCGAGCAAGTCTGGGACACGGACGACCGCCCCGAGCTCCACCTCTTCCGGGGACGGCCGACGGAGGCGGCCATGCCGCTGGCGTGGGCCCACGCGGAGTACCTGGGGCTGCTGCGGTCGTCGACCGACCGGGCGGTGTTCGACCGGGTCCCCTCGGTCGCGGAGCGGTACCTCCGCCGGGCGCACGTCCGACCGGCCAGGGAGGTCTGGAACCATGCACGCCGCCCTCCGGTGATCGGCCCGGGCGAGGGGCTCCGGGTGGTCGCCCGCCGGCCGTTCCGGCTGCACGTCAGCGACGACGACTGGCGCACCGCCGCCGACCGGGAGTCGACGGCGACGGGCGTCGGGCTCGCGTACGTCGATCTCCCGCCGCTGGATCGCGTCGGCGCCGGGTACCGGTTCACCTTCTTCTGGCCGGACACCGGGCGGTGGGAGGGGACCGACTACGCCGTGGCCGTGCGGGCCGGCGGCACCGGCGGCGTCCCCTAGCGGGGCCGGGCGCGCCGCCGGGCCGAGGGCCGCGCGCGCGGGAAAGCCCGCGTCAGGCGGCGCCGCGTTCGCTCCAGCAGGGCGAGCGCCCGCCGGCGGGCGCGCTCCCGGACCGGTTCGGGCGGCGACCGAACGAAGTACGCCTCGAGGCTGCGCAGGGCGTTGTCGACCCGCCGCAGACGGGCGGTCGCCGGGTTCGTCGGCCCTCCGACGACTCCCGCCCAGAGGACCGTTAGGTCGGGCGCGGAGGTGCGCTCCAGTTGGCCGGCGCGGATCCGCCGCAGGAGCTGCCGGCCCCGGGGCGTAATCCGGTACAGCCGACGTCGCCCCCGCCGTTCGCCCACGGCGAGCCCTCGCTGGACCAGCGAGCGCAGCGCGGGGTAGACCGTTCCCGGTCCGGGGTTCCACTCCCCTTCGGTACGGTCCCGGACCCGCTGCGCGATCGAATAGCCGTAGATCGGACCGTCCCGTTCCATGCACGCGAGCGCGTACAGGGAGAGGATCCGACCGGGCATCGCGAACCGCCCGAGGGACAGTTCGCGCTATAAGAGCGGGAGCACGACCGCCGCCCCGCCGGCCCCGGAGCCGCTCATTCGACTTTCAGCCACCGGCGGGAGACGAGGTAGCCGAGCGTGAGCATCACGCCGGCGAAGATCGTCAGGTAGAGCAGGTACGTCCAGTCGACCGGCGTGCCGAGCACGAAGCTGCGGCCGAGCAGGGCGCTGAACGTGATCGGGTTGACGCTGGAGATCGCCTGCATCCACGCCGGGAAGTGGGAGCTGCCGAACAACGCCGCGCTGGAGAACATCAGCGGCATCGTGATGAAATTGGAGACCACCCCCGGCGTCTGCCAATCGGTCGACGACGCCGTGATGGCGAGGAACAGCGAACAGAAGCCGGTCGCGAGGAGCATCAGCGCGAGGACCCAGACCCCCCACTGCCACCAGACGACGTGGAAGCGGACCCCGAAGGCGAGGGCGGCCGCGACCATGATCGGGAACTGCACCAGGCCGCGGGTCGCCGAGCCGAGCGCCTTCGTGACGAAGACGGTCCCCTTCGAGGTCGGGGTGATCAGGATGCGCTTCATGAAACCGAACCGCTTGTCCTGGATCGTGCTCATCGACCCGAACATGCCGACGGTCAGCATCGAGGTCGACAGCACGCCCGGGAGCAGGAACTGGATGTAGTTGCTCGTCCCGAACAGCTCCTGCAGCAGGCCCGCCGGCACGTCCGAGAAGCTGCTGCCGAAGAAGGCGAGCCACATGAACGGCTGGACGACCGTGACGAGCAGCACGAACGGGTTGCGGAAGGTGCGCAGGATCTCGCGGACGTACAGTCCGTACAGGGCGCTCCAGGACGGCGTCACTGGCGCGTCCTCCGCATCTGGGCGTAGAACCGCCGCACGTCCCGGATCGGCTCGTCCTCGCCCAGGCGCCGCCCGGTGATGTCGAGGAAGACCGTCTCGAGGCTCGGCTTCTCGACGCTGATCCGGCGGATCGAGGCCGCCGGGTACGTCGCGAGCAGCCGCGGGAGGAACTCTTCCGACGAGGCGACCCGGATCACCCAGTCATTGCCCTGGGCGCGCACCTCCTGGACACCGGGGATCGCCGACAGGGCGGCCGGGTCGACCGGCACGCCGACCTCCAGTTGCACCAGGTCGGCGTGCACCCGGCCCTTCAGCTCCGAAGGGGTGCCTTCGGCCAGGATCTTGCCCCGGTCGATGATCGCGATGCGGTCGCAGAGGGCATCGGCCTCCTCGATGTAGTGGGTGGTGAGCAGCACGGTCACCCCGAACTCCTTGTGGATGGCCGTGATGATGCCCCAGAGCATCCGCCGGGTGCTGACGTCGAGCCCGATCGTCGGCTCGTCCATGAAGATCACCGACGGCTGGTGGAGCAGGGCGAGCGCGATCTCGAGCTTCTTGCGCATGCCCGTGGAAAAATGGCTGACCCGATCGTCGGCCCGGTCGATCAGCGAGAAGTAGCGGAGAAGGTCGTCCGCGCGCGACTCCCAGTCCGTGAGGCGCTGCAGCTTCGCCTGGAGCCAGAGGTTCTCGCGGGCGGTGAAGTCGTCGTCCAGGATCACCTCGGCGGCGACCCAACCGATGCGAGACTTCACCTCCATCGGATCCCGACGGATGTCGAAGCCGGCGACCGCGGCGTCCCCCTCGGTGATGTCGGTGATCCCCGTGAGAACCTTGATGAGTGTGGTCTTGCCGGCCCCGTTCGGACCGAGCAGACCGAACACCGTGCCGGACGGGATGGCGAGGTTCACCCGCTCCAGCGCGTGGACGGCTCGCTCCCCGTTGCCGTAGGTCTTCGACAGGTTGCGGACGACGATCGTGCTATCGGCCACGTTTCCCTCGTGCCGGCGACCGGATGTCGGCGGACGAGCGAAGCCGTCGCACCGCGTCGCCCAGCTCCCCCATCGCGGCGGTCCGGAGGCTCCGACCCCGGTCGCTTCTCGACTCTCGTTCGACGGTCGCGACGAGCGCGTCGAGGTGCCGATGGAGGTGCCGAAGCAGGTGGGCGCCCGGGTCGTCCGACCCGTGGATGGCCGCCCAGAGGCGGCTGAGGTCGGGAGCCTCGGAATCGCCCCCGGCGAAGTATGCCCGTATTCGCCGCAGGGTCGTGCGACCCCGGGGCGTGATGGTGTACAGCCGACGTCGTCCGTCCTGGGAGACGCGGGCGGCCCCCCGGTCGACCAACGCGTTCAGGGCCGGATAGATCGCACCGGGACCGGGACGCCACGCCCCGTCCGTCGCGACGGAGATCCGTTCGGCGAGCGCGTAGCCGTAGAGAGGCCCTTCGCGCTCCATCGTGGCGAGTGCGTACAGACCCACGACCCGGGCCGGACCGGGACCGCGTACCGCCGCGCTCGCCATAGTATCGACTTATGAGTTGATTTCGATATAACGCTTGGCGACCGAGACTCGGCCCGCTCCGCGATTCCCGTGTGCGTGGGCGGGGCCCCCTCGGAGCGCCCGGTGGGCCCTGCGTCGCGCCCGGGATGACGGATAACCTTCATAGGGCTCGAGCCGGCCATATAATGGTGGAGCGCAACGCGACGTGGCGCAGCCCGGAACGTCCGCACCGCCCAGCGTCGGGTCGGGGGACGAAGCATCGTTCGCGCGGGAGGCGGCCCGCGCCGGGCTCAATCTGCCCCGCGCTCATCCTCTCAATCTCTGGCTGGCGGTCGTGATCGTCCTGCTGATCGTGATGGCCGCCGTGGGCGTCGGGGAGTACACCGGCTGGGCCGTCGGTCCCCGCCACGGCACCGGGTCGCTCGCGCTCTACGGAGCGCAGGACTGCTCGGCGGCGATCGCTCCCGTGACGGTCCACCTCACGGGAATCGTCGGTTCCGACGCGGGCGCCCCGTGGGCGAACGCCCTCGAAGGGCTGGGGAACGCCTTCTCGTTGTGGACCGGCGGCTGCGTGGGGATCGCCGCCGCGACCAGTGCCGGCGACGGCTACGTGCCGGAACTTGCCGGACACGCCACGTTCTTCGCCGCCGGATCGCTGCCTCCGAACTCGACGGACCGGGCCGCGTTCGGAGGGACGGTGGCGACCGTGCCGGGCGCCCTGGTGGCGGTCGATCTCGTCTACAATCTCGCGGGCCTCTCCGCGCCGCTGCAACTGAACGCCAGCGTCGTGGCCGCGATCTACGACGGGACCGTCTCGTCGTGGAGCAGCCCGACGATCGCGGCGCTCAACCCGGGGGTCGACCTCTCCTCCGCACCGTCGATCACCCCGCTGTATCGGTCCGGCGCGGCCGGGGTAAACCTGCCGTTCACGACCTACCTATCGGACGGGAGCTCCGCGTGGAGCTCCGACGTCGGTCAGGGCACGTCGGTCGCCTGGCCCGTCGGGGTCGGGACCGCGAACGCGAGCGCGATGGCCGCGGCGCTCGCGTCGACCCCCGGCTCGATCGGCTACGTCGAGTCGATCGCCCCGATCCCGGCCAACACGACGATCGCTGCGATCGCGACCCCGAGCGACACCTTCGTCCTACCGACGGCTACGACCGTCGAGTCCGCCGCTACCTCCTGGGTAGGTTCTACTCCGGTCTCGCACCGGGATTGGGCGAACCTGTCGGTCGTCGACAGCCCGGGCGCCGCGAGCTACCCGATCGTCGAGGTAGCGTATGCGACCCTCTACAGCAATCTCGGCACTGCCTACGGCAGCGCCCTAAGCTTCACCAACGCCACGTGGCTTGTCTCGTTCTTCTGGTGGCTCGACTCGAACGCCTCGACGACGATCGCCCCGCTCGGGTTCACGCCGCTGCCGGCGGCGTTCCAGGGGATCGCCCACACCATCCTCGAGAACGAAACGTACAACGCCATCTACCTGACCGGTGAGAACGAGAGCGGCGAGGGAGGGGAGACCGGTGAGTTCTGATCCTCGTCTCGATCCGGGGGGATCGTCCTTGCCGCGCAGCAAGCTCGCGTCGCGATCCCCGGGGGCGCTCGCGTGATCCCCTGGAGCGGTGTCGCACTGGGGGCGGCGACCGTCCCGTTGTGGGTCGCTCTCGGGCGCGTCGTGCGCCCGTCGGCCGGCCGGTCGGTCTGGCGCGGCCCGTCCGAGGTGGCGCTCGCCCTCACGGTGATCGCGGCCGTTGCGGTGGTTCTCCTTGGGACCAGCGACGGAGCGCTGGCCGCGCTGGGCGTGGGACTGGGGGCCGTCGGGTCGACCGGCTACCTGCGGTTCCGGCGGACCGGCCGCCCGTCGGGTCCGGCGGCATCCCCCGAACCGTCCCGATCGGCGGGGGCGATCACGGTCGCCCTCCTGATCGTCGCGGACCTCGTCGTTGCCGGCGTGGCGGCTTCCTTGGGGGCCG
>Ga0335073_10008507_pt1 | contig 14404 bp, 8 predicted proteins | sample Lox_Sample_22_FD_207093 | JGI IMG/M metagenome (GOLD analysis project Ga0335073, IMG submission 207093) | Soil microbial communities from Loxahatchee National Wildlife Refuge, Florida, United States - Lox_Sample_2.2 | ecosystem: Environmental > Terrestrial > Soil > Wetlands | place: USA: Florida... | reverse complement strand
GCAAGGTATTCAACTTCTTCTCCAAGCTGCGCGGCGGCATGGAGAACAACATCGGCCTCGAGCTCAGAGTCGCCTAAAGACCATGGGTGCCGTCCTGATCCCGATTCCGGATCGTGATTTCGATCCGACGGAGGTCGCGGTCAGCTGGCGGGTCTTGACCCGCAACGGTCACCGTGTCGTCTTCGCGACCGAGAGCGGCGCGCCCGGGGTCGCCGACGACATCATGGTCACCGGTCGGGGCCTGGATTTCTGGTCGGCGCTGCCGCTGCTGGGTGCGGTCCCGCTCGTGGGGCTCGCGTTGCGGGCGAACAAGGACGGCCGCGAGGCCTATCGGGACATGTTGTCCTCCAACGAGTTTCAGCATCCCGTCAGCTGGGCGGCGGCCAGCCTCGACGGCCCAGATACCATCGACGCGTTGTTGCTGCCCGGAGGTCACCGCGCCCGCGGAATGCGCAGCTTCATCGACAGTGAGATTCTGCAGCGGCTTGTCGTCGATGCCTTCGGTCGCGGGATGCTGGTGGCGGCGATCTGTCACGGCGTGCTGCTCGCGGCCCGCAGCGTGGACCCCGCCACCGGTCGCTCGGTGCTCTACGGACGCAAGACCACCGCGCTGACGTGGGCGCTGGAGCGCACCGCCTGGCGCCTCACCCGCGTCACCCGGTTCTGGGATCCCGACTATTACCGCACCTACGCCGAAGAACCGGGCCAGCCCGGGGGATACATGTCGGTGCAGTCGGAAGTCACTCGCGCGCTTGAGGATTCAGCCGATTTCCGCGACGTCGCCCACGGTTCACCGCAATGGCGACTGAAGACCTCCGGCATGGTCCGGGACACGGCGACCGACTCGCGCCCGGCGTTCGTCGTCGACGACGGCAATTATGTGTCGGCGCGCTGGCCGGGCGACACCCACACCTTTGCAACGGTGTTGTCCGACAAGCTGAAAGCTCAACCTACGTCGTAGCGTCCGCCCGCAGGTGCTCGCCGAAGAACGTGAACACCCGGCTCCACGCGTCTTCGTTCGCCTCTTGGTCGTAGCCGAAGCCCGCAACGCGAAGCAAAGGTTGCGCGGGAAGTTTGTTCGCGAAGCTGTGCCCGACGCCGGGGTACGACTTGATATCGGCGGTGATCTGCTTGCTCGTGGTCACGTCGCGCAATTTGTTGGGCGCGCCGGCGCCCAGCGGGTCGCGACCGCCGAAGCTCGCCACGATCGGGCACGCCCCGTCCAGTGTCTCGCTGAGATTGCGCGGCAGCGGGACACCGTAGAACGGTGCCGAGGCGTTAAAACCTTTGGGCGACATGATGAGTGCGAAGCCGCCACCCATGCAGAAGCCTGCGATGCCGACTCGGCCGTTGCACTCTGGCCGTGCCAACAGGTGGTCGCGCGCGGCCAGAATGTCATCGAGAGCGCGGCCGCGTTTGGTCAGAAGCGCGCGCATGACACCGGTCACGCAGCGCACCCGGCCTCCGCGTGCGTACAGATTGGGAGTCAACGCCAGATACCCGGCCCGGGCGATGTGGTCGTTGGTGGCCTCTTTGTCTGGGCGGTAGCCGAACGCGTCGTGGATCACCACCACGCCCGGCCACGGGCCGTCTCCCCGGGGAATGCTGAGCAGCGCGTCGATTGGTCCGTCTGGGGTGTCGATCTCAATCGTGGTCACCCCGTTATCTAACTGCAGTCGTGTCGTGCGCCGAAACAGGAACTTCCGCTCGACCCGCGGACGTTGGCTTCACATGATGCGGCGGTTATTACTCACTTACGCCGTCGTCGAGCTCATCGTCCTCATCGGGCTTGCGGCGACGATCGGCGTCGGCTGGACCTTGCTGATGCTGTTGGCCACGTTCGTGCTTGGACTGGTGCTGTGGGCGCCCCTGGCCGGATGGCAGCTCAGCAACCAGATCGCGCAGCTGCGATTGGGCATTAGGGAACCCCGCGTTGCGCTGAGCGACGGCGCGGTGGTGGCGCTGGCCAGCGGACTGATCCTCGTTCCGGGGCTCGCCACCACCGCCCTGGGGCTGTTGCTGCTGGTGCCTCCGATCCGGGCGGCCGCTCGTCCTGGATTGACCGCCATCGCGATGCGCAGGTTCGGCGTACAGGTGCCCCTGATCGCCGACGCGCGCGCCGACACGCCCGCACCCGGCCGCGGCGACTACATCGACGGCGAAGTGATCGACGTGACCGACTTCGAACCACCTGTCTTGCCTAGGCGCACGTAACTTGTCGGTGTGACGCAGATTCGCAGCACGCTGCTGCTGAACGGGCGGGTGTACAGCCCCACCCACCCCGACGCCACCGCGATGGCGGTGCGTGACGGTGTCATCGCGTGGCTGGGCAGCGACGACGTCGGTCGCGGCCAATTTCCCGACGCCGACGTCGTCGACCTCGACGGTGGTTTCGTGGCACCCGGATTCGTGGACAGCCACATCCACCTGAGTGCGACCGGCCTGACGATCAGCGGGCTGGACTTGAGGCCGGCCACCTCCCGCGCACACTGCGTGCGGATGGTCGCCGACTATGCGGCCGCCCACCCAGGGCAACCCATGTGGGGGCACGGCTGGGATGAATCGACGTGGCCGGAGCGCAGCGCGCCGAGCACGGCCGAGCTGGATGCGGCGCTCGGCGACCGGCCCGCCTACCTGTCTCGCGTCGACGTCCACTCCGCGCTGGCCTCCACCGGGCTTCGGCGGCTGGTCCCCGAGCTGCCGACGGCAACCGGTTACACCGCCGAGCAGCCGCTGGCCGGCGATGCCCACCACCTGGTCCGGGCGGTCGCGCGCGACCTGCTGACGACCGAGCAGCTGGCCGACGCCCGCACCGCGGCACTGTCGGCCGCCGCCGCGTCCGGGATCGTCGCCGTGCACGAGTGTGGCGGTCCCGAGATCGGCGGGCTTGACGACTGGCTGCAGCTGCGCGCCACCGATAGAGGCGTTGAGGTGGTCGGTTACTGGGGCGAGGCGGTGACCACGGCCGCGCAGGCCCGCGCGCTGATCGAACAGACCGGTGCCCGTGGGCTGGCCGGTGATCTGTTCGTCGACGGGGCGCTCGGCTCACGCACCGCATGGCTGCACGAGCCCTACACGGACGCGCCGGATCGCACCGGTACCTGCTACCTCGACCCAGACAGCATCGAGGCGCACGTGCGGGCCTGTACCGAGGCGGAGGTGACCGCGGGCTTTCACGTCATCGGCGACGCCGCGGTCTCGGCGGTCATCGACGCGTTCGAACGCATCGTCGCGGACCTCGGAGCGGTCGCCGTGGCCCGATGCGGGCACCGCCTGGAGCACGTGGAGATGGTGAGCGACGAGCAAGCCGCAAAGCTGGGTGCTTGGGGCGTCATCGCCAGCGTGCAGCCCAATTTTGACGCCCTGTGGGGCGGCGGGAGCGGCATGTACGCCGAGCGCCTCGGCGCCGCGCGAGCCGGCGGACTCAACCCCTTCGCGCTGTTAGCATCCCAAGGCGTGCCCCTCGCGCTCGGATCGGACGCCCCGGTCACGGGGCTTGACCCCTGGGGTAGTGTGCGCGCGGCGGTCAATCACCACACCACGGGCAGCGCGATCTCGGCGCGGGCGGCCTTCGCGGCCGCGACCCGCGGTGGCTGGCGGGCCGCCGGTGTCCGCGACGGTGTGACGGGAACCTTGGTGCCCGGCGCGCCGGCGTCCTACGCCGTCTGGGACGCCGGGCCGCTAGACGTTGCCGCACCGCGCGATGCCGTCCAGCGCTGGTCCACCGACCCGCGGTCGCGGGTGCCCGGATTACCGCGGTTGCACCCGGCCGACGCGCTGCCGAGCTGCCGGCAAACCGTGCATCGAGGCGCGGTCATCCATGGTTAGCGACGATCCGGCAGCCCGGCACCGGCACCGTGCCCGTCGACCCAGTCGGGTAAAGCAGCCGGTTGAGCCGCTGGCGATCGATGCGGAACCTGAGGTAGAGGCGCCAGAACCAGAACAGGAACCAGAGAACAAAGCAGCCTCGCCGGAGACCCCGGCGGTCGCACGCAAATCACTGACCGGCGCCGTCGCAGCGCGGCTGCCCGCCGTGCGGGCCCGGCTGGTTCCGCGTCTGCCGCGGCTAGTGGTCACCGTGCTGGCCGGCTGGCTGCTCTTGGTCAGCTTCCCACCCAGGAACTGGTGGTGGGGCGCCGTCGTGGCGTTCGCGCTGCTGGCATGGGTGCTGACCCGCCCGGCCACCACTCTGCTGGGCGGCCTGGGCTACGGATTCCTGTTCGGCCTGGTGTTCTACCTGGCGCTGCTGCCGTGGATCAGCTTGCTGGTGGGTTCCATGCCCTGGGTGGCGCTCGCGACGGTGTGCGCGCTGTATCCCGGACTGTTCGGCCTTTTCGCGGTCGTGGTGCGCCGGCTGCCCGGGTGGCCGATCTGGTTTGCCGTGCTGTGGGCCGCGCAGGAGTGGTTGAAGTCGGCCTTTCCGTTCGGTGGATTTCCCTGGGGGGCAGTCACGTTCGGCCAGACCAGTGGACCCCTGCTGCCGTTGGTACAGCTCGGCGGGGTCGCGGTGCTGTCCACGGCGGTCGTGCTGGTGGGATCGAGCCTGACCGCAATCGCCCTGGAGATTGCGCGGTGGCTGCGGACCGGCGCCGAGACGCGTGCCGCGAGTCCGCCGGCCGTTGTGCTGCCGGGCGTCTGCATCTCGCTGGTGTTGCTGACCGCGGCGCTGGCCTGGCCGCACGTGCGGCACGCGGGCACCGGGTCGGGTGGCGAACCGGCGGTCACGGTGGCGGTGGTGCAGGGCAATGTGCCCCGGCTCGGGCTGCAGTTCAACAACCAGCGCCGAGCGGTGCTGGACAACCACGTTCACGAGACGCTGCGGCTGGCCGAGGACGTGCGCGCGGGCAGCGCCCCACAACCGCAATTCGTCATCTGGCCCGAGGACTCGTCGGACATCGATCCGCTGATCTACGCCGACGCCGCGCAGGAGATCCAGGCGGCGGCGCAGGCGATCGGCGCGCCGATCCTGGTCGGCACCGTGCTCGACGCCGGCGGCCGCGTGCAAGAACCTCCCGAATACACCAACACGGTGATCGTCTGGAATCCGGTCACCGGGCCGGGTGATCGGCACGACAAGGAAATCGTGCAGCCATTCGGCGAGTACCTGCCGATGCCCTGGCTCTTCAAGCATCTGTCTGGGTACGCCGGCCACGCCGGCCACTTCGTGCCCCGCACCAGCAGCGACGTCGTGCACGTCGCCGGAGTACCGGTCGGGGTGGCCACCTGCTGGGAGGTGGTCTTCGATCGCGAGCCGCGCAAGGCGGTCCTCAACGGCGCCCAGCTGCTGGCCGTGCCCAGCAACAACGCCACGTTCAACCAGACCATGAGCGAGCAGCAGCTCGCGTTCGCCAAAGTTCGGGCCGTCGAGCACGACCGGTACGTCCTGGTGGCCGGCACCACCGGGATCAGTGCCGTCATCGCGCCGGACGGCGGCGAGTTGGCGCGCACCGAGTTCTTCCAGCCCGCCTACCTGGACAACCTGGTCCGGCTCAAGACGACCCTCACCCCGGCAACCCGCTGGGGTCCAATCATGCAATGGATGCTGGTCGGGACGGCTGGAGCGGTTATTTTGATCGGAATTTGGCAGAATAGAGGGTCATTGCGTCGGCGTCGTCGGCGATCGAGCGCCCCGGACGCTGCGGTTTCGGGAAACACAGAGGAGCTACATGACCACCGGCCAGCCGGCGCCCCCGATCCCGGGGAATCGCCCCAGCCAGCGCGTCCTGGTGATCATCCCGACCTTCAATGAGCGGGAGAACCTGCCGCTGATCCATGGGCGGCTCAAGGCTGCGTTGCGCGACGTGCACGTGCTCGTCGTGGACGACAACAGCCCGGACGGCACCGGCCAACTCGCCGACGAGCTGGCAGCCGCCGATCCCGGTCACACGCACGTGCTGCACCGCACCGTCAAGAACGGGCTCGGCGCCGCCTACCTGGAAGGCTTTGCCTGGGGTCTGAGCCGGCAGTACTCGGTGCTCGTCGAGATGGACGCCGACGGCAGCCACGCGCCCGAGCAGTTGCACCGCCTGCTGGAGGCCGTCGACGCCGGCGCCGACCTGGCCATCGGTTCGCGCTACGTCGAGGGCGGAACGGTGCGCAACTGGCCCTGGCGCCGCTGGGCGCTGTCCTGGACGGCGAACACCTACGCGCGGCTGTCGCTCGGTGTCAGCGTCCACGACATCACCGCCGGCTACCGCGCCTACCGCCGCGAAGTACTCGAGGCGATCGACCTCGACAGGGTGGACTCCAAGGGGTACTGCTTCCAGATCGACCTGACCAATCGCACGGTGCGCAACGGGTTCGTCGTCGCCGAGGTGCCGATCACCTTCACCGAGCGCGAACTAGGCGTCTCCAAGATGAGCGGATCCAACATCCGCGAGGCGCTCGGCAAGGTCACCCGTTGGGGTTTCGAGGCGCGATTCGCAGGATCAAAAGCGGGCGACTCGCGGGTCAGCCCTTAGTCGTCAGCCCCTGCGGCGTGACCTGATGATGTCGAGGCGCTCCTTGAGCAGCTCTTCGAGCTCTTCGACGCTGCGGCGCTCCAGCAGCATGTCCCAGTGCGTGCGCGGCGGCTTGACCTTCTTGGGCTCGGGCAGGTCACCCTCGATCAGGGTGCCCTCCATGCCGTTGCGGCACAGCCAGGTGCCCGGGATGTCGGCGTCGTCCGCGAACGGGACCTCGAACTCTTCGCCGTTATCCGTGCGGTACCGCGCTATCTGACGCGGCGCCAGGTCGTGGTTGCGGTCGGTCTCGTAGCTCACGGCTCCGAGGCGACTGCCTCGCAGGACGCGATCAGCCATTAGCGCTACTCCTTAACTCTCTCCGGGTGGGCAACGTTGCGACTGGCTGTCTAGTTCCCATGTAGGTCCCGGACCTGGCACGCAATGCACGCGGCGCGACCTTCCATGATACGCGGTGTCGTGGGCTGAAACGGACTGGCGCGGGCTAAAGTCGGCAAGCGTGACCCTCGGACATACCTCGCGCAAAAGGCGCGCCGGGCCCCAGCCGTGCCGCTGGTGCGGCCGAGACGTCACCGAAGTCGGGTTGGGCCGCCGCCGCCAGTACTGCCGACAGTCATGCCGCCAGCGGGCCTACGAGCAGCGGGCGATGCTCACGCGGGGCGAGGCCGGAAGCGCGCCCGCGCTGCCCGCCGACGCGGTCGTGCTGTCGGCCGACGACGCCGCCCACCTGTCGGATCGCGTCTACCAGGTGCGATGCGCAGCCGAGGATGTCGCGACCGCGCTCGACGAGGGGGCCGGGGCAGCCGAGCTGCGCGAACTGTGCGACGTGCTGCTTCGGGCGGCCAGGGCGGCCGACGGCTGGCGACGCGTGGGTGTTTAACTGCGCCTTTCGGGTACAGTCGCGCCATGAGCGGCGGACTCCCATCGGAGTCCGCGGATGCCGTGAAACCCCTGGACAAGCGGTTGCCTGCATCGACACCGTTCCTCTTGTAGAAGCCGGGGGTACCGACGTTTTGAAATCCTGCCGAAGTTGGCCATACTCACCGGCTGTTGCCGATGGCCAGTAGTTTGGTGAGATTAGACGGGGTTTGTGATGGTTGATCAACTTCAGCATGCGACCGAGGCGCTGCGTAAGGCGCTGGTCCAGGTTGATCGCCTGAAGCGCACCAACCGTGCGTTGCTGGAGCGGTCGAATGAGCCGATCGCCATCGTGGGCATGTCATGCCGCTTCCCGGGTGGGGTCGACTCCCCGGAGGGCCTGTGGCAGATGGTCGCCGACCGCCGGGACGTGATCTCGGAGTTTCCCACCGATCGCGGATGGGACCTTTCCGTCCTGTTCGACCCGGATCCCGACGTGCGCCACAAGTCGTATGCGCGCACCGGCGGCTTCGTCGACGGCGTGGCGGACTTCGATCCGGCCTTCTTCGGGATTGCGCCGACCGAGGCGCTGGCGATGGACCCCCAGCATCGGATGCTGCTCGAGCTGTCCTGGGAGGCGCTCGAACGCGGCGGCATCGACCCCAGTGGGCTGCGGGGCAGCGCGACCGGGGTGTTCGCCGGCCTGATCGTGCAGGGCTACGGCATGTTAGCCGAAGAGATCGAGGGCTACCGGTTGACCGGCACGACCTCGAGCGTGGCCTCCGGCCGGGTGTCATATGTGCTGGGTCTGGAGGGTCCGGCGGTGTCGGTGGATACCGCGTGCTCGTCGTCGCTGGTGGCGCTGCACATGGCGGTGCAGTCGCTGCGCTCGGGCGAGTGCGACCTGGCACTGGCCGGAGGCGTCACCGTCAACGCCACCCCGACCGTTTTCGTCGAGTTCAGCCGGCACCGTGGTCTGGCGCCCGACGGCCGCTGCAAGGCCTACGCAGGCGCGGCCGACGGCGTGGGCTGGTCCGAGGGCGGCGGCATGTTGGTGGTCGAGCGGCTCTCGGATGCCCAGCGGTTGGGGCACCCCGTGCTGGCCGTGGTGCGCGGCTCGGCGGTCAACCAGGACGGGGCGTCGAATGGATTGACGGCGCCCAACGGTCCGTCGCAGCAGCGGGTGGTGCGCGCGGCGCTGGCGAACGCGGGGCTGTCGGCGGCCGACGTCGACGTGGTCGAGGGCCACGGGACCGGTACGACGCTGGGTGACCCGATCGAGGCCCAGGCGCTGCTGGCCAGCTACGGGCAGGACCGCGCCGAGCCGCTCTGGCTGGGGTCGATCAAGTCGAACATGGGTCACACACAGGCCGCCGCGGGCGTCGCCGGGGTGATCAAGATGGTGCAGGCGATGCGGCACGAGACTGTGCCGGCCACACTGCACGTCGACACGCCCAGCCCGCATGTGGATTGGACCGCCGGATCGGTGCGGCTGGTGACCGAGGCGCGGGCTTGGCCGGCCGGCGATCACGTCCGACGGGCCGGGGTGTCCTCGTTCGGCATCAGCGGCACCAACGCGCATGTGATCGTGGAGGCGGCGCCCGTTATCGACGGTGATGCCCGCGCCAGATCGAGTGTGCCGGTGGTGCCGTGGGCATTGTCCGCGAAGTCGGAGTCGGCGCTGCGTGCGCAGGCCGCGCGGCTGGCCGATCATCTGCGGACTCACGGCGAGGTCGACATCGCCGACGTCGGATGGTCGTTGGCCGGCCGCGCCACCTTCGAGCATCGGGGCGTGGTGGTCGGTGGGGATCGGGACCGGCTGCTCGCCGGGCTGGACGCGCTGGCCGCCTTCGACTGCACTGACGCCGCCGTGGTTCGCGGCACCGCCGGGCCCGCGGGCAAGAACGTCTTCGTGTTTCCCGGCCAGGGTTCGCAATGGCTGGGTATGGCCATCGAATTACTCGACACCGCAGCGGTTTTCGCGCGTCAGATCGAGGCCTGCGGGGAAGCCTTCGCCGAATTCGTCGACTGGTCTCTGATCGACGTGCTGCGAGGCGCGCCGGGTGCGGCCGGACTGGACCGCGTGGACGTGGTGCAGCCGGTGCTGTTCGCGATCATGGTGTCGCTGGCAGAGTTGTGGAAGTCGGTCGGCGTCCGCCCCGATGCGGTGATCGGTCATTCGCAGGGTGAGATCGCGGCGGCGTATGTCGCCGGTGCGCTGTCGCTGCGCGACGCCGCGAAGGTGGTGACGCTGCGCAGCAAGTTGCTGCTGTCGCTGGCCGGTCCGGGCGGCATGCTGTCCATCGCGTGCGGCGTCGAGCGGGTGCGAGAACTGTTGGCAGCCTATGGCAATCGGCTCGGCATCGCCGCCGTCAACGGGCCATCAGCGGTGGTGGTGTCCGGTGAGGTCGCCGCGCTGGAGGAACTCATCGCGTTCTGCGCCGACCTGGACGTGCGCACCCGCCGTATCGACGTCGACTATGCCTCGCATTCACCCGAGGTCGAGGCGATACGCGGTGAGCTCGTCGAGGCGCTGGCCGGTATCGAGCCGCAGTCCTCGCGTACCGCGTTCTTCTCCACGGTAACCGGAAACCGTTTGAACACAGCGGGTTTGGATGCCGAATACTGGTACCGCAACATTCGTCAGACCGTGCAGTTCGACCAGGCAGTGCGCGGTGCGTGCGAGCTCGGGTACCGGACGTTCATCGAATCCAGCCCGCATCCCGCGTTGATTGCCGGGATCGAGCACACCTTCAACGATTGCGCCGCCGGGGGTAACACCGAGCCGATCGTGGTTCCGACACTGGGACGCGACGACGGCGGGCTGCAGCGATTCCTGACGTCGGTCGCGACCGCTTTTGCCGCGGGCGTGAGCGTGGATTGGCGCGGTGTGCTCGACGGGGCGGCCCTCGTCGAGCTGCCGACGTACGCCTTTGACCGGCAACACTTTTGGCTCGCCGGCATCAATCTCGGTGCCGATGCCTCCGGGCTTGGGCAGGGCGCGAGCGGGCACGCGTTGCTCGGTGCGGTGGTCGACCTGCCGGCGTCCGGCGGTGTCCTGCTGACGGGACGGCTGTCGACGAGTGCCCAGCCGTGGTTGGCCGATCACGCCGTGTCCGGGTCCGCCGTGTTTCCCGGCGCGGGCTTCGTAGAGCTGGCGATCCGCGCCGGCGATCAGGTCGGCTGCTCGTTGGTCGAGGAGCTGACGTTGCAGACACCGCTGCTGCTGCCGGCCGGCGATTCGGTTGCGCTGCAAGTGGTTGTGGGCCCGGACCGGGAAGATAAGGTAGACGGCGGGCGCAGCGTTTCGATCTACTCCCGCGCCGACGTGGATGGCGCATGGGTACGCCACGCCGAGGGTGTGTTGGGATCGGGATCGGTAAAGCCCGCGCTGGACATGTCGGTGTGGCCGCCGGCGGGGGCAGACGCTATCGAGGTGGCCGACGGTTACCAGCGGCTCGCGGAGCTCGGCTATGGATACGGTCCGGCGTTTCGCGGGCTGACCGCCGTGTGGGCCCGCGGCGCGGAACTGTTCGCCGAGGTGCAGTTGCCCGAACAGGCCGGTGGGGTAAGCGGTTTCGGCGTCCACCCGGCGCTGCTGGACGCCGCGCTGCACGCCGCGGTGGTAGCCGACTCCGAACCCGATCTGGTGCTGCCGTTCTCCTGGCAGGGCGTGTCGCTGCACGCCGCCGGCGCGTCGGAGGTGCGGGCGCGGATCGCGCCGACAGGTCCGAATGCGGTCTCGATCGAGCTGGCCGACGGGCTGGGGTTGCCGGTGTTGTCGGTGCGCGCGATGGTGGCGCGGCCGGTCAACGAGCAGCAGCTGCGGGCCGCCGTGCTTCCTCGCTCCGGCCCGGACCGGCTGTTCGAAGTGATCTGGTCGCCGGCGACCGGCCACCCGGGGACCGTCGGCGAGACGTCCTACGAGTTATTTGAATCCGTTGCGGCCGACAGTGATCCGATCACCGAAAGCTATCGGCGCACCCGATCGGCGCTGGCCGCCCTCCAGACCTGGTTGACCGAACGCGACTCCGGTGTGCTGGTCGTCGCGACCCGGGGCGCGATGGGTGTGGCGGGAGAGGACGTCACCGACCTGGCGGGCGCGGCGGTGTGGGGGCTGGTGCGGTCGGCGCAGACCGAGCACCCAGGCCGGATCGTCCTCGTCGATTCCGATGTGCCCCTGGACAACCCGGCGATCGCAACGGTGCTGGCGGCGGGCGAGCCGCAGGCATTGGTGCGGGGCGGAACCGTGTACACCCCGCGGGTACGCGGCAGCCGCGCCGTCGATGACCTGCTGACACCGCCCGCCGACGTGCCGTGGCGGCTGGGGCTCAGTAGTGCGGGCACCTTCGAAAACCTGCGACTGGAACCGGTTCCCAACGCGGGAGCGCCGCTTGAGCCGGGATGGGTGCGAGTGGCGCTGCGGGCCGTCGCGGCCAACTTCCGCGACATCATGGTCACGCTGGGCATGTTCACTCACGACGCGGTGCTCGGCGGCGAGGGCGCCGGCGTGGTGGTCGAGGTCGGTCCGGGAGTCACCGAGTTCGCGGTCGGTGACTCGGTGTACGGGTTCTTCCCCGAGGGCAGCGGCACCCTGGTCGCGGGTGACGTACGCCTGCTGGTGCACAAGCCGGCGGACTGGTCCTACGCCGAAGCCGCTGCCATCTCAGTCGTTTTCGCCACCGCCTACATGGCGTTCGTGGACCTGGCCGACGCCAAGCCGGGCCAGCGGGTGCTGGTGCACGCCGGCGCCGGCGGCGTCGGGATGGCCGCGGTGCAACTGGCCCGGCACCTGGGGCTGGAGGTGTTCGCCACCGCCAGCCGCGGCAAGTGGGACACGCTGCGGGCCATGGGTTTCGACGACGACCACATCTCGGATTCGCGCAGCCTGGACTTCGAGGAGAAGTTCCGCACCGCCACCGGCGGCCGGGGCATGGACATCGTCCTGGACTCGCTTGCCGGCGAATTCGTCAATGCCTCACTGCGATTGGTCGCACCCGGCGGCGTGTTCCTGGAAATGGGCAAGACCGACATCCGCGATCCCGACGTGGTCGCCCGCGACCACCCGGGCGTGCGCTACCGCGCGTTCGACCTCTTCGAGCCGGGCCGCCCCCGGATGCATCAGTGGATGATGGAGCTCGCCGCGCTGTTCGACGCCGGTGTGCTGCATCCGGTCCCGGTCACCACCTTCGACATCCGGCGGGCCCGCGCGGCGCTGCGCTACCTGAGCCAGGCGCGTCATACCGGCAAGATCGTGATGACTTTCCCGTCCGGACCCGGTGGCGGATTGGCGTCGGGCACCGTGCTGATCACCGGCGGGACCGGCATGGCCGGTTCGACACTGGCCCGGCACCTGGTGAAACACCACGGCGTCCGGAGCCTGGTGCTGTTGAGTCGCCGCGGCCCGGAGGCGCCGGGTTCGGCGGAATTGACCGCCGAGCTGCAGCAAGCGGGAGCCGAGGTCCGGATCGTCGCGTGTGATGCCGGCGACCGCGAGGCGTTGGCCGCGGTGCTGGCCGGCATTCCGACGCTGTCGGGTGTAGTTCACGCGGCCGGCGTGCTGGACGACGCGGTGGTGACGTCGTTGACCCCCGAGAGGGTTGACGCGGTGTTGCGGGCCAAGGTCGATGCGGCGTGGAACCTGCACGAGTTGACCCGCGAACTCGACCTGCTCGCGTTCGTGATGTTCTCCTCGATGGCCGGGCTGGTGGGATCGTCCGGCCAGGCCAACTATGGGGCCGCCAACTCATTCCTGGACGCGCTGGCCGCGCACCGCCGGGCCCATGGCCTGCCGGCCATCTCGTTGGGCTGGGGCCTGTGGGAGCAGGCCAGCGCCATGACCGGCGGACTCGATGCCGCCGACCGGGCCCGCCTGGGCCGCGACGGAATCCTGGCCCTGTCGTCGGACGAGGCGATGGAGCTGTTCGACAGCGCGCTGATCGTCAACGAACCGTTCATCGCACCCGCCCGCGTCGATGTGGCCGCGCTGCGCGCCCACACGGTCGCGGTGCCACCGATGTTCGCCGAGCTGCTCAGCGCGCCCACCCGGCGCCGGGTCGACGACTCGCTGGCCGGCGAAAAGTCGAAATCGGCTCTGGCGCAACGACTGCACGGACTCCCCGAAGCCCAGCAGCATGCGGTGCTGCTGGACCTGGTGTGCTCGCACATCGCGACGGTGCTCGGCACCGTCACCGCCGAGGCGATCGACCCGGACACGGCGTTCCGAGAGTTGGGCTTTGACTCGCTGACCGCTGTCGAGATGCGTAACCGGCTCAAAACTGTTACCGGACTGGCGCTTTCGCCCACCCTCATCTTCGACTACCCGACACCCAACAGCCTGGCCGGCTACATCCGCACCGAGCTCGCGGGCGTTCCCCACGAGGTTCGGCAGGCCCCCGCGGTGCGCGTCACCGGCGACGACCAAATCGCGATCGTCGGAATGTCATGCCGCTATCCAGGCGGGATCGAATCACCCGACGACCTCTGGGAAATGCTGGCCGAAGGCCGCGACGTCTTGTCCGAGTTCCCCGTCGACCGCGGCTGGAACCTGGCAGGCCTGTACAACCCCGACCCCGACGTCGCCGGCACCTGCAACACCCGCATCGGCGGCTTTGTGGACGGGGCCGCCGACTTCGACCCGGCGTTCTTCGGCATCACACCCAGCGAGGCGCTGGCGATGGACCCGCAGCAACGGATGTTGCTGGAGCTGTCCTGGGAAGCCTTGGAGCGTACCGGGATTGAACCCGGCTCGCTGCGGGGCAGCGCCACCGGGGTCTTCGCCGGGATATACACCCAGGGTTACGGCATGGGCGCCGACGGAACAGCGGAGGCTGTCGAAGGCTTCCGGCTGACCGGGCAGTCGGCGAGTGTGGCCTCGGGACGGGTTTCGTACGCGCTCGGCCTGGAGGGCCCGGCGGTGTCGGTGGACACGGCGTGCTCGTCGTCGTTGGTGGCGTTGCACATGGCCCTGCAGTCGCTGCGCTCCGGGGAGTGTGACCTGGCCCTGGCGGGCGGTGTCACCGTCAACGCCACGCCGGACATCTTCGTCGAGTTCGCGCGGATGCGTGGGCTGTCCGCCGACGGCC
>Ga0335073_10008506_pt1 | contig 14404 bp, 11 predicted proteins | sample Lox_Sample_22_FD_207093 | JGI IMG/M metagenome (GOLD analysis project Ga0335073, IMG submission 207093) | Soil microbial communities from Loxahatchee National Wildlife Refuge, Florida, United States - Lox_Sample_2.2 | ecosystem: Environmental > Terrestrial > Soil > Wetlands | place: USA... | reverse complement strand
CGCCGACGGATCGAGCGATGCGGCGGCCCGCAGCAGCACCGGGACGCCCTTCTGCCTGGTGATCCGCCCCACGAAGATCACGTACGGCCGGGACGGGTCGATGCCGTGCTTGTCCAGCACGTCCGTCCGCGGGTCCGGAGCGTACTCGGAAGTGTCGATGCCGTTGCGTATCACCCGAACCCGTTCCTCGGGGATTTCCGGGTATACCGACAGGACGTCGGCGCGCATTCCGTCGGAGACGGCCACCACCGCCGACGCCGACACCAGCGAAACCCGCTCCGCCCAGGACGAAAGGGCGTACCCGCCGCCCAGCTGCTCGGCCTTCCACGGCCGCAGCGGCTCGAGCGAGTGCACCGTGGCGACGTGCGGGATGCCGTAAAGCAGCGACGCGAGGTGCCCGGCGAGGTTGGCGTACCAGGTGTGCGAGTGCACCAGGTCGGCCCCGCTCGCGGAGTCCGCCATCGACAGGTCGGCGGAGAACACGCGCAGCACCGTATCTTTCAGCGCCGCCCACGGCTGGTGCGCCAACGCCGTTTCCCTTGGCGCCCCCTGGCAGTGCACGGTCAGGTCCACCCGGCTGGACAGCGCGCGCGCCAGGTACTCCACGTGCACGCCGGCCCCGCCGTACACCTCGGGCGGGTACTCCCGGGTCAGCAGCGCGACCTTCACGGCTCGACTTCCTGCCCCTTGCCGACCACGGTGATGCCGCCGGCGGAGACCACGAACCCGCGGGCCAGATCGTGTTCCTTGTCCACGCCCACTTTCGCTCCCTCGGGCACGATCACGTTCTTGTCGATGATCGCGTCCCTGATCTCCGCGTGCCGCCCGACTATCACGTTGTGCAGTAGCACGGAGCGGTCCACCGTGGACCACGAATTCACCCGTACACCCGGCGACAGCACCGACTGCCGCACCAGGCCGCCGGAGACGATCACCCCGTTGGAGACGAGCGAGTCGATCGCCCGCCCCACGCGGTCGCCGGCGTCGTGCACGAACTTGGCCGGCGGCAGCGCGTCCATGTGCGTGAGGATGGGCCAGCTGTTGTTGTAGAGGTTGAACATCGGCTCGACGGTGCGCAGGTCCATGTGCGCGTCAAAGTAGGCGTCGATGGTCCCGACGTCGCGCCAGTAGCCGGAGTCGCGTTCGGTCGCGCCGGGCACCTCGTTGGTCAGGAAGTCATACGCCTGCGCCGCACCGTCGAGGACAAGCGCGGGGATGATGTTCCCGCCGATATCGTGCCGGCTCTCGGGGTCCGCCGAGTCCGAGCGCAGCACGTCGACGAGGACCTTCGTGTCGAACACGTAGATGCCCATCGACGCGAACGACTCCTCGGGGGAGTCGGGGATCGCCGGCGGGTTGGCGGGCTTCTCAAGGAACTTCTCGATTGACCGGCCGTCGGAGCCCACGCCCACGATCCCGAACGCCTTCGCGTCCTGGCGCGCCACGGGGATCGCGGCCACGGTCACGCCCGCCCCGTACTCCAGGTGCTGCGCGATCATCTGCCGCGGGTCCATCCGGTACACATGGTCGGCGCCGACGACCACCACGAGGTCCGGCCGCTCGTCGTTGATCAGGTTCATCGACTGGAAGATCGCGTCCGCCGACCCGCTGTACCAGTGAGCGCCGAGCCGCTGCTGGGCAGGCACCGGCGTCACGTAGTTTCCGAGCAGGTCGCTCATCCGCCAGGTGACGGAGATGTGCCGGTCCAGGCTGTGGCTCTTGTACTGGGTGAGCACGCAGATCTTCCTGATGCCGCAGTTGGCGAGGTTGGACAGGGCGAAGTCGACAAGCCGGTACACCCCGCCAAACGGCACGGCCGGCTTGGCCCGGTCGTCCGTCAGCGGCGCCAGCCGGGTTCCCGCCCCGCCCGCCAGCACGATCCCCAGCACCCGCGGGTCCGCCATGTTCCCGTTCCCTCCCGTTGTGATCCGGAAGCAATGCTGCACCTTCGCGATGCCAAGCGGAACCCCGCCGCGCGGGCAAATAAGATTCCTCGCGGCAAGGGCACCGGGGGTTCACCGCGCGGCGCGGGCGTTTACCGGGTGATGATGCCGTACTCGCGGATGCGGCGGTAGATCGTGGCCCGGGACATGCCGAGGGCGCGCGCCGCGCCGACCTTGCTGCCGTCATGGTCGAGCAGCGACTGGACGATCGCGTCCCGCTCGATCGACTCAAGCGGCGACAGCACGCGGCGGGACACCGTCCAGCATTCCGGCGGCAGATCCTCGGGCATGATCTGACCGACCCGACGTCGCTGCACCACCTGCTTGAGCACCTGCCAGAGCTGGGTGGCGTTGCCCGGCCAGGTGTGCCGCAGCAGCAACTGCATCGCGGCGGGCGAGCACGTCACCCGTCCCTGCTGGCTGAGCTTGCCGAGGAAGAAGGGCACCAGGTCGGGCAGGTCCTCGCTGTGGTGCCGCAACGGCGGTACGGCCACCGTTCCCGGGAACAGCCGGAGCAGGCTGGTGAGGTCGGTCCGCGCGGCGTCGCGGTCGAGGGTCACCGCCACCCGCAGGCTTGGTACCGTCGCGCTCTCATTGGCCCTGACCCGGGGAGTCCGCGGGGCCGCTTCGCCGGGAGATGACCGCAGGCTCGCCTGGCCGGCCGCTTTCGCCTCGCCGAGCGCGGCCGTGAGGGCCCGCACCTGGGCGCCGGTGAGCAGGTGCGCATGCCTGATGACGAGCATGCCGGTGCCGCCGTCGAGCAGTTCGGCCCTGATCGTGTTCAGGCACTCCGGCGGCTTGCCGAGCTCGGCGGCGTCGATGACGTGGAACGGCGCCGCTGGGTTGCGCCGCTGGTGGACAGCGCGGATGAGCGCCAGCTTGCCCGCGCCGGCCTCGCCCTCAAGGGCGAGCCACTCGCCGCGCTCGTAGCTCGTCTCCGCGACCCGGCAGGCGCGCCGCCAGGCCGCGCCCGAGCCGACCAGGCCGGGCAGCATCATGCCGGCCCGCGAGCCGGCCGCTTCCGCGGCCGGCGCCATGCCCGGCGCGACCAGCTTGACGTGCACCACGCCGTCGGCCTGCGGACCGGACTCAGCCGAGGCCGCGAGGAGGCCGAGCTCGCCAACCGGGTGGCAGAACATCCGGGCGACCGCCCCGCTCGGCAGGTCTACGGTCACCGCGCCCTGCGCCCGCCACCGTCGCCTCGCCCCGGCCGCGGCGGCCTCAGCGGTCAGCGCCTCGGTGGCCTGTGAGATCAGTGCTGCCTGGTCCGCGGGGGACAGGGCCTGCCTGGCGTGGTCGTTGAGCATGACGACATCGTTGCCCAGCGCCAGCACGATCCCGCCGGTGTGCCGGCAGGCCCGCGTGTACTCCTGAAGCAGCCGCAGTTCGCGGCTGTTGCTCGTCTCGGTCAGCGCCTGGTTGAGCTGGTCGGCGGTGGAGCGGACGAGCGACAGCATGAGCGGGTCGGCGTCCCGGCGCCAGCAGGTCAGGTCGATCACGCCGAGGGTCTTGCCGGACAGCGGGTCGCGGAGCGGCACTCCCGCGCAGGCCATGCCCTCAAGCCGTTCCGCGTAGTGCTCGTGCCCGAACACGTGCGTCGGGCCGCCCGACTCCAGTGCGGTCCCGATGCCGTTGGTGCCGACGACGTCCTCGGCGTAGGAGAAGCCGGGTATCAGCATGATCCTGTCTAGTTGCCGTTCCAGGTCACTGTCACCAGTGAACCGGCGCAGCACGAGACCGGTCGCGTCGGTCAGGATGATGCTGATCGGCTGCCCGTCAAGCTGCTCGAACAGGTGCGTAAGCACCGGCTCGGCCGCGCGCGCGAGCGTGGTGTCGAGGTTAGGGTCGCCCAGGTAGCTCAGGTCGAGCCGGTTGGCCGCGACATTCCACTCTTTGGACCGCCACCAGGAAGCCAGGATCGGCTCCCTGACCACCGACCGGTCGACGGGCTCGGCGGCGAGGAACCGGTCCCGCGCTTCGGCCAGCGGGTCCCGCGCGCCGGGAAGTCTCTGCTTGGGCACGGCGCTGCCAGCCAGCCCGCGATCAGGCGGCGGACCGCTGTCGGGCAAGCCTCGGTGCAGCCTCGTTGATGCACGTCCCATTTGCCGCCTCCCGCCTGTCTTGTCCAGTCGGAGGTCTCCGCCCCTCAAGGCACTTCACACCTGCGTAATCTCCGCGTTGCACAAAAGATATGCCTGCTGGTTGGTGGCACTGTCTCAACTTGAGATCCCGGACGTCGCGTCGCCGGAGTCTGCTCGGCCCCATGGAGAGGAGCGACGAGACCTATAACCCGTGGAGCATCGTCAATCTGGTCTTCCGCCACCTGGCCGATGAGGGACTGCACCCCGTGCTCGGGGAGGCCGGAGATCCAGGGGCGCCTGCCACCCAGTTGCTGAGAGCGCTAGGCATCACGCCCGCCGTCGAGGGGAACCGCCGGGTGACCGACGGGGTTACCGATGAGCTCGCCCGCCTGCGGGAGGCCTTCGAGGCGGGGCATGCCGGTCAGTCGTATCCCGAAGGGAGGGACTTCACGTAACCGTCCGTAATAGGACATAACACTCCGTAAGCACCCGCTGGACCCGCCGACCTGTGTCTCAGGGTGAGAACACCGACCGGCCGAAAGCGAGGTGTGATCCGTGGCAAAGGACTTTCCCAGCTAGGGAGGGATGCCGATGAGCCGCCAGAGCGTGGCCAAGGCCCACCAGAAAATCCAGGAACTGTCCTGGGAACCGCAGTACCACTCACCGGTGAGCCACTACGGGACCGACTACACGTTCCGCAAGGCTCAGAAGAAGGACCCGCTCAAGCAGGTGCTCCGCTCCTACTTCCCCATGCAGGAGGAAAAGGACCACCGGGTCTACGGCGCGCAGGACGGCGCGATCCGCGGCAACATGTTCCGCCAGGTGCAGGAGCGCTGGCTGGAATGGCAGAAGCTGTTCCTGTCGATCATCCCGCTCCCGGAGATCTCCGCGGCCCGCGCGATGCCCCTGCTGTTCCGCACCGTCCCGAACCCGGAGCTGCACAACGGCCAGGCGATCCAGATGATCGACGAGGTGCGGCACTCGACGATCCAGCAGAACCTCAAGCGCCTGTACATGCTCAACTACATCGACCCGGCGGGCTTCAACTCAAGCCTCCGCGACTTCCAGAACGACTACTGCGGCACGATCGGCCGTCAGTTCGCCGAGGGCTTCATCACCGGCGACGCGATCACCGCCGCTTCCATCTACCTGACGATCGTCGCCGAGACGGCATTCACGAACACCCTGTTCGTCGCGATGCCCGCGGAGGCCGCCGCTAACGGCGACTACCTGCTGCCGACGGTCTTCCACAGCGTCCAGTCAGACGAGTCGCGGCACATCTCCAACGGCTACGCGACCCTGCTGATGGCGCTGTCCGACGAGTCCAACCACCAGCTACTCGAGCGCGACCTGCGCTACGCCTGGTGGAACAACCACCGAGTGGTCGACGCGGCCATCGGCACGTTCATCGAATACGGCACTCACGACCGGCGCAAGGACCGCGAGTCCTACGCGGAGATGTGGCGCCGCTGGATCTACGACGACTACTACCGTTCCTACCTCGTACCGCTGGAGAAGTACGGCCTGGTCATTCCGCACGACCTCATTGAGGAAGCGTGGAACCAGATCTGGAACAAGGGCTACGTGCACGAGGTCGCCCAGTTCTTCGCCACCGGCTGGCTCGCCAACTACTGGCGGATCGACCCGATGACCGACAAGGACTTCGAGTGGTTCGAGTACAAGTACCCGGGCTGGTATGACAAATACGGCAAGTGGTGGGAGAACTACGCCCGTCTGTCCAAGCCGAACGGGCACCACCCGATCGTCGCGGAAGACGTCAACTACGAGTACCCGCACCGCTGCTGGACCTGCATGGTCCCGTGCCTGGTCCGCGAGGACCTGGTCGTGGACCAGGTGGACGGGCAGTGGCGCACCTACTGCTCGGAGCCGTGCCACTGGACCGACGCGACGGCCTTCCGGCCGACGTACATGGGCCGCGAGACGCCGAACATGGGCCAGCTCATCGGCAAGCGCGAGTGGGAGACCCTCTACCACGGCTGGAACTGGGCCGATGTCGTCTCCGACATGGGCTACGTGCGCGACGACGGCAAGACGATGGTCGCGCAGCCGCACCTCGACCTCGACGACCCGAAGAAGCTGTGGACGCTCGACCACCTGCGCCGCATGCCTGAAGTCCAGTCGCCGAACGTCCTGCTCAACGAGATGACCGACGCCGAGCGCGAGGCATTCGCCGCGAAGTACCGCCAGGGCGGTCCGGCCGGCCGCTACGCCCCTGCCACCTCCTGAAAGGACCAGAACTCTTTACGGCGAACGGTTCCGCGTTCCACCTGAAACCGGCCCCGCGCACGCCAATTGCGCGGGGCCGGCCAGGGGAGCTTAGCAAGGGGTGCCCTCAATGACAGAAAAGCACAAGGTGCGCTTCGAACCCGTCGGCATCGAGATCGATGTCGACGAGGACCAGACGATCCTGCGGGCCGCGGCCGAGCAGGGAATCATGCTCATGCACGGCTGCAAGGAGGGCCAGTGCGCCTCGTGCAAGTCCTTCATCCTCGAGGGCGACGACGTCGAGCACGACCGTTATTCCACGTTCGCGCTGCCCGATTACGAAAAGGAGGAAGGGTACACACTGCTGTGCCGGGCACACGCGTACGAGGACGTCACGATCGAGCTTCTCAACTACGACGAGGACATGATCCGCTCCGGCCTGCCGATCCAGCAGGTGACCGCGGAGGTGGTGTCCAAGGACCCGGTGACGCACGACATGCGCCACCTGGTGCTCCGCCTGATCGAGCCCGGAGAGGTCAAGTTCTTCCCCGGCCAGTACATGGACATCACGGTCCCCGGCAGCGACCAGGTCCGGTCGTTCTCGATGGCCAACACATCGAGCAGAGACGGGCTGCTCGAGTTCGTGATCAAGGTGTACCCGGACGGGCTGTTCTCCCAGTTCCTCGACAAGGAACTCAAGGTCGGCGACCACCTGGAGCTGAACGGCCCGTTCGGCGTCTTCACCTTGCGCGACTCCGAGGCGGACCTGGTCTTCGTGGGCGGCGGAGCGGGGATGGCCCCGATCCTGTCCCTGCTCCGCTCGATGGCCGAACGCGGCATTCACCGCAAGGCCACCTTCTTCTACGGCGCCCGGGGGCAGCGCGACCTCTGCTTCGAGGACGAGCTGCGGTCGATCGCCGGGAAGCTGCCCAACTTCACCTACGTCCCGGCCCTCTCCGATGAGGACTGGGACGGCGAGAACGGCCTCATCACCGATGTGGTCAAGCGGCTGACGGGGAGCCTCGCGCGGGCGCACGCCTACGTCTGCGGACCGCCGCCGATGGTGGAGGCCGCGATCCCGCTGCTGGCGACGCTCGGCGTCGAGGACAAGCGGGTCTATTACGACAAGTTCACCACAACCGGAGAGCCCTCGTGAACTCTCCACTTCTGCCCTTCCACGTAAGCACGAGCACTCCCGACATCAAAAACGGAGAGTTCAAATGACAGAGACGCAACAAGCCGGCGTTCCACAGCAGCGAAGTGTGCCTAAGCCGGCCTTCACCGACGCGGAAGCGGGCGCGAAGGAGTTCCCCGACTCGAACAACCGCCGGTTCACCTACTTCACCCCGGCGAAGCGGAAGCAGTCCCACTACGAGGACGTGACGGTCGAGGTCCAGCCCGACCCGCGGCACTACCTGTCGCAGGGCTGGCTGTACGGGTTCGCGGACGGTGTGGGCGGCTACCCGCTCGACTGGACGGTGCTCAAGTCATGGGGCTCCGACCGGCCGCTGCCTGAGCGTTACCCGGGGTCGGGCGGCAAGGGCTACGACTGGCCCGCGCTGGGCTGGCACGAGTTCCGCGACCCGAACGAGGAGTGGGAGCTCACCCTCTACCGGTACAACTCCAACGTCGTGCGGCAGCTCGACCAGAACATCGAGAACGCCCGCCGGGCGAAGGCGTTCGAGCAGTGGAACCCGAACTGGGTGCGCTTCGTCGAGCGCAACGTCGGCGCGTGGATGCACGTGGACCAGGGACTCGGCCTGTACCTCTACGCCAACGCGCAGCGCCGGGCGCCTACGAACATGCACAACAACGCGATCTCAGTCAACTCGATGCACCGCATCAGGGCCGCCCAGGACCTCGCGCTTTACAACCTGACGCTGAGCGAGGAAGTACCCGGCTTCGACGGGTCGGCGCACATGGAGGCCTGGAACTCCGACCCCGCCTGGCAGGGCGTGCGGGAGTGCGCCGAGCAGCTCACCTCGATCTGGGACTGGGCCGAGGCGATCTTCGCTGGCAATGTGGTGTTCGAGCCGCTGGTCGGCGAGCTGTTCCGCAGCCAGCTGGTGCAGCAGATCGCGCCGCGCAACGGCGACTTCGTGACGCCGACAGTGGTCGGCTCGGCCGAGTACGACTACTCCGAGCGTGACCTGCGCTACACGATGGCGATGTTCGGCCTGCTCACCACCGACCGGGAGTTCGCCGAGCAGAACAAGTCCATCATGCGCGGCTGGCTGACGGACTGGGTGCCGCGTGCCATCGAGGCCGCCCGCAAGCTGCAGCCGCTGTGGTCGCAGACCGACGTCAAGCCGCCGCGGTTCGAGGACAGCCTCGACGCCGCCAAGAGCCGGTTCTCCGGCATCGTGACCGACCTGCACCTGGAGATCCCGAAGGAGCTGGCCAAGTGACCTCACTCAAGACCTCCGTCGAGTCCCCGTTCAAGGCCGACAACACCGCCTCCAACCGGTGCGGCTTCACGCTCATGAACAACCAGGTCGGCGAGGTGATCGCGCAGGTCATGGCGACCAAGCCGAACGTGAGGGTTACCGCGCTGCCGTCCATGATGCGCGTCGACGCCGACGGGATGATGGAGGTCAACTACGACGAGATCTCGGAGGCGCTGGGCGAGGAGCCAGGCTTCTTCAACTCCGCCGAGTTCGAAGAGGACATGTCCACCCACTACGGGCGCATGATCCACCTCGACGACAAGACGCTGTTCTTCGCCAACCCGGAGGACGCGGCCGACTACCTCGGCTTCGATCTCACCCCGACGTCGGCTTGACCCCGACATCGGCTTGACGGCCGCCGGGCTGCGTGAAAAGCAGGAAGAGATGCCGGTAAATGCCGGGCGCGGTGCGCCCGGCATTTACGGCGCACAAAGATCGGGAAACCCCTGTTAGGAGGCGTTAGGCCTTGTACGAGAAGGATGGCGAGAAGTACTTTATCGTCGATTCGCACATGCATTACTGGAACGCGGCACCGGACAACTGGGTCAAGGGCGCGGAGCAGTACGCCAAGGGCTGGATCGAGTGCTTCCACGCATACCAGGGCCTCGGCCCGAAAGAGACGCACTGGCCGATCGACAAGTTCATGGCCTACACCGAGGACGACCTGATGAAGGACGTCTTCCAGGACGGATACGTGGACGTCGCGGTCTTCCAGCCGACTTACCTCAAGGAGTGGTATGCCGAGGGCTTCAACACCACCGAGCGCAACGCCGCCCTGGGGGAAAAGCACCCCGGCATGTTCATCCCCAACACCCGCTTCGACCCCCGCGACGGGGACAACGGGCTGGACGAGCTGCGCCGCAACGTCGAGCGGTACGGCTCCAAGGGCGTCAAGCTGTACACCGCAGAGTGGAACAACGGCTCGCGCGGCTACAAGCTGTCCGACCCCGGCGCCTACCGCTACCTGGAGAAGGCACAGGAACTCGGCATCAAGAACATCCACGTGCACAAGGGCCCGACGATCTGGCCGCTGGACAAGGACGCGTTCGACGTGTCCGACGTGGACCACGCCGCGACCGACTTCCCCGAGCTGAACTTCATCGTCGAGCACGTCGGCCTGCCGCGGATCGAAGACTTCTGCTTCATGGCGACGCAGGAGCCCAACGTCTACGCCGGCCTGTCTGTGGTCATCGGCGGCCTCATGCACGCGCGGCCCAAGTTTTTCGCCAAGGTCATGGGCGAACTGCTGTTCTGGGTCGGCGAGGACAAGATGACGTTCGGGAGCGACTACGGCATCTGGGAGCCGAAGTGGCAGGTCGAGGGCTTCGTCGACTGGCAGATGCCAGACGACGAGGATCTGTCTGACTACCAGAAGCTGACCACTGCCGCCAAGAAGAAGATCCTCGGCCTGAACGCCGCGCGGCTCTACGACATCAAGGTGCCCAAGGAGTGCCAGCTGCCCGTGGTGCCGTCGGCCCGCGAGGCTGAAGAAAGCGCCCAGCTGGTCACGGAGTCATGAGCGTATCCGCCGCCGAGAGCAGCCTCTCAGGGGGACCGCCCTCCGAGAACGTGGTGAGCGCCGCCTTGGCGGCGCTCACCACTGTGCGGGACCCGGAGCTTGACGAGCCGATCACCACCTTGGGGTTCGTCGCGTCGTGCCTGGTGTCCGGCGACGGGCGGGCGGTGGTCCGGCTCCGGCTGCCCACGTACTTCTGCGCGCCGAATTTCGCGTTCCTCATGGTGGCCGACGCCTACGACGCGGTCACGGGGGTGCCGGGGGTGCGGTCAGCCGAGGTGATACTCGAGGACCACTTCGCCTCGGACGCGATCAACGCGGGGGTGGCGGCGCAGGCCGGGTTCGTCAAGTCGTTCGACGGCGAGGCGGTGGCGGAACTCGGCGACCTCCGCGCCCAGTTCCTCCGCAAGGCGGTCATGGCCGGCACCGACCTCGTATGCCGTCCCCTGGTCACCGCCGGGGTCACGCCGGCCGAGTTGCTTGTGCTGACGCTGGGCGCTGTCCCGGGGTCACCGGAGCTGACCCGGCTGCGCCAGCGCCGGGCCGAACTTGGCCTGCCGGCCGGCGACGACGCGCCGCTGCTCATCGACCCGCGGACCGGGGAACGGGTCGATGCGGCCGCGGTCCCGCTGCACCTGCGCAAGGCCCGCGTCACCCGCGCGGGCATCGAGGCGAACACGAGTATCTGCTCCGGCATGTTCCGTGTCCGCTATCCGGACGGCTGGACGCCATGACCGGGACGCGCCCGCGGTCATCGGAGCTCATGGTCACCAGGGAGCTCATGGTCACCAGGTAGTGAAAAGTCCACGATCGGGAGGACTTCATGAAAGCCGTAAGACTCCACAAGTTTCACTCCACCCCCGTCATCGACGAAGTCGCCGACCCCAAGATCACCGGGCCGCTCGATGTGATCGTGAAGATCGGCGGCGCCGGGGTGTGCCGCACCGACCTGCACATTATCGAAGGACAGTGGGACGACAGGATGCACACACCGCTGCCCTACATCCTGGGACACGAGAACGCCGGCTGGGTGCACGAGACCGGCTCGGCGGTCACCAACGTCGAGGTCGGCGACACGGTCATCCTGCACCCGACCCCCACCTGCGGCCTGTGCCGCGCCTGCCGGGCGGGCGATGACATGCACTGCGAGAACTCCTCGTTCCCCGGCCTGTCCACCGACGGCGGCATGGCCGATTACCTGCTCACCTCGGCCCGGGCCTGCGTGAAGCTCGACCCGGCGACACAGCCCAAGGACGTCGCTGCGCTCGCCGACGCCGGGATCACCGCGTACCACGCGGTCCGCAAGGCGATCCCGCTGCTCTACCCGGGTACCACCACGGTCGTGATCGGCGCCGGCGGTCTCGGTCACATCGGCATCCAGTGCCTGGCCGCCCTCACCGCGACGAACATCGTCGTCGTGGACCGCAACCCCGACGCGCTCAAGCTCGCCGAGGAACTTGGCGCTGACCAGACGGTGGTGGCCGACGGCAGGCACGTCGACGCGGTAAAGGACATCACCAACGGCAAGGGCGCCCATGTCGTGCTTGACTTCGTGGCCGAGCAGGGCGCGGAGATGGACGGGTGGAACATGACCGCCCCGGCCGGCTCGTACTTCGTGATCGGGTACGGCGGCACGCTGCACATCCCGACCCTGGACATCATCTCCACCGAGCGGAACATCATCGGCAACATCGTCGGCACCTACAACGACCTCGCCGAGCTGATGGCCCTCGCCGAGGGTGGCCAGGTCACCCTGCACACCAGGACCTACCCCCTGACGGCGGCGCCCGACGCGCTCGCCGACCTGGACGCCGGCCGCGTGCGGGGGCGCGCGATTCTCGTGCCGGAGTAAGCCTGGCGAATCCTTTCGTCCTGACGTTCGCCGTTCCTGGCATCCCGGGCCAGCGGGCAGGACGAAAGGCTCCGGACTTCTTGATCACTATTGATCTTTGCGAGGAAGAGGGACAACGATGGCAAAGGAACTGCGCTTCGGCGCCGACGCGCGAGGCCTGTTGCTCGCCGGGGTCGACCAGCTTGCCGAGGCGGTGAAGTCAACCCTGGGACCGAAAGGCCGCAACGTGATCCTGGAGAAGATCACCGGCTCGCCTGTGGTCACCAACGACGGCGTCACGATCGCCCGCGAGATCCACCTGCGAAACCAGTTCGAGAACATGGGCGCGCAGCTGGTCAAGGAAGCCGCGATCAAGACCAACGACGTGGTCGGCGACGGCACCACCACCGCGACCGTGCTCGCGCAGGCGATCGTGCGCGAGGGGATGCGGGCGATCGACGGCGGCGCGAACCCGGTGCTCGTCAAGCGCGGCATCGACCTCGCGGTCGGCCGGCTTGACGAGTACCTGCGCTCGGTCGCCCACCCGGTGTCCACGGAGCAGGACTACCTGCGGGTCGCGGCGATCTCCGCCAACGACGACTACGCGGTCGGCGCGGTGATCTCCAGGGCGCTGCACACGGTGGGCGACGCGGGCATCGTGACCGTCGAGGATTCACCCGCGCCCGGCATGGACGTGGACTTCGTCGAGGGCTTCCAGTTCGACAACGGGTACCTGTCGCCCTACCTGGTGACCAGCCCGGCGTCACTCGAAGCCATACTCGATGATCCGTACATCCTGCTGTGCAGCGAGAAGATCACCAAGGTCCAGCAGCTCATGCCGCTGCTCGACAAGGTGATGCGCAACCCGCGGCCGCTGGTCATCATCGCGGAGAACGTCGAGGGCACCGCGCTGTCCATGCTCGTGCACAACCACGTCAACGGGATCTTCCAGTGCGTCGCGGTGCGCGCCCCTGGCTTCGGTGACCGGCGGCTGCACAAGCTCGAGGACATCGCCGCGCTCACCGGCGGCGCCGTCTTCAGCAGGCACTCGGGATTCTCCCTGGAGACGATGACCGTCGAGCACCTCGGCCGGGCCCGCCAGGTGCGCGTCACCGCGGACAACACCGCGATCATCGGCGGTGGCGGTTCGTCGGAGGCGGTCGAGTTCCGGCTCGGTCAGCTGCGCGCCGAGCTTGAGCGGGCGACGTTCGGCATTGACGAGGACGTGCTGACCGAGCGGATCGGCGCGTTGTCAGGCAAGGTGGCCGTGATCCGGGTCGGCGCCCCTACCTCGGCCGAGTTGAAGGAGCTCAGGCACCGGGTCGAGGACGCGCTGTCCGCCACCCGGGCGGCGATGGCCGAGGGCATCGTGGCCGGGGGCGGCGCCGCGCTGCTGCACTCCGTCGGGTCCCTGGACGGCCTGGCCAGCGACGCCGACGTCACCGGGGACTATGCGATCGGCGTGGAGATCGTGCGCCGGGCGCTGACTGAGCCGGCCACGCTGATCGCCGCCAATGCCGGGTACCCGGCCGCGGAGGTTGTCGCGCAGTCGGCCACGCTCGGCCCGGACGAGGGGTTCGACGCGCTCTCCGGCCAGCACGGGAACATGATCGAGATGGGCATCGTCGACCCGCTGCGCGTCGTGCGGTCCGCCCTGGCGAACGGCGCGTCTGTCGCCGGGCTGCTGCTCACGACCAACACCCTCGTCGCCGAGGAGCAGACGCCGTGGGGCGGCTCTCGCGCGCTGATGACCGAGTACGGGTCGCTCGACGAGGGCCTGCACCAGCCGTCACCTGACGCGTCGACGCCGCAGTCCCTCGGCCTGGGCCCGTCGGTTGGCTGATACGGCCATAGCCGCTCAGCAGGCCCTGTCCGGTCAGCGGCGGGGCCTGCGAGCGGTAACGCCCTTTCTCGGGCCAGCGTTCATCGCGTCCGTCGCCTACATCGACCCGGGAAACTTCGCAACCAACTTCGCGGGCGGCGCGCAGTTCGGCTACACCCTCGGCTGGGTGGTGCTCGCCGCCAACCTGATGGCGATGCTGGTGCAGTCCCTGTCCGCCAAGCTCGGCATCGCCACCGGCAAGTCGCTCCCGGAAGTCTGCCGTGACCGGCTGCCCCGGCGGATCGTGGTGTTCCTGTGGCTGCAGGCGGAACTGATCGCGATGGCTACCGACCTGGCCGAGTTCACCGGGGCGGCGCTGGGCCTGCACCTGGTCTTCGGCCTGCCGATGTGGATCTCAGTGCTGCTCGCCGGGGTCGCCACTTTCGCCGTCCTCGGCCTGGAGGTCGCGGGCTTCCGGCGGCTCGAGGCGGCGATCACCGCGCTCGTCGGCGTCGTGGTGCTCGCGTTCTGCCTGGAG
>Ga0335073_10008504_pt1 | contig 14406 bp, 14 predicted proteins | sample Lox_Sample_22_FD_207093 | JGI IMG/M metagenome (GOLD analysis project Ga0335073, IMG submission 207093) | Soil microbial communities from Loxahatchee National Wildlife Refuge, Florida, United States - Lox_Sample_2.2 | ecosystem: Environmental > Terrestrial > Soil > Wetlands | place: USA... | reverse complement strand
CCCAGGGCGGGGGACCTACCGGCAAGCGCCCTCCCCTGGATGGACCTCATGCTAGTGATGGCGGCACCAGGCCTGACCACGAGGTCGGGTCGGGTAGCCCGTGGTTCTCGCCCGGGACCGGGCGGTCAGCTGCCCCGGATCGACCTCACCCGAGCCGAAGGACCTACGAGAGCGTGGGCGGGCCGAACCGTCTGAACCCGAGGGTCCCGACCCACAGCGCCCTCACCCCTCCGTTCGAATACCCGACCGGGCCGGACCACGCCGCGAAGGCCATCCGGGTGGCACCGGTCAGATCGGTGAAGACCATCGGACCCTGGGGGCCGGTGGCCTTGCCCGTGGTCCCGACCCAGGGGCCAAAGACGGACTGGTTCACGTAGGGCCCGAGCACGGATCTCGACGTGGCGTAACCGATCCCGGAGCTGGCGCTGTTCCAGCTGTTCGCCCCGTAGAAGAGGTAGTAGGTGGAGCCGTTCCGGACCAGTCCCGGACCCTCGATGGCGGGTGCCTGCCACGACGCCGACTGGCTCAGCAGGAGGGTGGGCGAGCTGCCGGGCGCCAGCGCCAGGCCCCCGGGCGCCAGGGGCTGGCCCCAGAGGTGGGTCGACTGGCCGATGGAATTGTCATCGCTCTTCCACACCAGATAGAGATTGCCGGAGGCCGGATCGAGGAAGGGGCTGGGATCGATGGAGCCCCCGTGGCTGGTCTGACAGATGAGCGGGCCGGGTGAGTTGTCGACAAACGGCCCCCCCGGGCCCACCTGCGAGGTCGAGGTGGCGACCGAGATGCACTGCATGCCCAGGGCCGTATCTCGAACGGTGTAGTACATCACGAAGGTCGAGCCGATCTGGATGACGTCCGGCGCCCACGTAAGTCCGTACGAAGCCCAGTTCGGGAGCACGGGCAGCGGGTCCTTGGGCGCCGACCAGGACTTCAGGTCCGGTGAGGTCATGACCTGCAGGTTCGTACCGCCGCTCCCGGTGGAATAGGCCCAGTAGGCCCCACCAGTGACCAGGACCGAGGGATCGGGAAAATCGCCGGAATATGCCGGCGTCTGAAAGGTGCTGCTGGCGGCGTAGGCGGATGCTCCCATGGTGCTGACGCCCAACGAGACTGTTGCAGCCGCGGTAGCGAATGTCACGAGAATGCGTCGACGTGCCGGCATCGTCATCCCCTCCGAACCTCGCGGATCGATTCTCTCACGAGATTCTGCATCAGATTGCCGGCCGTATGCAGCGCCGTTTGCCCTTTGGTATTACCGAGGGGCCGGACGATCGAATGATCGGCCCCCTCGGGCTGTCCCGCCCGGGATGTTGGCCGTCAGGTGGCCGGGCAGGCGATCGGGTCCCAGGGCTGGAGCTGGTCGCTGGACGAGCTTGGCTTCTCCCCCTCGGGGGTGGGCACGGTCGTCGTGGTGGGGCTGGCCGTGGTGGGGGGCACGGTGGAGGCGGATGACGGGCCGGCCGCACTGGCAGTGGGCGTTGGAGGGGTGCGGACGGCGGCGATCGGTGTCACTGACAGCAGCGATCCGGCATCGACTTCGACCGTGCCGGCCGGCAGGGAAGTATCGGCCTGGAGCATCACCGCTCCGGAGAGGTGACCGAGGACGTCCAGAGCCTGCGGCAGTGACGTGGGCGGGTAGTAGAGGAGGGTTTCGGTGGGGGAGCCGGGCGCTGGCTTGTCGCCGCCGATGACCGCGTTCAGACCGTCGGCGTGCAGGGCACTGGCGGTGTCGGTGGCCAGGTTGTAGCTCCCGGCCAGGTTGTACACGTCGACGGCGGCCGGCGCCGCGGGGGCGGGCAGGGCCGTGCCGTCCCACTGGGCGATGACCTGGTCGTCGAGCGGTTGCACCGGGAAGTCCACATCCCCGATGTTCGAGCCGGCGTAGTTGTAGCTGTTCACGGTGGTGATGGGAAGGGTCAGCTCTGGGACGGCCGCCGGGTTGAGTTTCCGGTAGTGGGTGGCGAGGGATATCAGCTGGCCTCGAAGGCCGGGGTCGATGACGATGTCATTGATCACCGCGCCGATGAAGTCGTTGGCCTTGATCGGGTTGGTGAACCCGCCGGAGATGGCGGTCGAGGCCAGCACCCGAAGGAAGGTGTGGTCCCTGGCGATGCGGGCCAGGTCCGATTCGGGGTCATAGGGCCAGTCGGCCGGGGGCGCGTTGTTGCCGGGCGGGTCGTATTGGAGGTGACGAGAGCGGACCAGAGCCAACGCCTCGGCGCCGTTGACGTGCTGACAGCCGGTGGTGCTGATGTTGAGGCTTGACTCCTGGTCGTAGAGCTTCTCGGGGAAGTCCAGGTTGATACCGCCCAGGGAGTTCACCACCCCTTGCATGCCGTCGAAGGTGAGCTCGATGAAGTGATTTATCGGTATGCCCAGGTCGTCGGTGATGGCCTGGATGAGGTTGTCCGGACCCTCCTTTCCGTCATTGAGGGCGGCGTCGATCTTCTCGTAAGGGCCAACGGGGCTGCCCGCCGGCATGGGCACGAACAGGTCGCGGGGGATGGACAGGAGTGAGGCGGTGTCGGATTTGGGGTCGAGGTGCAGGATCATGATCACGTCGCTCAGCGACCCCGACAGTTGCTCAGGCGACCCGAACTGCTGGATCTCCGCCGGATTGGTGATACCGGCCCGGGTCTCGTTGCCGATCAGCAATATGTTCTCCGGGTCCAGCCCGGCCGCGCTGTGGGCCGGCACCTTCACCGTCTTGGTCAGATGGGGCGCCGCCACCGTGTGAATGGAGTCCAGGCGGTAGTGAACGTATCCCCACACCGCCCCGCTCGAGATCAGCACGAGCACCACTACAACGTTGGCGCCGACCAGAACCCGCCGGGGCCACTTGCGCCGCGGTATCAGACGACCACCAGACCGCCGGCGAGCCCTTTGCGTGTGAATTGTCCCCTCCGAGGCGGTCCGACGGGTGTGCCGTCATGGTACCCACGCCGCCTCACGGGTTGGTGTCGGGGGCCGGCGCCGGGCCTGGTCGCAACCGCCTGGCGAGGCGCTCAACACGGCGGTCGACGGTCCGGATTCGATCGGCGAAGGGGCCCCACCAGTCCTCTGCGCGGGACGCGTAGCATCGCTGGTCTGAAAGGTCGGTTGCCTTTGCCGAGGGAAGGGACACTATGAGTGAGCTGATGACGACCGGGCCCTACTGGGACCCCTACCACGCCGATCAGCGGGAGGCTCCGTACCAGATCTGGCGGCGGCTTCGCGACGAGGCCCCCGTCTACCACAACGAGCGCTACGGCTTCTGGGCGCTGAGCCGCTTCGCCGACGTGCTCGCCGCTTCTCTCGACACCGAGACGTTCAGTTCGGCGCGAGGCATCACCCTCGACAGCATCGGGGATCCGATCACCCTGCCGATGATGATCATGATGGACCCACCCCTCCACGACGCCTTCCGGAAGGTGGTCAGCCGCGCCTACACGCCTCGCCGGATCGCCTCTCTCGAGGCCCGCATCCACCAGCTGTGTGCCGGCTACCTCGACCCGTTCGTCGGCGCCGGTGGGTTCGACTTCGTGCACGACTTCGGCATGCGGCTGCCGGTGATGGTCATTTCCAGCTTGCTCGGCTTTCCGGAGGAGGACCACGACCAGCTGCGGGAATGGAGCGACATCAGCCTCCACCGGGAGGAGGGAAAGGAGGGCCTCACGCCCGCCGCCCTGGAGGCCCAGGGGCTGACGGTCAAGTACTACATGACACAGGTCGAGGAGCGGCGCAGGCAGCCGCGCGATGACATGATCACGGCGCTGGTGGAAGCGGACCTGGAGACTCCCGACGGGGTGGTTCGCAAGCTGGACGATCTCGAGATCATGGGTATGTTGGCCCTCATCAGCAACGCCGGAAACGAGACCGTGGCCCGGCTGCTGGGGTGGGCCGCCCTGGTCCTCGACGACTACCCCGATGCGCGGCGCGAGATGGCGGAGGATCCGGCCCTGATCCCGGGGGGAGTCGAGGAGCTTTTGCGCTACGAGGCTCCGTCTCCTATCCAGGGCCGCTATGTCACTCGGGACGTCGAGATGCACGGGACCGTCATCCCCGGGGGGGCGAAGCTGGCCCTGCTGACGGGCTCGGCCGGCCGCGACGAGCGGAAATATCCCGACCCCGACACCTATGACATCCGCCGGCCAATCGATCGACACGTGACCTTGGGATACGGAGCTCACTACTGTCTCGGCGCCGCTCTGGCCCGGATGGAGGGCAAGGTCGCCCTCACGGAGGTGCTGCGGCGCTTTCCCTCCTGGGAGGTCGACCGCGCCGCCGTCACCTATGTCGCCACCAACACTGTCCGCGGTCCATCGTCGGTCCCGGTTCGAGTCTGACTGATCAACCGGTCCCGGTCGGAAGTGGGCGCTGCCCACGGAAGGGTCAAGCGTCCGGGCCCTCATCGGTAAACTCCGGTAGTGGTTAGAAAAGGGGAGGAGACCGCGCTCGGGGACTCAGTGACGTCCCTCGAGCGCTGGCTGTCGGACAGGGTCGGAGCGGTCGGCGCGGTGGAGGTCACCGATGTCGCCTCGATGTCCACCGGGTACTCGGCCGAAACCATCTCGCTGCGCGCCAGCTATGACGGCGGTTCCGGGCCTCAGGAGCGGCGGCTGATTCTCCGCCGGGAGTCGCCCGGGCCGGCGGTGTACCCCCAGCAGGCCCCCGGCTTTGACGTAGAGGTGGACATTCAGCACCGGGTGATGTCGGCCCTGGGCGAAGGTACGGGCATCCCCCTGGCCCCGGTCCTGGGGTACGAGAGCTCACCCGATGTGGTCGGGGCGCCCTTCTTCGTCATGGACTTCGTGGAGGGCGAGGTGCCGCGGGTCTGGCCCAGTTACGCCCAGGAGGGGTTCTTCGCCGAGGCGTCCCCCTCACAGCGCCACGGGATGATCGAGGACGGGATCGGCGTTTTGGCCGAGCTGCACACCCTGGACTGGGATCGACACGGCCTGGGCTGGCTTCTGCCCGAAGGTGAGGCTCCAACAGGGCGGCGGCAGCTCAGGATCTGGCACGACTTCGCGGTACGTGAACTGAACGGGCGTGAGCACCCTCTGATCTCGGAAGCGGTGGCCTGGCTGGAGAGCAACATCCCGGAGCACGATCCGGCTTCGGTCACGGTGCTGTGGGGCGACCCGCGTCCCGGGAACATGATCTGGGACGACTTCCGCTGCGTCTGCGTGACCGATTTCGAGGCGGCCGCCGTCGGACCGTTCCTCACCGACCTCGGCTGGTGGCTGATGTTCGACCGCTGCTCGCACGAGCAGTCTGAAGCGACCCGGCTCGAAGGTGAACCGACAAGGGAGGCGCAAGCCGAGATGTACTTCAAGGCTTCCGGGCGGGCGCCGCAGCCGACCGAGTGGTATGAGATATTCGCCGCTTTCCGCTACAGCGCCATCGTCGTTCGGGTGGCGAATCGCAGCGTGGAGAGAGGGCTCATGTCAGCAGACAACAACCTGTGGCTGGACAACCCGGCCACCAGCTGCCTGAAGAGTCTCATGGTATGAGCGCCGACCGCACCGCGCCCCACCCCGACGATGAGTTTCATCCGCCCGACAGTGACGACCCGTTCTGGACCGAGACCTGCTGGTTCACATTCGCGGTGCCGTCCCGGCGGCTGTCGGGGCAGCTATACCCCTTCTTCCGCACCAACCAGGGAATCTGTGCCGCCGGCGCCTACATGTGGGACGAGCACGGCGACCAGTTGTGGAATGCGAGGTACGCCAAGAACTTCTGGCATCTTCCCATTCCCGATCAACCTTTGTCGGACATCTCGCTGCCCAACGGGATCCGGTACCGCTGCGTGGAGCCGCTCCACCGTTACGAACTGGCCTACGACGACCCGGACGGCGACGACCTCCAGATCCGGCTCACCTATACGTCAGTGGCCCAACCGAACTACCTCGGGCACTCGCACCTCGACCAGCCCGGGCACTACGCCGGGATCATCGTGCTGGACGGCGAGGAGATCGAGGTCAACTCCTACGGCTTCCGCGACCGGTCCTGGGGCGTTCGCTCGCAGTTCGGGCGGGGGTACGGCCCGGGCGGGTACAGCTACGCGACCGCCGGAGATGGCCACGGCTTTCATTCCATCACCATGGATCTGGGCTCCGGCTATCAGTCGATACACGGCTATCTGATGCGCGACGGCAAGTGGGCCAAGTTGGCCCGGGCCACCCGCGTGGTAACCGAGCGGGACCCCGCCACCGGTTTCCCCATGTCGGTCGAGCTGGTGGGCGCCGACGAGCTCGAACGCGATTTCACGGCCCGGGGACGGTGCCTCAATCACATCGGACTGCACCTGAACCCCAACCTCTTCACCGTGAACTGTCTCACCGAATGGGACCTCGACGGAGTGACGTGCTTCGGGGAGGACCATGACAACTGGAGCGCCGCAGGCGCCCGCAAGTTTTTTCGGGCCCGCCTGGGCTGGGCCTGATCCCGGCTGGGAAGGTCGGTCACATCTGCTCCGGCTGCAGTGGCGACACCCTGCGACCCGATGCGGTGCGCAGTAGGGTCAGTCGATGGTGACCGAGGTGGAGGAACTCCGACGGAACGGCTTCGTCGTCCTGGAGGACCTGGTCGGTCCTGACCAGCTGGGGGCCATCCGGGCCGAACTGGCGCCCTACCTGGCCGGACGGCTGTTTGGCCGCAACGACTTCGAGGGGTTCCGCTCCGAGCGGGTGTACGCCTTGCTGGCCAAGGCGCCATCGGTCGCCGCGCTCGTGGAGCATCCAGCTGTCCTCGAGGTCGTCGATGCCGTTCTCGATCCCAACTATCTGCTGTCGGCCAATCTGGCCATCAACGTGCACCCGGGCGAGACCGCTCAGTCACTGCATGCCGACGACGGGTACTGCCGGATTCCGCGACCTCGCCAGGCGATGGGCGTATCGGCCATCTGGGCGATCGACGAGTTCACCGCCGATAACGGGGCGACCGAAGTTGTCCCAGGCAGCCACGCCTGGGCTGACGAGAAGCCGGGTTCAGGCGGGTGGCAGGTCCAGCAGATAACCATGCCGGCCGGGTCGGCCGTGGTATTCATGGGAACCCTGCTACATCGAGGCGGGGCCAATCGGAGCAACCGGGCCCGGCTTGGCATCACACCGCAATACTGCCAACCCTGGATCCGGCAGATCGAGAACATGTCCCTCGCCGTACCGCCGGCGGTGGCGTCATCATTCTCGCCACGGGTACAGGCGCTGCTCGGCTACAGCATCCACCCGCCCTTCATCGGTTACGTCGACGGACGGGATCCGCGGCGGCTGCTTGGCCAACGGTCGACGGCCGGGCTGGAGGTGCGGTGAAGATCGCCATCGTGGGGACCGGGGCCATGGGCTCCGTCTACGCCGGACTACTGGGCAAAGCCGGCAACGAGGTCTGGGCGATTGACGTCTGGGACGAGCACGTGGACGCCATAGCCGGTTCCGGGCTGTCGGTCACCGGCGCCAGCGGGAGCTATGTGGTCGACAGCCTCAAGGTTGGTCGTCGGCCCGACGACGCCGGCTCGTGCGACCTGTGGGTGATCGCCACCAAGGCCCAGCAGGTCGAAGAGGTGGCCGCCCGCATCGCACCGCTGCTGCAGCCCGACAGCGTGGTCATGGCCTTTCAGAACGGGCTGGGGTCAGGCGAGCGGGTGGCCCGGCACATACCGAAAGAGCACATCATGCTCGGGATCGCCGAGGGGTTTGGATCGTCGATCCCCAGTCCGGGTCACGTGCACCACGAAGGGATGCGGCTGATCCGGATCGGAGAGATGGAAGGCGGCCTGACCGAGCGGCTGCAGCACATCGAGCACACGTGGCGAGCGGCCGGTTTCAATGTGAAGGCTTTCGCCGACGTCAACCTGATGATCTGGGAGAAGTTCCTCTGTAACGTCACCCTCAGCGCTCCGTGTGCCGTCTTCGACGTGACCGTGGGGGAGCTCATGGCCGATTCGGAGGCGTGGGCGGTGGCCCTGGGCTGCACCATGGAGGCCTACCGGGCGGGTGTGGCCAAGGGCGTCCCTTTCACCTTCGACGATCCACAGCGCTACGTGACGGAGTTCGCCGCCACCATCCCGAATGCCAGCCCCTCCATGCGCCTGGATCACCTGGCCCATCGGGCCTCCGAGGTCGACGTCATCAACGGGCAGGTCGTCGACTTGAGCCGGGAACTCGGACTCAGCGCCCCTTACAACCAGACATTGTGCGCCATCGTGCGCCGGCGCGAGTCGCAATTCGATTGAGCCATTGGCGGCCTTCGTTCGGGCCTGCCCCGGACCCATTGGTGACAACGCGAGTGCACGCACTCGGAAGCTTCCGGCCCCCGCGCCGGAAGGTATCATCCTCTGGCTACCACCCTTCGAGACCGGAACCGGGGAGCGCCGTTGCCTGCTGATCCGCCGTTCGATCTGGCCCAGGTCGATCGTCTCCTGACCACAACCAAGTCGGTTCGACGCCGGCTGGATCTCGAGCGGCCGGTACCGCGCCAGATCATCGTCGAGTGCATCCGGCTCGCCAGTTACGCCCCGAACGCTTCCAACGCACAGGAATGGCACTGGGTGGTGGTGACCGAGCCCGGGCTGCGCAAGCTCGTCGGTGAGCAGTATCGAGCGTGCACCGAGCCGCCGGTGTCGGTCATGCTCGCATCGAAGCTGGAGGCTGGGGATGAGGCTGGAGCGAGGATTTCGAGATCGATCCTGTACCTCGCCGCCCGGATGGGCGACGTGCCGGCGATTGTCATCCCGTGTTACGACGTGGCGGCGGCCACAGAGCGCTACGGTCGTCTTCTCGACGCCGGAAGCGCGCCAACGTCCATGGAGCCAGCGATGTACGCCTCGATCCTGCCGGCAGTGTGGAGTTTCCAGCTGGCGCTCCGAAGCCGTGGCCTCGGGTCGACTCTTACGACGGCACACCAGTCCGACCAACCGGCCATGGCCCGCATCCTCGGGATCCCGGACAGCTGGTATCAGGTCGCTCTCCTGCCGGTGGGCTACACCACGGGAGGTGACTTCCAGCCGTCACCACGAGAGGCGGTCGACCACACCATCGTCTGGGACCGGTATGCCGGTGGCTGAGCAGGGTTGGCCCGTTTCGGCAGGATCGTACAGCTGGAGGGAGAGAGATGTTGGACATCCCGCGCATCATTTCGGTTGACGACCACGTCCTGGAGCCACCGGATCTGTGGTCCTCCCGGATGCCGGCCAAGTACCGTGACCGTGGGCCCCGGATCGTCCGCAAGAAGCTGAGCCGGGCCGGCGCCGAGGCGGTCGAAGCGCAGGACGGTCAGTGGGGGGACGTCTGGTACTACGACGACCTGGTTTCGCCGCTGCTCATGCTCTCGGCTGCGGTTGGTTTCGACCGGCTCAGTTTCGGTTTTGCGACCTTCGACGAGGTACGCCCCGGGGCCTGGAAGCAGACCGAACGCCTGGCCGACATGGACGCCGACCATATCGACGTCTCGATCTGCTTCCCGAACACTCTGCCCCGCTTCTGTGGCCAGACCTTCCTGGAGCGTAGTGACAAGGAGCTGGCCCTGCTGTGCGTGCAGGCCTACAACGACTGGATGATCGACGAATGGACGGCCGGCTCGGCGCGCGGCCGGCTGATCCCTCTCGGCATGGTGCCACTGTGGGACGCAGGGCTGGCGGCGGCAGAGGTTCGACGCAACGCCGCCCGGGGCTGTTTCGCGGTCACCTTCACCGAGAATCCGGAGCCGCTCGGGTTGCCGACTCTCTACAGCTCTGACCGCTTCTGGGACCCCTTCTTCGCGGCCTGCCAGGAGACCGACACGACGGTGTGCATGCACATCGGCTCTTCTTCGCGAATGCCCACCACGACGTCGGACGCTCCGTTCATCATCGGATCGTCGCTGGACTGGATCAATGCCATGGGTTCGATGCTCGACTACGTCTTCTCCGGCACCCTCCAGCGTTTCCCAGCCCTCAAACTCGCCTATTCGGAAGGGCAGGTCGGGTGGATGCCGTACATAATGGAACGGGCGGACAAGAAGTGGGAGGAATTTCACGGTGAGGATTTCGGCAACACCTTGCCGGAGCCGCCGTCCACCTATCTGAGGGGTCGCGTGTACGGCTGTGTCTTCGACGACGACACCGGCCTCCGCAATCGGGACGTCATCGGGATGGACCGGATCTGCTACGAGACGGACTACCCGCACGCCCAGGCGACGTTTCCGAACACCAAGAAGATCGCCACCGAGATGTGCGAACGGGCCGGCCTGGCCGAAGACGAGGTTTACGCGTTGATGCGCGGGAACGCCATCCGGGCCTTTGGTCTCGAACGATTCGACATCACGGCCTGACATGCTGCACGGATTCGAGGTCATCGACGATCACCACCACGTGGGCGATCCGTCCGCCGTGTTCGGAAGCATGCCACTTTCCGGGCAGGCCGGACCCGAGCCCGATGGCCACGTCGACGAGTTCGCCAAGCGGATAGAGGTGATGGATGCGGGCGGCGTCGATCAGGCGATCGTCATCCCCGGACACGGCTACTACCGGCCGGAGGGACTGAGGGACACGAGAGCGGTGAACGACGGCATCGCCGCCTACCGAGACCGTCATCCGGCCCGCTTTCCGGTCGCCATCGGGGTGGTGGAGCCCACCTACGGGCCGCACTCCCTGCCGGAGATCGACAGGGTGGCGGACGAGCTCGGTCTGGCCGGGATCAGCTTCCACGTCCGCTTTCAGGGCGTGTCGCTGGACAACCAGTGGGTCAAGAGGTACATCGAGCGCATGGTGGAACGAGGCCTCACGCCGGTGCTCCACGCCGTGCACGAGACCTCGGAGAATCCGCTGTGGAAGGTGGCGACCATCGGGCGCGCCTTCCCTGATACCGAGATGCTCATACTGGATGCCTTCGGCTCCCACGAGGGCATCAAGGAGTGCTTCTTCACCGCGGAGGTGGCGCCCAATCTCGTCTTCGACACCAGCCTGGCCTACGGCTGGGGTCTCATTGAGCACTTCGCCCGCACCTTCGGGCCGGAGCGGGTGGCGTTCGGGACAGATCTCTACTCATGGCCGCTCGGTCAGCGGATCAGCCCGATGGCGGCGGAGATCGCGGCGTCGACCCTTGACGACGACGCCAAGCGGCTCATCCTTGCTGGCAATGCCCGGCGGTTGTTCCGAATCAAATGAAATGAGGCGGTCGGGTCCCAGAGTCTCGTCATTCGTCCCCGGACGCCGTTGGTAGCCTCCGGCATGAGCGACGACGCGCACAAGGGTTCCGACGTCGACTTTCGAGAAGTGGTGCGATGGTCGACCGGCGGCAATAGATGGCTGATGGCCCTCCGTGGCCGGCCGGGCAAGGCACTCGATCGATTCCTGGTGCGGTGGTTCGGCTGGTCCCTGATCACCTGGGGTTACGCCAAGGCGGCCGGCAATCCCTATCAACCGACCTTGCTGCTTCAGACCATCGGACGCCGGAGCGGTCTCATCCGTCCCGCCGTCCTGCCTTACTACCCGGTTGATGACGACCTGGTCGTCTGCGGGTCCAACGGCGGAGGTCCCAAGGATCCCATGTGGGTCCACAACCTGCGCAGCGACGGCCACTGCTGGCTCCGCATCAAGGGGCGCCTATTGGCTGCCGACGGTCGTGTCGCGGTCGGAGAAGAACGCGAGCAGTTGTTCCCCGTTGTCGCGACCCTCCACCCGGGCTTGCAGCGCTACCAGGATAAGGCCAGCACCTACGGGCGGGACGTCCCGTTGGTGGTACTAGCCTTGCGCCAACGGTCTACTGAACGCGACTCGACCAGACCCTGAGCGGCGCTCGTCGGCCTGAGCCTGCCTGAGGAATCGATGAGGTCTCCCTGGTCAAGTGCTGAGGTGCTGGTTCAGGAACTGCAGGGAGAGGGGTTGCTGGGCCCTGAAGAAGGGACTGGTGTGGCAGCCACGTGAATGCACGACCATCGCCTGGGGCGGTAGCGCCCGACTGAGGTCGATGACGCCCGGGTAGAAGGGATCGTCGTCGCCGACCGCGATCCGGACGGCGGTGTGGCTCAGGGCGGAGGCGTGAGTGACGGCGTCGTCTGCAGTGAAATCCGCGGCCGTGGCATAGGCGCCGGGGTTGGCGCCTCGGGCCTGGCGGTAAGTAGTCCAGATTGCCGGGCTGATGGCAGCCACCGCTTTGATCAGCCCCGGATACCGCTCGGCCAAGAGCAGGGCTCCGTAGCCGCCCATCGAGATCCCCAGGGTTCCTATCCGCTGGGGGGCCTGGCCCAGCCCGAGGCGCTGGCACCTGGGTACGAGCTCGTCGATGACCATGGCCATGGGGTCGTCACCGGGGTGTGGGTTCCAGTATCCGCGGCCGCCATCGACGGTGACCATGGCCATGGGCGCGAGTGGGCGGTTGTCGACGCTGAGGGCCAGAGCTTGGGCCGGGGTTACGCCGTCCAGAGCATTGGTGTGGTTGCCGCCGAAAGCGTGCAGGGCGACTATCAGGGGTAGAGGATCGCCGGGGTGGTATCCGGGTGGGAAGGCGATGGTGTAGCCGACAGTCCGATTGCGGGCGACGGAGTAGAAGGTGCCGGAGAACTGAGACCCGGCTGTCGAGTAAGTCGTTCCCGGATTCGGGACCGAGCAGGCTCCATCGAGCTGATCGAGGAGCCGCTTTCCGGGTAGGACATCATGGGAGACGAGCTCGGCGGCGAAGGCTCCCCCGGCGACCACCGTGGCCGCGCCGGCCAGGCCATAGGTCAGGACTCGCCGCCGGGTCCACCGGCGTCCCGCCGGGCCGGTGGGGTGCGGCGGAGTCCCCACGTTGGGCACGTCGATCGAGGGGTCAGTCCTGAAGCGCGGCATCGGTTTTACTGGATCAGCGAGCGGTCGGCGACGGCGACAAGGCGGCGCGTTGGGCGGACCACCCGGCCACGACCAGGGTGGTGCACATGACGGCCACGCCGACCACATCGACCGTGCCGGCCTGGAACTGCGTGGCCGTCCCTGGGTCACCGTCTACCAGCCAGGTGATGACTCCAAACAGAAAGAGCCCCGATCCGCACAAGACGGTCCCGGCCAGGTAGCGCACAGCTCGGAGCAGCCCGGGAGAGAGCTCGAGCTCCCGGATGGTTCGGGCCGCTCCGGTCACGGCCAGAATGAGCGCGAGCGGACTGATGACCATCCAGGCGATCTCGCCAGGCGGAAGGCTGAGCAGAACGGCCGGGTGGGCCCAGTAAGCCGACACGGCCAGGGTCGAAGCCCACACGAATGCCGCGGCCCCACCCGGACCGGCGGACTGGTGGGCCCAAGGATGGCTGCCGCCAGCCCATCCGCTGTGGAAGTGCAGGCCGCCAGCGACCAACACCGCTGTTCCCAGCAAGCAGGGTCCGGCCGTTCTCAGCAGTCCTGGCCCCTGCCGCCGGGCAGTTGCCACCGTGGCGCTCCAGGCGATGGCGAGTGCGCCGCCGCCGGCGGCGACGAGGCAGATGCTCACGGCGACAGTCATCAGGACGATCGCCGTGCCCGTCGGGGTGTTAGACGGCCTGGACCATCTCGAGGCGATGATCAGCTGGGACCAGATTGAGCCCGCAAAAGTCAGGAACACCGCCAGTGCGCACCCGGAGGTGACCAAGCTGCGCCGGGGTTGATCCAACGGATCGACCGTAGTTCCGGACAGACCCAGGGCGGCCAGGCGGGCCATGATCCCTCCGATGGCCACGTCGACTGTACGCGTGGAGGATCGAGGCTGCTCGGCTATCTGCGTGATCAGCAACTCACTGAATTCGTCGCCGTAGCGGGCCCGCCACTCTCTCGGGTACCAGCGCAGAAGGCTCTCGGCCCTTCGATGGAGGTCGCGAGTGTGGTCCCTCATGCGTGGCCCCAGCTTCCGGCCAATCGGCGCAAGCCGACGTCGGCAACCCGCCGCTGAGCCGACAGGTGGGCCCGCAGGGCGGCCGCGCCCGCGGGGGTGAGCTGGTAGGGGCGACGTCGGTCATGGGTCTGGAGGGCTTCGATCAGACCCTGGCCCTCGAGTCGCACCAGCGCTTCGTAGAGGGTGCCGGGGGCCAGGTGAACTCCAGCGAAAGCTTCGATGTCCTTGGTGAGGGCGTAGCCATGCTTGGCGCCCTCCGCCAAGCTGGAGAGGATCAGGGTGGCAGGTCCGGCGTAACGTCCGAATCCACCCAGCTCCCCGAAGCGGGCGGCCTCCGAGCGGGACTGGCGGGTAGTTCGGGGCATCGATCTCGTACTCTACTCCGTAGGCCGATATATCGTCAAGCGGTACACCGGACACCGTACTACCGGTTGCAAGACAGGCCCGACGCCCGGCAGGCGCTTGACACCTGACGAGGTTGGTTATAAACCGCCCCCTGTCGAGCGATGTCAGAGGAGGGAATCATGAAACGCTTGTTGGCGCTGTTGACCATCTGCCTTGGGACGTTCGGTGGTCTCATCGTGTACAGCCAGACCAGTCAGGCTCAGGACAACCG
>Ga0335073_10008503_pt1 | contig 14406 bp, 13 predicted proteins | sample Lox_Sample_22_FD_207093 | JGI IMG/M metagenome (GOLD analysis project Ga0335073, IMG submission 207093) | Soil microbial communities from Loxahatchee National Wildlife Refuge, Florida, United States - Lox_Sample_2.2 | ecosystem: Environmental > Terrestrial > Soil > Wetlands | place: USA... | reverse complement strand
TCATGACGCCACCCGCCGCTCGAACAGCGCGCGTACCGCCGGCACCCGCCGGATGAGGTCCAGCGCGAAGTCCGCGTGCCCGGGCACGTAGCCGTTGCCGACCAGCATGGTCACGTCGGCGGCCAGCCCCTCGGCGCCGAGCGCGGCGGCGGAGAACGAGGTGGCCATCGAGAAGAAGATCACCGTGCCGCCCGGCGCCGTGGACAAGATGGCGCCGCCCTCGCAGCCGGCCACGTCCACGCACACCACGGTCACGTCGGCGGGTCCCCCGGCGGCGGCTACCCGGTCCGCCAGCCCGACGGGGTCCCGGGCGTCGGCGATCACGATCTCGCCGGCCAGCCCGCCGGCCTCGCCGAGCAGGGCGGCTTCGGCCTCGGTGGGGACGACGCCGATGACCCTGGCCGCGCCGGCCCGGCGGGCGGCGGCAGCGGACAGCGAGCCGCTCTTGCCGGCGGCGCCGATGACGGCGACCACGTCGCCTGGCCTGACCACGCGCTGGGTGAGGGCGGGGGCGCCGCACACGTCCATCACCGCCAGGGACAGCGGCACGGGCAGGTCGCCGGGCAGGACGGCGGCGATCGAGCGGGCGAACAAGATGGCGTGGCCCTCGCAGGGGACCTGCTCGGACCGGGCGTCCCAGCGGCACAGGGAGTCGGTGATGACCAGCGGGGTCAGGGTGAGGGAGACCAGGGTGGCGATGCGCTGGCCGGGCTCGAGGCCCAGCGGGGAGTCGGGGCCCGCCTCCTCCACGGTGCCGGTGAGCATGCCCCCGGATCCGGTGACGGGGTTCTGCATCTTGCCGCGGGCGGCGACGATGTCCAGGACGGCGGCCCTGATCTTGTCCGGGTTCCCGGCGTAGGTCTCGCGCATCTGCCGGTAGGAGGCGGCGTCCAGGTTCAGCCGGTCGACCCGGACCCGGACCTCATCGGGGGCGATGGCCGGGCTGGCGTCAAGCTGCCAGGCCGCCTGCGGCAGGACGCCCGGCGGGTCGATTACCCGGTGCAGCCCGAGGGGCGAGGCAGGCCGGGGACGGCCCGGCGGAGCGGATCGGCGGGGCGAAGGGGTCATGCGGTGGTCCTTCCCGCCGGCGCGGCTGGTCGCACCCAGCCGGGCCGGGGGGCCGCGGAGGTCGTCAGGCTGGCTGGTAGCGACGGCTCAGCTCGTCAAGACGCCGTCTGACCGCCGGCCACTCGGCCGCGGTGACGCTGAACCTGGCCGAGTTGCGGGGCTTGCCGTCGGTGCCCAGCCGGTGGGCGCGCAAGATGCCCTCGAAACGCGCGCCGATCCGGTGCATCGCGTCGCGTGAGCGCTGGTTGCGGGCGTCGGTGTGCAGGCACACCGACTGGACCTGCCAGGTCTCGAAGGCGTGCGCGAGCATCAGGCGCTTCATCTCGGTGTTGGCCCCGGTCCTGATGGCGCCCGGGCTCAGCCAGGTATAGCCGATCTCGCAGGTGTCCGGCCCGGTCCGGCGGAGGCCCGCCGGCCAGGCCCAGTGGTCCAGGTCGAAGAACCGCGTCGAGCCGATCACCTGCTCGTCGGCCAGCCGGACCACGGCGAACGGCACCGCCCGGCCGGCCTCGCGGGCCGCGACCGCGGTCTGGACGTACCGGCGGACCTGGGCCTCGTCCCGGGGCACGGCGGACCAGCGGTACAGCTCGCCGCCGCCGTCCGCCGCCGCCGCCAAGGCGGGGACGTGATGGTTCCCCAGCGGCTCGAGCCGGACGAGCGAGCCGACAATGTTACAGTACATTCTGTGAACATACTGGTACAATATCGCCCGCAGGGACGGACCGCCAAGGAAATATCGGCCAGCGTGGAGGCGGGCGTCCGCGGCGGGCAGCTGGCCCCCGGGGACCACCTGCCCCCGGTCCGCGAGCTGGCCGACCAGCTGGGCATCAGCCCGGCCACGGTGGCGGCGGCCTACGGCGACCTGCGCCGGCGCGGCCTGACCACCGGCGCCGGCCGGGCGGGCACGCGCATCCGGAGCGCTCCCCCGGTCAGCTCGCGGGCGTACCTGAGCGCCCCCGCGGGCACCAGGGACCTGATCACCGGCGGCCCGGACCCGGACCTGCTCCCGCTGCTCCCGGCCCGGCCGACCGGGCGGTCCGGCCGGATGTATGCCGAGGCGCCGGTCTCGCCGCGGCTGCGCCGCCTGGCCGCCGGGCAGCTGGCCGCCGACGGCATCGACGCCGCCAGCCTGACCGTCACCGGCGGCGCGCTCGACGGCATCGAGCGGGTGCTGGCCAGCTGGCTGTCGCCCGCGGACCGGGTCCTCGTCGAGGATCCCGGCCACGCGGTCACCTTCGACCTGCTCGCGGCCATGGGCCTGACCGCGGTGCCGGTCCCGGTCGACGACCTGGGCATCCGCCCCGCCGCGCTGGCGGCCGCGCTCGCCCGGGGCGCGGGCGCGCTGATCGTCACGCCCCGAGCCCAGGCCGCCACCGGCGCCGCCTGGGACGCCGGGCGCGCGGCGGAGATCGCCGGGGTGCTGCGGCGGTACCCCTCGACCGGGGTTATCGAGGACGATCACGCGGGGCCGGTGGCCGGGGTGCCCGCGTTTTCCGCCTGCGCGGGCCTTCCGGCCGGGCCCGCGGGCGCGGGCCGCTGGGTCACGCTGCGTTCGGTGTCCAAGTCGCTCGGGCCCGACCTGCGGCTGGCCGTGGCGGCCGGCGACGAGGCCACCATCACCCGGGTGGCCGGCCGGCAGGCGCTCGGCACCGGGTGGGTGAGCTACCAGCTGCAGGAAACGGTGGCGGACCTGTGGTCGGACGCCTCGGCGGCGCGGGCCCTGACGGCCGCGGCGCGGGCGTACGCGGCCCGCGGCGCGGCCCTGCGGTCCGCGCTGGCCGACCGCGGGATCACGGCCAGCGGCCGGTCAGGATTCACCTGCTGGGTGCCCGTCGCCGACGAGGACGGCGTGGCTGCCGCACTGGCCGCGGCGGGCTGGGCGGTAGCCCCGGGCCAGCGGTTCCGCATCGCCGCGCCGCCCGGCGTCCGGATTTCCTTCGCCCGCCTGCCCGAGGCGGACGCCCGGTCGTTCGCGGCCGACCTCGCTCGGGCGCTGCGGCACCGGGCCTCCCGCCTGGACTGAGTGCCGCCGGTCATGCGCGTCGCGGGCCGGGCCGACCTGCCCCGCCGCGCGGCTCCGGGTCGCGCCGCGGAACCGAGGCGAGCGGGATCCGGCTGAAGGCGAACCCCCGCAGCGGCCCCGGCTGGCCCGGGACGCGCCCGCCCATGGCGGGCTCGATGGCCAGGATGGTCAGCACCCCGTCAGCCAGGTCGCGTTCCCCCGCCCAGGCCCGCAGCGCCTCGATGACGTCGGGGACATGGTAAGCGCAGGCGTTCGCCTGCTGGTACGCCTGCCGCGGCCGCGAGGCCTCCAACTGAACCTGGAAGCACGGCACGTGCAGGCACTCCGCATCCGCGTCGCAGCTACCCGCCGGCGCCCGGTCACCCGACGGAGTCATGCTCCGCCCGGATCGCCGGGGCACCCCCATCGTACGGTGTTCGACGTGCTGTCATGGATGGCATTTCCCCTTGCAGAGGCTGGCACAAAGACGGCCCTCCCGTGCGAGCGGGAAGGCCGTCGCGGTCAATGTGATGACGGTCCGCCGCGGCGCCTAATTGCGCGGCGGCCGCGGACCGCCCGGAAGCAATAGTGTCCGCACCGGATGCGGCGCGCCACCTCATTGGGAATATTCGCATCAGTAATCACGCAGCGTGGTAGCTGCGCGGATGCCTCCCGGCGAGTTGATCATTGCCCGGCGGCGGAGTGCCAGAATGTGAGCGCGCACAACTACTCACAGGTACGGCGATGACTCCGCGAATGAGAGCAAATAAGCGATTGTGCATATGCGTTGTGAACGTCTGCGGCGCGAATTGGCTTGAAGCAAGAACATAATTAGGAGTCGTTCCGGCGCGAACCGGCACCCGCCGGATCCATGCCGCTGGGCTTGAGTTGATCATGAGGGTCAGCCCGGCGCCGGACGCCGTGAAACCGGCCTTCCGCCGCGTCAGAACGCGGTGGAACCGGGGTTTCATGCCGTTCCCGCCGCCCCGGCGTCCGCGGGTCATGATGCTGATGGTGCCGGAGCGGCCTGAGTGCGGCGTGCGGGCACCCCGGCACCCGGTAAACCTCTTATCCGGCCGGAAATCTAGATAATACGGACCACCACCTCGCGGAGACCGAGGTCGTACCTATAGCGTTATCCCATGGCACAGCGCAGCGAGCAGATCAGCCTTCATCTCAACGCGTACCTCACCGCGCACAGCAGCCCGCCGGATGCCGTGCTGCGCGAGCTGGCGAACGAGACCGCGGACCTGTTCCCCACCGAGACCGGGCTGGCGATCGCTCCCGAGCAGGGCACGCTCATGACGCTGCTGACCCAGCTCGCCGACGCCGCGACGGCGATCGAGATCGGCACCTTCACCGGATACTCCTCCATCTGCATCGCCCGCGGGCTGGCCGAGGGCGGGCGGCTGCTGTGCTGTGACATCAGCGAGGAATGGACCTCGGTAGCCAGGAAGTACTGGGAGAAGGCCGGCCTGCAAGACCGGATCGAGCTGCGGCTCGGCCCGGCCATCGACACGCTGCGCTCGCTGCCCGACGAGGAGATCTTCGACCTGGCGTTCATCGACGCCGACAAGGGCGGCTACCTCGGCTATTGGCGCGAGGTGGTCCCGCGGATCCGGCCGGGCGGCCTGATCATGGTGGACAACACGTTCTCGCACGGCCGGGTGATCGACGCGGGCAACGACAGTCCCCTGGTGATCGCGGTACGGGACTTCAACGACCATGCCGCCGCCGACGACCGGGTGGACCTGGTCATGGTCCCAATCGGCGACGGGCTGACGCTGGCCCGCAAGAAGACCTAGCAGGCCCGCCCTAGCTCGCGCTGACCGCCCCGCCGAGGTAGAGCGCCCCGATCTCGGGGTTCTCGAGCACCTCGCGCCCGCTGCCGGACAGTCGCACCTGGCCGCTTTCCATCACCACGCCGTGGCTGGACAGCCGCAGCCCGGCACGGGCGTTCTGCTCGACGAGCAGGATCGTCGTGCCGGCTGCGTTCATCTGCCTGATGGCGCCGAACACGGTCCGCAGGACCTTCGGCGCCAGCCCCATCGACGGCTCGTCCAGCAGCAGCAGCCGGGGCTCGAGCATCAACGCCCGGCCGAACTCCACCAGCCGCTGCTGCCCGCCGGACAGGCTCCCGGCCTTCTTCCCCGACCAGGCGGCGATCTCCGGGAAGACGTCGTGCACCGCCGCCACCCGGCGCGCGGTCAGCGCCCGGTCGGACAGTATGTAGCCGCCGAGCTCGATGTTCTCCCGCACCGTCATGTCGCGGAACAGGCTGTGGTTCTGCGGCACCTGCACCACGCCGAGGCGCAGCACCTGGCGCGGCGACAGGCCCACGAGGTTCTTCCCGTCGAGCGTGATCGAGCCGAGGCGCGGCCGCAGCAGCCCGCTGATCGCGGCCATCAGGGTGGATTTTCCCGCCCCGTTCGGCCCGACCACGCAGGTGATGCCGCCCTGGGTCACGTCCAGGGACACCCCGCGCAGGACATCGCCGCCGCCGTAGCCCGCCACCAGGTCCTCGATTTTCAGCACCGAACGGACGGCGGTGCCCGCCCCGGTCTCCGTCATGCGTCCTCCCCGGGGCCCGGGTCGCCGGGTTTCCCCGGGTCCGCCGGGTTCTCCTCGTCCGCCGGGTCCAGGTCCTCGCCCAGGTAGGCGTTGAGCACCCGGCGGTCGGTGCGGATGATGGCCGGCGGGCCGGCCGCCACCACCGCGCCCGAGTCCAGCACCGTGACCTGGTCGCACAGCCCCATCACGAATTCCATGTTGTGCTCGACGATCAGGAAGGTCTTGCCCGCCGCGTTCAGCTCGCGGATCCGGTCGGCGATGTGGTTGACCAGGGACAGGTTGACGCCGCCGGCCGGCTCGTCGAGCAGGATGATCGCGGGGTCCGCCACCAGCACGTAGGCGAGCTCGAGCAGCTTGCGCTGGCCGTAGGACAGCGTGCCCGCCAGCTCGGCCCGGTGCCCGGCGATGCCGACGAACTCGAGCTGCTCCATCGCGCGCCTGCGGGCCGCGGCGCGCCCGTTCGGCGAGGCGACCAGCATGTTCTCCATCACGGTGAGGCTGGCGAAGATCCTGGTCAGCTGGAAGGTCCGGCCGATGCCGAGGGCGAAGACCTTGTCCGGGGTGACGTTGGTGATCTTCTTGTCGGCCAGGTACACCTGGCCCGCGTCCGCCTTGGCGTACCCCGTGATGACGTTGAACAGGGTGGTCTTACCTGATCCGTTCGGCCCGATCAGGCCCGCCACCGAGCCCTCCTCGATCTCCACCGTGCAGGAGTCGAGCGCGTGCACGCCGCCGTAGGCCTTGCGCACCTCCTCGGTCCGCAGCAGCACGCTCAAATTCTGTCCCCCGCTCGCCTCCGGGCCGCCTTTAGGTCCCGTCTTCCCTCGTCGCTCGTCGCAGGCTCCTCGCTCCTCGGTCCAGACGGGACCGCGGCCCTTTGGCTCGCGGGGGGAATAGCGGGGCGGCCCCTGGTCCGCAGCCGTCTTATCCACTCGCCGCCGGTCGGGACGATGCCCCGGGGCACGAACAGCACGATGAGCAGGAACAGGGCGCCGAGCAAGATCTCGCTGGCGTACCCGTTGGTGTACTTGATGGTCAGGTAGAGCTGGCCGGGCTCGATGATGAGCGCGCCGATGATCGGGCCGCTGATGGTGCCGAGCCCGCCGAGGAAGGCCATCAGCACGAGCGACAGGTCGAACAGCGGGTCGAACCCCGACGGCGGCTGGACCTGGGTGAGGTAGAGGAACCACACCCCGCCGACCAGCCCGGTGATCGCCCCCGAGATCACGAACGCGCTCAGCTTGACCCGCATGGTGCGCACGCCCAGCCCGCGCGCCCGGTCCTCGTCGTCCCTGATCGCCCGCAACTGCAGGCCGAACCTGGACCGCCGGACCACCGCGGCGATGACGACGGCGGCCGCGGCGCAGGCCAGCGTGATGTAGTAGAAGCGGTCGTTGAACTCCGTCGGTGACCACGGCAGGAACGGCGCCGAGACGCCCACCGAGCCTCCGGTGAAGGAGAAGTTGGCGGCGGCCAGCTGGAAGATGAAGAACACCGCGATGGTGATCACGATGAACGTGTGCCTGCGAACCCGCAGCGCCACCAGGCCGAACGGCACCGCGATCACCGCCCCCACCAGCGCGGCCAGCGGCAGCAGGGCGAACACGCCGACGCCGTTGATGTGCCAGTCCCTGGCCGCGATGCCCACGGCGTAGGCGCCGCTGCCGAAGAACACCGCCTGGCCGAGCGAGATGTACCCGGAGAAGCCGGAGAACATGTTCCAGGCCGAGACCACGGCCACGAAGATCAGCGCGTAGACCGCGTAGTTCGTGGTCACCGGGCTGGGGAACACCACCGGGAACATGATGGCCGCCACGGCCAGGACGATCAGCCCCAGCCCCGCGGCCGCGCGCTGCCTGCTCACGGTGCCGGTCAGGGCGGTGCCGGTCATTGCGCTCGCACCGGCCGGCGGCCGAAGAACCCGGTCGGGCGGATCACCAGCACCAGCACCAGGGCGGCGTAGAACACCACGATGGCCCATTCCGGGGACCAGATGTCGACCAGCGACTCGACGGTGAGCATGAAGACCGACGCGACCAGCGCGCCGCCGATGCTGCCGAGGCCGCCGAGGATGATGATCGCGAGCAGCCGCGAGATCAGGTCGTAGCCGCTGTTGGGGTTGAAGGCGTTGGTGGCGCCGAACATCATGCCGCCGACCGCGGTCACCGCGACGCCGACGCCGAAGGTGAGGGCGGCGACGCGGTTCACGTCGATGCCGACGAGCCGCGCCGCCGTCTCGTCCTGCATCGTGGCCCGCACGCTGCGCCCGAACGTGGTCCGGTACAGCAGCGCGTAGATGGCCGCGACGAGCGCCAGCGCGAGCGCGAAGCCGTAAATGTAGATCCACGGCAGGTAGAAGCCGAAGAGGTGCACGCTGGATTGCACGTACGAGGCGTTGAGCTGCTTGGGATTGGGCCCGTAGATCTCGTAGAGGATCCCCTCGATGATCAGCGCGACCGCGTAGGTGACCAGCAGCGTCATGGACGTCCGCTCCCGGCCCCGCAGCCGCCGGATGAACGCCCACTGGATGACCACGCCGACCACGAACATGGCCGGAACGGTGATCAGCAGCCCGAGGAACAGGTCCAGGTGCAGCGACACCGAGAGCTGGTAGCTGAGGTAAGCGCCCAGGATGACCAGGACACCCTGGGCGATGTTGATGATGTCGAGCACGCCGAAGATCAGCGTAAGGCCGACGGCCATCAGGGCGTAGACGCCGCCGACGAGGATGCCGTCGACAATAGCCTGGTAGATCTCTCGTGCCATGGGGGTTAGCTAGTCCAGTTCGGCTTGGGGTTGATGATCGACACCGAGCCGGCCGCGCTGACCGGGAGGACCTGGTTGAACGCGGTGCCCTCCTTCTGCCACTGGAAGGTGAACGCCGCGGCGCTGGAGTTCTTGCCCATGTTGTCGAACCTCACCGGTCCCTGCACGGTGCTGAGCGTCACGCCGCTGTGCAGGTAGGTGATGATCTTCTGGTTGTCGGTGCCGCCGGTCGCCTTGACCGCCTGGGCCATCACCTGGCCCACCGAGTAGGCCTCGGCCACGTCGGCGTTGACGTCGGACGGGCTCCCGCCGTACTTGGCCACGTACTCGCTCACCATAGCCTGGCTCTCGGGGTTGGCGTACCCGGGATACCAGCCGTTGGGCACCATCATCCCCGTCGCGTTGCCCTTCCCCACCGCGGACGTGAACGCGGCCCCCTGGTCGGGGCCCGCCGCGGCGATGAACATCTTCGGGTTGTAGTGCTGCTGCTCGAACGCCTGCATGAACGCGGACACGGTCGGCACGTCGGTGGACCCGAGCAGCACGGCCTGGGCCCCGGTGGCGGCCACCTGGTCGGCGGCCGGCTTGTAGGAGCTCTCCTCCTCGGGGAAGATCTTCGAGTAGACGGTCTTCACCCCGAGCGCCTGCAGCCTCTGCTGGGCGAGCTGGACCGGCGGGTCGGCGAACGGGTCGTCGGCCATCGGGTAGGCCGCCGTCTTCGGCCGCTGGCCGGGCGGCAGCGAGGCGACCCAGTTGACGAACGGGATCATCTCGTCCTCGATCGGCAGGCTGACGTCGAAGATGTTGTGGGCCGACTGGTTGGCCGGGCTCGCGAACACCGTCGGGGCCCCGCCCGCGCCCTCGACCAGGGCGTAGCCGTACCGCGCCGCGACCGACGCCGCCGGCGTGGTCAGCAGCGAGGAGAACGGCCCGAAGGCCAGGTCCACCTTGTCGGAGGCGAACAGGGTCTGGTAGTTCGTCTGCACCTGGGTCGGCGAGCTGTTGTCGTTGAGGATCTTGAGCACGACCTGGCGGCCGAGCAGGCCGCCGGCCTTGTTCACGTCGCTGGCCCACAACTGGTAACCGCGGTCGAAGGCCTGGCCGTCGACGGAGAAGTCGCCGGTCAGCGAGAGCGACGCGCCGATCGTGATCGGCGTCTTGTTGGCAGTGGGGCTGGAACTGGTGGTGCTCGTCGCGGTGGGGGCACTGCTGGTGGTGCTGCTGCTGGTGCAGGCGGTCACGACGCCGATCGAAAGGACGGCGGCCGCGCTCAGTGCGAGGCGATTCTTGGAGAGCCAGGGGTGATGGGGTCTCACGCCTGGTACCTCCCTTCCTCATCGTTCGGAATATCACGGATAAGGTATCGGTCGTGCCGAGTCCGTCGGAGACTTCCGCGTGCTCGCTGACGAGCCGCAGGCCCGCGGAATCCGCCTCCTGCTGCAGCAGGGCGGCGAAGTCGGAATCGCCGTATCCGCGTCCGACCAGGCCCTGTATCAGCTGGTGGACTACTGCGGCCACGGGCATCGGCACTTCGTGTTCCCGCGCGGCGGCCAGGCCAAGGTCGAAGTCCTTGCGCAGCAGCGTGGCGGTGAACGTGGGCGAGAAGTCGAGGTTCACGTAGGCCGGCGTCTTGTAGCCGGTGAACAGTGAACCCATCACACTCTTGTTGAGGCATTCGAGGAACGCCTGCCTGCTTATCCCGCTCTTTTCCGCTAGAACCGTAATCTCGGCGAGCGACTGGGCCACCACGCCGAGGAGCAAATTGTGGCAGAGCTTCACCGTCCTGGCCGCCTCGCCGTCACCTACGTAGGTGACGCCGCTGCCCAGCATATTCAGGTACGGCTCGGCCACGTCGAACGCATCGCGGGGTCCGGAGACGGCAGCCGTCATCTTCCCGGCCCGCACCACCTTGGGGTTCCCCATCACCGGCGCGGCGAGCAGGGCCGTGCCCCGCTCGGCGATCTCAGCCCGCACCCGGGCTGAGGCCTCAGTCGACACCGTCGAGCAGTCGATGAGCACCTGAGGCGCCGCCCCCGGGCCGGACATGAGCCCGCCCGGACCCAGCACCGCGGAGATGAGGTCATCCGATGAGCCGACCGTGATGAAGACGATATCCCTGGTCGCCAGCTCCGCGGCGGTTCCCGCGGGTTTGGCGCCCAGCCGTACCAGCGGCTCCGCTTTGTCTATGGAGCGGTTGAATACGGCGAGATCACAGCCGGCTGAGAGAAGCCGGCGACCCATCTCCACGCCCATGCGGCCGGTGCCCAGCCAGCCGAGCCGACGGGCGTGATCACTTCCAACCATGTCGCCAGACCCCCTCCCTCGCTGGTCACAATCGTTTGCACCCCATGAGATTGGTCCTTGGGCTATGCCTTTGTCAATGCCGCGTGGCAACCTGTTACCAAAGCCGGACCAAATCACCTGGCTAGGCCCGGTGGTCCGCCGCCATGAGGACGGTTCCTAATGAGTTCGCGCCGCTATCTGCAATCGATTGCGGGACGGCTGCGGACTAGCGGCGCCCGGCCTGACGCCGCCGTAACGCGGCTACCCCGGCGAGGTGCCGCGGGCCCGGCGCGAGGAGGCCCGGCCTGCCGGGGCGGGGCCGCCCGGGGCCGGGCCGGGGCCCGCCGGGGCGGGGCGCAGCGGGACCGGCGGGCGGGGCGCCCCGTCGCCGCCTTCCTGGCCGGCCTGGGCTTCCGCCGGCGCCGGACGCTCGGCGGTCGAGCCGCGGACGATGAGCTCCGGCGCGAGGTAGAGGATCTTCACCGGTCCCTCGCCCCCGCTGATCCGCTCGAGCAGCAGCTGGGCCGCCTCGGTGCCCAGCTGGTAGTGCGGGAAGCGCACGGTGGTGAGCGGCGGCCGGAGCCGGTCGATGAACGGCATGTCGTTGAAGCCGATCACCGAGATGTCATCCGGGCACTGCAGGGAGTACTCGTCAAGCGCGGCATAGCAGCCGATCGCCAGCATGTCGTTGGCCGCGGCCACCGCGGTGAACTCCGGCTGCCCGGCCAGCAGCTCGCGGCAGCAGCGGGCCCCCTCCTCCACCGTGTACCGGCCGGCGTAGGTGATCATGGCCTCGTCCACCTCCAGGCCATGGGTCGCCATCCCGTCCCGGAACCCGCGCAGGCGGCTCACGCCGGTGGACGCCTCCTGCGGGCCCGCGACGTGCGCGATCCGGGTGTGGCCGAGCCGGGCCAGGTGGGTGACCGCCATCCGCGCGCCCTGCTCGTTGTCCACCGAGACCGAGGGGAAGCTGTAGTCCTGCGCCAGCCGGTTCATCAGCACCAAGGGCACTTCCGCCTCCGCCGCATCGGCCAGCAGCCGGTCGTGCAGCGTCGCGGTGGCCAGCACGAAGCCGTCGACATGGCGCGCCCGCATCTGCTCGAACAGCGTGCGCTCGCGGTTGGCGTCCGCGTCGGTGTTGCCGATCAGGGCCACGTAACCCGCCGCGGCCAGCTTGTCTTCCAGGCCGCGGACGATCGGCGGGAACAGCGGGTTGTTCAGGTCGGGAATCAGCACCCCGACCGTGTGCGAGCGCCTGGTCCGCAGGCTCCTGGCCACCGGGTTAGGCCGGTAGCCCAGCCTCGCCGCGGCCTCGGTCACCCGGCGCGCGGTGTCCTCGCTGACCAGGATGCGGGTCTCCGGGTTGAGCGCGCGCGAGGCGGTGGCCGGATGGACGCGGGCCGCGGCCGCGACGTCCCGCAGTGTGGCTGGCCGTTCAGGCATGGCTCATCCCTGTTCCCCCCACCCGGCGGGCCTGACCTGGCTAGCCCGCTTTCTGACGGACTAACCCTATCCAGGGGCGTTACCCAGCGCTACTGGCCGCGCTGATCATCGAGGCAGGCAGGTGACGGGAGAGGACCTCCCGGTGGGTGGGCACCGCCTCGGCGTGGCACCGCTCCCCCGCCTCGGTCAGCACCACGTAGATGCCGCGCCGATCCACGTCGCAGCCGCACCGTTCCACCAGGCCGTGCCGGGCCAGCCGGTCCACCAGGCGAGATAGCGCGCTCTGACTCAGGTGGACGGCCTCGGCGAGGTCCTGGGCGCGGAACTTGCGCCCCTCGCTCTCGGCGAGCCGCTCGAGGACCTCGAAATCGCTGATCCCGAGCCCGTGCCGTTCGCCGAGCTCGCGCTCGAGCGCGGCACAGGCCGCGGCGTGGCACGCCGCCATCTCCCGCCAGGCGGTCACCACGCTGTCCTGAGTCACGCTCACGAGCGCATCCTAATGCCTTCCCTAGATAGATGCAAGTGCATTAATTGTGTTTGCATCTAGTGTTTGCACATGCATATAGTTTCGCTCATGACTTCATCTGGTGCACATCCCTTCGGTGCTCGTTACGGGGAAAACCGGGGCTGGACGCCGCAGTTGTGGGCCATCTTGTTCGTGCTCGGCGGCGCGTTGTGCCTCGACGCCCTGGACGTCTCGATGGTCGGGGTCGCCCTGCCGTCCATCCGGTCCGCCCTCGGCCTGAGCACGTCCTCGCTCCAGTGGATCGTCAGCGGCTACGTGCTCGGCTACGGCGGGCTGCTCCTGCTCGGCGGCCGGGCCGCCGACCTGCTGGGCCGCAGGCGGGTCTTCCTGGTGGCACTGGCCGTCTTCGCCGTGGTCTCCGTCCTCGGCGGCCTGGTGAGCAGCCCCGGCCTGCTGATCGGAGCCCGGTTCGTCAAGGGTGCGGCCGCCGCGTTCACCGCGCCGGCCAGCATGTCCCTGCTCACCACCACGTTCCCCGAGGGGCCGATGCGGAACCGCGCGTTCAGCATCTACACCGTCTTCGGCGCCAGCGGCTTCTCGCTGGGCCTGGTTCTGTCCGGCCTGCTCACCGAGATCAGCTGGCGGTGGACCTTGCTGGTACCCGCCCCGGTCGCGGTGGCCGTGCTGGCCGCGGCCATCTGGCTCATCCCGCGCGGCGAGCGGGCGGAGCGGGCCGGGCGCAGGTTCGACATCCCGGGCGCGCTGACCATCACCGCGGCCATGCTGCTGCTCGTTTACACGGTCGTGTCCGCCCAGCAGGCGGGCTGGGGCTCGGCCCGGACCATCGGCTCGTTCGCGGCCGTGGCCGTGCTGGCCGCGGTGTTCGCCGGCATCGAGCGGCGCAGCCGGGACCCGCTGGTGCCGTTCGGCATCTTCTCCTCCCGGGCGCTGCTGCGCGCGAACGTCGGGGCCGTGACGCTGTTCGGGACCTACATCTCGTTCCAGTTCCTGGTCACCCAGTACCTGCAGACCCTGGCCGGCTGGTCGGCGCTGGCCACCGCGCTCGCGTTCCTCCCGGCGGGAGTGATGGTCGTCGCCCTGTCCGCCCGGATGGCCTCGCTGCTCAGCCGGTTCGGCCCGGCGCCGCTCACCGCGCTCGCCTTCAGCTGCCTGATCATCGCCTACGCGGTATTCCTGCGGGCGGGCCCCCGGCCGGACTACCCGGCGGTGATGCTGCCCGCGATCCTGCTGATCGGCCTGGCCTTCGGGCTCGGCTTCTCCTCGCTCAGCGTCGCGGCCACGGCCGGCGTCCCCGACGCGGAGCAGGGGCTCGCGGCCAGCTTGTTCCAGACCTCGTTCCAGGTCGGCGGCGCGGTGGTGCTCGCGATCGTCACCGCCGTGGTCGACGCCGCTGGCGCGGGCCACCCGGCCTCCGCCCCGGCCACGCTGGCCGCCTACCGGCCCGCCCTGATCGTGATCACGGGGGTGGCCGCCATCGGCACGCTGGTCGCGCTGAGCGGGCTGCGGAGCCAGCGGGACCTCCCGGCCGGGGAAGCCGACGAGCTCGCCGCCGACCTGGCCGGCCGCGCCGGCGCGGCTGAGGCCGCCCCCGTACGCGAGTTCGCCAAGGACCGTGCCAGCTAGGGACCGTGCCAGCTAGGGCGTAAACCCGCTCGCCGGTGACCTCAGGCCGAACGGTAGGCCGAGATGATGATCACCAGGGACGAACCGCGCCGGCCAGCATGGCCGACGCGGTTGCGGCCCGCGGGGCCCGCGGGGTCGGCCGGCCCCGCGGGGGCGGGGGGTG
>Ga0335073_10008501_pt1 | contig 14408 bp, 17 predicted proteins | sample Lox_Sample_22_FD_207093 | JGI IMG/M metagenome (GOLD analysis project Ga0335073, IMG submission 207093) | Soil microbial communities from Loxahatchee National Wildlife Refuge, Florida, United States - Lox_Sample_2.2 | ecosystem: Environmental > Terrestrial > Soil > Wetlands | place: USA... | reverse complement strand
CTGATCGCCACCGTCGACCCCGTGGCCTGGCCGGCGGCGGCGCGACAAGAGGTCTTGGTGAACTATCTCGGCTTTCCCTTCTGGGACGTGCTCACGCTCTCGGTGACGAATTGGCGCGATACCGGCGAGTTCGACGAGATCCTGGTGGACCGCATCAGCCCGCGCGACGCGCGCGCCTTGGCCGCGCTCGCTCCGGCGCTCGCGCCCAAGGGGACGGGGATGGCGCATTTCGCCGCCTTCTTCTCGCGCGCCTATCGCGAGCAGGATTATCTGCTCGGCCGCCTCCAGGGCATCGACCGGCTCATCGACATCGTCTGCAACGCCGCCGGCATCGCTCCCGGGGATGGCGGATTGGATGTGGACGGCCTGAAACGCCGCGCCTTCGCGCTCATCCTCGATGCCGAAACGCCGCATCTGCCCGAGAGCGGTGCTCTGCTTCGCATGTTGCGCGAGGCGATTGCGGCGCGGAGTTGACCAATGTAGCTTCTAGAAGCTACATTGCTTTTCATGCGTGCCGTCGGCCTCAAGGCGTTGAAGAACCGGCTCAGCGAATATGTGCGCCTGGTTTCCGGCGGCGAGACCGTGCTGGTCACCGATCGCGACCGGGTCGTTGCCGAGCTGGTGCCGCCGCGCGGCGGCCGCAGCCCGCTGCTCGCCGATGCACTGCTTGCCGATGCCGTTCGTCACGGCTGGCTGACGCCGCCAGCGCTGCCGCAGAAGGGGCCGCCGCCACGCAAGCCGGTCATGAGTCTCAACGCCCTCCTCGAGGGATTGCGGCATGACCGGGAGGAGCGGTGATCTATCTCGACAGCTCGGTCGCCCTCGCGCAGCTGCTCGCCGAGGATCGGGCGCCGCCGGAATTTCTTTGGGATCGACCGCTCGTCTCGAGCCGGTTGCTCGAATATGAGGTGTGGAATCGCCTGCACGCGAGCGGACTCGCTCGTTCGCATGGCGAGGAGGCGCGGACCTTGATCGATCGTCTGGCCCTGATCGAGTTGGCTCCAACGGTCCTCGCCCGCGCTGTCGAACCGTTTCCGGTGCGCCTGCGCACGCTTGATGCCTTGCATCTTGCGTCGATCGAATTCCTGCGCGGTCAAGGCCAGGCGATCGAGCTTGCCACCTACGACGACCGTATGGCGGCTGCGGCCCGTGCACTCGAAGTAGAGCTTCTCCCGCTCTGAGCTTCACCGCCTCGTTCGATCACTCCTCGGACGTGCCCCTCTCCCGCCGGCGACCCGCCGGCGGGAGAGGGGCCGTGCAGAGGGATGAACTAGCCCCCGGCGGCGCGGGTGGTGGTGGCGGCGCTGGCCGCGAATTCGGGCACAAGCTTGCCGAGCAGGGCCAGCACGCGTTCCTGGCGGCGCTCGCGCGCATGCTCGGCGAGCTCGTCGAGCGAGCGCTGCAGCATGGCGTAGTCGATGATGCGCGGCGCGGCGAGGCGGATGCCGGCCGCCGCCGTCGGCACCAGCGGCTCATTGGCGTAGAACAGCTCCTCATAGAGCTTCTCGCCCGGGCGCAGCCCGATGAAGCTGATCGTGACGTCGATATCGGGCTTCTTGCCGGCAAGCCGGATCATCTGCCGCGCCAGATCGACGATCTTCACCGGCTCGCCCATGTCGAGGACGAAGATCCGGCCGCGCTCCTCCCGGCTGGTCATCGCCAGCGCCGAGGCTTCGAGCACGAGCTCCACCGCCTCGCGCACGGTCATGAAGAAGCGCTGCACCTCGGGATGGGTGACGGTGAGCGGACCGCCCATGGCGAGCTGGCGCTGGAACAGCGGCACCACCGAGCCGGTCGAGCCGAGCACATTGCCGAAGCGCACGGTGACGAAATGCGTGCCCTCGGCTTTGCGCGATTCGAGAACGTCGAGCGCCTGACAGATGCTTTCGGCGAGGCGCTTGGTCGCGCCCATGACATTGGCGGGATTGACCGCCTTGTCGGTCGAGATCAGCACCATGGCGCGCACGCCATGGGCGCGGCAGGCCTCGGCGACGAAGCGCGTGCCGAGCGCGTTGGTGAGCACGCCTTCGACGGGGTTCGCCTCGACCATCGGCACGTGCTTCAGCGCGGCGGCGTGGAACACCAGCTCCGGCCGCTCGCCGGCGATGATCTCCTCGATGCGGAAGCGGTCGCGGACATCGCCGATGAGCGCCTGGCGCGGCAGCGCGGCGTGCCGCTCCGTAAGCTCGCGGTCGATGGTGTAGAGCGCGAATTCATTGTTGTCGACGAGCACGAGCCGCGCCGGGCCATAGGCCGCGATCTGACGCGCCAGCTCGCTGCCGATGGTGCCGCCGGCGCCGGTCACAAGCACGCGCCGTCCGGCGATGAGCGCTTGCATCCCCGGACGGTCGAGCACGGCCTGCGGCCGCCCGAGCAGATCCTCGATCGCCACCGGCTCGATCGTCGGCTCCTCCGCGCCGGTCGTCTTGAATTCGGTAAGGCGCGGCAGGCGCGCCAGCGGGATGGTGAGCGTCTCGGCGACGTCGAGGAGACGGCGAACGGTGGTGCCGTCGACCGATTGCGCGGCAATGATCAGGCGCTGCGGCCGCTCGCCGTTCCGGTCGAGCGTGCTGACGACCTCGGGCAGGTCGGCGATGGTGCCGAGCACCGGCACGCCGGCGATGTCGCGGCCGACGCGCGAGCTCGAGCTCGAATCGCTGATGATCCCGACGACGCGATAGAGCCGTTCCGGATCGCTCGCCATGGCGTGGATGAACATGGCGGCGCCGTCGCGGGCGCCGATCAGCAGCACCGGGATGGTGTGGCTGTAGTCGACGCGCTCGAGCATGTGGCCGAGGCCGCGATCCTTGTAGGCGCGATAGGCAAAGCGCGGCCCGCCGAGCAGCGCCATCAGCACCAGCCAATTGATGAAGGGCGTCGAGCGCGGCAACTCGTCGAGCCGGGTGACGACGAACATCGCCGGGAAGAACAGCAGCATGACGATGGTGACGGCACGCAGCAGCGCCAGCATGTCCGGCGACGAGGCGTAGCGCCAGATGCCGCGGTAGAGCCCGGTCCACCAGAACACCACGCCGGCGATGAGCGTGAAGGAGAGATCGTAGACGCCGATCAGCTGCCAGGGATAGGCGGCGATGCCGCCGCCGACGCGCAAATAGAACGCCAGCAGAAAGGAGAGCGCCGCCATGACCAAATCATGACAGAAGGCGGCGTTGGCCCGATTCGAGCGGAATATCATGCGTCGCTCACGATCGGCCGGACGTTAGAGAAGCGGCTCCCCGGCGGCAACAGGAAAAGCGGTCGCGCCGTGGCCCAGTCCGGGGTAAATATGGGCGCCGTTCGGTCATGCTTTTCCTCTTCAGCAAGCTCTTCTGGGCCGTCGTCGCTCCCGGCAATCTGCTGCTGCTCCTCCTCCTCGTGGGGCTGATGGCGCAGCGGCGCGGGCGGCGGCGCGGCTCCCGCCTCGCGCTGGGCGCCGCCCTGGCGCTCCTGGCGGTGGCCGTCCTGCCCATCGGCCAATGGGTGGTCGCGCCGCTCGAGGCGCGCTTTCCCGAGCCGCAGCTGCCGGCGCATATCGACGGGATCATCGTGCTCGGCGGCGCCGTGCAGCCGGACATCACCCGCGCTCATAACCAGGTCGCTCTCGACGGCGCCGCGGCGCGCATCACCGAGACGCTGGCGCTCGCCCTGCGCCATCCCGAAGCCAAGCTGCTGCTGAGCGGCGGCGATGCCGACATCCTGCCGCGCCCCGGCGAGCGCGAGGCCGACGACACGCGCCGGCTTTTCATCGCGCTCGGCGTGCCGCCCGAGCGCATTCTGGTCGAGGACCGCTCGCGCAATACCTTCGAGAACGCCCGGTTCTCGCGTGCCGTCGCGGCGCCCAAGCCGGGCGAGACCTGGGTGCTGGTGACGTCGGCGATGCACATGCCGCGCGCTGTCGGCTGCTTCCGCGAGGTCGGCTGGAACGTGTTGCCCTATCCTGTCGATTATCGCACCGAGGCGCATCCGCTCCCCGACTTCAAGCTCGCCGAGCATCTCGAGCTGCTCGATCTTGCCACCAAGGAATGGGTCGGCCTCGTCGCCTATCGTCTCCTCGGCCGCACCGACGCGTTGTTTCCGGGGCCTTAGCCCGGGCGGTGCATGACAGCCGCCGGGGCTGTGCATGGCAATGGCGGCGGCCGGCACGGTATGCTTCGCGGCTGCCATGGAGGAGGCGCCATGCCCGGGATCAACGTGCTTGCGATCCAACGCCTCAGCGCCGCGGATCGCGCCAAGATCGAAGCGGTGGACGCGTCGATCCGGCTCGTCGAAGCCGGCGGCTGGTTTGACGGCGAGATCCGCGAGACCTGGCCGGCGCTCACCGCGACGCGCTTCCTGGCGCCGAGCGCCAATGGCGCGGGCACGCGCGCGGAGCGCGACCGCCTGCTGGCCGACGCGGAGGTGATCCTGGGCGGCTGGCCGTTCCCGCTTGATTTGCGGGCGCGGGCGAAGCGGCTCAAATGGTTTCACCAGCGCCCCGCCGGCGCCAGCAATCTGCTGCGGGGCGATCTCTGGAGCAGCGACGTCATCGTGACGACCTCGCGCGGACTGGGCAATACCCTCGCCATTGCGGAATGGGCGGTGGCGGGCATCCTGCATTTTGCCAAGGGGATGCACCGCGCCGCCATCGATCGCGGCGCCGGGAGCTTCGATCATCGCGCCTATCGCCCGCTGCAGCTCGCGGGCAAGACTGCCTGCATCGTCGGCGCCGGCGGCATCGGCCGCGAGGTCGGGCGGCTCTGCGCCGCGCTCGGCATGCGCGTCGTCGGCACCCGCCGCCAGGCGAATGGAGGCGAGGCTTTGCCGGCGGGCTTCAGCGCGCTCGGCGGCACCGAGGAGCTCGATCGTTTCCTGCCGCAGAGCGACGTCGTCGCGATCTGCTGCCAATGGACGCCGGAGACGACCGGCCTCTTCGATACGCGGCGCTTCGCCGCCATGAAAGCGGGGAGCATTCTCGTCAATGTCGCCCGCGGCGAGATCGTCGATGAGGAAGCGCTGGTGGCGGCTTTGCGCCGCGACCATCTGCGCGGCGTTGCGCTCGACGTTTATGTCGGCGAGTTCGAGCGCCTGCCCCCGCCACAGCTCTGGTCCGATCCCCGCGTGCTGATCGCACCGCACATCTCGTCGATGAGCGACGAGGATCGGCACGGCGCCATCGATCTCTTCTGCGAAAACCTGCGCGCCTATCTCGCCGGCAAGCCGCTCCGCAACGTCATCGATTGGCAGCGGGGGTACTAGGAGTGGGTGATTGCGTCGACGCGGGTCAGGTTGGTGCGCGTGGCTTCCAGAAGCGGCAGCCATTGAGGAAAAGATTGACGCAGTCATCCGCCCAGGCGTCGAGCTCCGCCTCGCTCATCGGCTCGCCGAGGCCGAGGGCGCGGCGCTGCGGCAGGGTGATGATGATCTGCAGGAACTGCGATGCGGCGAATTCGGGTTGGTCAATGGCAAGGTCACCGGCGCGTGCCGCGCGCTCGAGCAAAGCGGCGATCTGCGTGACGGCCTCGGCACGACTGCCTTCGCGGAGCGCGATCGAGGCGAGCTCGGGAAAGCGCTGCGCCTCGGCCAGCATCAGGCGGCTGAGCGCCAACGCCATCGGCGTCAGCGCGGCATGCAGGATCAGCTTCGCCAGGCGCCGCAGGATGTCTTCGAGGCTGCCGCCGTCGAACAGCGGGGTGCTCGCCGGCGGCCGCAGACGCTGGACGATCCGCTGCACGACGGCGCCGAACAGCGCCGCCTTGTCGGGAAAGCGATGATAGAAAGTGCGCTTCGAGATGCGGGCGCGCTGCGCGATCGCCTCGATGCTGGTGGCGCCGTAGCCCTCGGCGAGGAACAGCTCGGTGGCGATGTCGAGGATGCGCTCGCCGAGCAGCGCCGCCTCTTCCCGCGAGGGGCGGCCGCCACGGCGGGAGGGAACCGCCGTCGTCTCGGCCGCGCCGCGTCCGCTGACCCGTTTGGCCAAGTCGCCGCGGCTCAGCGCCCGTAGTAGCCGGGCGGCGGGTAATAGGCGGCCGGCGGCGGCGGTGCGTAGGAATAGGCAGGGGGCGGGGCGTAATAGACCGGCGGCGGCGCGTAAGGCGCGTAATAGGCCGGCGCCGGCGGCGCGTAGACGGGGGCGGCAAGGGCGCGGACCGGGGCCGTCAGGATCGTGGCGGCGCCGACGACGGCGGCGGTTCCCAGGGCGGCCAGGCCAAAGACCACACCGCCGTGATAATGCCCGTGCGCGGAAGCAGGAGCGATCGGGGCGGCGGCAAGGGCAATCGCGCTCGTCGCTCCAATCATCGCGGCTCTGAAGTTCACCATGATCAGCTCCCAACCAAGCGTCGCTTCGTCTCTTGCGACGGAGGTAGATATAGCACCGATCAAAACGCAACGCAACGGTACCGTTGCGTTATTTTTGCGAAATCATTTATGTGGAGTATCAATTGTAGTAAAAGCCATTATAAAGGGTTATGACGGAGTCCGCGCGTCGCAGCGCCAGCGTGTCGCGTCGACTCCAGGACAAGCGAGCCCGGCGCAAAAATCACACGACCCGCAGGGACGAGTCGCGGTGGACGACATCGCCGCGCCGTTGCCATGCTGGCGTTTGTGGCGCAGCCGAAATAAGCGCGTAACGCGCGCAGCGCAGCACCTTGGAGGACCCGAATGCGAAGAGCTTTGCCGGCGGCATGCCTGATCGCGCTCGTGCACGTCGCCGCAGCGGCGCCGGGGGAAGCGGCGAGCCTCACTCTCGGCGCGACCTCGGTGACCGCGCCCTTGCCGCAGCGATCGCGTCTGCTGCTTCGGGTCGCCGATGCTCAGCATCAGCGGGTGGCGCAAGCGCAACGGCGCCTGCGCGCGCTCGGGCTCTATCACGGCACGACCAACGGCACCTTGGGGCCGCAAACCCGCAGCGCGTTGTCGGTCTATCAGCAGAAGCTGAATCTGCCCGTGACCGGTCAGCTCGACCAGGTCACGGCCTACTCGCTGGAGAACAACGAGCTGGTCGAGGTCTGCGCCGCACACGGCATGGCCGCTTCGGCGTGTCTCGGCGCGATCGAGCAATTCCGCGCCATGGTCAACCCGTCGGGCGGCACGACGCCTCCGGCGTCAGCCGACCGCATCGTCCGGCAAGCCTGTGCGGGGGCGCAAAATGCCTCGGATTGCGCCGACGCCGTCGCCAAGATGGATGCGTGGCTGAACGCGCGCGCGACCGCGCCGAAGTGACGTGGCATTTCGCGAATATCGTGCGACGTCGAGATGGGCGCTCGGGCATGCCAACATCTCAGCCACCAACCGATCGCTTTGCCCGCGAAAGCGGGCATCCAGAGCCTCAGATGCGATGATTAGGGCGCGTCTTCTGGGTCCCCGCTTTCGCGGGGACGGCAGAGTCTTGGATATCTACTGCCACCGCAGCGCTGCTCGAGATGTGTCCATACCAAGCACTTTCGCGGCGGCGACGGAACCGCCGGTCGCGGGCCGGCGATGTGCGCCGATGGCGATCCTCTAGGCGCTGCGGCGCTGGTCGCGGGCGGTCGTTCGCGCTGGCTCGCTTGCCGTGCCGGATTCGATGGCGCCGGCAAGCTGGCCGCCGCGCTCGATCTCGATCTGCTGATAACGCACCGTGGCGGAAACATGGCCGCTGGCGCGAATCACCAGACGGTCGCTGACCTTCAGGTCGCCCTCGAAGCGGCCGATGATCTCCGCGTTCTGCACCGCGGCCGTGCCCGAGAACAAACCGCCATGCGCGATCCGCAATTCCTTGCAGGCGACGTTGGCCTCGACCTTGCCCTCGACGACGAGGCAATCGCAGGATTTGATCTCGCCGGAGACGACGATCCCCGCGCCGACGACGAGCATGCGATCCGTCGATTGCGGCTTCGTCGGGGTTGCCGGGGCCTTCACGGGCTGAGCCTCGAACAGGCGCTTCATGACACGACTCCTCTGCTGATTTGGGCGCACCTGCCATCTGCAGCGCTCCGCCTTAAGAGCGGTCTAATGGTGCGACTTAGCGGCGCAACAATAAATCGCCGCGGCATTGCCGGTGCGCGCCGAGCCTGATTCGGCGGAGCGTTCTCTCCCGCGCCACGCGCTAAGAGCGCGCGGTGCTATGCGCGAGCGGGTTTCATAAGCGGCCCATTTATCGCCACTTGGTCTCTAATGGTCGGCGGATGCTTCGTTTAACGCGTTAGAGGCGCGGATCAGGCATCTTCGTGAGGTCGTCCGATGTCGAGGCTCAAAAATCCCGCCGTCAGCGTGGACCGTCTGGTGGGCGCACGACTCAAGGAGCGGCGGACGATGCTCGGTTTGAGCCAGGATGATCTGGCTCAGCGCATCGGCATCACCTATCAGCAGCTCCACAAATACGAAAACGCCGTCAATCGCATCTCGGCGAGCCGGCTGTTCCTCTGTGCGCAGGAGCTGAATGCGCCGATCGACTATTTCTTCGACGATCTGGGTGGCCCGCTCGCCGCCGCCGAGGATCGGCGGCCGCGTCACCGCCGCTCGCTCTCCTTCAGCCGAGCGTTCAACGAAATCTCCGAAACCCATCTGCAGCGCGCACTCGTCGAACTGGCGCGCGTGCTGGCGGAGTCGGGCGGCGAGTCGCCGCGGCAGGACAAAAGCTCTTGATACCGCAGCCGCAGCTGAGCAACTCGTCGGCGGATGAGCGCGCGGCGCTGCGCGCGGCCGAAGCATGGGCGAGCGCTGTCGAAGCCCTGGCCGAGGCGGAGCGGAAGAAGCGGGATGTCGCGCTCGAAAAAGACGCGATGAAAATCGCCAGCATCGCGCTCTACGACGCCGTCATGGCGCTGCGTGCCGCTCAGCGTCCTCCGGATTTCACCGGGACGCGCGGCAACACGGCGCGCAGCCGATATCGAATCGTCGATCTCCTTGAACGTCTCTGAATGCCGCTCCGCATCCTCCGAGTCCATGGTGAGCAACCCGGAATGGGCATAGCCGGGCGCGAGGAGAGGGAGTACACTCCGGACAAAATGGGAGGTCAGGCTCTTAGCTATGGGTGGTGCCCCATGGATGCCGACTCCCTGCGCCAAAAGGCGCACCGATACCGCCGGCTCGCGCGCAGCATCAATGACGAGAAGACGGTCGCGATCCTCGAAGAGATGGCGCGCGAGCTTGAGGCGCATGCAAAAGCCGCGGCAGAGATCGTCGCGTTCGTGCCGCGCGCGCCGAACACCGCCGAGGTGCCGAGACGAAAATCGAGGCGAGCGCGCTGATCCCACGCGCCTTGGGCCGCCGCTACGCTATGTGCACATCTCGAAAACGCGGCGACCCCGGCGAAACTTGAGAAAAGGCGTCGCCGCGCGATTGGTATACGCCGCCAGCCTTGGGCCGCCGGGACTACCTGGGACCGGGCCTATCGTCGGGCGTAAACGGTGCCAGCGATCGGCGTGCGAGGCGCTCCGCGCCCTCGCGGCATAGGATCGCGAGCTCGTGAAAATTCTGCGCTGCGACCGCGTCGCTGGTGGTCAGCGCGATGTTGCTGAACTCCGCCGCGCGATCTCTCAGATACTGTGCGTGGTTCATATGAGCCCCCCTCTATGACACCCGGCCGGCAACAGTGCCGGCGCCGCCTCACGTCAAACGCACCTCCCTATCGAGCGCATTGCCGCTCTCGTTCGGCAACTCGCGCAGCCGCAGCGATCCAGCGTGCGGCTGTCGCCGCGTCACCCTGCCATCCCATGGATCCCAATCGCTGTAGATCGCGCGAGCCGTCAGTCTCCGCCCGGGCATGATCGCACTCACGGGCGTGCAGGCAATTGGCTTGCCGCCGGGCTCACACCGAATAGCCGCAAGCTCCGCCTTAAGAAACCTGAGCGCGCATACCGGGGTAGAGACGTATCAACCTCTGCGTTCGCGATCGCGACCGTCAATCGCGCCGGCGCGGGCCCGGGCTCAGCCCCAGCACCCGTTGAACGCTGGCGATCAGCTGGGCCGGCGTGCAGGGCTTTGGCACCAAGGGACCAAGCCCCGGTCCCTGACCCGGCCGCGGTACCATGCTGGGCACGGCGGTGATGTAGATGACCCGCAGGCTCTCCCGCAGCGCTTTGCTGCTTTCGGCCAGACGCCAGCCATTCAGCCGACCGGGCATGACGATGTCGGTGATGAGCAGCCCGATGCTGGGATCGCGGGCGATCGTCAGCAGCCCTTCTTCGCCGGACGCGCAGGCCGACACGGTGAAGCCGGCTTTTTGCAAAACGGCACAAGCCGCCTCGCGCGTCCCCTCATGGTCATCCACCACGAGGATGCGTTTGGGAGGTCTGGCGTAAGGACCATTCCGCAACTCTACGCCCCCGATTTGCGCCGCGAAATGACATCAACCAAATGACATAAAAGAGTACCTTGATCTCGCCTGCGTGAGAAGCCGAGAACGACTCGAACGATGCCGATTCGCGCGCAGACTCTGCGGTTGCGAAGGCCAACTAAATTCGGCTGCCGCGGCGTCGATGGCTGCGTACCGCGCGAAGCGGGCGATGCCGCTCAGAGCGCTGCGATTTCGCCGGTCTCCGCCAGCAGCGCGCGATAAAGCGCCACCGTCGCCGCGCCGACCGCGGCGGCGGCGAGGTCGCTCTCGACCAGGGCGCGGCTCGCCGCGCCGAAGCGGCGGCGGAGCGCCGCATCGCCGGCAAGCTGCGCGAGCGCGCGCGCGAGCGCCGCGGCATCATCGGGCGGCACGAGCAGCGCATTGACGCCTTGCTTGGCGATCTCGCGACAGCCCGGCACGTCGGTGGCGACGAGCGGACGCCCCATCGCCGCCGCTTCGAGCAGGCTTTTCGGCAGGCCTTCGCGCCGCGATGGCAGCACGGCGATGTGCGCGGCGCGCCAGAGCGAGCGGATATCCTCCACCTGACCCAGCCAGGTGATGCCGGGAAGCCCGCGCCAGCGCGCGAGCGTCGGTTCCGGGATCGACGTCGGATTTTCCGGATCGGGCGTGCCGGCGATGAGCAACCGCAGATCGGCGCCGCGGCGGCGCAGCATCTGCTGCGCCTCGATCAAGCTCTCGATGCCCTTGTCCGCGAGCAGCCGTGCAGCGAAGCCGGCAATCACCGGCGGTGCCGGCGGCTCCTCGGCCACGGGAAAATGCGCAAGGTCGATGCCGGAGCCGCGGATCACCGCAACGCGCCGCTCCGCCGCGGGATTGAGCGCCAGCAGCAAGCGCCGGTCGTCTTCGTTTTGCACGATGACGCGGCTGTTGGCGCGCTCGATGAGATGGGCCAGGGCGAGGCTCACCGGGCGGCGCAGCAAGCGCGCGCGGAGGGTCGGCGAGCTCGCGACGAAGCCAAAGCCGGTGACGGCGTTGACCACGGCCGGCACGCGGGCGAGGAGCGCCGCGATGCTGCCGAGCACGGCCGGCTTCAAGGCGACGTGATGGACGAGGCGCGGGCGCTCGCGGCGATAAAGCCGGGCGATCTCGGCGATGGCCGCGAGGCTCGCCAGCGGCCCGGTGCTGCCGCGCTGCCAGCCGAGGGGATGAAGCGCGAAGCCTTCGCCGCGGATGCGCTCGCCATGCTGCGCGACGCGCGTCGCCACGCCGACGGCGAAGCCGGCGCGCTGCGCTGCGCGCGCCATGGGCAGGCGGTGCGACCAGAAATACCAGTCCTCGGTGACGAGATAGATCAGCTTCGGCGCCGGCGCAGTCATTCGCGCTCCTGGCGGTACCAGCGGCAGGTGGCGGCGAGGCCGTCATCGAGGCTGACGCGCGGACGCCAGCCGAGGCGTTCGCGCGTGGCGAGATCATCGACGCGGAGCGAGGAGAGCAGGCGGTCGGCGGCAGCGCTGCGGCCCAGGAGCGATGCGGCCAAACGCAGCAGCACGGGCGGGCAGGGGAACAGTTGGGCGGAGCGGCCGAGCGCGCGGGCGATGCGGCGCGCGAGCTCGGGCGTCGATACCTCCTCGTCGTCGCGCAGCAGGAAGACGCCGCCGGCCGCCGCGGGATGCTCCAGCACCGTTATGACGAGGTCGAGCAGATTGTCGAGGAACACGAAGCTGCGCCGGTTGTCGACGCTGGCGAAGGGCAGCGGCAGGCCGCTATCGACGAGACGGATCAAGGCGCGGAAATTCGCCTTGACGTCCGGGCCGTAGACGAGCGGCGGGCGGATGACGGCGAGCCGGTCGCCGCAAGCGGCGCGCATCGTCTCTTCCATGCGCCATTTGGCGAGACCGTACACATCGGCCGGCGCCGGCGGCTGATGCGCGCGCAGCGGCAGATCGGTTGTCGCATTGCCCAGCACCTTGATCGAGCTCATCAGCACGAGGCGGCGGATGCCGGAGGCGGCGGCTGCGCGCGCCAGCGCCGCGGCGGTCGCAGCCTCGCCCTCGATCCAGCGCTGCTCGTCGACCGTGCGGGCATGGGCGCGGCTGGCGAGATGCACCACCGCGCGCGCGCCGGCGAGCAGCGCCGGCCAGTCGGTTGCGGCATCGAGATCGCCGAGCACGCGCGTCTCGACCGGCGGCGGCAGCGCCGCGGGCCGCCGCAACAGGGCCCGCACCGTCGCGCCGCGCGCGGCGAGCCGCTCGACCAGCGCGCGGCCGATGAAGCCGCCGGCGCCGGTGACGATGATGGCGCCGCTGCCGTCTTCTGCCACGCTCCTGGCTCCTTTCCCTCGAGGCGACCATAGCCGCTTCGCCGCCGATCTCATATCGCCGGAGCGCGGCTTGAGCGCCGGGAGAGGCCATGCTAAGCCTCGCGCCGCCTGGCCCCGGCCCATGCTTCTCGGCCGGCAAACTCCAACCACAGCGGGATGCACCCTTGTCCAACCCCTCCCCGAGCCGCGTCGATGTGGAGCAGCTCCGGCGCCGCTTCCTCGACCGCGAGGCGGTGATCGGCGTGATCGGCCTCGGCTATGTCGGCTTGCCCTTGGTCAGCGCGCTGACGACGAAAGGCTTTGGCGTCATCGGCTTCGACGTCGACGCCGAGAAGGTCGCGGTATTGAACGCGGGCCGCTCCTACATCCACCACATCCCGCATGCGACCATCGCCGATCTGCTGCGCCAGCGCCGCTTCCGCGCGGTGACGGATTTTGCCGAGCTCGCCACGGTCGATGCCGTGCTGATCTGCGTGCCGACGCCGCTGACGCGCCATCGCGAGCCCGATCTCAGCTATGTCAGCGGCACCGCGCGCTCGATCGCGCCGCATCTGAAGCCCGGCCATCTCATTGTGCTGGAATCGACGACCTATCCCGGCACGACGCGCGAGGTGATGCTGCCGATCCTCGAGGCCGGCGGCCTCAAATCCGGCCGGGATTTCTTCCTCGCCTATTCGCCCGAGCGCGAGGATCCCGGCAACAGCCAATACAGCACCACCAAGATCCCGAAAGTGGTCGGCGGCGACGGCGCCGATGCGCTAGCCGTCGCCACCGCGCTCTACGATCAGTTCGTCAGCCGCACCGTGCCGGTCTCGTCCTGCGAGACGGCGGAAGCGGTGAAGCTCACCGAGAACATCTTCCGCGCCGTCAACATCGCGCTCGTCAACGAGCTGAAGATGGTCTACGCGGCGATGGGCATCGATGTCTGGGAGGTGATCCGCGCCGCCTCGACCAAGCCCTTCGGCTTCATGCCGTTCTATCCCGGCCCCGGCCTCGGCGGCCACTGCATCCCAATCGATCCCTTCTATCTCACCTGGAAGGCGCGCGAATACGACATCTCGACGCGCTTCATCGAGCTCGCCGGCGAGATCAACACGGCGATGCCGCGCTATGTCATCGAGCGGCTGCAGCGCGCGCTCGACGAGCAGGCCGGCAAGGGGCTCAAGGGGTCGCGCGTGCTCATCCTCGGCGTCGCCTACAAGAAGAATGTCGACGATCTCCGCGAGAGCCCGACGCTCAAGATCATGGAGCTGCTCGAGGCGCGCGGCGCCAGCTTCACCTATCACGATCCCTATGTGGCCGAGATCCGGCCGTCGCGCGAGCATCCGGAATTCGCCGGCAGGCGCTCGGTGCCACTCACCGCAGAGACGGCGCGCAGCGCCGATGTGGCGCTCATCTGCACCGATCACGACGGCGTCGACTACCGCCTCCTGGTCGAGCATTGCCCGCTGGTGATCGACACGCGCAACGCCTGCGCCCATCTCGGCGCCGGCAACGTGGTCAAGGCTTAGAGCGCGATTCGTTAGTCGAATCGCTTGCGACCCTTATATAGATTCACCACGGAGGCACAGAGGGCACGGGGAATAAGTGTTTGGCGCGCGAAGCGCGCCATTCTTCCCTTCTCCGTGATCTCCGTGTCTCCGTGGTGGGTCTTTCTCTGCCACAGGCGCGGCGAGAGCGGTTCCATTTGAGCGGATGCGGCTCTAGCCCGGATTTCTCACACCGTCACGGGCTGCGACGGCGATCTTTGGCGCCAGGGTAGGAGCCGGGACGCGCGGCGATGCGAGCATCGTAAGCGTCCCGGCGACGCCCTCCTGGCGCCAAAGAGCG
>Ga0335073_10008499_pt1 | contig 14411 bp, 8 predicted proteins | sample Lox_Sample_22_FD_207093 | JGI IMG/M metagenome (GOLD analysis project Ga0335073, IMG submission 207093) | Soil microbial communities from Loxahatchee National Wildlife Refuge, Florida, United States - Lox_Sample_2.2 | ecosystem: Environmental > Terrestrial > Soil > Wetlands | place: USA: Florida... | reverse complement strand
GTCGCGTATCTCGAGAAACAGCAACAGCACATTCCAGTGACTTAGTGACTCTTCGAACTAGATGGGACAGCAGATCAAAATCAGCTATCGAACGCGGACTCTACGTGTCTCAAGTCGCGAGAGTCAACGTGAAAATCGAATGTCAAGTTTGCAATTTCATTATTTAAAATTTGCTGGATTTGATTTTTGGCTAAATGCTTTTATCAAACCCTGTGCCGCCTTTCGACCCGTAACAACGTATCTCGCTCTGCGAAACGGATCGGAGCGGGCGTGGCTCGTCGGCGCAAAGTTCTTGAACGGTTTATTGCATACTCCGCCCGGCACGCATACGCGGAGCACTTGTTTTTGCTCCTTGCATAGCGATTGAAATTGGGAACTTCACAATCTGGCGGATTGCACTGCTGAGGAATGCGCTCCGTTGCGGTACGCGAACAACTCGACTGCATTGGCCAAGTCACCCCCATCTACAACGATCCGCCTGCTTTCCTCGCCCTCGACCTGCAGAAAGATCCTGGCGTCCCGCAAGAGGCGTGGCGACGTCACGAGGACCTGTTGTGCGTTGGTGAAGCGCATCGCCGACTCTGCGTCGCTATTGGCCTGCACGCTGATGCCGCTGAGTATTGCATCGTTCACTCGATCGAGAATAACGGAAGGCCGAAGATCCGGCGTGGCTGTCTCAAAGCGAACATTGCTCAGCGTGATTGAGCTCGAGTTCCGTGCATAAAAACCATAGGCGGGCATGGGTCCCAGCATAAAGTACTCCCCGGCAATCTCCGGCAGTTCGCGTCGGCCTGCATCCTCGGCTGTGCCGCCGCCTCCGAACACAAGATGAATATCTTCGAATGAGACTCGCTCAATGACTGCTCCATGAACTGCGCTCAACGCGATGCATGAGTGCAATTCTCCCGGGTTGTAATGATTTGTCAGCGCAGTTTCTTCGATCGGGCCGGGATTGGTGTTGACCGTTCCATGGATGTTGCTGAATGCAATTCCACGGACCACAGCTGGAGGCTCGTGAGACTCGTCAGGTGCGGCATCAACCGGCACAGAACCAGAACCGTGTCGGCGCGGTGAATGTGGACCCAGGCTGAAGTGGATTGGCCCGGTGACATCGTCGAGCACAAGGTCCGAGAACGTCATGTTTTCGAAGACCGATCCAGGGGTGCCATGAAATTTGATCGGGCACCCGTACACCTGGTGCAAAACACAATTCGATACAGCAATATTGCTGGCTTTTCCGCCCCCAAATCGAAAGACGGACCATCGCGTGCTGAAAAAAGAATTCGTCACTGTCACATTACGGCAGCTTCCAAACAGTGCGCACGCATCGTCGAGTGACAGGACAGTACAGTTGGAGATGGTCACATGCTCAGCGCTTATGAAGTGAAATCCATCATTGTTGCTGTTGACGCGGCTATGAATGTATATCCCATCCATATGCACACGCTTGCTCTGGATCACCCGAATACTGTGGTATGCGCAGTCAAGAAGGTTCATGTCGCGCACCCGGAGGTTTTCGCAGCGATAGAAGAGCAAGTGATAAGGCCGTTTATTGCCGCCAAGCCCGCTAGGCGGAGGCGTTCCTCGAACAGCGGAGTGAAACTGTGCTCCCTGCCCATCAATCGTTCCCGGCCCCTCGATCGTAATGTTCTTGGCCTCAACTGCGTAAAGCAGAGCCCAGTTTCCGTCTTCCAGCGTTGCGTCACCGTGCAGTGGAATCGCATCGACGGCATGGTAATCATGACCATTTGCACTGCCCAACAATTTGCCGCTGGCAGAAATCCGGAGAGTAACATTGCTCTTAAGCTCCACCGAACCGATTAAGTATGTCCCCGCGGGAACGACAACAACTCCGCCGCCCTCAGCCGCGCATGCATCAATAGCAGCTTGAAGAGCGTGTGTGTCGTTGGCAAGCCCGTCTCCCTTAGCGCCGAAGTCCCGAAGGTCGAAGTCCCGGATTCCGCGTGCTGGCCCACCGACCGCTCTTCTGTTCTCTTCTCCCCCACCAGGCACGGGGCTGGCAGCACCGATTAGCCCTCCGCCAAGTGAAATCCCCAGAGCTGAGAGCGTCTCTCGGCGTGTAAGAAACTCAATGCTTCTGCGTTTGGGACTGCCGCTGCCTCTAAATATCTCGTTGCTCAAGTCTCCTCCAGGTTCGTGCTCGTTAGACTTTGTCTCGTGCGGCATGCCGTCTGGGCACCCTCGCGTGTCGGGTCGGAACCATCAAGGCACCGTTTGCCATTTCTGGATTAACAATCCGCCGGACGTGTACTCTAGGTTGCGTCGCTCGAAACTGTCAAACATATTTCTCCTGATATTGAGATCTATGTTTTACTATCCAAACCGGAAAGCCGGGCTGACAGTTCGCAGTTGAGTTAAGCGGAGACTCTATGACACGCGTTTCTGAGAAAAGCTTCGTTCCAGCCAAAATACGCAAATGCCACTCCGCTCCAGTCGGAGTTCTTACCAAGGTGCTTGCTATCTTCGAGTTGCTTGACCGCTCTCCTGGCGGCTTGCAACTGAGATATATCTCCGAGCAAACCGGCTTTAACAAGAGCACCACCTATCGCTTTCTCGCACACCTGGAGCAGGCTGGCTACCTGGTGCGCGATCTCACGGGCGCTTACCTGATCGGGCCGCGGCTCGTGCGGCTTGGCACAGACAGTACGTACCAGGCAACGATTCGCAAGATCAGCCGCCCGATCATGGAAACTCTATGGTCCAAAACAGAGGAAACGGTAAACCTCGGCGTGCTCGATCGCGGCGAAGTGCTGTATCTCGACGTAATCGAAAGCCCGCACCATTTTCGGCTCTCATCGCAGGCCGGGATGCGTCGGCCTCTGAACTGCACGGCACTGGGAAAATCACTCCTGGCGTGGATGCCGCCTTCGACTCGGGATGATCTTTTGGCGGGCTACAGAGTCGATAAGCGCACTCAGCACAGCATTGCAAATCCGATGGAACTCCTCGCAGAATTGGGCCGCATTCAGAGGCGCGGCTACGCAATCGATAACGAGGAAGTCGAGGCGGGAGCTTGTTGTGTGGCTGCGCCGGTCTTTGATTCTTCTGGCCAGGTGACGGCCAGCATGAGCGTCTCCGGCCCGGTGACACGAATGAACCGCGCTCGCACTTCCGAAATTGCGATCGTTTTGAAAGCGGCAACCGATGAAATCTCCGGGCAACTTGGTTATTCCGAATCATTGAGAAGAGGATCAGGCCGCATGGAATTTGCGCAATAAGAGCCGCTTTGTCGTAGGTCGCTGTCGCCATTGGAATTGTCTGTCTCAAAGACCGAATGGCCGCTATTGCTGTTGGCCGTCGTCCAGACCTCGCACCCACAAAGCTCTTACGTCCCTGCAGTTCTGCATTCGCAACACCGGCGCGTTTTGTGGGGTCTTAATATGGAACAAGTCTGCTCCTTCCACGTTGTCCAAAATGATTGCTGGCCTCGCATCTTCGCTCATGGCTGATATCTCGATTGCCCGGAGATTCACGTTCCGGACATGTCGCAGGTAGAGCCCCTGGGATGGCATGTCGCCAAACATGTTCGGCTCGGGATATTTGCTCTCATCTTCCGAGGGGACGACCTCAGCCTGTGCGGATGTTCCCCCTCCGCGGTGTTGAATGAAGATGTCGTGAATGGTCAAATCACGAATTTCATAGCCAGGCACACCACTGATAATGCAGCCGAAGCGTGAGCTGGCATTCGAACAAACTACATTTGAAATAGTGACTCGTTGCAGAGTTCCGGTTCGAGTCGAATCCTTTGGCCCACGCAGGCGGCTCCCCAGTCTCAGAAAGATCGGTGCGGAAACGATATCGCGCATAGTGATGTTGCTGACCACCACATCTTCGAGCAGCGCGCCATCGACCGTCTCGAGCGCAAGACCCTGGCAACCTTCAAAAACACAATTCGAAATGGTGATGTTCCTGAAGCCGCCATTCGATTCAGTCCCGCACTTGATTCTGCCGGTATGTGGAACCCTGGAACCTTCCTCGAAATTCTTCCACGTGCCATCCAGCATGGTTCCCACCTGATAGGCGCCGGTAACGTAACAATTGACTATTTCGACGTTCTCCGTGGCGCGCGCGCGTCCGAGTGCAAAACTGCTCTTTGGCACAATGGCGTCATCCCATGGAGAGTTAACTGCACAGTTCACAATCCTCACGTTACGGCAGCAATCGATGTCCATTCCATCGCGATTGGTGTCGATCGTCAATCCGTCGATCAGCAGATTATCTACGCCTGTGGCGAGGATTCCAAACCACCCACCTTCTAGAATCTGGAAGTTTCTCAGCTGCACATTTCGACAATTCTTCAAACTGATCGCCTTGTTTCCGACACCTTTGATGCGACGCCCCTTGGGATTGTGGCTCTTCGGGCCGTTGCTGCGTACCAATCCCCTGCCCCAGATCCGTCCAGGCCCGAAAATCGACACATCGCTGAGGCCTTCACCCCATATCAAACTGTTGTGCCAGTGGTTGTGCCCGAAGTCCTGATACTCTTCCCATGGTTGCGTCGGCTCCGGATCATCGTAGCCCCCTGGTTCGCCCTCAGCAGGCGGATCCGCAGCAATAATCACCGCTCCCTGGTCGAGGAACAACGCGACGTTGCTCTTGAGACGAATCGAGTAACTCAGATACAGTCCCGCAGGAAAGCACACAATGCCACCGTAGTTGGCGGCAGCTGCTTCAATCGCCCGATTAATCGCACTGCTATCGAGACTGGTGCCATCTCCCTTGGCTCCGTACGCCCGAACGTCAAGGGCTGCCGAATATCGCGTCGACCCAAACGATGTCCCCCGGTCTCCTGGATCATTGCCATCCAACGCCAACGTGGAAGGCGCCGCTGCTGCCACAAGTCCGGCCGCACCTGCTCCTGCCAGCTTCAGAAAGCTTCTGCGCTCGTTCATCGATCCCCTTTTGTCTTGTCCTCGCTCATTGCACGTGGCGCAAACTCTGCGCCAGAAACGATCCAACCAGAGGTGTTCTCTTACGTGGATGCGTCTGTAGCGACGCAGATACCTCCGCGCAACAGCGGATCAGCTTCTCCGCAATTATTGGCGCATTTTGAGCGCGCACTCTTGCGGTTGGTCCCGACATACTCAGAGCTGCAACCGGCGTATTGTTCTCATCGAAAATCGGCGCACCTACGCAGCGCACTCCCATCTCAATTTCCTCGTCGTCTACCGCGAATCCTCGATGTCGCACGCGATCGAGCGCCCGCAGCAATTCTTCACGAGAACAGATTGTCTTGGGCGTATAGCGCACAAAATGAATCTGGTCGACGATTCCTTCAAGCTGATCTTTCGGCAAATAGGCAAGCATCGCTTTGCCCAGCGACGTACAGTACACCGGATTTGTACTGCCTGTCTTCGAACTCATGCAGATATGACGGCCGGGTTCCGTCTTGTCCAGATAGACAACAGTCGTCTTCTGCAACACCCCCAGATGAACCGTCTCGCCTAGCTCCGTGGATAAACGTTGGAGATTCGGGTGGATTCGCGTCCGCAAGTCCATCTGCTGCACTGCCCGATTGCCCAGTTCGTAGAGCTTCATTCCGAGCCGGAAACGATTGTCTGAGGTGCGCTCAATGAGCGCAATGCGTTCGAGAACCATCAACGATCGATGCACGGTGCTCTTGTGAATCTGAAGGCGTTGGGAAATTTCTACGAGCGCAAGCGGCACCTCAAACTCGCCCAACAGTTCAAGCACTGCGACTGCGCGGACAAGGCTCTGCAGCTGGTACGGTCCATCAGCGCCGCTGCCCGGCTCGGCCCCTGCCATCGTGGTTGTGAGTGTACTTGCCATAGCTGTCGACCTCTTTGATACCTGCAACCAGGTTGATCTGGATCCGGGAAGCGGCGATTCCAGATAGGTGAATACTGAGAAATTGTCCGGTCACATCCTGTCTGTACGCACTCCGTCAACTCCGCCTGTTGGCCGATGACCGACCCCTGCCAGTCCGAAGGCGCGCCCATGATGTTGCGACCAAATCGAATCCGCCGCCTGCTTCCTTCGCCGCCCCGGCTTCAACATCCCCTTCGCACAATTTGGCTCCAATGGTCCAAAAGAGCGAACCGTCCGACGTCCTCACGGTGCTCCAAGCGAGACCAGATCACCCTGAACAAACCCTGTGCCGTGCACACTCTGATCTAATGCCTGATGTCCTGCCCGAAATACCCAAAGGAATAAAGGACTGCGATGTCGCATTTGCGCCGAACCACATCGCTGCAAGCGCCACGGCGCAATTCTCTCGAAGCGGGTCGATATTCGGGAGTCGCGCAATGCCCACGCAAGTGACTCACGGTTTGCATCCGAAGACGCCGGGCAACTGCATGAAAACAAAGCGCCTGATCTCCGAAATTCTCTCTGTTACAAACCTCCCGGCTTGGCGCAGGACGACGCCGAACGAGCGACCGAGAGGCCGGTTCACTGCAAGACATGACGGAGTCCGTCGGTTCGAATGAGACGGCGTGACGATCAATCTCACCTTTCTTTTGCCTGCGAGCGGGCTGAATTTGACATGGCTCTTCAACTGCCGTGGCGATATGCCACGCCCTACCCTTACTCACATCGCTCTGTGGATCGCCTCTCTTGTCGGCGTCGTACACACAAGGAAGGGGCCGGCTTTGTTTATCCGTTTAAACAGATGATTGCGCGACTTCCCTCAAAAGACTTCCCTTGCCTGCAACGCAGGTTCTCGCCGCATTGCGACGTCCAGCCACCGCGGCCTTAAATTAGTCGGTGCACCCCCTCAACTCCTGCCATTGCAGCGCCCGCGATGCCAATTCATGAATCTATCTTTGATCCAGGTTCATCTTTGTAAGACATCGTCATTTGCGGCTTCCCCATATGCCCGCTTCCGATATCACCAACATTCAAAAGCCTGAATGGAGAAACTACATGCTGGTACGCCGTACACCGAGGATACGAACGTCTCTTTTCACTGTCGCCTTGCTCGTCGCCTCAGCTGGAGCCTTGACTTTCTCTGCCGCGGTGCTCTCCGGTTGCAGCAGGACCGCAGTTTCTGCAAGCTCGGGCGCTCCTCCGCGAATGAAGGTCTCCGTCGTCAAAGCCGATGAAACGGAGGTGCCCATCACCGGCGAATGGGTCGGTACCCTCGACGGCTACGTCAACGCGCAGATTCAACCTCAAGCGAGCGGCTATCTGATTCGCCAGGACTATCGCGAAGGTTCCGAGGTCCAGAAAGATCAGATCCTCTTCGAGATCGACCCGCGGCCCTTCGAAGCTGCCCTGCAACAGGCTCAGGGCCAACTTGGCCAGGCACAGGCTCAGCTCGCGCTTGCTCAGATCAATGTCAACCGCGATACGCCTCTCGCCGCTGCTCACGCGATTGCGAAAAGCCAGCTTGATAACGAAATCCAGCAGAAGTCCCAGGCCGAAGCCGCGGTTCAGTCGGCCCAGGCAGCCGTATCCACTGCCAAATTGAACCTGGGCTTCACCCAGGTTCGGTCGCTCATCACCGGCGTTGCCGGCCAGGCCACCACGCAGGTTGGCAACCTCGTCGGTGCGCAGTCGGTGCTCACTTCCGTCTCGCAACTAGACCCCATCAAGGTCTACTTCTCAATCAGCGACAGCCAGTACCTGGCCTTGGCCGAACGCGCGCGCGCCGGCGGCAGCGACTTGCTCGACGGTGGATCGAATCTGCCGCTGACCCTCACACTCGCCGATGGCGAGGTCTACCCGCATAAGGGTCACATCGTCTTCGTCGACCGCCAACTCAATGCACAGACAGGTGCAATTCGCATTGCGGCTGCCTTTCCCAATCCCGGCAATGTCCTGCGGCCCGGCCAGTTCGGCCGCGTAAAGGCCGTGACTGAACTTCGCCACAATGCCGTCCTCGTACCTCAGGTCGCCGTGTCAGAGTTTCAGGGAACGCAGCAGGTCTACACCGTCGACGCCAATGGAACCGTGCACGTCAATGTGGTGACGCTCGGTCCGCAATACGGCAATAGCTGGGTGATCGAGAGCGGCCTGCCGGGCGGCGCTCTGGTCGCCACAGACAACCTTCAGAAGCTGCGCGAAGGCGCGCAAGTCTCTCCGGTCGTAACCAGCTTCCAATACACCGGCGCAGCGCAAGCGCCGCTTTCGGGTGGGAAGTAACACATGTCGAAATTCTTCATACGCAGACCAATTGTTGCGATTGTTGTCGCCACCATCACGGTGATAGTTGGCATCGTGTCGCTGCTGACCCTGCCAATTTCGCAGTACCCCAACATCGTTCCGCCTGAGATTCTTGTCACCGCCACGTATCCGGGCGCGGATGCCAAAACGGTCTCTCAGGCTGTCTCCACTCCGCTCGAGCAGCAGATGAACGGCGTCGACAACATGATCTACATGAACTCCGTCAGCGCGAACAACGGCGTGGTTCAGCTCTTTGTCGACTTCGACGTCAAGACCGATCCCAACATCGATCAGGTGCTCGCGCAGCTCCGTGTTGACCAGGCCCAGTCGCAGTTACCGGCCCAGGTCGAGACCGCCGGGCTCACTGTCCAAAAGGCGCTCACTTCTCCGCTCATGCTTGTCGCGGTCGATTCCCCCGGCGGCAAACTCAGCCAGGACTTCCTCACCAACTACGCCATCATCAACCTGCAAGATCAGATCTCCCGTGTGAAGGGTGTCTCGCGCGTACAGGTCTTCGGCGGACAGTATGCTCTGCGCGTCTGGGTCGACCCCGATAAGCTGGCCAAGCTCGGCGTAACTGCAACCGACGTTATCTCCGCGATCCAGACGCAGAACGACGTCCACCCATCTGGTCAGATCGGCGGCGAGCCGATTCCCAGGGGGCAGCAGTTCACCTACACCGTTCGCACGCAGGGTCGTCTCGTCACGCCGGAGCAGTTCGGCAACATTATCCTCCGCGCTAATCCTGACGGCTCCATTCTGCGCCTGCGCGACGTTGCGCGCATCGAGTTGGGCGATCAGGCCTACACCATCTCTGGACGTTATAATCAGGCGCCCGCCGGTATCATGGCCATCTACCAGCTACCGGGTTCCAACGCCGTCGAAACCGCGCGCGCCGTGTCCAAGCGCATGAAGGAACTCTCGGCCACGTTCCCGCCAAGCATCTCCTACAGCATTCCGCTCGACACGACAAAAGCCGTGACGGCCGGAATCCACGAAATTATTCTCACGCTACTTGAGGCGCTCGGCCTCGTTGTCCTCGTAGTCTTCATCTTTCTCCAGGGCTGGCGCGCCACGCTCATTCCTCTGCTCGCCGTGCCCGTGTCTCTAATCGGCACCTTCATCATCTTTCCAGCACTCGGCTTCTCAGTGAACACGCTTTCGCTCTTCGGCCTTGTACTCGCCATCGGCTTGGTCGTCGACGACGCCATCATCGTGGTCGAGGCTGTCGAGCATCACATTGACGAAGGCATGGACCCGAAGTCCGCCACAGAAAAGGCCATGGAAGAGGTGGGCGGACCTGTCGTCGCCATCGCGCTCATCCTCGCCGCAGTCTTCATTCCCACGGCGGCCATTCCCGGCATCACCGGCCGTCTTTATCAACAGTTCGCGGTCACCATCGCCATCTCCGTCCTGATTTCGGCATTTAACGCCCTTACGCTCTCCCCGGCACTCGCCGCTCTTCTGCTTAAGCCTCGTTCTGAGGGCCGCAAGAAGAGCCTGTTCGAGAGAGCCTTTGGAAGCTTCAACCGTATCTTTGGCCGTGCCACAGACGGTTTTGTCCACACCTCGCGCATCCTCATTCACAAATCGGCGTTGGCCATGCTCGGCCTCGCAATCGTCGCGGTCCTCGCGGTTTATCTGGGCAGCACGCTCCCCGGCGGATTCATCCCCACTGAAGACCAGGGCTACATGTTCCTCGCCCTGCAACTGCCTGACAGTGCCTCAGCGCAGCGCACCGATGCGGCTGAGCAAAAAATTACCGCGGCGCTTCTCAAAACGCCCGGAGTCGAAGGCGTCATTGCGGTTACTAACTTCTCACTGTTGACGCAGGTACAGAGCACCAACGCCGGCTTCTTCTTCGTCAATCTCAAACCATGGGCCGAGCGCAAGAGCAAAGAAGAACAGCTCGCCTATATCCAGAGCCATCTGCAGCAGCAACTCGCCGCCGACCCTGACGGCATCGCCTTCGCATTTCCGCCGCCATCCATCCCGGGTATCGGCACCTCGGGTGGCGTCACCATGATCCTCGAGGACCGCTCCGGCTCTGATGATCCAACCACGCTCACAAAGAATGTCTTCACTTTCCTCGGCGCAATCTCTAAGCGTCCCGAGATCTCTGCGGCCATTCCCTCGTATCAGCCGGCAGTCCCGCAGCTCTATGCGGCCGTCGACAAAGAGAAGGCGCTGCAACAGCAAGTCGACTTGCAGGACATCTACACCACAATGCAGACCTTCATGGGCGGCTACCTGGTCAATTACTTCAATCGCTTCGGAAGACAGTGGCAGACCTACGTCGAGGCAGAGGGAACTTCGCGCACAAACATCGCCAACATTGGTGAGTTTTACGTGCGCAGCGCCAACGGGAGCCAGGTTCCTCTCAGCTCGCTGGTCAACGTACATCAGATCACTGGACCTGAATTCATCTATCGGTTCAACGAATTCAACGCGGCACAAATTAATGTTACCGGCGCACCGGGTTACAGCTCCGCGCAGGTCAGAAAGGCCCTCGAGGAAGTCTTCCACCAGACCATGCCGGCCGGCGCGGGATTCGATTACTCCGGAATGTCCTTCCAGGAACAGCAGGCGGAACAGGGCGTTCCTTCGTGGGCCGTCTTTGGTCTCTCGTTGATCTTTGTCTTCCTGATCCTCGCCGCGCTCTATGAAAGCTGGACATTGCCCTTTAGCGTCTTGCTCAGCACACCAGTCGCGATTCTCGGTGCGTACATCGCATTGCATGCGCGTTTGTTTGAAAACGACATCTTCGCGACCATTGGGCTCGTCATGCTCATCGGACTCTCAGCAAAGAACGCCATTCTGATTGTTGAGTTCGCGAAAATCAACTACGAGGCCGGTCAGAGCATCTGCGACGCTGCACTGCATGCTGCGCGTTTGCGCTTCCGCCCCATCGTCATGACCGCACTGGCCTTTATCTTTGGTTGCTTGCCGCTTTGGACCGCCAGTGGATCCGGAGCCGCTTCCCGGCGCATCCTCGGCACCGTCGTCGTCGGCGGCATGACGCTCTCGACACTTCTCGGACTCTTCTTCATTCCCGTAACCTTCGCGGTGGTCGAGTATCTGTCGCACCGCTTCGCACGAGGAGGCAAAGGCACCACCATGGATTCCGAGCATGGCATCTGCGGCCCACCTTCTAATTCAGAACCAGTAGCCGCCGACGCCCAGGTGGAAGGAGGCCAGGCATGAAATCGCTCCTAGCCGCCGCACGATTCGCAGCGTTTGGCTCTGCATCGATTGCCATCGCCCTGCTTGCAGGCTGCACCGTTGGACCGAAGTATGTTCGCCCCAGCCACACGGCGCCACCCGTCTTCCGTGGCGCTGACAATGGCGCCGTGGCGGGAAACGCTCGACAGTCGCTCGGTGATGAGCAATGGTCCACCGTCTACCGTGAGCCCGAGTTGCAGGAGCTCATTCGCAAGGCCCTGGCCAACAACTACGACGTGCGCATCGCGGCTCAGCACATACTCGAGCAGCAGGCTCAGTTGCGCATTACGCGCTCACAGCAATTCCCCACCGCTTCAATTGGCGGCACAGCCATCGGCGCGTCACTGCCTTCTTCACTCGGCAACCAGATCAGCAGCCCACTCGTAGACGGCTCGTTCAACCTCTCTGCAGCATGGACTCCGGACTTCTGGGGCCTCTACCGCCGCCAGACTGAAGCCGCCCGTGCGCAGCTGCTGGCCCAAACCTGGGCTCAGCGTGCCGTCCGCATGACCCTTGTACAGCAAGTCGCAACAGCGTACATCCAGATTCGCGCACTCGACCGTCAGCTCGAGATCACCAAGGAAACGCTGACGGTCCGCCAGCAGTCCGTCGATCTCACCAAGACCCTCGAGAGCGGCGGCTCCGCCCCGCTGTCCGATGTTCGTGAAGCGGAGCAGCTCTACTACACCGCGGCGGCGCAGATTCCTCAGCTTGAGGAACAGATCCAACAGCAGGAAAATGGCCTCGCGCTGCTGCTGGGGGAGAATCCAGGCCCCATCCTCCATGAGGATCCAAATGCGCTTGTTCCTCCTCCTCAGAATCTCCCCACCGGTCTTCCCTCCCAGCTTCTTGAGCGGCGGCCCGACATACAGGAAGCCGAAGCGCAGCTCATCGCGGCAAATGCGCAGATCGGCGTCGCGCGCGCGCAGTTCTTCCCCAACCTCTCTATCAGTGGCTCAGGTGGCGTAGGTGGAGACAGCCTTTCCAGCATTTTTGATCCTTCGGGCAAGACGATCTACGGCATCGGCACGCTCACCCAACCGCTCTTTGAAGGCGGCAAGCTCCGCGGCCAGCTCCAGCTATCGGAGGAGACCAAGAAAGAGATGGTGCTTAACTACCAGAAGACCATCGCAGGGGCCTTCCGCGATGTATCGAACGCACTCATCGCACTTAATAAGGAACGCGACAACCGCCAACAGCAGGAGAAGCTGGTGGCCGCGGCAGAAGACGCTACGCGCTTAGCCCGCATCCGCTACCAGGGCGGATCGACCAGCTATCTGGAAGTCCTGACCACGGACTCCAATCTCTACACGGCTCAGCTGAACCTTGTCGCCGCGCAGCAGGCTGAAGCACTCACGCTTGTGCAGCTGTATAGTGCACTGGGTGGAGGATGGCAATCCTGATTGCCTGAATCCGCCCAATGCACGCGCCAAACAACAAAGTCACACCGGCTCTTCGCCCATGCGGTTCGCGAGAAAGAGCAGTGGTATGACCACTTCCACCAAACAGGGTATGATGAGGGCGCCGCTTTTCACTTCCCTTGAGGTGCCCGCATGCCTTCGCAGAATTCTCGCCGTCCCTTTACTCTGCTGCCTCTGACTCGTTGGGCCCTGCTCGCTTCTGCTTGTGCAACTCCCCTCGTTGCCCATGGCGCTTGCAATCCTCGGGCCTTCGGAGCCAAGGGCGATGGCGCCACTAAGGACACAGCAGCGATCCAGGCCGCAATCGACTCCTGCGCAAAACGCGGCGGTGGAACCGTTGAGCTTACGGCTGGCACCTATCTCACAACGCCGATCGAACTCCGAAGCAACATCCAGCTGCACCTCGACAAAGGCGCAACTCTTCTTGGGTCATCAGATCACAGCGACTATCCGCCGCGGACTCTCTTTCGTCTGCCTGATCTTCAACCCCTCATAAGCGCAATCAACGCAACCAATATCTCTATCACTGGCGAAGGCGTCATTGACGGTAATGGCGAGACCTGGTGGCAGGAGGCGCGCAGCATCAAAGACCATGGCGTTCTCGGAACCGGTCACCCGCGCCCCAAGCTCATCCTGTTCGACCACTGCAAACACATTCGAATCGAAGGAATTACTGTCCAAAATTCGCCGATGTGGCAAATCGTCCCCTACTACTCTGACGACGTTCTCATCCGGAACGTGAGAATCCTCGCGCCGCAGCACTCGCCCAACACCGACGCAATCGACCCGTTCTCCTCATCGCATGTTGTCATCGACCACGTCTACTCCGACGTTGGGGACGACAACGTGGCGATCAAGTCCGGCCCCATTAATTCCCCAGGTCCCGATTCCCCAAGCCGCGACATCACCATCACCGATTGCACCTTCATGCACGGACACGGACTCTCCATTGGAAGCGAGATCGCTGGAGGCGCACAAAACATCCGCGCGGAGCGCATTCACTTTGAAGGCACAGACAACGGCGTCCGTATCAAAGCGAACCGCGATCGCGGTAACGACGTCAGCCACATCGTCCTGCGCGACATCGATATGAAAGGCGTCAAGAACGCCCTCATCATCAGCGAGTACTATCCGAAGATTCTTCCGCCCGATGATGAAAAGGCAGCTCCGGTCTCGCGCCTTACTCCCCACTTCCACGACATTATGATCGAGAATGTCACGGCGACAGAGATCACATCTGCCGGCGCGATTGTCGGCCTGCCCGAATCACCCATCAAAAACGTGGTCCTGAACAATGTGAAGATTAGCGCAGAGAAAGGGCTGTCGATCGGCTACGCGAACGTTTCCGGCGCCGGCGTTTTGATTCAGGCCAAAACGGGCCCATCGATCGTTCAACTTGCGGGTGCGCACATTTCTCTGCGCTAAGAGAGACGCCGCGGCTAAGATCCTATCCCAAGAAAGACCGGGGCAATATGCCGGTCAAATAGATTCTCGGTCACATTTCGCCCGATCACGTCTTCGTTAGCCTCGAGCAGTTCAAGATAGCTCGGCCCCATTTTGGCGGCGACCTTGAACCCTACGTGCAGCAACTGCCGAAGACTGCTGTTGTACGCCTTGTTG
>Ga0335073_10008497_pt1 | contig 14411 bp, 12 predicted proteins | sample Lox_Sample_22_FD_207093 | JGI IMG/M metagenome (GOLD analysis project Ga0335073, IMG submission 207093) | Soil microbial communities from Loxahatchee National Wildlife Refuge, Florida, United States - Lox_Sample_2.2 | ecosystem: Environmental > Terrestrial > Soil > Wetlands | place: USA... | reverse complement strand
TCTGGCCCGGCTTGTGCCAGGCACCGCCCTGCGATCAAAACCAGCAAACAACAACACAACCAAGTAGTATCTCGCCCCATGCCCTTCGAGACTGCCCGACGCGCCCAGAATTTGCAAGCGGACCGAATCAGACACCGCGTCAAACCTACATGACGACTGGGAATGCGTCATCCCGACGGTTCGCGCTTTCACCAGCGGGCCGAGGGATCCCGCCTGGAGTGCGCCTGCATTCTGCGCCCTGTGATCTCAATCACAGCCTTCCCGAAAGCACGCACTACAATGAAATTGAACAACGGTTCATCGGAGGTTCCGATGTCCACACGTCATCTGATTATCCTTCCCGCCGCCCTCCTCTCGCTGCTCACGCTTTCCGCCCAGCAGGCCCAGACGCCCGAGAAACCGGCGCCGTCGCCCTCGTACTCAGCCATTCCCGCCGAGGCGGCTAAGCAGGTCAATCCGGTAAAGTCTTCCCCCGAATCCCTGGCCCGGGCCAGGAAGTGGTGGGGGATGGACTGCTCCATGTGCCACGGCGCCAACGGCAATGGTAAAGGCGACGTCGCCACTAGCGAGAAGCTGCCCATCGTCGACTTGACCAATCCCGCCACGCTGAAAGACCGCACCGACGGCGAGATTTTCTACATCATCAAGACCGGGCACCAGGATATGCCGGGCGAAGGCGACCGTATCAAGGCCGAAGACGGCTGGGATCTGGTGAACTACGTCCGTTCATTGTCGAAACCAAAGCCCGACACCGAGCAGAAACAATAGAGCGACGCGTGGCGCGGGCACTCTTGCCCGCGAAACGCAAGACCCCATAGTCTTGCCATCCCGAGAGAGCGCGCTCCCACGCGAACGAAGGACCTGAGCGTTCCGAGTGGCGCGCGAGTTGAGGCGCATGCGCGGCGTCTGAGCCGCGCGCCGAAATCCCGAGCGCAGCGAGAAACCCCACCCGCGCCGAAGGAACGCATCCATATTCGCATCTCTGCGCGGGTGCCTCATCGTGAAGCTCGCCTGAGCCTGTTGAAGGGCCGTGTTCTCAGCGTTACTGCAACCCTCACTCTGTGTTCCCCTGTGTCCTCTGTGTTGTTTCGTTTTCCTCACGGTCACGATCCACTCAACACGCAACCTTCCTCCGTCTGACTCGTCTAAGCGCCGAACGTCCATCCCTGGAGGGCTCAACATGAACCGCATGTTCCGTTCCTTAGCCGTCGCTCTCGTCACCCTCGTCGCCGCTTCCGTCGCTGCCTGGGCCAGCCCCGATACCGCCGACCACACCGCTCCCAGCTACGACTTGAAAGCCCAGTCACTGCTCGACCTCGAAAACGTGCAGAAAAAATTCGTCGATCTCGCCAACGCCCTTCCCGACGACAAACTCACGTGGCGTCCCTCACCCGATTCGCGCTCCTTCGCCGAAGTTTTTCTTCACGTCGCCGGCGAGCGCTACGGAATTCTTTCCCTGATGGGAGCCGCCAAACCCGCGGGCTTCAATGGCAAAACATTCGAGAAATCCAGCACCGACAGAACGCAAATCGTCGCCGAGCTGAACAAATCCTGGGAGTTCACCCGCAAAACCATCAACGGCATGAGCAATGCCGACTTCGCCCGTCTTCTGCCCAAGCTCGGCCCGCAGGCCAATGAGGGAGATGTCGTCTATATTCTTGTCGCCGACGCGCATGAGCATCTCGGCCAGGCTATCGCTTACGCGCGAGAGAACGGCATCGTCCCGCCCTGGACCGCCCTAACCATGAAGAAGAAAGCAGAGAAAGCCGAAAAAGATTCCCAGCAAAAGTAAAGGCCATCTAGGGATCGCCCCCTCGGCTGTCCGGCCGGGCGGCGCTCGGCGCTAAGAACGCGCAGGGGCGGACCCACTCGTCCGCCCACATGTCCATTGTCATTCTGAGCGAGCGTGAGCGCACTCGAATGCTAGTCGAAGAATCCCTACCGCTACGCACGCGCGAAAGATGTCAACGCCGGTTTGAAGGGGCGCGGCTTCAGCCGCGCCTTCTCCGTTTCCTTTACTCTTGTCATCATGATGTCATTCCGAACCGAGTCGAAAACTCGGTGAGGAACCTGCTGTTTGCCTTTCGAGGCCGGTTTGAAGGGGCGCGGCTTCAGCCGCGCCGTTCGGTGCTCTTTCTTGACTGTCATCCTGAGCGGAGCGAGTGGTTCGTCGAAAGCGAACCATTCGCCGAGTCGAAGGACCTCGTGTTTACCTGCTCTTAAACTGGACCCTTTGAGGAGTTTCCGCCAGTGGCCTTGCTCGCGTGGCTGCGAGCAGAGAACTTCTCGCCGGGCCGTTGCTGATCTTCGCCGGACATGGGGTCCCTCCACTGCGCAGCATGGTCCGAAGGACCATCCCGCTCCGCTCGGGATGACAGAGGGTGCTGCCCACCCCTTCTGCAAACGCGAAACAGCCTGCCCTGAAGCATCCGCCCTCGCCCCCTTGACAACCCCTCCCCCACCTCTTTACAATTAGCACTCGGTAGGCGTAACTGCTAGCAGTCCGCTTACGCCCATTACAATCATAGGCTTACAGATTCAACCTCAACCACAATCCATCTACTACTGGAAAGGAGTTGCAACCCATGGCGAAATTTACCCCGCTACATGACCGCATTTTGGTCCGCCGTATCGAGGAAGGTGAAACCACCCGCGGTGGCATTATCATCCCCGACAGCGCTAAAGAAAAGCCCCAGGAGGGCGAAGTCGTTTCCGCCGGCAAAGGCAAGATCAACGAAGAGGGCAAGGTGCGCCCGCTCGATGTGAAAGAGGGCGACCGCATCCTGTTCGGCAAGTATTCGGGCACTGAAATCAAGCTCGACGGCGAAGACTACATCATCATGCGCGAAGAGGAAGTGCTGGGCATCCTCAGCGGCGCCACCAAGAAAGAAACCGCCGCATCGCGCCGGTAAGGAAGGTCGCGTCGCGCTTTATTGTCACCCCGCTCCGCGGGCTGACGCGCGGTCGCTCCCTCAGGTCCTTCGGCGACGAAAAGCACGTCGCCTCAGGATGACAAGAGGTTTGCTCGAAGCTCGCGGCTCGCAGCTCATAGCCGAAGGCCGATAGCTGACAGCCTCCAAACGAAATCACGCGGGCCAATCCCGCAACTGAACCAATTTAGGAGAAACCAATGGCAAAACAAATTGTTCACGGAGAGGAATCCCGCCAGGCGATCCTCCGCGGCGTTAACCTTCTGGCCGACGCCGTGAAAGTCACGCTCGGTCCCAAGGGCCGCAACGTAGTCATCGAAAAGAAATTCGGTTCGCCGACCATCACCAAGGACGGCGTCACCGTCGCAAAGGAAATCGAACTGAAAGACTCGCTCGAGAACATGGGCGCGCAGATGGTCCGCGAAGTGGCGTCGAAAACTTCCGACGTCGCTGGCGACGGCACCACCACCGCTACTGTTCTCGCTCAGGCTATCTATCGCGAAGGCGTCAAGACCGTTGCTGCCGGCGCCAATCCCATGGCGCTCAAGCGCGGCATCGAGAAGGCCGTCGAAACCATCTGCGGCAAGCTCGACAAAGATGGTGAGCGTGAGAAGGGCGAGCTCGACAAGTTTTCCAAGCCCGTCTCCGGAGAAATGATCAGCCAGGTGGGTACGGTTTCCGCCAACAACGACGAGACGATCGGCCGCATCATTGCCGAAGCTATGAAGAAAGTCGGCAAAGATGGCGTCATCACCGTCGAAGAGTCGAAGACTCTGGAAACTCAGCTCGAAGTGGTCGAAGGCATGCAGTTCGACCGCGGCTATCTCTCGCCCTACTTCGTCACCGATCCCGAGCGTATGGAAGTTGCGCTCGACAACGCCTACATCCTGATCAACGAGAAGAAGATCAGCTCCATGAAAGATCTTCTCCCGCTGCTCGAGCAGATCGCCAAGGGCGGCAAGCCGCTGCTCATCATCGCAGAAGATGTCGAAGGTGAAGCGCTGGCCACTCTGGTGGTCAACAAGCTGCGTGGCACGTTGCAGGTCGCGGCCGTTAAGGCTCCCGGCTTCGGCGATCGCCGCAAGGCCATGCTGCAGGATATCGCCATCCTCACCGGCGGCAAGGCCATCACCGAAGATCTCGGCATCAAGCTGGAGAACGTGCAGATCAGCGATCTCGGCCAGGCCAAGAAGATCACCATCGACAAGGACAACACCACTCTGGTCGAAGGCAAAGGCAAGCACAACGAGATCGAAGGCCGCGTGAAAGAAATTCGCAGCCAGATCGAAAAGACCACCAGCGACTACGACCGCGAGAAGCTGCAGGAGCGGCTGGCGAAGCTGGTCGGAGGCGTAGCCGTGATCAAAGTCGGCGCCGCCACCGAAACCGAAATGAAAGAGAAGAAAGCCCGCGTGGAAGACGCTATGCACGCGACGCGCGCAGCCGTGGAAGAAGGTATTGTCCCCGGCGGCGGCGTGGCTCTGGCGCGTTGCGCGGCGGCGCTCGAAAAGTTGAAGTCGGAAGGCGATGAGCAGATCGGCATCAACATCGTGAAGCGCGCCATCACCGAACCCCTGCGCATGATCGCCGAAAACGCCGGCGAAGAAGGCGCTGTGGTGCTCGGCAAAGTGCTCGACGCCAAGGAGGCCAACTACGGCTACAACGCCTTCGCCAACGAGTATGAAGACCTGGTCAAGGCCGGCGTGCTCGATCCGACGAAGGTCGTGCGGACCGCGCTGCAGAACGCAGGCTCCATCGCCTCGTTGATGCTCACCACCGAAGCGCTCGTGGCGGAGATTCCGGAAAAGAAGGAAGCTCCGATGCCCGGCGGCCACGGCGGCGGGATGGGCGACATGTACTAAAGGCGACGTGTACTGAAGAACATGTGGGGACGGGCGAGTCGCCCGTCCCCTTTTTGTTGTCATCCTGAGGAGGGCGCTCTTTGTCGCGACGAAGGATCTGGGCGGTCCGATTGGCGCGCTCGCGCATGCGAGCAATAAAGCTCCAAAGGGCCGCTTCCTTATTGCGTCTTGAAAGGGCGCGGCTTTCAGCCGCGTCACAAACGCCCAGATCAGCAGAACCGAAGCCCCGCCCCAAGGCGGGGCTTTTTATTGATGCGTCCGCCCGATTTGGGAAGGTTGTTAACCATCTTCTCATCGGCCGGGATGGAGTACAGCAGTACTGACATAGAATCCACGTGAGCGGACGACGTTTTAGCCAGTGGGTACTGGACACCGTTCGCCAAACGGTCGAGTGGCTTTTCAGCCACTAGGGTTCGACTCCCTTGCCCTCCTCGGGTCACTCGACAAATGCCAGATGCCCTTGACAAGTCCAACTGCCCAATTATCATTGTAAGTGTTTGGCGAACGGTGTCAGTAATCACAGAGCCCCGAGCGAGTGCTCGGGGCTTGGCATTTTGGTCATCAAGCCCACACGGCTAAAGCCCTGTTTATATTGCTTGGCGCCTGACGTGGCGCTATAGCGCCACTCTTCCACGTGCACTCTTCCACGTTTGGGAGGGTTTATCGGCACGAGTAACTCGCGCCCTTCCCGATCCGGTTTATTCGGCTTTCGTTTCTTCTTCCCGCCGCTTGCGCGCCCCCTGGCTGAAATCCACCAGCATCTGCTCGAAATCAGCCGCCCGCCAAAACGGAACTGTCAGCTCTCCCAAGTGTTTACACCAATGACGGCATTGTGGGAGGGTGACATGAAAAGGAAAATCTTTAGAACGCTTTTTACCGCAGTGGTAGCAGGCGCATTCACGCTGGGCGCGAGCACGGTGGTGTACGCCGCTCCGTTGCAGGATCAGGGAATGCAGCAGGCGCCCGATCAAGCCGCGCCGCCGGAACAGGCTCCGCCCGCCGATCAGGCTGCACCGCAGCAGTATCCCGAGCAGGCGCCTCCGCCCGAACAAGCACCGGCGCCGCAGAATCCGAACCAGCAGCAGTATGCGCAGCTCTCGGCAGACCAACTGCAGCAACTGGTAGCGCCGATTGCGCTGTATCCCGACGCTCTGGTGGCGCAGATCCTCTCGGCTTCCGCGTATCCCACGCAGATCGTCGAAGCCGATCGTTTCGTGAAAGAGAATCCTGACCTGAAAGGGCAGGCTCTGGGCAACGCGATTGATCAGCAGGATTGGGATCCGAGCGTGAAAGCTCTCTGCCAGTTCCCTTCGGTGTTAGCCGACATGGATCAGGATTTGTCCTGGACCTCCGAACTGGGTGAGGCCAATTACAACCAGCAGTCCGACGTGATGGCGGCCATTCAGTTCATGCGCCACAAGGCCTATGACGCGGGCAATCTGCGCACTACGCCGCAGCAGCGCGTGTATGAACAGGGAGACGACGTAGATATTCAGCCGGCCGATCCTGAGGTGGTATACGTGCCGCAATACAACCCCTACTATGTATATGGATATCCAGTGGCGTTTTGGCCGGGATTCCAACCCTGGTGGGGCTTTGGCGGTCCGTTCATTTCCTTCGGCTTCGGATTCCCCATCGGACCGTTCTTCGGATTCGGCTGGGGATGGCATGCCTGGGGTCTGGGCTGGGGCTTTCACGGCGGCGTGTTCTTCGGCGGACATCCTTATGCCTGGCGCGCCCACGGATTCTATAGCCACGCTGCGTTCGTTCACGGAAACTTCCGCGGCTACAGCCGAGGCGGTTTCGCAGGACACGGTTTCGCAGAACATGGGTTTGCCGGCAACCGAGCTTTTGCCAACCGAGGTTTTGCCGGGAACAGCAGCCACTCGTTCGCGGCCAATCGCGGCGCGGTAGGCGGCAACCGGAGCTACGCCGGCAACCGCGGCTACGGAGCTTCCAGCCACGCCTTTGCGAGCAGCGGCAATCGCAGCGATGCAGGCCGCGGATCTTACAACCGCAGCGCGATGCGAGCGCCCTCTCGCGGAGGTTCTGCATTTCGCGGTGAATCCCATGGCGCCGGACACACCACCCGCAGCGCCGGCCACAGTTCAGGCGGACATTCAGGCGGTGGACACAGCGGTGGTCACTCTGGAGGCGGACACTCAGGAGGTGGACACAGTGGTGGCGGACACGGCCACGGACGTTAATCCCGTCATCCTTTGATCGCCGATAAGCCATAAGGCTCAGCTCTCGCGAGCTGAGCCTTTTTCTTTTTTCTTTGTAGGAAACCTCCTCGACCTATGCGAAGCATCCGCCTCGAACCAAACAGAAAGCCCCGGTCGTCAGCCGGGGCTAGTCAAAAGCCAGTTGGCACGCCGTTTGCGTAGCGTCTGAGCCACGCGTTTTCAAGTGTGTTCCAGGTACCCAGGCAACCCTAAACATCAGAAAATAAATCTAAGCATTCCAACCGCTTCGCAAACTCACCTCGGCCGATTCAGGATGCAAATAAGGAGCACTGGTATGAGTCCCCGTCGGCCACTATGCGGCCACCTTGGCCGGTTGAAACCAGCCTTGTGGATCTCGATTTTATCTGCCATCGCCCTGTTCCCAGCGCCGCCCGCCTTCGCCGCGCTGGGCCAAAGCGTCAGTTCGGTACAGGCCGACCAGCTACACATGCATGCGACTCTGCGCACAACCAAGGCGGAAGCCTACGAGGTCCAGGAAATCGACGCGCCCACCGGCACCATTGTGCGAGAGTACGTTTCGTCGGGCAAAGTGTTCGCTATAGCTTGGCATGGCCCCTGGCCCCCGGACATGCGGCAGATTCTCGGCAGTTACTTCGACGCGTACGTGACGGCCACGCAGGCACAGGCCAGTTCCCACGCCGGGCGAAAGCCGTTGCGGATCGAACAACCCGGTCTGGTGGTGGAAGCAGGCGGACACATGCGCTGGTTTGTGGGCAAAGCCTACATTCCAGACATGCTGCCGCAGGGAGTCAGCGCGGAGGAAATCCGATGACGCGCCGCAATGGAGTTGCTCTAATCGCCGTCTGTGCAGGGACCCTGTTCGTGGCTGCCTGCGGAGGTGGAAGCAGTTCGCACCAGAATACGATCGCCACTAGCGCGCCCAATGTGCAAGCCCTCTCAGTGAATCCCGGCCCAGCGGGAGATTATGCCAACGGCGTGTTCACCAGCGTGACCGTCTGCGCACCGGGAACCTCCACTTGCCAAACCATCGGTGGCATCCTGGTGGATACTGGATCTTCAGGTCTGCGAATACTTTCATCCGCCCTGACGGTTTCACTTCCCCAACAAAACGCCGGCGACGGAAACCCGGTGGCCGAGTGTCTTCCCTTTGTCAGCGGCTATGCCTGGGGGCCCGTGCAAAGCGCCGACATTCAGATATCCGGCGAGAAGGGCAGTTCTGTTCCCGTGCAGGTAATAAGCAATTCCACGTTTGCCGTACCCAGCGCCTGCTCCAGCCGGGGAACGCCGCTGGAAACACTTTCGGCCCTTGGCGCAAATGGATTGCTGGGCGTGGGCACGTTTGCCCAGGACTGTGGGGATGCATGTGTATCGACTGGCCCCGGTAACCCCGAACTGTATTATGAGTGTCCCGCCTCGGGCTGCGTGTTGACCGGGGAACCGTTGTCGCAGCAGGTGCCGAATCCGGTAACTTTTTTTGCTACCGACAACAATGGAGTCATCATTGAACTGCCCGGCGTCACCACTCCACAGCCGAGCCTCAGCGGGTCGCTGGTGTTTGGCATCGGAACGCAGTCGAACAACGGCCTGGATGGGGCGACGATTTATGAGGTTGACGCGGATGGAAACTTCATCACCAGTTACAACAACCAGTCCTACAACGAGAGCTTTCTCGATAGCGGCTCGAACGGCATTTATTTCCTGACCTCCGGCGCGACCGGAATACCGGTGTGTCCTGACGCAAATTTCTTTTATTGTCCCTCGAGTCCGCAAAATCTATCAGCCACGACTGAGGGAGCGAATGGAACGGGCAGCTCTATGATCAACTTCAGCGTGGGCAATGCTGACAACCTGTTCAACGACAACCCAACCGCCTTTGTGTTTGGAGATCTGGCGGGGCCAAACTCTCTCAACGGTTTCGACTGGGGCCTACCGTTTTTCTTTGGCCGCAACGTATTTACCGCGATCGACGGGGCCAGCACCCCGAGCGGAACTGGACCTTACTGGGCATATTGACTCCGGCGGAAGCGCGTTGGCGTTGAAGGAAAGTTGCAAGGCTCGTGTTCCCGAGGCGCCAGGCTACAAAGAAATCTTCTTCGCCGCTTCCGCAAGGGCAGCGTCCAGTTCTTCGGACCTCGGCAGGCCGCCCTGCGCCATATCCTTGCTGCCCCCTCCGCGACCGCCGAGCTTGGCCATCATTTCCTTCATGAGGGCGCCCATGTCGTGAGGTTGGCCTGCGGATTGAGCGAACACCAGCGACGGTTGCGGCGTAGTCGTCGCCAGCAGTGCGATCGCCGAAGGGGATTGTCGTGTGAGCTTCTGCGCCAGGAGTTTGAGGAAGCTGAGATCGCGGTCCGTGAATGCGCGCACGATCAGCTTGTAACCGCCAATTTCGGTGGCTTCTGCAAACAGCGCAGCTGCTTGCGCAGAAGCCAGTTCCTCTTGCGTCTGCTCCAGTTGCTTGCGCAGGGCGCGAATCTCGTCGAGCAATTTGCCGGCCTGTTGTGGCACATCGTAGATGTGCGCGGAGAACAGCGCGGCTGTCTCGGTGAGTGTCGTGAAATCCCGCCGCGCGGTGGCGACCGCTCGCTGACCGGCTACAAACTCCACGCGGTATCCCGGACGAACCCTTTCGCTCTTGCGCAGCAGAATGCAGCCGATCTGCCCGGTTTGGTTGACGTGCGTGCCGCCGCAGGCGGTGAGATCGAAGTCGCGGATATCGATGAGGCGCAACTCGTCGCGTTCGGCGGGCGGAAGCTTGCGCAGACCGAGATTCGCCGCCTCGTCGCGAGTGACGAAGCGAATGTCGACGGGATGATTCTCCAGAATAATTTCGTTTGCCAGGCGTTCGGCGGCCTCGATGTTTTCTTTCGTAAGCGTGGGAGTATCCAAATCAATGGAGCAGTAGTCGTCGCCCATGTGGAAGGAAACCGTCGGCATCTCGAAGACACGCATGAAAGCCGCTGAGAGAACGTGCTGGCCGGAATGCTGCTGCATGTGATCGCGGCGGCGTGTAGGGTCGATAAAGCCACGGATGCGGCTTCCGGGTTTGAGATCTTTGATCGGAGCTTCGAGGTAGTGAATGACCTTGCCATCTTCGGTGTCGGCGACCTCGGTGACGCGAAGTTTGTCGGAGCCGTTATCGGAAGCCATCCAGCCGGTGTCGAAGACTTGTCCACCGCTGGTGGGATAAAAGGCGGTGCGGTCGAGAATCACTGCCGGGCGCGGAGTTTCAAGGACCTGTTTGACTTCGGCATCGAAGTCGTAGAGGAAAGAGTCGTGGTAGTAGAGGCGGTCGGTCATTGAGGTTTCATTTTAACCACGGTGGGCACTCAGGAACACGGGGATCAAACCTCGTATGGCTGTTGTCATTCCGAGCGCAGCGAGGAATCTGGGGTTGGGGGAGCAAACCGAGATCCCTCGCTTTGTTCGGGATGACAAAGGACCAACCCGACTTGGCTGGATCGTCAATACGGCCCGATAATTCCGCCGATCCGGCGAGCCGCGGGCGGCTTTGCCGATCCAGGCTCGGACGTCGCGGGCGAGAGCGCCCGCTCCCCGGGGGTATCGAGCACATCCAGATATTTCAGCCCACTGCCCGTGTTGAATAGAACCACGGTATCTTCCGGCTTGAAGAATCCGCTGGCGAGAAGTTTGCGATACGCAACCAGCGAGGCTGCGCCTTCCGGCGCGGCGAAGATGCCTTCGGTTTTCGCCCAGTGGCGCGTGCCGTCGACAATTTCTTCGTCGGTGGCCGCAACGGCGGTGCCGTGGGATTTCTTGAGAATGTCGAGAATCAAGTAGTCGCCATAGGCTTTCGGCACACGCAGCCCGGCGGCGAGTGTGGACGCATTCGCCCACATTTCGGAGGCGGACTTCCCTTCTTCCCACGCTTTGACGATGGGGGCGCATCCGGCGGCCTGCACCGTGACCATCTTCGGGCGCTCGGCTCCGATCCAGCCCAACTCTTGCATTTCGTCGAACGCCTTCCACATGCCGAGCAGGCCCACGCCGCCACCGGTCGGATAGATGATGCCCTGCGGCATTTTCCAGCCGAGCTGTTCGGCAACTTCGTATCCCATGGTCTTCTTGCCTTCGACGCGGTAGGGCTCTTTGGTGGTGCTGACGTCGAACCATCCGTCGTTTTTCCAGGAATCGGAATCCTTGAGCTCAGCAACTTTGCGGGCGCAATCGGAGATGAGGCCATCGACCAGCGTGACGCGCGCGCCGTAGTAGTCGCACTCGACGCGGTTGGCGAGTGGAACATCGCGCGGCATGAAGATGTGAGCTTCGAGGCCGGCGGCGGCGGCGTAGGCAGCGAGGGCGCTGGCTGCGTTGCCAGCGGAAGGAATCGCGAGCTTCTGCAGGCCAAAATGGCGCGCCATCGTCACCGCGGCCGAGAGTCCGCGAGCCTTAAAGGAACCGGTTGGATTCAGGCCTTCGTCCTTGATGAAGACATTGGGGTATTGGCGACTCGGCAGCATGGGCGTGAAACCTTCGCCAAGCGTGACCGGATCGGCCTCGGGAAGGACAGCGTCGTAGCGCCACATGGTAGCCGCGCGTCCGGCGATGCGCGCGGGCGTCAACGTATTCTTGACGGCGGCAAGATCGTAACGGGCATACAAAACGCCGCCATCTCGCGGACAGACGGTTTGTGGGCGATCCGCGGGATAGTGCTCGCCGCAGCGGGTGCACTCGAGATGCCTGAGGCGCGACACGCAGACAGATTAACACCGCCGCCCGGCCATCACGCCTACCGACTCCCGCCTGCCCTTAGGCGCTTGTAGATTTGTTCTCCTGCGACTTGTCATCTTCTTTCGCCGCCATCGCCGATTTGAAACCCCGTATACTCTCGCCCAGTCCCTTGCCCAGCTCGGGAAGTTTCTTGGGCCCGAACACCAACAGAGCGATACCAAACAGAACCAGCATATGCATGGGTTGAAACAATCCTTCAAACATGAATCCTCCTATGTTGAACTGCCAGGCCGTAACTGCAAGGCGACTGATTGTCAGACTGCGGGCGCCGCAACGCTGGTTGACGCTGCCGCGCCCGCACTGGTCAGCCGCATGAAAACGCCCTCCTCCGAGGTGGTTTCGTCACCCGGCTGCAACTTCCTTACGAACTGCGCTGGGCGGCGTCGGCCGCGGCTGCCAGCGTACTCAAGGTTGCAAAGAACTCCGGCGATTGGCCGATGAACAGCCCGTCGTCGGTTAACGCGCGCACTGCTCCCGCAGCCGCTCCGGCCGGCGTCGTCGGCCGGATGACCGCGCAGCGCGGCAGCGACGAACTGATAAATTCACACGGAACCGGGAAAATCAGGTTCGTCTGCAGCAGCGGATTGCCCGTGGCGTTGAAATCGGGAAACGTCAGGCCGTTGGTCGGATCGGTAAAAGGAGCGACCGGCCCCTGCACGCCGTTGCCCGCGAAGTCCACCCACTCGAGGAAGTGGGCCACTTCGTCGCCGCCGATGCTGAGCACGATGCGCAGGACTTCAGGATCGCTGACTTTTTGCGCCATCGCGGAATAGAGGCTGCTACCGCCCTGTTCGATAAAACCGAAGTGAAAAGCGGCTGTGTTAGCGATGGCCTGAATGTGATCAGGCGGGCCGAAGTCTGAGTCCGTGCTGGGAATCGCGGCCTTGCCTACCAGCTTGATCGCCTGCGGAAAGCTGGCTCCGAAATCGGGATTGTTCTTGCTGCGATAGCGGGTATACCAGCTGGTGTCGATCGTCAATTGCGTCAGGTTGGTGAGCCGGCCGATCTGACGGGCTCCGCTGGCCTGGCTGCTGGGCAAAGTGCGGAATTTGTCGAGGTTGACCGGATTGGCGCCCTTAGACTGCAAGTACGCATCGAGGAAACGGGCGTGGCTGTGTTCGTCGAGCGTGTTGCTGGAGATGTACTGGGAACCATCTCCATCGAGCTGCTGTAACGCCAGTTGATAGTTGTTTTGCGCGCCGTCAGTCACTCCGCCGAGTTCTGCGTATTGCTGCCACAGGTCGGTCTCGATAATTTCCGCGGCTGCCAGAAAGCGAAGGATGGCAATGTCGCCGGTGGAAAGCGGCTGGTTGCTTTTGCGTTGAGCCAACGCCGGAATCCTGCCGGCTAGCACTCCGGCTCCCGCAGTGGCGCCGGCGATCATGCCTTTTTTCAGAAACGAGCGGCGGTTAGAGGTTCGGGTAAGCGGGTTCTCTTCCTTCGAGCTTGATGCCTGAGGTTGTCCCGGGTCCAGAACCGAAGAGGAGATCTTTTCGCGACTCATAACTATGTGTGCTCCAGGTTTTCGTGGAATAACGTAGAAATCGAGGCAGGGATTCGAATCAACGTGCAGGCAGAATAGCGGGGCGTAGCTGGGCGCGTGTCATGATGGCGTCAGCGGCTTGTAAAAGATTCATCTCAGGACGCGCTTCGATGGGCGCGATCTCTCAACGTTCAAACCCGCAAGCGGAGCAACAGAGTTTGCGCTTTGCGAAACCACGGACGCTCACGGCGGCGCTGGTACGCCGGCATCGTGGGACGCTTTTCGAGAATCTTCTGCGCCCACTGCCGGGCCTCATCGTTCCGCCCCTGCGACTGCAGGAACTGCGCATAGTTGTAATAGGTTTCGGACATGGTGGAAATCTTGACCGCCTGCTGAAACATGGCGCTGGCTTTTTCGGTTTGTCCGGTCTCCGCGTAGGCGTGAGCGAGCAGGCCTTTGGCGCGATGGAAGTCGTAATCGGGATCGGCGGAGACGGCATGCTCGAGATCGGGAACAGCGGCGGCAAAGTCGCCCAAAGCGCTTTCGGCAACGCCGCGGCGGTAGAAAGCGTCGGGCGAATCCGTACGCGCGGAGATGGCTTTGTCGTAGCAGGCACGGGCACGCGCGAAGTCATGGTCGTCGAGATAGAGGAGCCCCAGTTCCTCGTAGTTGCCCGCCGAGGGATTGTCCAGAATTGCCCGCTCGAGTTCGCGGATGCGGCGGCGGCGAGGGAAGGCCTGAAGCGATGTGCTGAGCAGGCCGGCGTCGGGAATGACTTCCACCACGATGTAGACGAGCGCACCCAGCCATCCCAGGAAAATGATGATGAATAGCCAATAGGTATCGGGGCGGCGGCGAATGAAATGGATGACGGCCACAACCTGGAGGATGATCCCCCACCAGGAAGCGAAGAAAAAGAAGAGTGATCCCATCGTGTGGGGAATATAGCATGAGGCAGGCTTCGCCTTTAGGCTTCGGGCATTGGGCTTCGGCGCAGCCTATGTCACAATCAACAGGTGAAGAATTCTGATGCAATCTTGTGGACGCCGGAAACCGGAAGCCTGAAGCCTGCTTCCATCCGGCTGCTGGCGACCGATATCGACGGCACGCTGCTCAACCCTCAATTTCAGATTTCCCAGGACGATCTGGAAGCGCTGCGCGTCGCCCATTCGGCGGG
>Ga0335073_10008495_pt1 | contig 14413 bp, 11 predicted proteins | sample Lox_Sample_22_FD_207093 | JGI IMG/M metagenome (GOLD analysis project Ga0335073, IMG submission 207093) | Soil microbial communities from Loxahatchee National Wildlife Refuge, Florida, United States - Lox_Sample_2.2 | ecosystem: Environmental > Terrestrial > Soil > Wetlands | place: USA... | reverse complement strand
CGGCGTCGTCGCTTCCCTGCCCGTACCTCTGGGAGTCGGGCAGCACGTCGCTGCCGGCACATCGGTGGCTGAGGTCATCGACCCGAGGCAGCTGAAAGCAGCTTTGCAGATCGCCGAGACGCAGGCCCACGATATCCTCATCGGGCAGAAGGCCGAGATCGACACGCACAACGGCATCGTCGCCGGCCACGTTACCAGAATCGATCCCTCCGTATTGAACGGAACGCGCACCGTTGACGTAACACTCGATGGGCCTCTGCCGACCGGAGCTGTTCCACAGTTGAGCGTCGACGGAACCATCGAACTGGCTCACCTTCACGATGTTCTGTATGTGGGGCGGCCCGCGTTCGGCAATGAGAACAGTACCATCAGCCTGTTCCGCATGGACCCCAACGGCAAAACGGCCACCCGGGTCCAGGTGCAGGTTGGCAAGGCGTCGACCACGGAAATTCAGATTATGAGTGGCCTGAACGAAGGCGATCGTGTGATCCTTTCGGACATGTCACGGTACGACAACACGGATAAAGTTCGGCTGGAGTAGACCCGTCCCCCAGCAGGAAATCAGGCAGCGCAAACCTTTTGAGGAGCAGGAGAGCAGGATGGACAACAATCAGGCGTTGATCGAAATTGAAGGCCTCACCAAGGTCTTCTACACCGACGAGATCGAAACTCACGCGCTGTCCGGCGTCCACATGAAGATCGACAAGGGCGAGTATGTCGCGATCTCCGGCCCTTCCGGATGCGGCAAGTCCACCCTCCTGTCCATCATTGGCCTGCTCGACACGCCCACCGGCGGCAGCTACACGCTCAACAGCCATTCGGTCGAGAACCTCAACTTCTCGCAGCGCTCGCGCATCCGCAACCAGGAAATCGGCTTCATCTTCCAGAGCTTTAACCTCATCGGCGATCTCACCGTGTACGAAAACGTCGAGCTGCCGCTGACCTATCGCTCCGGAATGTCTTCAGCCGAGCGCAAGCGCCGCGTGCAGGAATCGCTCGAGCGCGTGAGCATGGCGCACCGCATCCGCCACTATCCCTCTCAGCTCTCCGGCGGTCAGCAGCAGCGCGTTGCTGTGGCCCGCGCCCTGGCCGGTTCGCCCTCCATCCTGCTCGCCGACGAGCCTACCGGAAACCTCGACTCGCGCAATGCCGAAGCGGTCATGGAGCTGCTGCAGAACCTCCACCGCGAAGGCGCAACCATCTGCATGGTGACGCACGATCCTCGCTTTGCCCGCCATGCCGATCGCCAGATTCACCTCTTCGACGGCAAAGTCGTTGCGGAAGGCGAATCGCTCGAACAGGTCCTCGAAGTCAAGTAACAGCCGGTAGCCTGTAGCCGGTGGCTGGTAGCTAACTGCCCGGCAAACGGTTTCGTGTGCGCGAAATGCGGCTACAGGCCACAGGCTACCGCCTACAGGCTAAGACAATGATTCAGCTAAAAAATATCGAACGCAGTTACAAAACCGGCGCCGGCCAAACCTGGGTCCTGCGCCGCGTCAATCTCGAAATCAAAGAAGGCGAGTTCCTCACCATTATGGGACCCTCGGGTGCGGGAAAATCCTCGCTCCTGAACGTGCTCGCCCTGCTCGACGATCAGTGGCTCGGCGAGTACTGGTTCAAGGACGAGGCCGCGCACCGCATGAACCGCCGCCAGCGCGCTGAGCTCGCCAAGCGCCACATCGGAATGGTCTTCCAGAGCTACCACCTGCTCGACGACCTCACCGTCCAGGAGAACATCGATCTCCCGCTCTCCTACAAAGACATGCCAAAAGCCCAGCGCCAGGGCCTTGTCGCCGACACGCTGGACCGGTTCAGCATCGTGGGCAAGAAGGACCTCTTCCCTTCGCAGCTCTCCGGCGGCCAGCAGCAGCTGGTTGGCGTCGCGCGCGCCGTCATTCACAAGCCCGCCCTGTTGCTCGCCGACGAGCCGACGGGCAATCTCCACTCCAGCCAGGCAAAGGAAATCATGGAGTTGTTCAAGGAACTCAACGAACAGGGCACCACCATCGTCCAGGTCACCCATTCTGAAACCAACGCTGCCTACGGCTCCCGCGTGATCGAACTGCGCGATGGCTGGATGGTCCACGACACCGCTAACCCCGATCTCAGCGTGGAGGTCACCGCACAGTGACCTGCTCCTTCTTGTTCCGCCAGCTCTCGGCTCCTGTTGTTCTGCTCTGCAGCCTTGTCGCAACGCCCATCATCGCTCAGAATTCCCCGCAGACTCCTCCCGCGACCCAGCCCGATCCGTCCGCGCCCGCCGCGACACCCAACGCGCCCGCTCCGGCCGACCAGCAGGCCCCTCCGCCACCGATCACGCAAACCATAGCTCAACAGGCACAGCAGATCCAGCAGCAAAACGCGGTAGCCTCGCCGCAGCCCTTTCACGTGGAACTGCCCCATTCCCGTAACCCATTGTCAGCGTATCGGCCCAGTTTTGTGCCTCCGGTCGATCTCCATAACTCGCCTCGTCTCCAGAACCTGATCCGCGATGGCAAACTCTATGTCTCTCTGCAGGACGCAATCGCGCTGGCCATTGAGAACAATCTTGACCTTGCGTCTTTCCGGTACAACCTGCCGACTGCGCGCACCGACTACGCCCGCACCAAAGCCGGCTACCAGACCCTGGGTGTCAACACCAGTATCACCAGTCCGGTGGGTGCCGTCGGAGTGTCTTCTTCAGGTGGTGGCGCAGTCTCTTCCGGCGGGGCCGCGGCAGCCGGCGCCGGTGGTCTGATCACGTCGACCCTCGGCGAAGGCACGTTTGTGAATCCGTTCGATCCCGTGTTCACCGTCAAGAGCTATGTCGACCACAGCAAGACCCAGGAACTGAATAAGATTCTGGTGGGCGTTCCTCTTCTCGAGAACAACACGATCGCCTACACCACGCAATACACGGAATATTTCCCTACTGGCACCGGTATTCAGTGGAGCCTCAATGGGCTGCGTCAGACCTCCAACAGCCCGCTCAACATCGTCGACCCCCAGATTCAGCTCTTCTGGCAGGCTTATATCGCTCAACCGCTCCTGCAGGGCTTTGGTTTGGGCACCAACGAGCGATACATCCGGATCGCAAAGAAAAACCTGCAAATCACCGACTACGCCTTTGAGGCGCAGGTGATTGCCACTGTTACCGGCGTCGAGGATATCTATTGGGACCTGGTCAACGCTTACCAGGATCAACAGATTAAGGAACGCGCGCTGGACTTTGCCAACCAGACCCTCAGCGACGATCAGAAGCAGCTTGATCTCAAAGCTATCCCGCAGATGCAGGTCATGACGGATCAGTCTCTGGTGGCCGCAGCGGAGGGCAACCTCACCGTCTCGCGTGCAAACCTGCGGGCTGCCGAATTTTATCTGAAGAACGCGCTCACCAAGTCCGACGATCCCACTATCGACGAAATGGCTGTGATTCCTCTCGATACTCGGGGCGCGCCCGATCCCAACGAAAGCAAGTCCATCGACGATCTCATCGCCGAGGCCCAGAAGAACCGCCCCGATGTTGCCCAGGATCAGATCAGCATGCAGATCGCTCAGGACAACGTGAAAGTCGTCAACAACCTCCTCTTGCCTCAGCTCAATGCCTACGGTTTTTTTAGCGGGACCGGCCTCGGTGGGCCGCTCAACCCGAATTGCGACGTTGCTGACGAAGGCACAGCTTATTGCAGTACAACTCTTCCCTCCGACACGCCCGGCGTGCTGAAGGATGCTTTCAACTACTCTGCTCCCGAGTACCAGGTCGGCTTCACACTCAACATTACGATTCGCAATCGCCAGGCGAAGGCGGATCAGTTCCGCGCTCAGTTGGCATTCCGGCAAAGCCAGATCGCCTACGTGCAGCAGCAGAAGAACATCCGCTTTGACGTCCGCAACGCGCAGTTCGCCCTTGAGCAAAAGAAAGCACTGGTGGACTCAGCCCAGAAGGCTCGCGACCTCGCCCAGCGGAACTTCGACATTACCAAACAGGAACAGACGCTGGGCGCGAAGTCCAGCGTCGATACCCTGAATGCTGAAAACGCGCTGGCCACAGCCGAGTCCGCCCTCGACTCCGCCGAGAATCAATACGAAAAAGCAAAAGTTGACATCGACCGCGCCATCGGCGATACCCTCAACCGCACGCATGTTTCGATCGATGACGCGAAAACCGGCGTCGTCACCCACGGGCCATAATAGAAGGTGCTCATTGTTCGCTTGCCCGTTGCTCGCTTTCCGCTGACCGTTTCTTCGCTGACCGCTTCTTAGCTGTTTCACTATGTCCGCCGCCGCCCAACCCGTTCCCACCGAAACCGCCAACAGCAAGCTCGCGCCTTCGATCCTTATCGCCGACGATCAGCCCCACATCCTCGACGCCCTCGAGCTCCTCCTCGAGCCCGAAGGCTATCGCATCGAAAAGGCCACCTCGCCTTACATGGTCCTCGATGCCCTCAAGTGCGGCTCCTTCGATGCCCTTCTCCTCGACCTGAATTACACCCGCGACACCACCTCCGGCAAAGAAGGCCTCGACCTGCTCTCCCAGATCAAAGCGCACGAGGCGCAGATGCCGGTCATCGTCATGACCGCCTGGGCCAACGTCGAGCTGGCCGTCGAAGCCATGCGCCGCGGCGCTTCCGACTTCATCCAGAAACCCTGGGACAATGCCCGCCTCCTCACCATCCTGCGCACCCAGATCGATCTCAGCAATGCCGTCCGCCGCGCGCAGCGTCTCGAAGCCGAAAATCGCCTCCTCCGCGCCGCCAATCTCCCCGAAATGATCGCGACCGCGGCCGTCATGCAGCCCGTCCTCGCGACCATCACGCGCATCGGCCCCTCCGACGCAGCGGTCCTCATCACCGGCGAGCACGGCACGGGCAAAGAAGTCGTCGCGCAGACGCTCCACGCGCTATCGCAGCGCTCTTCGCGCTCCATGGTGGCCGTGAACACGGGCGCACTGCCCGAAGGCACCTTCGAGTCGGAACTCTTCGGCCACGTCAAAGGCGCATTCACCGACGCGCGCACCGAGCGCATCGGCCGCTTCGAGCTCGCCGAAGGCGGCACTCTCTTCCTCGACGAAATCGCCAACGTGCCGATGCGGCAACAGGCTAAGCTCCTCCGCGTGCTCGAAACCGGAGAGATGGAGCGCGTCGGCTCCTCGAAAACGCGCCACGTCAACGTCCGCGTCATCTCCGCCACCAACGCCGATATCCGCAAGGAAGTCGACAACGGCAATTTCCGCGCCGACCTGCTCTTCCGCCTCAACACCGTCGAGATTCATCTGCCGCCGCTGCGCGAGCGCCGCGAAGATATCCCGCCCCTGGCCGCGCACTTCCTCGCCCGCTACTCGCAGCGCTATCGCAAACCCGTCTCCGGCATCGATCCCACCGCGATGGAGCTGATGCTGCACTACGCCTGGCCCGGCAATGTCCGCGAACTCGACCACACCATCGAACGCGCCGTCCTCATGTCCCGCGAAGACGTCATCGAAGTCTCCGACCTCGGCCTGTCGCCCGCGCGCGTCTCCACTCAGGCTCTGGAAGAGATGTCTCTGGAGTCCGTGGAGAGTATCCTCATCCGCAAAGCCCTCTCACGCTGCAACGGCAACGTGAGCCAGGCGGCAGAAGCCCTCGGACTCAGCCGCGGGGCCCTCTACCGGCGGATGGAAAAGTATGGCATCTAGCGCAGATCAGCGCCCTCTCGATCCTGGCTCCCTCCTCCCGGCTTCTGTACCCTGCGCCCTGCACCCTGTACCCTGAGCGCAATGGCGAACCATCGCGGCACAACAAGGCGCAAACCCAAACGCCAGAGCGTCTCCTTCGAGGCGCGCCTCCGCATCTTCTGCACCGTCGCCGCGCTCGTTTTCATGGCGCTGTGCGCCGCGATCCTTTCGCTCCTTCACGTCTCCGCAGGTCCGCTCCTCGCGACTTTGGGCATTCTGCTCCTTGTTCTGCTGCTCGTCTTCGCCGCTTTCATTGAAGAGGCTGTCCGCCCCATCCAGACCCTCGCCAACGTCGTCGCCGCTCTTCGCGAAGAGGACTACTCCTTCCGCGCCCGCGGCGCCAATCGCGACGACTCGGTCGGCCAACTCGCTCTGGAAATCAACGCCCTCGCCGACACGCTCCAGACGCAGCGCGTCGCCTCCCTCGAAGCCGTTGCCCTTCTCCGCCGCGTCATCGCCGAAATGGACGCGCCCGTCCTCGCCTTCGATCAGGAAACACGCCTCCGCCTTCTCAACCCCGCCGCCGAACGCGTCTTCTCGCTCGAACCGGCAAAACATCTCGGTAAGACCGCCGAAGAACTTACCCTGGCGGACCTTCTTCAGGAAACCAGCGAAACCGTTCTGCAGCTGGAAATCCAGCGGCCATCGCCTCTCGGCGTCAGGCGTCCGGAGCCCAGCCAGCCCGCTCGCTGGATGATTCGCCGCGGCGAATTCCGCCAGCGCGGCGTGCCGCATACGCTCGTCGTCCTGTCCGACGTCAGCGCCGCCCTGCGCGAAGAAGAACGCCTCGCCTGGCGACGTCTCATCCGCGTCATCGGCCACGAGATCAGCAATTCCCTCACCCCGATTAAGTCCATCGCCGGCTCGCTCCGTGGCCGCATCCTGCCGCCGGTCCCGCGTGCCCCCATCGGCGCACCCGAACCTGCCAATGGTCTTGCGGGATCAACTCCGGTCCCACCCCAGCCCGCGATCCCAGGTCCGCCCCAGGCGGCCAGCCTGCAGAGGGATTTGCAGCGTGGGCTCTCCGTCATCGAGAACCGCGCCGAGTCCCTCAACCGATTCGTCCAGGCTTACCGGCAGCTCGCGCAGCTCCCCGCGCCCGTCCTCAAGCGTGTCCCCCTGCAGCCGCTTCTCGAGCGCGTCGTCTCTCTCGAGATTCGCCTCGATGTCCGCCTGCTCTCCGCACCCGACGTCGAACTGCTTGCCGATACCGATCAGATCGAGCAGCTCCTCATCAATCTCGTGCGGAACGCCGTCGAGTCGGCGTTATCGTGTGTTGAAGAAGAAACCGAGGCTGCGCCGGTCCGCGAAGCCAGCGTGCACGGCGCCACGGCAACAGCAGCCGGCGAACGTCCCCGGCGACCGGGACCGCCCTGCCGCCCCGAAGTCACGATCCAGGCCTCGGAAGAAGGCGATCTGGTCTGCATCGCGATCGAAGACAACGGCCCCGGCCTGGCCAATCCCGAGAACCTCTTCGTCCCGCTCTATACAACCAAGAAAACAGGCTCCGGCGTCGGGCTCGCCCTCGCTCGCCAGATCGTCGAAGCTCACGGCGGCGTCATCGAGTTGCGCAACAAGCCGAACCACACAGGATGCATCGCGGAAGTCCGCATCCCACTGGCATAACATGAAGACCCAACAACCTGATCCCGTCACCCACAAGCCGGATGCTTTTCCTGGAGCTCCCGCCAGGCCAACCGCCGCAGCTTCGGGAGAATTTGTCACCGAGACGCTCGATTACGATGGCGGACGGCAGGTCACGGTGTACGTGCCACCCGGCAGGCCCGCAGCGGTTGTGTTCGCCGGTGACGGCCAGGGAACCTCGAAGTTCGGCCGGCTGCTTGAAACGGCCTCTGTGCCACCCACAATGATCGTCGGTGTACATCGGCTGAGCGATGAAATGCAGCGGATCCATGAGTACTCCCCGGGCTTTGAACCCGAGCGGTTCGCGGCACACGAGAAGTTCTTCGTCGAGGACGTTCGCCGATGGACGGAGTCGCAGTTCGGGGTGGCGCTGCCTTCTGAACGTACCGCAGTCTTCGGCGTCTCGGCCGGTGGAGAGCTGGCCCTCGCTCTTGGGCTTCGCCATCCCCATGTCTACGGGGCGGTCTTCTGCGCCTCTCCTGGCGGCGGTTACAAGCCGCCCGGCGTCATTCCGCGCCCGCTTCCGCGTACATACCTGGTGGCCGGCACACAGGAGCCGTTCTTCCTTGAGAACGCAAGGAGATGGGCTGACGCGCTGCGCGATGCGGGTGCGGATGTCATCATGAACGAGCGGGCGGGGTCGCACGGCGGCGCATTCTGGCGAGAAGAGTTCCCGCTCATGGTGGCGTGGGCATTCGGACGGCAATGATCCCGGTGTCTCAACGGCGCTCCAGGCGGGAGTACGGGAAGCGCAACGCCTGCGTACCCCTCCGGCCTCCCAGCTCCCAGCCCCACGCGTCTGCTATAATCAAATCACGCTCAGTTATTTGGTTGTGAGCCGTTCTCGCCTTCATCCGCAAGACCGACCTCCCGTAATCTCCCCAAGTCCACTCAGCGTAATGGCTCCAGCTGCAGAAGTGTGCACAGAGCCAGGCTGCAACGCCCGAGGCTCATGCCCGGCGCATCGCTAGCCGAATACCAGAGTGTGGGTCCAATCTTGATCAGCGCGTCGTCAGCGCTCCCCGGATTTTCCTGCATAGCAACTGAAAGCTCTCCGGCGCCGCTCCGCCATCAGCCGAGCCGCACCCGGAACACAATCACTCCGGCAGCCCCGCCGGATCTCTGGATGAAAAGGCCGATGTGGCCGCAGAGAGATCCCAGGACCCGCCCGAGCACAGGAACCCCTTGAAACTGTTTTCTGAACTCAATCTCTCGCCGGCACTGCAACAGCAGATTGCCGCCGCCAACTTTGTCACTCCAACCCCGGTCCAGGCAGGAGCCATCCCGCCGGCCCTTGAAGGCCGCGACGTCCTCGCCACCGCTCAAACCGGCACCGGCAAAACCCTCAGCTTCCTGGTCCCGCTCATCGAGCGCATGCCGAAAGGATCGAAGGGCGCCTCAGCTCTCGTTCTCCTGCCCACGCGCGAACTCGCCATGCAGGTTCTGGAAGCGTATCGCCAACTCACCCACAGCAAGGGGACTGCAGCGCTGGTCTGCGGCGGTCTCAACGAAGGCCCGCAACTCGACGCCATCCGTCGCGGTGCGCGCCTCATCGTCGCCACGCCCGGCCGTCTCGAAGACTATCTCGATCGCAAACTCGTCAGCCTCAGCGGAATCAAAATGCTCGTCCTCGATGAAGTCGACCGCATGCTCGACATGGGCTTCAAACCCGCGATCCGCCGCATCGCCGCTTCCCTGCCCGCGAATCGCCAGACCCTCTGCTACTCGGCGACCCTCAGCGCGGAGATTCGCGACGTTGCCCGCGACTACCTCAAAGATCCCGTCCGCATCGAGATCGGCTCAGTTCTCAAGCCCTCACCCAACGTCGAGCTCCAGACCTTCGAGGTTCCCATCGACAAGAAGCAGGAACTCCTCGAGCATCTGCTCGGCGCGCACGACGGCAGCTTCCTGGTCTTCGTCCGCACCAAACACGGAGCCGATCGCGTCGCGCGCCGCCTCAAGCGTGCCGGCCACTCAGCGGTCCCCATTCACGGCGACCGTACGCAGTCGCAGCGCAATTCAGCGTTGCGCAGCTTCGCCCAGGGACAGCACCGCGTTCTTGTCGCCACCGATGTTGCTGCCCGCGGCATCGACGTCGCCGATGTGGCCCACGTGGTGAACTACGACATGCCCAAAGAGGCCGAAGACTTTGTGCATCGTGTCGGGCGCACCGGCCGCGCTTCGGCTCGCGGCATGGCTTCCACCTTCGCGGCGCCGGACGAAACCCACGCGCTGCGCAAGATGGAACGCACGCTGGCCATCAACACGCGCAAGTTCCGCGTTCGTCCTCGCAGCGAGGCGCAGGCACGCCATGCCTGAGTAACACCGCACGGCCGGCGATGGAGGGCTCGAAGACCCTGTCGTCGGCCCGTGCCTACCTCGGCGTAGTCAGCCCCTGGAGCAAGTCCCCCAGCCCCTTCTTCGTCACGGTTCCCCGAGCCATTTTTCCCACGTCCGCCCGGATCACCGGATTCGACGTCGTCCCGGTGATCGTGATGGGCACGCTCGCGTTCGCCGCCGTGTGCAGCAGACTCCCCGCCACACCACCCAGCGCCGCCGTGGCAGCATCCACCGCGGCTCCCGCCGCGCCTGTTCCGCTCAGCTTTGCGGCCAGCTGAAAATTCAGTGCGCCCGACGCCGCCACCGTCCCCTGCCCGGTCGCCGTTCCAATGGCCGGAATCACGCAATTGATATTGGTCAGCTGCGTCAGATCCGGCGTTTCACGTACATCCGCGTGGAGCACCTGAATCCCCGTTCCTCCGCCCGTTCCTGTCAGAGCCTTCAGTCCCTGAATTTTCGACGCCAGATCGAACCCAGCCAGATTGGTGTTGTCCACTTCAATCGGTCCAGCGATCACCGGAGCCGTCGCCGTGCCCGTGATGGCCAGTTGTGCAGTCAGAGTCCCGCCTTTTAGCTGTGATCCGCTCGGCAGGCGCACACCCACCGCCGGCAACAGCGCCTCCACGGCATCCACCGGGACTCGGACCGCACTCACATGCACGACCACAGTAGTCACTGCACCGGTTGTCGCGAACGTCCCCTGGGCATGCACCGTCACCGGCCCTGTTGCAATCGCCAGGTCCTTCAGCAGACCGGTTTGTGCCTTCAGATCTTCCTGAACTGTGTAGGACAGATTGACGGGATTCGTCGCCGGAGTGCCGCTCTTTGCCAGCAGCAGACGCTGCGCCACCACGGTGCCCGTACTGGTCGCGATCCTGCCGTCCGATTTCAATTGTGCGTCGATGTCCGATTCCATTCCGATTCCCGCACTCGCCGGCACCACCCCGGACTTCACCGGGTCGAAATCGCGGACCGTCAGCTGCGCGCTGACCGGTGTTGCCGATGCGTCCTGCTCGTTCAACGGTCCGGCCGTGCCGCTCAGCGCGATCGAGCCATTCCCCGGCAGCTTGGCGCTGAGCGAAAACGGCATCACATGCCCGAACGACAGGTTATCGACGCTGATGTTCACCGCGTCATAGACAAACGGCTGACCCTTTGCCGGCACCGACGACACCACGACCCTGCCATCCTCGATCTGCGCAACGCCGATGAAGATTTCCGTGTCCGAGCCGTGGGCAGCCTGGTCGGTCCCCGGCTCTCCCCGGCCCAGGCTGGCATAGTTCCATATCCCCTTCTCGTTTGAGATGAGATGGATCTCCGGCGACTCTGCCACAAACCTCTTCACACTGATCTGGTGATGAAAAAGAAGCGCGCGCGTATGGACGTCGATCTTCAGCGATTTTGCCTGCAGGAACGGCGTTGTACTGAAAGCCGGATCGTCCCCCACCGTCAGCTGCTCGGCCGTTATGCTCCGGGACAACAGCGAGTAGCTTAGCTTGCCCAGCGTGACTTTGCGCCCGGTCGCGCTCGACAGCTTGCTCTCGAGCAACGGACGGAAGGAGTCCGCATTTACAAACAGTGGAAGAATCAAAACCGCCAGCACCAGCACAACAACAACGCCGATCGCAATCTTTACCCACAGTTTCATAACAACTCAGCTCCCGTTTCTTATCTGAGATGCTGCTTCTTTCCAGCGCTCCTTACTCTACTCCCTCCCACACGATCCGATGGAACATCGCATCCATCGCCGGGGGCGACTCCTTGCCACCCCGATCGATCCACCATCGCAGCAGCGCCAGCAGACTCCCTGCCAGAAGGGTACCGCGTGCGGCCAGCTCACTGCGTGAAAGCCCTGACACCCTCCCCGACTCGCGCAGCCGCCTTGCAATCCCCCGTGCAAAGGCGTCCTGCGCCATATCGAAGAAATCCTGCAGTTGTCCTGACTCTGCCAGTGCCCGGTACATCCGGTTCTGCCCGCCGATGTGTTCGAACATCTCCCGGACTGGCGCCACGCGACGCGACTCCTCGCGCTCCGCGCTCAGCTTCGTGCTCATCAGATCCAGAAACATCTCCAGTTGGCTGAAAAGCAGATCGTTCTTGTCGCGGTAATGAACGTAGAACGTGGATCGTCCCACCCTCGCGCGGTCCAGAACCTCCTGCACCGTGATCGCGTCGATCGGTTTTTCCAGAATCAGCTCGATCAGCGCCCCACCCAGGCGTTCGCGTGTTCGCTTCGCGCGCGGATCGGATTTGCGCCGCATGCTGTCGAGTTTCTTTGCTGCCCTCGGCTTGTGCAACGCCCGCGCGCTCCTTTCCGAACACCGCCCGCCTCTTTGTCCAGCAACTTCCCTCCGGCCCATCGACGGTGCTGCCTGCCCCGGCTACAGTGCAGATCATACGGCCAACAACGCCGCCACGGAGGAACCCCATGAACCGCCGAACATTCGCAGCTGGAGCGCTCCTGCTCTTCGTTATCCCAGCATTTCCCCAGCAGCCAGCCGCTGACATCGCCGCCGTCACCGACTCCGACGGCATTCCCACCGTCGCGGCGCAGATGCGGTTGCTCTCGACCCGCCTCGAGCTCAGCGACGATCAGCAGGGCAGGCTTCAGCCCATCCTCCAGGACCTCCACAACGCTACTGTGAAGGCGCTCCACGACGAAAGCAGCTCTCCCCAGGATCGCATGGCCAGTGTTCACGCCGAACGCCTCCGCACCGACAAACGCATCCGGGACTTCCTCACTGACGACCAGAAAAGGAGACTCGACCAGGTCGAACAGGAGCCTCACCCGGAACTTCACGGCAATATCAACTGAGGCCTCTTCGCACTCACGGTTAGCTCCGGGGAGAGCGGCCCGCCCGGCCCGTCTCCCCGGTGATCCTTCGCGCTCCTTCTTCGCCGATGGTCAGGCACCCTGGCCGCCATCAAGCTGGCCCAACTGAGCCGAACGCCCTTCTGGAAACTGGGGCCGCGCAATTCACCGTCAATCCCCTTAACCCTCCATATACGTCCCCCGCAGGCGTCTCTGTTATTCACCTCAGACTGAAACTATTTTCCGCGCTTACTGTTCTAATCAGAACAGCCCTATGATCCCCACATTCGCTGAATGCTTGCCTGTTCCGGGATGGTGTTTTTGCGCCTGATTCTCGCAACGTTGTACCTGTCATGCGCGGCCGCCAGCCCGGCTCAATCGCTGTCAGCGGAGGCTCTTCCCCAGCCTTTCATCGCCCCGCAGTTGTGCAGCGGCACCGGGCACTCTGCTGATCCTACTGACTGTGCTCAGCGCTCCGACGGCCCCGATACTGCGCTGCCGTCCGCGCCCGAACCGCAAACCTCTCCCGCCTCTGACACCCCGCAAACCGCTCCCAGGCCGAAACCCGCCCCGGGAACCCCGGTCGACAAGAACGGCGATCCGATTCCGCTGGAGCGCCGCCAGCCCCAGCGCATCCTCGGCTTCATGCCCAACTTCCGCACGGTTTCCGCCGGAGCCGAAGCTCATCCGCCCGGCTTCAAGTACAACTTCATCGTTGCCACGCATCAGGCATTCGACTACTCCTCCTTCATTTTTCTCGGCCTTACGTCGCTGACCGCCGAAGCGACCAATGAACACCCGGCTCTCGGCAAAGGGATCGAGGGTTTCGGTCAATACACCTGGCGCGGCTTCCTCGACAAGACCGACGGCACCTACCTCTCCGCCTGGTTCCTCCCCACCCTTCTCCGCGAGGACACCCGCTACCACGCCCTGGGCGCGGGCCACAGCGTCTTCATCCGCTCTCTTTACGTCATTAGTCAGCAAGGCGAAGCCCGCACTTACAGCGGCCACAAGACTCCGAATATCGGCGGGCTCGGCGGCAAAGTGCTCACCCAGGTCGTCTCTCGCAACTACTACCCATCCAGCGCGACGGATTTCGGCACTCTCGCCACCAAGTTCAGCTACTCGGTCATGCGCGACGTGGCCTTCTCCTCCGTGCGCGAGTTCTACCCCGACATCGCCGCCCACTACGTCCGCAAGCATCAGGCGAAGCAGGCCCGGCTCGCGGCCAGGCGTGCAACCCTGCAGCCTCCCGCACCGCCGCAGGCTCCTGGATCCTCCGCAAAATAGCCCACCCGCAGACCGATTCGAGCCTCCGGAATAGCCACAATCCATTGGGAATAGCCGGGCGAAGCCCGTCCGCCTGGACGGCTTGTTCCGGCCCGAATCGTAATGCCGGTTCGCGAATCTAACTAGCTGGTCGCAATCCCCAACCAACAGACCAGAAACGGAACAACACCATGTCTCTGAGACCGGTGAAAGACATCCTGTCGACAAAGCCCACCCTCGAAGGCGCAGGCGTGCGCCTCCAGCGGGCCTTCGGCTTCGGCAAAACCAAAGAGTTTGACCCCTTCCTCCTCCTCGATGACTTCCGCAACGAGCATCCCGAGGACTACATCAAAGGCTTCCCCTGGCACCCGCATCGCGGCATCGAGACCATCACCTACGTCCTCGCCGGCTCGGTCGAACACGGCGACTCGCTCGGCAACAAGGGCAAGATGACCGCCGGCGACGTGCAGTGGATGACCGCCGGCTCCGGCATCCTGCATCAGGAGATGCCCAAGGGCGATCCCCAGGGTCGCATGCACGGCTTTCAGCTCTGGGCCAACCTGCCCTCGCAGCTCAAAATGACCGACCCGCGGTACCAGGACATCCCATCGGAAGCCATCCCCGAGGTCACCGAGGACGATGGCACCACCGCCCGC
>Ga0335073_10008494_pt1 | contig 14413 bp, 10 predicted proteins | sample Lox_Sample_22_FD_207093 | JGI IMG/M metagenome (GOLD analysis project Ga0335073, IMG submission 207093) | Soil microbial communities from Loxahatchee National Wildlife Refuge, Florida, United States - Lox_Sample_2.2 | ecosystem: Environmental > Terrestrial > Soil > Wetlands | place: USA... | reverse complement strand
CTGCGGGCTTCCTCCTCGATAACAGCGATGAATTGCAGTGCGCGGCCGGCGGCATTGAGGGATGCGGGCGAAGCGGCAGGCGAAAATCGTCGCTCGTCGCAGGCGCGGAGAAAATCGGAAATGGCGCGCTTCAGCTCAGGCGCGATTTTTTCGCTATGCTCAAGTTCGCGGCAAAATTCAGCCGTGGTGAGTTCGCAGGGTGGAAAAAGCAGAGTTGCGCAGACGTAACGGCGGAGCGCCTGCGAAACTTCGCTCAACACTTTTCCGTCTTCAGGCCGGGCGCCACATTTGGCCAGGGCTTCGCCTGCTACGATTACCGGAGGCAAGACCCGCTGCGGCCTCGATTTCAGAATTTGCCACACGACAACAGAAGCCAGCCCAAGAAAAATAGAACTGCCGACGATAACCGCCATTCCATGTTGTTCCCAAAATGTCGGCGGCAATGGCGCTCGCGGGGGCAAGAGTCTTGGCAATGCGTTCGTTGCGGATTGGCCAAAGACACTGGAGGTCGCAAGGAAGAAAATGGAAAACAAAAACATCGAACACCGAACATCGAACATCGAACATCGAACAGACTGGAAATTGAGGGGTTGCATTGAATGCTGAATCTCGGCTATTCGGCGTTCGACGTCCATTTTTTCAGCCCCGCCGCCGGCCCCGGCGGATTTCAAAAAACCGCTGCAAGGTCGGCGCAAACGGTTCGGCGGTGTTCAATCGAAGCGTGTCCACGCCGGTACGGATAAGCCGGCGGTCCAGTTCGGCCAAGCGGTCCGCGTTGACAGCGGCAAACCGTGTGCGCACGGAACGGCTTTTGGAATCCAGTTCGAAGATTTCGCCGGTCTCGGCATCCTCGATGCTGAGCAGGCCAGCCTCCGGCAGAATGCTTTCACGCGGATCGTGCAGGTGCAGGCAAACGACATCATGCCGCGTGTTTGTCAGGCCGAGTTTGGCGACAAAATCCTGCCGGACTGGAACACCGGCAACAGGCGGGACGCCCGTGCTACTGCCACTGCCACTGCCGAGACTGTGCAAAAAATCCGTCAGCAGGAAAACAATCGAGCGCCGGTGCAGGACGCGATTCAAAAATTCAAGCGTACCGGAAATGTCAGTGCCCCGGCGCCGAGGCTGGAAGGCGAGGAGTTCGCGGACGAGGCGGAGGACGTGACGCCGCCCTTTTCGCGCTGGAACAAAGAGCTCCACCTCGCTGCTGAATAACAGCAGCGCGACCTTGTCGCCATTTTTCGCGGCGGACATGGCAAGTGTGGCGGCTATCTCGGCGGCGAACTCGCGCTTGGTGCGATTCCCGGATCCAAAAGCCGACGATGCCGAAATGTCCACGGCGAGCACCACCGCCAGTTCGCGTTCCTCGCGGAAAGATTTCACAAAAGGCCGGCCCATGCGGTTGGTGACGTTCCAGTCGATGTTCCGCACGTCGTCGCCCGGGACGTATTCGCGCAGCTCTTCGAAGTCCATGCCGCGCCCCTTGAAATGGCTGAGATACGCCCCAACCATCATGTCATTGACGAGCCGATTGGTGCGCACGTCAATGCGACGGACGGTTTCCAAAAGTTCACTGGCGGTCATAACTGATTAGTGGGACAGGCTTCCAGCCTGTCCAATTTCGTTGGGAAATAACTGCCCACTTTTGACAGGCAGGATGCCTATCCCATTACTTCGGCCTGCGGCCTCTAATTCGCAAATCAATTTCACGGCACAGGCACGGCGTTCAACACTTGTTTGACGATCGCATCGGACGACACAGTCTGCGCCTCTGCCTCGTAGGTGAGAATAATGCGGTGACGCAGCACGTCGGGGCCGATGCTTTTTACGTCCTCGGGAATCACATAGTCGCGGCCCTGCAACAACGCCCATGCTTTGGCGGCAAGCGTGAGGTAAATGGTCGCGCGCGGTGAAGCGCCAAATTGAATAAAGTGCTTCAGGTCGAGCTTGAACTCCTGTGGCCGACGTGTCGCCACGACGATTTTGACGATGTAATCGCGGATTTTTTCGTCCACGTGGATTTGATCCACAAGCCGGCGCGCCTTCAAGATTTCTTCGAGTCCAACCACCGATTGCGCGGAGGATTCGGGGTTGGTGAAGGCCATCCGGTCGAGAATCTTTCGCTCCTCCTGATCGCTGGGATAATCCAGCAGGACTTTAAACATGAAACGGTCCACCTGCGCTTCGGGCAGTGGATAGGTGCCTTCCTGGTCGATCGGATTTTCCGTGGCCAGCACCAGAAACGGCGACGGCAGCCGCATCGTTTCGCCTCCCAGAGTTACCTGGCGTTCCTGCATGGCTTCGAGCAGGGCCGACTGCACCTTGGCGGGCGCGCGGTTAATTTCATCGGCCAGCACAAAATTGGCAAAGACCGGACCCCGAGTGGCGTGATATTTTCCGTCCTGTGGATTGTAAATGAGCGTGCCGATGATGTCCGCGGGCAACAGATCGGGTGTGAATTGGATGCGGTGAAAACTCGCGTGCACCGCTGCCGCCAGCGTGCGAACGGACAGGGTTTTGGCAAGGCCAGGAACGCCTTCGAGGAGCACATGGCCATTGGCGAGCAGGCCGATGATCAAACGTTCGACCAGAGCTTCCTGGCCGACAATGACGCGGCCAATTTCCGCGCGCAATTTCTGTATCCAGGCCGACACTTCACCGGTTTGAGCTTTTAAAGACTCGTTCATTTTCCAAAGACTTTAGGGTTTAGAGAATAAGGACTCAAGCTCAGGGTTGCCTGAACCGGTTCCTGCGCCGCATTTTTCAGCGTCTGTTAACGACTGTCCCGATACACTATCATTTCTCCACGCGCATTGAGAATTGCGAATTCCCCCGGATTTCCCGTGGCACTGAGGCCGACAATCTGTTGAGCAGCCGGTTCCATTCGCAGGCCGCGATGAACTCCACAGGCATCAACATCAAGGAGCACAATTTGGGAGCCGAACGCCAATACCAAAGGTCCTGCCGGAACGAAGGCGATCAACGGCGATGCGATGTCACGGTCCAGTTCAATGTAATTCTCTGCTCCTGCCCAACATATCACGGCGCCGTGATGGAGCATAACGGCGACACCGCGCCGGGTGTTGGCTATCGTCGCGCACAGGCGAATAACCTGACCAGGAAGATCCATGCGTTTCACACAGCCCTCGCCAGTCGTCCACAGCAAGCGGTTGCCCAACGCAACCGCGACGAGGTCCCCCACCGCTGCCAGGCAAAGCCGTGTGTCCGCGCTTCGAGTGGCGTTGCTCAAAAGATCGTCAGAGATATCAAGCGTTCGCTGGAGTTGCCCGCGCACTTTGTCGTAGCATGAAAGAATCGCCCGACCGGTGGCCAGATGAACCGACCACACCGCGTCCTCACCAAACGCAAATGGGTACCCTTGCGTCGGCAACCACGAAGGAGTTCCAGCGATACATTCCCGATTGAAAAAAAGGTCCGAGGCCGGGAATCGCCTTGGCGCCAGCAGTTCTCCGCCCGAGCACCTCAACGCTATGGCTTTTCCCTGCTCGGCGGTCGGCTCAAAAACAAATCCAGACTGAACCATTTCCTCCGGGCAATCCCATGAAAGACTCTGGTATTCGCCTTCCCAAACTCCGCGCAAAAGCGTGAGCCTCTTGCGGGTAAGCCCCAATGCGAAAAACCAATGCAATTCCCGGCGCAATTCGACCCATTGAATTTGCCGCGGCAGTTCAAAACGCCGAATCTCGACTGGTTTATTGCCAGGAAGGGGCGGACGGGTCACTGGAATCCTGCGAATTTCTGCGTTGCGACGCTCTATGAGATAACGATTGGCGTCGCGGGAAAGCAGGCGATCCTGCGGAGCCAATCGAACGAGATGTTCCAATAAGCGCCCGGCTTCCTCGCAGGAAGGACCGGGTCGCTGAAGCTGGCGGGCAATCAGTACACGAGACAGATCGGCCGCAGCATGGCGCACGCCTTCATGGGGATAGTCGCGGGCAGCCCCGACAAGCGTAGATAACAAAGGCAACGTGAGCGGCGCGGGCACGGTCTCGCGTTTGAACTGCGCGAGCCGTTCCAGGGCCACTTCATGTTTGCTCAACCGCGCCAGCAGTTGGAATGCGGCGCCGAGGCAATTTGCGGCTTGATGCGACGAAGGCCAGGCCCCGAGCAACATTTGCAATGCGGTCTCCGGCTCGCGCAGCCGCTCTTCGACAAGTTTAGCGGCGCCAAGAATATCGTGAAGCGCCAGGCGCTCAGCGACGACGCGGCGAAGAGCTTGTTCCGCCGCTGCCTGGTTGCCCGCGCGTTCCTGCAAGTCAGCCACGTCCAGCCAGCGGCCGAGCTTTTCATACCGCTCGATGGCCTCCGCGAGCAATCCACCCTCCGCAAGACAGCGGGCGGCTTCGAGGGGATTTCTCAGATGCTCTTCGTAGAGCAACGCGGCTTCGCGGAACAAACGGCCTTGCTTGAATGCATTTGCCGCCGACACCAGGTCGCCGAGCAACTCGGCGTAAATATATGCCGCGCGCCGATGCCGTCCCAATTGCATTTCACGGTCGGCCATTTCACGATATCGGCGGCGGAGGACCTCCTGCAAATGATGTGGAACATTCCAAAAATCCGCCGGGCGTCCACCAATCCGGCCTGGATTAAACTCAAGCGAACGCGAGACGAGCCGAGCCTCGGGCGGAGCAGCCCCTCGATGCGCAAAACTATTCATTGAAATTGCCTGGCGCAACCCCGCTTCCGGGTCACTGTCGAGCAGGTGCAGCAGCCGGCGGAGTTCCTTGTGCCGAAGCTTTTCGAGGTCGCCACTCACGGCGCGCAATTGCCTGTTTGCCCAGTCTTCCACGTCATTTAACCACGTGCGGCGGCGCCCCGTGTGAGGAAGGCGCCTCAACGCGTCCGAGATTCCCTTCGCAAACATCCGACGCAGCCCGCGTCTGCTCTTGCCCAATGCATTATCCACCGGTTCATCCGGCGCGGGCGGAAGGTCCGCGAGTGGTTCGCTGCCGATTTCTTCTTCGGCGCCGCCAAAAATGTCGTCGACCGAAAGTGGTTGAATCAGCACCACAGCAGCCAATTCAGGCAGCGCCGGAGCTCCTGCGCGCGCGAAGTTCCAATTTGTCGAAGTCACGATGGGCGGCGCTTCGATCAAATCATGGACGTGCAGCGCCGATTCTGTTTCGAAGCCACTCAAGCCGAAGACCGGGTGGTAAAATGAAACCGGTGCTACAGCCAATCGGTGCAGCTCGGACTCGTTCACGGGTGGATGCAGCGCCGCGTCGGCAGGCGCGAAAAACGAGTTGCCAACCCGCCGGCAAGCCATTCCCACGGGCGGATGGGAAACCAAATCAGGGCGGGATGGTACGACCAGCAGGCCAATTGGCGTGCGGTCTTCAATAGAGCGCGGCACGATAAATAAACGCGTTTCCGTTCCTGCGAGGCCGCAACGCACCAGTTCTCCCAGCCATCGCGCCGCCGAGTTCCCGGCCAGAAACCACGCCGCATGCGTGGTGTCGAGCGCAGGATCATGTCGCAGTTGGAGTGGAAGAATCACAGATTGGCGAAAAAGTTCATGATGCGCTCAAATACACCTTTGGGGTTAGAGACGATCGGCTCCTCAAAGAAAAACTGCGGGCCGCAGACAAGCCCATCTGACGTCCAACCGGCGACTTCACCATCCGAAAGAACGATGGAAACTTCCGGCAGGCCGGGATTGGCGCTTTTGAAGTGCAGGAGACCACGGCTATCAAGATACATTTTGCTGCCGCCCTCGAGCTCTGCAACTCGCAGCACGCAACCATCTTTCGCTTGCCGTGCCGGACCGAAGATGGGTTTAGGCGAAACGGCGCTGCCGATTGACGGCAGGTCCTGAATGCAGAGTCTTCCATTTTCATTTAATGTTAACTTGCGCCAACGGGCGTTTCGGCCGAAAAGCTCAACTGTGTTTTGGAACAATCCGACAGATTCAATTGCGCGATAAATGTTCCACGTGGGAAATGCTGGAGGCCGATTGAAAAAACGCCAGGGAAGCCCCACAATATCGAATTTGGCCGTTCTTTCGCTTATGCTATAAACCAACGCGAGGGGTTTTTTTGTGGTTGGATTGGTGCCAGGAACAAGCAATTGATCTCCATCAATTGAAATGCGCCCTTGATTAAAATCCAGATCCAATTCCGGTCCGGGCGGGAAAATCGCCGGGATTTTAATTCCCGAATCCAGCGACAGGAGATGGCGGTTTTCGAGAAACACCCACGGTCCCGGATGGCTCGGCCGGTCAAAAATTGTCAGCGCGCTTGAGAACATTGTCTTCGTCGGCAAATGCACCGGTTCGAATTTGACCCGCTCGCCGTCCCAGACGGCAAAATAAAAATGATTCGTTCCGCGGAAGTACCTTCCATTTACCCATTGGTGAGCGATCAGGGCTTTTCCGAGCATCCGACCGTCGCTTAAGGAATGTGCTCGAACGTCGGTCAAACGAATCACCAGAATAGTGTCAGCATAACGATACACGGCCCTGACGGGCTCAACTCCCATGCCGCCCATCAGGTCCGTGACGCGCAGATTCCCGTACGGCAGGGAGAGCGAGAGCAAACGCGCGGGACGCTGGCTTGCATCCGCCTTGATTGCGTGCACTTCGGCGCTATCCTCAAGGCATTCCATCCAGATGGTTTTGCCGCCGGGCAAATTACCTGCGAGCACGCGGGCGCCCGACTGTTGGCTTCCGTAACGGACAAGGCGCCGATCGTTCAGCACGGCATAGGTGAACAACCCGTCAGGTCCTTTTGTCCAGAACTCCGCCTGACCGGTCAACGGCAGCAGAAACGGAAGCGGTGAAATGCCGAAAATCGCAGGCAAATTCGGTTCCACTTCCACCTTAATCGGTTTGACACCAACATTTTCATCAAAGACCGATGCCAGATCGAGGTCAGCTTCGCAAACGGGAGGCCGATGAGCCAACGGCATCGCATGCAACTCGAAGTGCCCGGCCCGGTCCACGGTAGCTATAAATCCGGGCGCCGACGGATTATCCGCCAGCGCCCGGCGAAATTCCGGGTCGCCCAATGCATCGCGATGAGTAATGAGCACGGACTGGCTGTTCTCATTGACAGAAGCAGCCTCGGCAAATGCCGGTACCGAATCGCCGGCATGTGCGGCTGGCTCAAGCACGCTCAGATGTTGCGTCAGCCCTTTGCGGGAAAGCAGGTCCACCGGCTGCAATTGTTTCCCATGTGCGCGCCAGGCGAGGATTTCGCTGTGTTGTTTATCGCGCGCGATCAATGCCAGTGCGACCGCGGTTGCCAGCGCGCGGGGCACACCCCAAAGCCGGACGCCGGAGTCCAGAAGTATCGCAAGCGCGCCGGGCGGCTCGCGCATGGGCGGTTCGCGCCGCAGATAAAGCGCTTCGTTCAATGCCACGCGCACCGATAGCGTGAGATCATCATGCGCCAGTTCACTCAAAAGCAGCCGATCCAACGGACCTCGATTTGTGATGTCCGCAACACCGCCGATGGCAAGCTGCTCGCGTTCGGCCAAACGTCGCGGGAGCCGCACTGCGGCCATTAATTCGCGCGCGGCACGTGCGACGGCCCCAAATTCCCGATCGCGGCTCAATTCTTCAATCAACCGCCGGGCACGCTCGGCCGCCGGCAGGTCGGCGTCCGCTTCCTTTGGCAAAGCGTCCAATCCTGTCTGGAGCCGCAAAGCCAATGATTCGGCAGTGTGCGCTTTCAGACCGGCTGAAATGATACAAATCTGGGGAACGCAAACGCGCCTGGCGACCGATTCGCAGTCCACAAGATCAGCATCGGTCATCGGTGCGCGGATGCCGAGACGCAATGCCGCATGCGCTTCCACATAGCGCCCCACTTTAGCCGGTTCGAAAACGGCTTCGGCAAGAACGCACTTGGCTTTCAGCCCGGAGATCAGTTCTGTGGGGAGTTGAGAAACCTTCTGCAATTGATCAATAGCTGGTGCGATTTGCAGTTCGAACTGCTTTAGTCCATTGGGCGAAGCCAAATCCATCACAGTCGGCACTTTGCCGCGGCACGCCGCGAGCAGAAAGACGATTGCTCCAAAGGAAGGCAACCCATTGGGCGCGAGCCATTCGATGATCCGGACCACTTCTTCACGGAATGCGATGGTAGTGCCGTCGTGCCAGACCAACACCGCGCCGCTTTCCGCCCAATGCCAGAGCCCATCGTGCGGCGCGCGCAAATACTGGATTGCCTGCTGGCGGTCCGGGTTCATCGTATTTCTAAAATGGCCTGCTGCGTAGCGCGGAGTGCGCTGCGTGAAAGCGGAACAAATTGTTCACTATGCAATCGAATAATCGTCTGGTCTTCGTTCCACACGACGAGAGCGCCTTCGGAAACTCCAAATCGCCGGGCGAGGACGGCTGAAGCGACGTGCGGTTCCCAGGAAAAGCCGGCTGGTACTGCCACGCCGTCGTGCAGAATAAAGCGCTGACCGGGTACCGGAGGCAACGGCCGCCCGCGCACGAGCACTTTCCCGTTTTCATTTGCTGCAAACTGGAGGCGTTCCAACCGCACACGCGCCGCCATTGAAGCAAAACGCACCATGCCATCTAAATCAGCCAACAACAGTTCCGGTTCCTGTTCGAAACTGGAGCGGACCAGGCGCAACGGCACTGGAGTTGGTCGCGTCGCCGCCATTGCCGCCACCGGCATCGCCACGCGCAGCCACGAGTCCAGGGACTGCCATTGCAGTGTTGGAAGACGGTCGCCCGGGATTCGACGGTCTATTTGGCGGAGTTCATTCGCATCAAGCCACTCATAGCGGCGACAGGCGGGCAATGCAGCCAGTTTCGCATCGAGCTTTTCATCGCTTTGTCTTCCGCGAAGCCAGATTGTCGCGCCGGCCTCGCCCACTTCGAGCCCGGCAACCTGGCGAAGCGGCGACAATGAGGCCGCGTCTTCGAGCGCGATGCAGATGGCCCATGGAAAGTTCATGGCGTCTTCAGCGGCGGCCACAAAGCCGCGACCCGTTTCACAAGCCATTCGCGTTTTGTGGCATCTTTTACCCATTGGCAACGGCCCTCCAGAATGCCAAGCCGGTCGCGCAGATACGCTTTTTCAACATCGGGCAACGAACCGTTTTTGACCGATGCCTCGATGGAGTCGAGGTCGCGCGCAACCGATTCAGCGTCCGGGCCATCAACGGAGCGGGCACGTGGATGATCTCCCCCGGCGGATGGCTGTTTTGAAATCGCCTGGTCCACCAGACTCGCCAGCACTTCCTGTTGTTCTTCGGTGTCCCAGATATGACGCACGACCCAAAAATCGCTGAGCCGCGCTTCGTTGCGGCCCGACAACAATGCGCTCGCCGCGATCACGCGCTGAAGTTTTACGGCGCGACGGTCGCTGACCGGAATGCCGGCGTGGCGGATCCGATGCGTCAATTCGGCAAACGGCTGCCGCACGGCGCCGAGCTCAACATTGGCCAGGGCGGCTTGCGCGACACGCAAGTCTTCGAAATGCAGTGATGATTTTTCCGGATTTGCCGAAGAAAGTTTCCAGCCGGCGATGAGCACATCGGACAATCGTTCACCGGGAACGTTATCGCAATGCACACGCAGGAGGAAACGATCGAATAACGCCTGCAACGCGTCATCTTCCGGAAGATGATTGCTGGCGCCCACGAACATGAGCGCGGCGAGCGGGCGCGTTTCCTTGCCGCGGCGGAACAGGCGCTCGTTCAGCGCCACCAGGAGCGAGTTGAGAATGGCGCTATTGGCGTTGAGCAATTCATCGAGAAAGACGAGCGACGCTTCCGGCAGCATGCCTTCGGTGTTGGTTTGCAATTCGCCTTCCCGGAGTTTCCGAATATCGAATGGACCGAACAATTCGTTTGGCTCGGTGAAGCGCGTCAGCAGGTAATCGAATGTTTTCCCCTCGAGGCGCGCAGCCAGTTGGTGCACCAGGGCCGTTTTGGCGGTACCCGGAGGACCGAGGATAAACAGGTTTTCGCCGCCGACCAGGCAGACGCCGAGCAGATCGATGATCTCGTCCTTACCGACGAAAGCCTTTTTCATCGGGTTGAGAACTTCCGTTGCCAAAACAGCGGTGATTTCAGCGGGTGTCATGAGAGGTTTCAAAAAATTTTGTCGCAATGGACGGGGCAAGTTCGCGATGAACCCCAAAATCAGCCCGGAGCAAATCATCCAGGCGCGAATGGCCGAGCCGAGACATATCCCCGACCGAGATGATGCGGTCGGCGTATAGCCGCCGAAGCCCGGGGTGATCGATAAACGAATCAATGCGAAGCTTTTCCAATCCGTCAATTCCGACTGACGATAACGGCCAATTCGCGGCAATCTTTTTCATTTCTGTGACTAACGGGTCCGCATTGCTGAGATGGCGCGCGAACCGGAATAGATTTGGGAGATGGCGCAATGTGAGGTCCGCCGACCAATCTGTTTCGGGCCCGCGCCGGCCGGGGCACGCCCCGTTACAGGTTGATTTGATTTGGTCCTCGGATATGTCGCGGCAAACCACAAACCGACACAGGTTGCAAAAAAGCCGAGCGGCCCACAGTGCGACCTCTGGAGAAAACGGCGGAAGATCCAGCGCGAGTTCGTCTCGCGCAAAACCATCCAACTGTTGAAGCAGCGGCACGGCGTCGGCGTCATCGACGTTCGATGGTTGCAGGGGGACAGCCGCGCGGCCGTCATTGGCGAGCGACTGAACGAGCAGGGCGACATCCGAATAAGACTGCGCCGGGTTCTCTTCTGTCTCTTGCATTTGTTTGCTCAAGTTATGACAAGGGTTGCGGTCAGGCAAGGCAGGGCGTGCGCGTTGAAACGTTGAAATGTTGAAGCGTTGAAACGGGGGCGGAACGCAATACGAACGCCGAACACCCTGCTTCGCACAGATGCTACCGCTGGCTCATCGAACTCGTCTACGAAGACACCATCGGTAACCCGGAAAGCGAATCCACAAAACCAAAACAAACAATCCTGGGCATAGTGGCCTGACAACAATGAGAGCAACCCTTTGAATCGGATTGCATTTTCCGTGAGGTTGGCGGGAGTGCGTGGTCAAAAGTAAAATGAATTTTCAACGGACGACGGCCATAGAAGTCAAGATCGCCGGTTTTTTCCTGTGCCTGGCATCGACTCTCGTCGCCGCTCCTCGTATGGCCGTCGGCGAAGGAGTCATTGCCCTGGGAACAAATTCGTCTTCCCTGGTCATTCAGGTCTGTTCCGCTGACGGCCAGCCGATACGCAACGCCAACGTCGTTTGCATCGGGCCGCTTACGAACACGATCTTGATGGGTACCAGCCTTCAAGGTGGCGAGAAACGATTTCAAACTGATGACGAAGGGCGCTTCAACCTTCCGTTGAAAGCCCCCAATGTTGCGGTAGCAGTGGCCGACGACCACGGATTCTGCCTCAAGCAGTCGCGAGACCTTGCCACGCATCCAACGATGACCTTAGAACCCTGGGGAAGGATCGAGGGCGTACGATTGAATAACGGGAGGCCGCTAGCCCGCGCGCAAATGTCCTGGGACGTACCAGGCGATTTCCTTGTTTCCACGGATTTGGAATTCGACCTCGATGAGGGATTTACCATTAACGACAATAAGACTGTAACGGACTCCGAAGGTCATTTTGTCTTCGAGCGCGTTCCGCCCGTGGAGGTTACGCTCAGAACGAGATATGGCCAATTGTATGGCCTTGACGGCGAGATTAACGTAAAGCCCGGCAAAATAAATCATATTACGATTGCCACCGACGGACGGGACGTGGTGGGACGCCTGGAGTTGGAAGCGAGAATGACCAACCTACTGGATTGGGCCGCCGGCGCAGTATGGCTGACGCCCGACCGGGATATGCGGCTGGTCGCGGAATTGCCAACTCTTCCAGCGGAACTTGACACCTTTGACACACGGGCAAAATGGCGGCGCGACTGGGCGGCCTCAGACAAGGGCCGGCAGCGCTTCCACCTTCTTTCCATGAAACGCAAGGTTGTGCTCAGTTCAGATGGTTCTTTCATGGCGGAGTTGGTCGAGCCGGGCACTTATCGAATAGACGGAACGTGGTTTGCAAATGGGCAGGCTTTGGCATCGCTGAATAAAGTGGTGCAAGTTCCACCGGTTGCAACAGGCGCGCCAAATGCTCCGTTCGATTTAGGCAAGTTTACTATCCAGGCGGCCGTCAAGGTTGGGGATTTGGCGCCTGACTTTAGCATTATTACGCTCGATAACGGGCCGCTGAACCTTTCTGATTACCGGGGGAAATATGTGCTACTGGATTTTTGGGCGACATGGTGCGGTTGGTGCGTGGAGGAAACGCCCGACCTGAAGGCAACCTACGAGGCTTTTGGCAAAGATAAGCGATTTGCTATGATCAGTTTGAGCCTCGATTCGGACTCGGCCGCGCCGAAAACGTTTGCACGAAGTCATCATATCGGCTGGACACAAGGTTTCCTGGGCGATTGGTACCATGATAAGGTGACACGAGCATATGGTGTATTTGGCATTCCTTCGATTTTTCTGATTGGCCCGGATGGGAGGATTTTGGCGACTGGTCTGGGGGGGCCAAGGATAGAGGAAGCCGTGGCGGCTGCGTTGGCGCCAAAATGAACAGCCCCCGGAAGACGATCGGTATGGAATCCCCCTGGCTTGAATCAAAAACCTGATATGAACAAAGCGCTTCAGAGTGGCCGGCTTTGATTCGACGCCGGCTGGCTGGTTTTGAAGTGACCGGTGACAGCATTAGAATCGAGCCATGAAATCCCGCAATGCGGGACTGATTTACGCGGAACAAATCCGAAAAGAAATCGATCAGATGCAGGCCAAGCTGTGACCAGGCTGGTGGGAGGGATGGGCATTCCGCAAGCGGATGCAAGTGATGCTACCGCCGCTGCCACGGCTGAAGATCAAGTCCCGAAAGCGTTCGCGAATCCAACTGCATGGTTACGGTCATAAAAAACGGCAAAAACGTCGAAGGGCCAGGATGGCTCAAGACGCGTGGATTTTCTTATAGGCGTAAATTACGCCGAGGATTCATTTTCATCAACCTCCTCTTTTACAGATTTCCCGATGCCCTTTCCGTGGTCCAGGTTGATAAATTCTTTCGTCTTTGGAATGTAGCAGACAATATTGAACGGGCCGATGGCTTCCAGCCTGGCGGCGCGAAATGCCTCCCGACTGCCTGGAAACTGTTTTCCTTTCATTGGGTTTTTTGACCATTGGTGTGTTTCGGTCAAATATTCCAAAGTGTCTTCGTTTTGAATAAGGATGTGCATCGATAAGAACCGGAGGTCAACGCCTGCCGCTGAAAATTATAAATATCACAAGGACCCCGCCATAAAATAGCCCCACGACGGCGCTCCAGAGCAGCACGATCATTTTACGTCGTTGTACCCACAACGGCTGATGCCGGAAGAAGAGTTTTCCCAGCAGGCCAGGAAGTAAATGGTCTGGTTTAATACATGCCCAACATGAGGCAGTTCCCAATAATAGCCACAACTAAATCAGTTTATTTTCAATCCACATTCAACAATTGGTGTGAATTGAAATGATGCAGTTAGTGAAGGCCATCGCGCGGGCTACCGAGGCGGCCATTGAGTGGGTCTGCGCTCTCGTGCGTCGTCCCGCGCGCGCCTTCCGTCGGAGGCGAGAACGAAGCGTCCGAGACAAACTGGAAGCCGAGCGACTGGACCGGATCCGAAATCCAGAGAAGTATCCTGGAAAATGAAGTCGGCCAAGCAAGCTGCAGGCAAGAAAAAATAAGCGGTCCTCTATCATCTCTCTTGAATTAAGCAACAAGAGAAATGATTTTCCTGCAATTAGGACACCACCAAATAGAGAACCCGCGCCGAGCGACAGTTCGGGGTGTGAATTAAGGACGCAGATCAGGTTACTCTTTGGTTCCCTTTGCAGAACTGCCAAAAATCGGGCACACTGTTGAATACAAGACAATTTTTCCCGCAGACTTTTGCCACAACTATTCGCCGCCATTGCGCTTCGCGGTTCTTCTCAGAAGCAACTGCCTCCCCCCAAACCGGGGAGCCAATGCCGCGCATCGTGCTGCTGACTAGAAAAAGATCAAACGGCAGTTCGAACAGGAATTTCTTTGTCAGCTTTCCACGGAAGAGTGGTGCCTCCTCTTTTCGCCGTCTCTCCAGGTACAGTTTCAACAGCTCGCCGCGCTCCTTTTCGAACATTTGCCGGGCAGTAATTCCCAACTTTGCCGCTTTGCGTTTTAGATCATCCAGTTTTTTATTTGTCATATGTGGCCTCTTTTTCAATTCCTCGCCGCTCCCGAAAGGAGTTGTACCATCCTGCAGGTCGGCTGACAATTCAAATAACCACCGTCCAGTCAAGACGGATATTTTCCTCGGGCCGGATGGCTCTGCCACTGCTACCACGGCGGCCGCCCCTCCCAACGGCGCACGTGACCAGCACAGTTGAAAATGGAGGC
>Ga0335073_10008492_pt1 | contig 14415 bp, 9 predicted proteins | sample Lox_Sample_22_FD_207093 | JGI IMG/M metagenome (GOLD analysis project Ga0335073, IMG submission 207093) | Soil microbial communities from Loxahatchee National Wildlife Refuge, Florida, United States - Lox_Sample_2.2 | ecosystem: Environmental > Terrestrial > Soil > Wetlands | place: USA: Florida... | reverse complement strand
CAGCGCGCAAAGTACGGGAACGGCCCGAGTTTGGATGCGCTTAGCGCCCAATACCTCCCGGCTCCGCAGACTGGCCCCACCACATCCATCCCACTGCCTGAATGAGGTGATGATCGTGAAACGAGTAAGGCTAGCGCGCCTGATCACGTGTTTGTGCTCGGTGCTGGCCGCGGTGCCGATGATGATTGCGCTATCGAGTGCACCAGCGGGCGCCGCCACGAAAATCGGTAATAGGAGCTATCACCGGCTCATGGGCTTCGATAGCTGTTTCCACCCCTCGGCAGCCGGTCTAGAGGACTGGCTTAAGCATACCCCTTGGTATGTCTACGGAACATATCTGGGCGGCTCCGGAGGAGCCTACGTCGGCTGTACGCCCGTCAGCAAATCCACTCTCGATTCCGCCATTGGCCGAGGCTGGGCTGTCGTGCCGTTCTGGTACGGCCGTCAGATGCCAGAGGCATGTGGCCAGGCGTTCTTCCCCGACACCATCAGCCTCAATACCAGCACGGCGTATAGCCAAGGAGTCCAGCAGGCTAACGATGCAAAGAGGGCAGCGGAAGCGGAGGGCTACGGTGGCCTGGACGCGATCTGGTACGACCTGGAGTCCTATGGGGTATCAGGCGGCGGATGCATACAAGCAGCTGAGGCATTCATGAGGGGATGGGATCATCAGATGGATGACAACACGCCCTACCTCGGTGCGATGTACGGATCAACCTGCGGATCTTTCCTGAGCGATTTCGCGTCGCTAAACCCTCGTCCCGCATATGCGGCAGCCGCGGATCCCAATAACAATGCGGGGATCTACAATCTGGTATGCCTGCCGAACAAGGACTGGAATGACTATAACCGGATTCACCAGTTCACTCAGCCGATCACGCTGACCTATAACGGATACACGATGCCGGTCGACGAAGACTGCGTCAATTCCACCGTGGACACCAATAGTCCGGCTGGCGCCTCTGACAAGTGCAGGTATATCAGCTAGCCCCGGCTATTAAGGACGGCGCGGATAAAGGAGACCATGCAAAATGGGAATCAGGATACTGAGGAAACGTAATCTACTGCTCGTGGCCGCTCTGTCGGCCATCGTGCCCGTGACGGCAGCGTGCGGCTCGCAGGTATATCAGCTGACCGCCGCAGTTCACACCGCGCAGGGCGGCCGCGGCGTGTCCGCCTCCGCTCAGATAAACGGCCCGGCCGACGTGAGCGGCCAGACCGCCTGGGCCGTGAGCAACGGAAGCCTCTACCTGTCGGGCAACAGCGGACACTCCTGGTCGAAGCTGGTGCTTCCGGCCGGCGTGTCCGGGCGCTCGGTAGCCGCGGTGACGGCTTCCGGGGGCTCGGCCGTCTGGCTGGCGGCCGAGCGCGGCAGCGCGGTCGAGCTGTTCCGGCGAGGGGCTGCCGGGCAGTCCGCGTGGACGAGGACGGCGCTGCCGGCCTCCGCGGCGCCCGCGGGCGTCTCACCCGGACAGTCGCCGAACCAGGTAGTGATCAGCCAGGGTTCCGCGGGGACGCTGACCCTGCTGGAGGTCTGGGACCAGTCGGCGTCGGCCAGCGTCCCGCGGCTGTTCGTCTCGTCCAACGATGGCGCCAGCTTTACCCAGCTGGCCCAGCCGAACCGCGAGCTTCCCTACCTCGGGCTGCCCTGGTGGACCGCGGTGTTCGCCTCGGCCAGGGACGGTGTCGCGGTCGTCGGCGCGGCGAGGAACTACCTGATCTACACCTCGGATGGCGGGCTGCACTGGTCCCGGGCGGCACTGGCCGGGATCGCCGCGGGCCAGTACGTCGCGCTCGGCACGCCATTCCTGGCCGGTAAGGCCATGGATCTGCCCGTGTTCGCGGCCAGCCCGAGCAGCGACGGCGCCGAGACTGCTGCCGTGCTGGTTAGCCAGAACGGCGGTGCGTCGTTCGGCGGGGCGCCAGCTCACCCGGTCACGATCACCGGGTCCACCGTGCCGGGGCCGGTCCCGGTGGCCGCGTCCGGCAATGTCCTGTGGCTGGTACCGCCGGGCCGGACTGCCCTCGTTAGCCGCGACAACGGCCGGACCTGGACCAAGATCTCCCTGCCGTTCGCCGGCGCGACCGCCGTAAGCTCAACCGGTTCGGCCAGCGCGACGATCGTGGCCGGCGGCGGCTACGTGTGCTCTGGCCCGAAGCAGCAGGCAACCTGCTCGGCGCAGGCGGTCAAGCTGTGGAGCACCGGCGATAACGGGCTGAACTGGCAGGATGTGACCCCGGGTTGACCAGGGCCAGCCGGCAGCAGGAGGCGCACATCTCCTAGCCCAATCGATTCACGACCAGGGGTGCTTGCGGTCCACCAGGCCGGAAGCACCCCTGGTGGTATTCGTCCCATCTAGCACTGATCGGCCATTCATCTCCCGGTTCGGCCCGCCATCCGCAATAATCCGGGACGTTGTGTGTGGCCGACGGCGGCGGGCGCCACCATTCCAGCGGCACCCGGCCGGGGGACGGATGGATTGGCGTGGGAGAGCACGGCCTGCGGCCGCAGAGCACGTTCGGCATGCGGCTGCGGTCGTACCGCGAGGCTGCTGGCCTGACTCAAGACCAGCTGGCCGAACGGGCCGGCCTCAGTGCGGCCGCCGTGCAGGACATCGAGCAGGGCCGTACCGCCAGGCCGCGGTCGGGGTCGGTGACCAGGCTGGCCCAAGCGCTGCACCTGCCCGGCGACCAGCACGCGGAGCTGGCCGCGCTGGCGGCCCAGGCCATCCCGGGGCAGCAGCGGCCACCAGCCCAGGACGGTATCGGCCAGTCCAGGCTCCGGCTGGAAATCCTGGGACCGGTAGCGGCATGGCGTGACGAGGCTCCGGTTGCTCTGGGGCCGATCCGGCAGCGAGCGGTGCTGGCCCTGCTGGCCCTGCACGCTGAGGCCGGGCTGAGCCGGGCAGCGATCATCGACGCGCTGTGGACTGGCGATCCGCCCGAGACGGCGGTGACGATGGTTCAGGGCTACATCACCCGGATACGCCGACTGCTCGGGCCGGGCGATGGCAGGCCGGACGGCCGGCCGCAGGCCCGCGGTGGCGCTCTGTCGTGGGACGGGGCACTCTACCGGCTGGCTCCCGGTGCCCTCGACTGCGACCTGGGCGACTTCACCGAGCTAGCGGACCGCGCCCGGCAGGTCGCCACCGAGGACCCGGGACCGGCGTGCCAACTGTATGAGCAGGCCTTGCGGCTATGGCGGGGAGACCCGGCGGCCGACATCGAGCTGCTGCACGGGCACCCGGCAGTGATCGAGCTTAACCGGCGGCGTGCCGCCGTCACCATCGACTACGCGACCGCCGCCGAGACAGCCGGCCGGCACGAACAAGTGCTTGCCCACCTGCGAGCCCTGGCCAGCCGGGCGCCGCTGGACGAGCGGGCCCATGCCCGGCTGATGGTCGCATTAGCTGCTACCGGAAGGCAGGCCTCGGCGCTGGCCCTGTACGAAAGCCTGCGACAGCGCCTGGACGACGAACTCGGCGTGCGCCCGGGCCGGGAGCTGACCGACGCGCACCTGCTGGTGCTGCGGGAGCAGGTCACTGCCACCGGCGCGACCCCTGAGCCCGGGCCGGCCCAGACCGCCGAGACCGCCAAGGCGGGCGGGCCGGCCGGGAAGTCTGCGGGACCCGGAGGTGACCCGGGTCCGGTCAGCGCGGACCGGCCGGTGCCGCGCCAGCTGCCCGCGACACTGCGCCACTTCGCGGGCCGGGCCGGCGAACTGCAGATGCTGACCGGGCTGCTGAACCACACCGCCGGCAAGCCGCCGGGCACCGTGGTGATCTCAGCCATCGGCGGGACCGCCGGGGTCGGCAAGACCGCGCTGGCGGTGCACTGGGCGCACCGGGTAGCCGACCGGTTCCCGGACGGGCATCTCTATGTCAACCTGCGCGGGTTCGACCCGTCCGGGGCACCGGTCGCGCCCGCGGACGCGATCCGCCGCTTCCTGGACGCGCTGCGGATTCCGGTCAAGCAGATCCCGTCCACCGCAGAAGCCCAGCAGGACCTGTACCGGACCCTGCTCGCTAGCCGGCGGATGCTGATCGTCCTGGACAACGCCCGCGACGCGGAGCAGGTACGCCCGCTGCTGCCCGGCGGCCCCGGGTGCCTGGTGCTGGTCACCAGCCGCAGCCAGCTCACCAGCCTGGTCGCGGTCGAGGGCGCGCATCCGGTCACCCTGGATCTGCTCAACCCGGCCGATGCCCGTGAGCTGCTGGCCCGGCGCCTGGGCCCGGCCCGGATCATGGCCGAGGCCGATGGCGTCACCGAGCTGACCGAGCTCTGCGCGCGGCTGCCGCTGGCGCTGGCGATCGCCGCCGCCCGTGCCGCCCTGCTCCCAGGCCTGCCGCTGGCCACGCTGGTCACCGGGCTTCGCGAGGCTGGCAGTCGGCTTGATGTCCTGGACGCGGGCGACCCAACCGCTAGCGTGCGGGCGGTGTTTTCCTGGTCTTACCGGCATCTGGCCCCGCCGGCGGCGCGCATGTTCCGGCTGCTGGGCGTGCACCCCGGCCCCGACATCACCGCTGCGGCCGCCGCCAGCCTGGCCGGGATCCCGCTCGGCCAGGCCCGCCACGCCCTGGCCGCGCTGACCCGGGCCAGCCTGCTCACCGAGGACCTCCCCGGCCGGTTCGCCTGCCACGACCTGCTGCGCAGCTACGCCGCCGAATGCGCCCGGGCTGAAGAGAGCGAGCAGGCCCGGCTGGCTGCCATCCACCGGGTCCTCGACCACTACCTGCACACCGCGGACGCCGCCGCCCTGGCGCTGAACCCGTACCGCGGCGCGATCCCCGTGGCCGCGCCGCGGCCAGGGGTGACACCCGAGGGCATCGCCGGCCTGGACCAGGCGACGGCATGGTTCGAAGCCGAGCGCCGGGTGCTGCTCGCGGTCCTCGGCCAGGCCGCCGAGGCCGGCTTCGACACCCACGCCTGGCAGCTCCCGCTGACCCTCGCGACCTTCCTCAACCGATGCGGAGACTGGCACCAGTACCGGGCCACGCATCAGACGGCGCTGGCCGCCGGCCAGCGCCTGGGCGATCTGGAGGCGCAGGCCATCGTGCACCGCAACCTGGGCCACGCCAGCATGGTGCGCGGCGCCTACCAGGACGCCGGCACCCACCACAGCCGGGCGCTCGAGTTCTACCGGCGGCTCGGCGACCGTACCGGCCAGGGCCGGGCCCACCTCGGCCTCGGCAGCGTCCTCGAGCACCAGGGCCGGACCCGCGACGCGATCGCTCATTTCGAGCAGGCCCTCGCCCTGCTCCGGTCAACCGGTGACCGGGCCTGGCAGGCCAACGCGCTCAACAACATCGGCTGGTGTCACATCGAGCTTGGCCACTACCACCAGGCGCTGGGCTACTGCCAGCAGGCCCTGGCGTTGCACCAGGAAGCCGGCGACCGGCCCAGCGAGGCCGCCGACTGGGACAGCCTGGGTTACGCCCGGCGCCTGCTCGGCCAGCACGCCGAAGCCCTCAGCTGCTACCGGCAGGCGCTCGCCCTCAACCGGGAGCTGGGCGACCGCCCCAACCAGGCTGAGGTGCTCATCAATCTGGGCGACGCCCACGACGCCGGCGGCGAGCCCGCCGCTGCCCAGGAAGCCTGGCAGCAGGCCCTGGCCATCCTCGAGGACCTGCGCCATCCGCGGGCCGAGCAGGTTCGGGAAAAGCTCAAGCAGGCCGAGGGCGCTCGCCCGGCGTAGGTCGCCGGCCACAAGGTCGATCAGTGATGACGGCGGCGCGGGCATGGCCCGGAGGCGATCTGGCTGGCGTGAGAACCGCCATGATCCCCTCAAGGGCCGTGCCCGCGCTCTTAAGCCGTGTGCCTAGGCCTGAGCCTTCGACGGAGGCACCGAGCAGGAGGCCACTCCCGGCGCCGTGATGAAGATCCAGCCGTAGCTGTGGTCCAGGTCTTTGTATTTCGACCCCGGGGTATTGCCGGGAAGGCACCTCCAGTGGCTCCTCCCGCCCGGCGTGCTGTCGATATACACCGCACTGGCCTGGGACGTCGCAGTGGTCACGGTGTTGTTCCGTATCGATCCCGGGTTGTTGACGCCCAGGTTTTGGCGGAAGCTATACCACTTCCCGGCCCGGTTGCCCGGCCACCACGTGTGCGGGGTGTTGTCGAAGTCCTCGCCGTACCAAGTGCATACCGCCTTTGACGGGCAGGTGAAATCCGGGCCGGCGACGCGTCCGGACCACACTGATGCGGCACCAGCCGGAGCGGCCATAGCGACTGCCGCGAAAGCCATTCCCGCCACGGCCAGGATGACCGCGGCTGTGTTCTTAACCCTGCGGATCATGGACTCCCTTTCCTTGTTTGACGAGGCACCTAGCCCTCGAACTGGCTCGCAGCTACAGTGCGGGAGGCCGTCATATCCGGCGCTAATCGCTCGCTAACTACCCTCCGGTAACCGGACTCTGACCGGTACGGCAACGACATGGCCGGCGGCAGGCCCCGGCCGCCGCGCACCCGCTGTCATCGCATCGGTGGCGGCCTGCCCGGCAAGACGGGATAATTCCGGTCGTTGTGCAGGGCCAACAGCCGGGTGCCCGGCCATCTCCGGACACCCGGCCGGGAGCGGTGACGCGGCATGGGCGACCGGCCAGACCAAGGCGGCGACGGCAGCAGCGGCCCCGGGCTCAAGCTCGCCATCCTGGGACCGGTGGCCGGATCGCGGGGCGGGGTGCCGGTGGCACTCGGGCCGACCCGGCTGCGAGCGGTGCTGACGCTGCTGGTCCTGCAGGCCGATGCGGGGCTGAGCCGGGCGGACATCGTCGATGCGTTGTGGGCCGGCGACCCCCCAGGGACCGCGGTGACCATGGTGCACGGCTACATCACCCGGATCCGGGGCCTGCTCGGTCACGGCGAGCGGGTCTGCGCTGCTACGCCGGGCCAGAAGCGAGCGCTCGGCTGGGACGGTGCGCGCTACCGGCTGGCACCGGGCGCCGTCGAATCCGACCTGACCGAGTTCGCCCGGCTGGCCGGCCTCGCGCGCCAGGCAGCCGCCAGCGGGGATGCGGCCCAGGCGTGCCAGCGGTACGAACAGTCGCTCCGGCTGTGGCGCGCGGAGCCGGCCGCGGACATCGAGCTGCTGCAGGGCCACCCGGCCGTGATCGAGCTCAGCCAGCAGCGGACCGCCCTCATCGTCGACTACGCCGCCACCGCCGGAACAGCCGGCCGGCACGAACAGGTGCTTGGCCACCTGCAGGCCCTGGCCGGGCGGGCGCCGCTGGACGAGCGGGCCCACGCCCGGCTCATGATCGCGCTCGCCGCTACCGGCCAGCAGGCAGCGGCGCTCGGCATCTACGAGAACCTGCGGCAGCGCCTGGACGACGAACTGGGGATGCTCCCGGGTCGCGAACTGGCCGAAGCGCACCTCCGGGTGCTGCGCCAGCAGGCAGCACCGCCCCCGCCGCCCCCGGCGCAGCGGCCGGCCCCGGCGAGGCCGCCCGTGCCACGCCAGCTTCCCGCGGCCCCGCGCCATTTCGCCGGCCGGGCCGACGAACTGAGCGCGCTGTCCCGGCTGCTCAGCCCGCCCGGCGGGGATCCGCCCGGCGTCGTGGTGATCGCCGCGATCGGGGGGACCGCCGGGATCGGCAAGACCGCGCTCGCCGTGCACTGGGCCCACCAGATCGCCGGGCGGTTCCCGGACGGGCAGCTCTACATCAACCTGCGCGGCTTCGATCCGTCCGGGACGCCGGTCACCCCGGCGGACGCGATCCGCAGATTCCTGGACTCGCTGCAGACTCCGGCGCACCAGATCCCGTCCACCGCAGAAGCCCAGCAGGACCTGTACCGGAGCCTGCTCGCTGGCCGGCGGATGCTGATCGTGCTGGACAACGCCCGCGACGCGGAGCAGGTACGCCCGCTGCTGCCCGGCGGCCCTGGGTGCCTGGTGCTGGTCACCAGCCGCCGCCAGCTCACCGGCCTGATCGCCGCGGAAGCCGCGCACCCGGTGACGCTCGACCTGCTCAGCGCGGCCGAGGCCGGCGAACTGCTGGCGCAGAGTCTTGGGCGAGAACGCCTGGCCGCCGAGCCTGGTGTGGCCACCGAGCTGACCGGCCTGTGCGCTGGGCTGCCACTGGCCCTGTCCATCGCCGCGGCGCGCGCCGCCATGCAGCCGGGCCTGTCCCTGGCCACGCTGGCCGGGCAGCTGCGTGACGCCAGCGGCCGGCTCGACGTCCTGGACGCTGGGGACGTCGCCAGCGCCCGGGCGGCGTTCTCGTGGTCTTACCAGAACCTCTCCGCGCCCACCGCGCGCATGTTCCGGCTGGTTGGCGTGCACCCCGGCCCGGACATTACCGCTGCGGCCGCCGCCAGCCTGGCCGGCATCCCGCTCGACCAGACCCGCCACGCCCTGGCCGCGCTGACCCGCGCCAGCCTGCTCACCGAGCACCTTCCCGGCCGGTTCGCCTTCCACGACCTGCTGCGTGCCTACGCCGCCGAACGCGCCGACGCCGAGGACGGCGAAGCGCAGTGTCGTGCGGCCACCCGGCGCATGCTGGGCTATTACCTGCACAGCGCGTATGCGGCCGCCCTGGTGCTGAACCCGCACCTTGACCAGGTCAGCCTCGCACCGCCGGAGCCTGCCGTACGACCCGACGAGATGACCGGCTACGAACAGGCGATGGCCTGGTTCGAGGCCGAGCGCCACGTGCTGCTCGCTGTGCTGGGCCAGGCCGTCAGCGCCGGCTTGGACACGCACGCCTGGCAGCTTCCGCTGACGATGGCCACCTTCCTCGACCGCCGCGGACATCAGCACGACCACCTGACCACCCAGCAGATCGCGCTGGCCGCCGCTTGCCGCCTGGCCGACCACGAGGCCCAGGCCCTAACCCACCGCGGTCTCGGCAACGTCAGTGTCCGGCTCGGCTCGCACCAGGACGCTCGCCACCACTACGGTCAGGCGCTGGCCTTGCACCGGCAGCTCGGCGACCAGGCCGGCGAAGGCCGGGCCCACATCTGCCTGGGCCTGATCTCCATGGAACAGGGCGAGTACCGTGAGTCTCTCGCACATAGCGAGGCCGCCCTTGCCCTGTACCGTTCCGCCGGCTTCCAGCCGGGGCAGGCCAGGGCCCTCAACAACATCGGCTGGTGCTACGCCCAGCTCGGGGACTACCAGCAGGCCCTGGCCCGCTGCCGGCAGGCCATCGCCCTCGCCCAGGAAATTGGCGACCAGCACGGCCAGGCCATCACCTGGGACAGCCTCGGCTACGCCCACCACCACCTGGGCCAGTACCCCCAGGCTGTCGCCTGCTACCAGCGGGCCCTCGCCATCCTCCAAGAGGAGGGCGACCGCTTCCGCCAGACCAACATTCTCAGCCATCTCGGTGACACCCACCACGCCCATGGAGAACGGCGGGCCGCCCGGCAAGCCTGGCAGCAAGCGCTGGCCATCCTCGACGATCTGCGTCACCCAGCCGCCGAGCAGGTCCGCGCCAAGCTCCGGCAGGCTCAGCCGGCGAAGGTGGCCCAGAGCAGATAGACGTTCAGGGCAATGATCATCGCGGCGATGCCGCCGGCCGCCACGGTGGTGATGCGCCGGTTGACCAGCGGGCCCATGATGTCGGCGCGGCGGGTCAGCAGCACCAGCGGCACCAGGGCGAACGGGATGCCGGCCGACAGCACCACCTGCGAGATCACCAGGCTGTCGGTGGCCGGGAGGCCGAGCCCGAGCACCACCAGCGCGGGCAGCATGGTGAGCCCGCGGCGGGCGAACAGCGGAATGCGGCGGCCGATGAAGCCCTGCATGACCACCTGGCCCGCGTAGGTGCCCACGCTCGACGACGACAGCCCCGACGCCAGCAGGGCGATGGCGAAGGCCAGTGCGGCGCCGCCGCCGACCAGGCGGTCCAGCCCGGCGTGCGCGGCCTGGATCGAGCCGATATCCGGCCTGCCGATGCGGTTGAACACCGAGGCGGCGACGAACAGCATGGCCAGGTTGACCAGGCCGGCCGCGCCGAGCGCGACGACCACGTCGAGTCGCTGAAAGCGCATCAGCTCGCGCCGCTCGGCGTCGTCGCCGCAGCTCACCCGGGACTTGGTCAGAGCGGAATGCAGGTAGACGACATGCGGCATGACCGTCGCCCCGATGATGCCGGACACGAGCAGCAGCCGGTCGCTGGCCAGCCCGGGGACCAGGCCGGCCGCGATGCCTCGCGGGCTGGCGCCGACAGCGGCCAGGTCGTAGGCGAACCCGAGCAGGACGATGCCGAGCAAGGCCGCGATGGCCAGCTCGAAGCGACGGTAGCCGCGCTGCTGCAGGGCCAGGATGCCGAACGCGACCACGGCCGTGATCAGCCCGGCCCCCAGCAGCGGCACATGGAACAGCAGGTTCAGGCCGAGCGCCGCCCCGACGAACTCGGCCAGGTCGGTGGCCATGGCCACGAGCTCGGCCTGCACCCACAGGCCCGCCGACACGCTGCGGCCGAAGTTCTCACGGCACAGTTCCGGCAGGTCGCGCTGGGTGGCGACACCGGTCTTGGCCGACAGGTACTGCACCAGCATGGCCATCAGGTTGGCCATCACCACCGTCCACGCGAGCGCGTAGCCGAAACGCGCCCCCGCGGTGAAGTTGGTGGCGAAGTTGCCCGGGTCGACGTAGGCGACCGCGGCCACGAACGCCGGGCCGAGCAGGGCCACGGTGCCGCGGGCCCGCCCGCGCGAGCGCAGCCGCCGCAGCCCGCTCGGCTGTGCTATCGACGGGGCCTGCGTCACAGCGTGCTCACCGGTGCTTTCGGGCAGGGCGGCCAGCCGCCGCGGGCAGCGGCGGCCGTCGGCCGGGCCTCAACCGACCGAGGGACCGAGCCCGAGCGATTGCGGGGTGCTTGAGTCCGGGGACGGCTGGTGCAGGCCCTCGTCGAGAGCGCCGTACTCGGTCATCAGCGCCGGGCTGCCGCCCCAGGGTGTCTGTTCCTCGGCGACCAGGGTGTTGGTGGTGAGCAGCAGGCCGGCCACCGAGGCGCCATTCTGCAGCGCTGACCGGGTGACCCGCAGCGGGTCGATGATGCCCATCTCGATCATGTTGCCGTAGCGTCCCTGCAGCGCGTCGAACCCCTCGTCCGGGCCCAGCTGGCCGGTCTGGGCCAGCACCTCCTGACCGGAGTAGCCGGCGTTGGCCGCGATCAGGAAGGCCGGCTCGGACAGCGCCTGGCGCACGATGTCCACGCCGGTCGCGTAGTCATCCTTGACCTGAAGGTCATCCAGGCTGCCCTCGGCGTGCAGCAACGCGGCCCCGCCCCCGGCCACGATGCCCTCGGCCATCGCGGCCCGGGTGGCGGACAGCGCGTCCTCGACCCGGTGCTGCAACTCCTTCAGCTCGGCGTTGGTCGGCGCGCCGACCCTGACCACCGCGACCTTGCCGGACAGCGAGCCGATCCGCTCGGTGAGCACGTCCTCGTCGATCCCGAACGTGGCCCGTTCCAGCTCCGCGCGCAGCTGGGCGACCCGGAACTCGACGTCGTCCCGGGAGCCGCTGCCGCCGATGATGGCGGTCCGGTCCGCCGTGACCCGGACCTGGGCGGCCCGGCCGAGCTGGCTGGCGGTCATCGTCTCCAGCGTGAAGCCGGAGTGCCTGCTGTACACGGCACCGCCGGTGATCGCGGCGATGTCCTCGAGCTTGTGCAGCCGGCGGTCACCGAAGCCGGGCGCCTTCACCGCGACGCACTGGAACACCCCGTTGACGTGGTTGTGCACCAGCATGCTCAGGGCCGTGCCCTCGACGGTCTCGGCGATGATGACCAGGGGGCGTGGCGCGCGCATGATCTTGTCGAGCAGCGGCATCAGCTGCTGGACTTTGGTGATCTTCTCGCTGCACAGCAGGACGTACGGATCGTCGACGATCGCCTCCAGGCTGGCCGGGTTGGTCACCATGTACGGCGACACGTACCCGTTGTCGAACTCAAAGCCCTCGACGAAGTCGACGCGCATCCCGTAGCTGGCCGACTCCTCCACGGTGACGATGCCGCCATCGCCGACGGCATGCAGCGCCTTCGCTATCACCGAGCCGACCAACTCGTCGTCGTTGGCCGAGATCGCGGCGACCCGGGCGTAGTCCTCCTCGGTGGTGACCGGGTGAGCGACGCCCTGCAGGTACTCGACCAGCCGGGCGACAGCCACGTCGATGCCCCGCTTGACCAGCACCGGGTTGGCGCCCGAGCCGATCGCCCGCATGCCCTGCCTGACGATCGCGTGGGCGATCACGGTGGCCGTGGTCGTGCCGTCGCCGACGATGTCGTTGGTCTTGATCGCCGCTTCCTTGACCAGCTGGGCGCCCATGTTCTCGAACTGGTTCTTGAGGTGGATCTCCCGCGCGATCGTCACGCCGTCGTTGGTGACCACCGGCGATCCGGTGATCTTTTCCAGGATGACGTTGCGCCCCTTGGGCCCGAGGGTTGACTTCACGGCCTCGGCCAGCTGGTCGACTCCGGCCAGCAGCAGGCTGCGGGCGTCCTCGCCGAAACGCAATTCCTTGGCCATCGATCACACCTCCGGGTTAGGGGACGAGAATGGCCCGGCCGCGAACGCGTCCCGCGTCGAGATCGGCGATGGCATCGGGCGCGGCGTCGAGTGGGTAGGTCCTGGTGTGCAGGGTGACCTTTCCGGTCTGGGCCAGGACCATGAGCTCGGCCAGGTCGTTGTAGGTCCCCACGATGTTCCCGATGATGTTGCGCTCGGTGGTGATGATGTCGAGCGTCGGGATGGTCAGCGTCCCGCCGTAGCCGATGACGAAGTACGAGCCGGCCCGGCCGGTCATGGACCAGCCGTCGTTCTCGGCGCCCTGCTCGGCCACGAAGTCGAGCACCACATTGGCGCCAGCCCCGCCGGTCAGATCGGCGACGGCGGCGACGTGCCCGCCGTCGGCGACCACGGTGTGCTGCGCGCCCAGTTGCTCGGCCAGCTTGAGCGCCTCGGGATTCTGGTCCACCACGATGATCCTGGTCGCGGTGAGCGCAGCGAGGCACTGGATGCCGATGTGGCCGAGCCCGCCGGCGCCGATCACCACGCACGTGGTGCCCGGGTAGAGCAGCGGGATCGCCTTGCGCACCGCGTGGTAGGCGGTGATCCCGGCGTCGGCCAGCGCCGCGACGTCCTGCGGCCGGGTCTGCGGGTCCAGCTTGATGCAGGCCCGCGCCGAGGTGAGCAGGTACTCGGCCATCCCGCCGTCACGGGACAGGCCGGGGAACTCGCTGTTGACGCAGTGCATGTCGTCGCCCGCCCGGCAGGCCCGGCACAGCCCGCAGGTGGGTGTGGGGTGCAGGATCACGGTGTCCCCGACCGCCACGTTGGTGACCGCGGAGCCGACCTCGTGCACCCAGCCCGCGTTCTCGTGGCCGAGGATGTAGGGCAGCGGGGTGTGCATGGCCGCGTCCCACTGGCCCTCCATGATGTGCAGGTCGGTGCGGCACACCCCGGCGCCGCCGATCTTCACGATCACGTCGAGCGGGCCGCTGATCGTGGGCCCGGGCACCTCGTCAACCACCGGCGGCTTATGAAACTCGTGCAGTCGAACCGACTTCACTGCTGTTCCTCCTGGCCTAGTCCTGGAGAGTCGTACCGGTGCCGAAGCATGCCGCGGCAGATGCCGCCGTTCGCCTCGATGCTGATCCGGGTGACCTGTGCCCGCCGCAGGTGCAGCACCGCGGCCTGCTCGCTGACCCGCTCGCCGGTCACCGGGTCGATGACCAGCGGGGCATCGTCGCCCGCCGGGAGCCCAAGCTCGGCCCGCCGCTCGCGCAGCCGCCGCAGGGGACGGGACGGCGGCAGGTCGCCGAGCCTCAGCTCCAGCAGGCGGGCCGGGTCTGTGCCGCCGGCCAGCAGCGGCCGGCATACCTGGTCGGTGCCGGCCATGACCGCCTTGCGCAGGAAGTCCGCGCGCAGGCCATGCAGTTCGCTGACGGCCTCGCCGTCAAAGGACTGCACGAACCCGGCTCCCGCGGCCACCCCGCCGTTGATCGCGTCCGAGGCGAAGTGGTCCTCGAGCACCACCTCTGCGCTGCGCACCCCGGGCGCCGCGCTGACCGCGTCGTACGCGTCGGCCACCATCAGGAACGCGAAGTTGGGCGCGCAGAAGTAGGTCGGCAGCCGCAGCCTGACCTGCGCCTGGCCGTCGGCGGACAGGGTGCACGACGTCACGAAGCCCAGCGAGGTGATTGGCTCGTCGAGCTCCGGATCCCGTACAGCTTGCAGCGCTGCAAGCACGGTGTTGGCCCGGGGGGTAACCTCCGGACCCCCAGACCGGGGGGTGCCGCCCCCCGGAGCCCCCCTGCGGTCCGCTCGGGCCGGCGGGCCGGCCGTCGCGGACCGCACATCGCTGCCAGCTGGCGCTCTCACTCGACCAGGGCGGCGTCGTCTTGCGCGGCCGGCGTGCCGGCGTCGGCCGGCAGCTGGCATTCCGCCGGGACCTCAATGCCGTAGAGC
>Ga0335073_10008490_pt1 | contig 14415 bp, 19 predicted proteins | sample Lox_Sample_22_FD_207093 | JGI IMG/M metagenome (GOLD analysis project Ga0335073, IMG submission 207093) | Soil microbial communities from Loxahatchee National Wildlife Refuge, Florida, United States - Lox_Sample_2.2 | ecosystem: Environmental > Terrestrial > Soil > Wetlands | place: USA... | reverse complement strand
GTTCCTGGCGAGGACAGAAGCAGGACAATTTTCTCGGGATTTAACGTAAGCGGTTGGAAAATCGGCGTAAAACATTGGCTCCTCAGGTAGGACTCGAACCTACAACCCTCCGGTTAACAGCCGCCAAGGGTGAAAATCTAAAGCCTTATTTGTCCGTTGCTTCTGGGCGGGCACATTCTGAATTTGCCCTTAAGTTGGGCCACATGGGCCACAAGCTAATAGCGGAATGGACGGTCAAGGATTTTGTTCCTTCCAGCGCCGTTCCCACTCTTTCCAATACGCCGACTGAGTAAGGAAGGGCAAATCAAGTAGCAGCTGCTTTTCGACATCATACACACGGCTGGTATTGGCGAAATCGTACCGCAAGCCCCAAAATCCGAGGTATCGTAGCGCGCTGATGTCTTGAACAGTTTCGTCGACATCAAGGAATTCTCTGAAACGACTAAGGCGGTCGTCTGCTGGGTCTTCGACTACAGGAACACTTATGAGACTTGGCTCCTCGCCACTTCGTAGAATTAGGTTCTTGTAGTGCGAAGCGAGTGTATAGAGAATGGGCTCGAGGTTCGATACTAGTTCTACGTTTCTCAGTTCGTGGATGATTACAGTGGAATCTTCAAAGCTCAAGCTCAGGCGCTCGATACGCAGGCCGGTGATAAATCGCTCATTGTTTCTTTTCTTGAGTGCCTTGTACGCGGCGATAAAGGGCCGAAGAATTAGCGCTTCACTACCAGATTTGACCAGATCGTAAGCGATGCCATCCATAATGAGACTAAGAAAGTGCCGCAGAGAAAATGAGGTGAGAAAGTCTACTGAAAGGCCATATAGCCCGCCCATAGCCCCCGGTCGCCCGCGTACTTGACTTACGTAATTTGCCGCCAGTTCCGCCTTGAATTCAGACATCCCCTCCGGCTCAAACACACCGATTTTGCCATCAGCCTCCGCCCAGTATTCAATTCGCACTGCGCCGCCGATATCCATCTGAATGTGCCTCCGAGATTCTACTACCATCATAAAATTGTGCTTTGCTTCAAGAGGAGGAGAGAAATGGTCATTACTGATGCCACACAACCACCTTCGTTGCAACTTTTGGCCGTACTGTCAGCCGCAATTTCTGCCGGGGTATCGGGTATAGCAATCGTTTTGAATGGTGCGCTTGAGCGCAGGGCAAGGCTTAGGGAAGCCACCCTTGAACGCCAATCAAGAGAAACAGAAGCCCGCTTAGAACGTGAAGCTAAGATTCACGATGCGGCGCGGAAAAGGGCTGCAAATCGTAAGCAGTTGCTGATGCAAGAGGCCGCAAAGCTAGCCGATTGGCGGGTCGAAACCTTCAAGAAATTGGCGGAACTCAATCAACGCTCCATTACCCTCACTGACCCCGTCATCCTGCTGGAGACATACTACGGCTGGCTCACGCACCTTTGGAAGCACGGTAAACTTCCAGCTGACCCCAAACTTGAACGCTAACCACATATACTGCTTCCCAGTATTGCAGCATTCGTTGGTGTCCGCGCGCAGACTGAGGCCTTTCTTTTTGGGCTATCCTACAGGTCCACCATGCAGTTGTTCCACGCTGAGTCGGGAGGGACGGTGGCCTGTTTAGGCGCTGGGAATCTTCGGCGCGCCATTCCGGTTGATCTGCTGAAGCACTTCCGAAAGCTGCTGCGCAGCCCGCTGGCCGTAGAGCACGCCGGTTAGCTGCACAAGCTGAAGCGTCAGCGCGACGAAGATTATGTCCACGCGGCCCGGTGCAAGGCATTTCATTAAGCCCACCGCATCATTACCGATTTTTTGCGCGCGCTCTATAACTTCATTTTGCGATTGCTGCTGCACTTCTTCCATGATGGTTTTTCCCCTTTACCGGCTGAAACGGCTGGCATTGCTTCGCACACTGTTGTAAGCCTGCGTGTGAAGCTGAGCCTGTGATTTCTTGAAGGCATCCACATTCGGCGTTTGAATGTTCTGATTCACAATCACGGTGCTGCTGCCACCGCCACCACCAATCTGATTGTTGGGCACGATGCTGCCGCCCGCAGCGCCTATCTGCAGAAGCTCCGGTCCCTTTTCGCCCACCAGATACGTTTTGCCCGGCGTTACATCGCCGCCATCCGCATGGCCACCGCCAAAGATGCTGCCAAGGCTCCCAAGGAATCCTCCTTGATTGCCCAGCAAGCTGCCCAGCGATTTGAAAAGGCTGTTGATGATGTTGTTCAGCGAGGATTTCAACAGCGCTTGCTCCATGCTGGTAACAAGGCTGTTCCAGTTGGCCTTTCCAGTTGCGATGGCATTCGCAAGGTTGGTGCTGATTCCATCCAGAGCCTGTGTCACACTTTTCTGCATAATCTGGCCATCGGATTCCACGCTCTTGGCAAAGTCTGCAAAGGCCGCTGTAGCGCCCTGCGTGAAGTTGCCATTCTTTGCGAGCAGGTCCTGATAATCGGCATTCACCAGATTCAAAGCCTGCGTGTAGTTGTTGACACTCTTTGTGGCATCGTTCCACTTTCCATTCAGCGAGGTTAGATAATCAATCTGGATTTTCAAATCCTGCGCCTGCTGGCTGGTGCCCGGTGTGGCCAGTTTCTGCGCGGCCTGCTGCTGCAAGGCGACATTTTCAGCGATCAAATCGGCTCTGAATTTTGCCACCGTAGCATCAGCAGCATCAGTTTTAGATTTGAATTCGGCCACAGCGGCAGCAACTTTGGCGTTGGCTTCGCCGTAAGCTTGCAGTGCGGCCACGGTTTCCTGAAGCGCCTTTACCTTCGCGTCCTGCTGCGCCACTTCATTCTTGCCAGCATTTTCCTTCACTTGTGCGTTGAGCTTGGCGGTGGCATCGGTGGCAGCTTTCACTTCCGCACTTTCACGCTCGAAATCTGCCGCCAAGGCTTTCACACGCGAATCAGCGTCGCCGTATTGCACGCGCAATTCCTCGTACTTCAGGCCAAGCTGCGAAAGATTTTCAATCAGCGGCAGCAACGCTGCGTTGTTTTTGGCCTGCTGACGTTCGACGGCCGTCCCAGCTTCGGCACTTCCCTGAAGCACCGCTGCCTGCTCTTCGATCTTTTTGTTGAAGGCGTCGATTGCACTCTGATCCGAAATCGCGGCCCGGAAACTGGCTTCAAATTCGGCAGCAGCTTGAATGCGAGGGATAGCTTCATCCAACGCTGCTTTGAATTGGCGGGTATTCTGGATACCTTTTTCCGTGGCCGTATCTACGAGCTGCTGGATAGCCGCGTTAGCTGTAGCCGCAGCAGTGGCGTCGATCTGCGATGCAGTGAATATTCCGACAGCTTCCGCCAACTCTTGTTCCTTGGCGGCCTGCCGTTCCAGTGCACTCACCTGCTTGTCGATGAAGGTTGTATCCGCACCGGCCAACGGTGAAGGCGCAGTGCCCGTGGATTTCTTCTCCGCTGGCGCCTGTGCTGTCCAAACATTGCTGATATTCTTGACGCTATCTTCGATATCGTGCACAGCCAGCAGCGCGTTGTCTTTGATCCGGTTGAAAGTTCCAACACCTGCTTCCTGCAGGCCAGCCCACGCGCCTTTGAAATCGCCGCGCGCGGCATTCACGATGGCGCCAGAAACAAGCTTGATGACCGCACCCAGTTGCTGGAAGGCTTCGATACCGGCGCCCACGGCATCCACGATCAGCTTTCCCAGCAGGCCGATTACCTGCGAAAGATTCAACAACACCTTGGCCACATCAGCTATGGCATCTACGAAGCCCTTGATGTTGTCCTGCCCGCCTTCAAATGCACTGACAAATTCCTTCGCAATCTCGTTAAGCGCAGGCAGCAGATCAGCGGTGATTTGATTTTCAATTCCCGTGAAGGCCGCACCCACCAGCGTGGTGTTCTGCTTGAATTCCTCCGAAGCTGCAGCCGTTGGCCCGGTGATCACAGCATTAAGGGCAGTGAAGTGAGCTTCCAGTTGCGCCAATTGCGCGCCGCCTTCATTCAGCAGCGGAATCAACTCTGCGCCAGCCCTGCCGAAAATCTTCAAGGCTTCGGCAGTTTTCAACGGCCCATCCGGCATGGATGCAAACTTTATAGAAACATCGTTGAAAATATCTTGTGCCGCACGCAGCGAGCCGTCGGCGTTGGTCACAGAAACGCCAAGGTCGCGGAAAGCGTTCGCGGATTTCGGGCCGGATTGCGCAGCGGCCAGTGCGCTCTTATCCATGCGTTCCAAAGCTTTGGCCATCTGATCGACGGCAATGCCTTTGGTAGCAGCCACGTTGCCCAGAAGGGAAAGCTGCTCAACGGAAATGCCAGTAGCTTGTGAAAGCTCGCCCAGCCTCGCAGCGGTTTCAGAAAAGTGCGCAGCAATGCCGATAGCACCAACGCCCGCACCAACTAGCGCAGCCGCAAAGCCCGCTGCAGCGCCGCCCACCGTACCCAACGAAGCTGTAAGCGGCCCAAGCGCGTCGGTAATTCCACCGATGGCGCCGCCGATGGCTGGGTCCAGTTGTGCGAAAGAATCCGCGATGCCTTTGACAGAATCTTCCAGCGCTTTGAAACTACCGGTTGCCTGCTTGGCAAACTGTTGCGCCTGATAGGTGGCCTTGTCCAGACCATCTTTGAAAGCAGCAGTGTTGATACCCAATTCAACAAGTAATGTGCCGATTAAACTCATGATTTTCCCTTTCCGTTACACTTCAAAATGCACAGCACGCTGTTACGCTGGCCGCTGCGCGCGGCGTTCACGTTTTCGGGATAATCCGGCATGCCGGAAATTATGGGTGCGCAAAACAAAGCGCGCGATTTCTGTCGGTGATGCATCGGGCTAATGGCCCGCATCCCTTCCTCGCGCGCTTCGCCAATTTCAGATCTACAAAATACAGCCAAGGTGTGAGGGGGAACACAAATGCCCAGCCGAAGCTGGGCATTCACGCCAGCATTTTTTAAGGAGTGAGGCAAGCCGTCAGCCTCTTTTGACCCCGGCTACACCGGGCCTGTCACTTACACAAATCGCTGTTACACCGCCGCTTCTTGTAGGCGGCTTGGTAGAGCTTCCAGCATGACCGACATATGCGCCGACCCAGCCGCAGCAAGTCGCCAACGAGGATGTGCCCAGCCTCTGGGTGAACAAGATCGTGACCCGCCTTGCAAACCACAATATCGGGGCGTGCGGCGATAGATTTCTCCAGTGCCTTATTGAAGGCTTCTGACTTTATTAAGTCTTCGTAGCGCACGCGGTGCTTGACCGGTGGATTCAGGGCAGGCGATTTTCTTTTTCTGGCGCAGCGTGATGGCGGTTTTTGAAAACCTAGCTCTGCGGCAGTGGTTCGTAACCGAAGCAACAGCATGCGAACGTGCGGCGGCTTTATTCCGCATTCGGCGGCCACTTCAACGCTGTCCAAACCGAGTCGATAATAAAGATAAGCGATCATCAGCACCTTAGTGGCAATGTTTTGTTCCATTACTAAGACCGTATCGAGTCCTTCAATTTCTTCAGCGAGTTTTCGTATGCAGGCAGAATCCGCGTCCGTTCGTTTTTTCATCGCAACATATTTTTGAGCCAGCCGGGTCAGGCATTCATCTTTGAGCGGGATGCTCGCTTGAAGGATTTCCAGAGCGCGCTGCAGGCGTTCCGGCTCGGAGCCTTTTTGTTGGCGGCGCAATTGTGCCCTTCGTTCCAGATATCTAACCAAGACTGCTCGCAATTTATTATCATCCATCGGCCATGTGGGATTTTCGTCGCGGTACGCGCTCAATTTTCGCGCGGTGCGACCCATGCGAGCCCAATCGCCAAAATCGAGACCTGTGCTTTCGACCTCGCCGCCAGCGACAAAGCGCGCAGACACAGGCAAAGCAATCCTTTGTTGAACATACTCATCAAAGCGGGCGCCTGTGGCAGCGCCGGGTGGGCACTTTGTAATTTTGGGAGTTGCGGATGCGATGGCCATTCAAAATTGGCGAAGGGTGTTACAAAGAAAAAATCTGCGGCAGCCCGCTGGCTGGTTTGCACAGCGGGTGCTGCCGGGTGCACGGATATAAAATCCGTGCAATCTTAAAAACGCGGATGGGCGCGATTTTCCACACCGGCCAATGCCGGGTTTTGGGCATCTTCCAAAACCGCGAGACGGTGTGAAAGCGCCAGAATAATTTTGGCCAACTTGGCTGCAGCGGGAATCGGCAAGCCAGCATACGGCCCGAAAAATTGGGTTAGCGAACTCTCATCTTCTTCCGAAAGAGCTTTTTGCGGCGCAAAATCCTCCGGCGTAAACGGTTTTCGTTCAAGCCGCGCCGTTGGGCGCCCGGCAACTTCGGCTGCGTTTTTCTGGTGCCATTCTTCGCTGCCGTACAAAGGTAATTTTGACATTTCGTCTCCTCTTAACTTTCCAGAGCGCGCTTCACATCCTCCAGATGCATAGCTGCCAAGCGCGCTGCTGGGTGGCTACCCAGTGTTTGCAGCTTGTCGATCAGCACAGCTAAAACGCGAGCCCGATTTTTCAAGATTTCTTTGTGGGCTGCTTCAACTTCAGCCGGGCCAACGTAAACATAATGTGTTTCACCCATAGGTCCACGCGGACCCATGATGCCCAATTCACCGCGCAATCCCTGCGGTCCCTGCGGGCCGGGCGCGCCATCTTTTCCATCCTTGCCGTCCTTACCAGCAGGGCCGGGCAAACCATCTGCGCCCTTCGGACCAACTGGACCTTGCTGACCATCGTTGCCTGCTGTCCCTTTTTCGCCGCGCGGACCTTGCGGGCCTGCATCGCCTTTTTCACCGCGTGGCCCTGCTTCCCCTTGTGGTCCAACAGCGCGCACGTGCGGCACGGCACCGGAAAGCAGGTCGGCAAGGTTGATCAAAGTGCCATCACCGATTGCAATATAGAAAGCTTTCTGGTCAGTGACGAAAAAAACGTCGCCGGGATTTCCCTTTGAAGGAAGCCGGGTTGATTTCGTACTCAGAAGTTTTGCCATTTAGCTCACGTCCTCGCCGCTTAACCAAATCGGATGACCACCAACACTTGGTTTGCCGAAGGAATAATTGCCAGCGGAATCCTGCTCATAAGGAACCGTCCACTTGCTGCCGCTGGCGTGCTTCGTATATGCCTGCGAAGAATTCGCGCCCAGCAATTTGTGATCTGGAAAACTCTTGGAAATAGCCGCAGCCAATTCAGCATACGGATAAGTTTCTGGAGCACCAGTGCCAGCGGCTTCATACGGATAACCCAACGCAGGATCAGCTTTACTGCGGCGTCCAAAAATAATTCCAAGAACGCATTCTGCTTTTCGCAACGCTAGATTCTCTTTCCGCGCCAATTCCTCATCAGCTTCGATGATTCTCCGGCAGCGTTCGGCGCGCGCATGCAAATCTCTGTCTTGGCAGTCAGCAATCTGGTTGGCTTGGTGATTCAAAACCGCGCGCGCCGCACGAAGCGAGGCTTTTTCCATTTCCGCAACCGAAGCAAATCCTTGGCCGCGCGCCAAAGCTTCCGGAGTAATTGGCACGGATCGCGGCGCCACGCGCAGCAGGCCCCGTTCCGTCAAACTTCTCGCATCAACCTGCGTAGTGGGATATGCGGGGTAGCAAACGACGGCCACGTCTTTTAGGGCAACATTCGTTAGGGTCCGCAGTTTGCAAGGCTGACCCTTTTCATCCACGCCGCCATCCGCCCACATCTCGCCGCTGCCATCGCTAGGCGCCACGAAGGCGAAAGAATTTGAGTCCAAATCACCGCGCTTCACGCTGTTGTAAACATCGGAATGAATCGTATTGGCCGGGTCAAGCTGGACCGAAAATCGAAGACCTTCCGGTGAATCCCACACTTTGCCAGTTCCGGATTTTGTCGAACCGAGAACGCGGGAAGCATCATGGTTATGAGTTATTACGATTTTGTCGCCTGCAGCCAGCGAAGATGAAAAAGCGCCCGGCACAATTTTTTCAACGAAGCCACCCAGATTAAAACTGCAAACGTTGTAGCGTGCAGCCAAGCCTGTCAGTTTGAAGCCGGGCGCGGCTCGCAGCTCGCCTTTCAAACTTCTGATTTCTGATTCCATATAAAACTTCCTCCTCTACTCGCTATGTGCGGTGTGTGTTACCAGCGATTCCGCGCAACTACGCGCTCGGATTGTTCACGGACAAAATCGGGATCTTTTGTGCAGCCGGTTTTTGCGGCGAATGCATCCCAGATTGATTGCGGCATTTCGCCCGCGCCCAAGGCTGCTTCAGCGGCTTCCTTCGTTCGGACTTTGTAGACGCTTTGAGTTTCGCCGGTGGTTTTGCGCACATGGAGGCCAACGTTTCCAGTGTGTGCGGATGGCGCACAATAAAAATATGGCACCTTGGGCTGCTCCGGAACACCAACGGGAGGATTGCGTGGGTCGAGACGCTTGAAAGATTCCGGGAACGCGGTAAGCAAAAGCAATGCAGTGCCGTCATCAATACGCCTGAAAATTCTATCTGGTGTATTCGTGCAGTAAATGTCCAAGGGAAATCTCCTATTCTGGCCAGCATGGTTGCTGGCGCGTGGGCTTGGGTGCCGCTAATCCTTCACCGGCCTGTTACGCCTTCATCAACCGCGCACGTAGTGCGGCCTTTTCATCAGCGGTCATGCCTGCCAAGGTTTTTGCCAGCGGAATGTTTGGGTCCGGATAGCCGGTTGCAGGGTCCGGCTTCTGCAGGCGGCGCTGCCAAAACTCACGGTCCATGATTAGCGAATCGTATAAATATTCCAGCGCGCCTTCCTTCATGCGCTGCAGTTCCTTTTCCGAAAACCCGGCAGCAAGTAAATCTTCAAACACTGCTTCCAACGGGAAACCCAACATTTAATCCTCCAGTTCTTCGTCAGCTTCTTCTTCCACCGGTGGCGGAGTGGATTTCGCCAAGTTCTGAGCGCGTTGGCGCAGAAGCCATCCGACTGTTCCGCGCTCGAATTCCTCCTCACGCTTTGGCGTGGCCTTCGCTGGCTTGGATTTTTCGCGGGTAAGTGGTGTGCCGCCAAATTCTTTAAGAATGGCGCGGAGTGAGTTTTCGCACGCGGTCGCGGCCTTGGCTGCGGGGTTCAAAACCCGCTTTTGAAATCCATTAGATTCAATCGTTATAACTTCGCCATGCTCTTTCAGCTCCTTAAGTAATTCCCGATGGCGAAAGTATGTGGACACATAAAGTTCAATGGCAGGTGCGTCGGCTTTCGTTAATACCCGGCGCGCCGCAAATAGACGCACAACTTCCCGAAACTTCGTCCGCTTTTCATCGTTGAAATGCAACGGGCATTTTGGACGCCCAGCGCGGTATTGGGATTCTGCGGGCGGATTCACACGCGGTTTCGTGCCAAGCAATTCGTGAGCTTCATCAGTTAAGCGTGGTGGCATTGTCTTAGTCCTGCTTTCTGCCAGCGAAAATCAATACTGGCTGGGGCGGTTTGTTTGCTGGTTGCGGCGGGCTGACTGGTTGCACAATACCCGCGCCGCGCCGGGCTGCCCGCGCCTTCGCCAGATTCGCGCGACTGCTGGCAGCTTTGCGGGCGCTGCGTGTACTACCCAAGGCGCGCGCAGCTTCCGATATCGTGGTTTTCGATTCCATACCTACTAACGCTAGTGTTACGGGGCTCTATCGTTAGTGGAAATGGCGCCTGTGCCCGGCGAAGGGCTGAAAACGGCCATTTTTCGGAACGGCTCTGCGTGCGAAGAAGTGTGGCGAAAGTCGGATGAACAAAACCGAATCGGCGGCAAAGTATCGGGTATGCCAGTGAAATCCAAACGAAGAACATTGCGTCCGAGCGTAAAAATCCCGTCGCACGGTTTGCGACAGCTTGCAATTTTAAAAGAGATGGCCCCTATCCTCCTGATAATAAAGGATTTACAAGCAACCATGATGAATAGCCCCTGCGCGTTGACAACAAAGCACTTAGCTTGCACGGCATGTAAGTTATTGGGGTGTAGAAAGAGTAGCGAAGCGGCGCACAGGTGTGCACACGGCCATGATTCGGAATTGATTGAAACGCGATGAAAGCGCGCATTATCGCTTCAGAACGCTGTGGATTTGAATGGGGGGTGCCGCTGGCATGGGGCTGGTCCTGTGTGGGAAACAGGTAGCCAGCGGCACTGGCTATTCGCCTTGGTTGATATGCCACTGCGGTGTGCCGGGCGCGCGGCCTGCTTGCGCCTACGGCGCGGACAAGGTGCAGGTGTGGTGGTTGGCGCCCAAGCGGCTGGTGGTCCGGGCTAGGACGCAACGTCTGGTGGCTTTATTGGTTATCGTGATTGATTTGATTTGGTGTGGGTTTGGACGTTGGGTGTTTCTACCGCGTTTTCTGGTGGTGGTTTCTACCTGACTTCGGTTTCCGTACCGATCCGGGCTTTGATTGTCGCGCGGCCAAGCAACAGCGCTGCAGCAACACGGTGGTATCCGTCAATCAGAATGAATCGGCGACCACACTTCCATCTGTGCAGCAGCGATATCGGCATCAGCGCATCTAGATTTTCCAAGTAAAAAGTCAGGTCAGATTCTGCAGCAGCTTTGATGTTCGGCGGCCACAGATGAATTTCTGTAATCGGGCAATTGAAAATCATCTGCCGATGGCATCCAGTGCAGCTTGGTAGTCCCGCTGGCGGTCACGTTCGATTATTTGTCCCAGCAAGAAAGCGCGATGACGCTGCGCGCCGTCTATCGCGGCTTCAACACGTTTCAATTTCCGCCGCAGTTCACCGGTCGTCGGAATTTTCTTGGCCGGTAGTGGCTTCAACAGCGCATGGCTATTCGACCGGCCAATGTGAAAGTGATTACCGCAAGCGTAGACGTGGAGGCGCCGCCACGATCTGCCACCTTGACCTGTCCGCTTTGCTATGCTTTTCAAATTTGCGCAGACGGCTTCAGCTTCTGCTTGTGTGAAATATGGTTCTTTGCCGTTGCATTTGTCTGCCGCGTTTTTCATCTCAATCCTCTGCCATTGCTTTTTGAAGTGAATTGTTTTGTCGAAAAATCGGCTTTTCAGTTTCTGGTTTCAGTTCCACGATCTTATGTCGATGAATTCCATAGCAATATTCACCGCAAGATGCACGCCGAGTTTGCATCGCAAACATCGGCAATTCTTCCAGCCGCACATAATGGCAGAGAATGACGGCAAAGCAGCCGGAGCCGGTGATTCGACTTTGCGGCCACTTGCGCTTTGCGATTTCCAGAAAATTTGCAGACATAAAATTCACCTCGTCTATTCCAACGAAGTGTTACTTGGGGTAAACCAACACTCTGCCATTTTGTCGATGCTTACGAAAAAGGCCAATTTCCTGAGTAGGTCAATGAGACATTTTCGTTCACCTTGGCTGCGGTTTTGACTTTCAAAAAACCCACCCACCCACCGAATCTGCATGTACGGTACGGTACTGTCGGTTCTGTACTGTACTGTACTGTTAGCAAGTTGCTTTGTAGTCAAACAAAGCAACTTTGTAGTAGCTACAAAGTTGCCTTGCAGTTGGGGTTTCCACCACCCTTGCCCTGTCCGCGCCCGGCGTGCTTGATGCGTGCGGTCCAGCGGTCTTGAAGCTCCTCGAAATCGACCAGTGCAAGGGTTTCAAAAGTCACTTCTGCTTCCACCCATTCATTTTTCTCGTTCTTGACAACACCCGGCCCGGTCACGGTTCCCCGTGCAATCAGCCCGGCTGTGTTGAAAACATCCAAGAATTCCTCGATGGTTTTCTCGGGTACGTGGGCACCGTAGCCTTCATCTATTGGCGTGATGATTTCCTCGCCAAGCCACCGTTTCGTCATCGGCGTTGCAAGTGTGAGCACAGAATTGAAGTTTGCACCGCTGCCGCATCTTTGCGTCATCACTTCCAGCAAGCGAATTGCTGCAGCAAAGCCGGGGTCACCAAGCTGGCGCTGAATCTGCTTCATCGCTGGCGAATTTCGCAGGTTGTGCATGTGCTTAAACCACAACATGAGTCACCTCCTGCAGCAGCGCCATGATGGGTCGCAATTCGGGCTCAGGCGCGGTTTCTAACAAAACCGTTCTGTACGTGCGCGGATATCCACTACCCACACGCCGCGTTTCAATCTTGTGGCCACGATGGCGTAGCTGCCGCACAACGCTAGGGAAGGCCCAGCCCACGTGGCGCGGGAGATCACTGTTGAGAACACCAACAGGCCCAGCCGCCATCAAAAGTTTGAGAAGAATTTCAGCTTTAGTTTTCGGTTCCATACGTTTTACAAGCACGCTTGGTTGCGCGCTTCCGCAACAATGCAGGCAGGTGTTACACGGTGGAAGCCTGCATGGATAGCGGGCCACGGGCTTCTAAAGCCTTCAAACTTCGCGCTTCAGCGGCAAGCACTTTCGTCATCAGCTACTTAGGAAATCGGTGCGGAAAGTTCTGTAAAATAACCCAATCTAGGCGCATACTGATTTCATGCCGTTGACTTTCTCAGACAGGCAGCGCGGTGGATTGAAGGGCGGTAGAAGCACTAGCGCGCCCAAGGTAAAAGCGGCGAAGCAAAACGCCAAGCTTGGCGGGCGGCCACGCGGTACCGTCAAACGCACGCTGGGCGAATTTCTGATGCGCCAGAAGCTGAATGAACCCGACTACAGTTGGGTGCACGCAGGCATCTTCGATCTAAGCAGAACAGGTGCGCGCGGCGAACGATATCAGTTTGAAAAATTCTTCGGCGTGCAGGTTGGTGGCGGAGTACCGGTGGTTGGCTCTCCACACTGGACGAAAACGACGGAATACAAACAAAGGCATGCGGCTTTCGGCTCGACGATCTATCACATCATCCGAAAATTTCGAGCCACAGCGAGAAAGTATCGCAAGAAAGGATACTGAAAAAGTTAGGCGGCTGGTTGCGGTGCCAGCCGCCAGTTCCGTATGGAAAGCAGCGGTATTACCGCTACCGTACTCGCAGCTACCTGTTACGCGCTACATTGGGTTTTCTTACAATCATCCACGTTATCTTCCACACAGGCTCTCCTGAATCACCAACATAGGCACTTTTAGCGAATTCCCGACGCCTTTAGAATCCCGTGCCCCTTGTCACACCACGCTGGCCTGTGGATGCCAGCCACCGTGGAGTTGCTCCAAATTGAAACTCCGAATACCCTTTCACCCGCAACGGAAATAAGGCGGAAACGGGGACCATCCTTGAGCCGCCGTACAGGACAAAGTGGTAGCGTGTTTCAACATAAACAATCAACCGCGTGGAATCCAGCAGCCCCGGCCTATGGCCGGTTCTGGATTGATGCAACCGAAGGCAGGAAACGCCGCAAGATTGCGCTGGGCATCTGCCCAACGCGAAGCCTTGCCCGCCGCAAACTGCGCGACTATATCGAACGGGAGGGCGTGAACGATAATGCCCTCTTCATCGCAAACACTTCACCGGCACTTACCTTCCGCCAGCAAGCAGAGAAGTGGATTGCGTCCCTGCCCACACGGCGGCGCAAGCCGGTCAAACCCGCCACCATTTCCGGTTGGCGGCACGCACTGGACAAATGGATTCTTCCGACAATTGGCGACCTGCCGATGTCCGAAGTTGCCAACGCTGCCCTCAAGCTGCTTATTGAAACGATGGCAGCAGGCGGGCTGGCGGCGAAAACGATTGTGAGCTACTCGCTGGTGGTGAAATTGGTCGTTGCTTCGGCAGTAGATTCCGAAGGCGAGCAGATTTACCCACGGAAGTGGAATCACGACTTCGTCGGGATGCCCATCGTTCAGAAAGAAAAACAGCCTCGGCCCACGGTAACGGAAGCGGAGGTCACCATGATGCTTGCCAACGCACCACCGCGATACGTGCGCTTCTTTGCCTTGCTTGCGGGCACTGGGCTGCGCATCGGGGAAGCTTTGGCGCTAACACGAGATGACTTTTCAGCCGATTGCACCATGCTGTCGGTAAAGCGCTCCATCTGGCACGGGCATGAACAAGAGCCAAAAACACCTGCAGCAATTCGCGTGATTGATATTCCGGAGCCGCTGGCCGTGATGCTGCGGGAAGACACGGCCACCAAAACCGGATATCTGCTGGCCACGCGAAAGGGCAACCGGCCATTGGCGCAGCGCAACGTTTTGCGGGTGCTGCACGATACCGGAGTGCGGGTGGGCTTCCATGCTCTTCGGCGGTTTCGCGCGCAGGTACTGCGGCGCGCGCGGGTGCCAGAGGATTTGATTGGCCTTTGGCTAGGGCACGCCTCGCGCAATGTTACCGATTTGTATGCAGCCGGGTTGCACGAAGACCTTGCGTGGCGGAAGGAATGGGCTGAGCGGGTGGGGCTTGGCTTTAAGTTGGGCCACGTTGGGCCACAAAAAGTTATTTCGATTGAAACTCGGGAAGCCGCTTAAACCAATGACAGGGCAGATTTTAAGAATGGCTCCTCAGGTAGGACTCGAACCTACAACCCTCCGGTTAACAGCCGGATGCTCTGCCATTGAGCTACTGAGGAGTGTGGCATCAGCTTTCGACTTTCGAGCCTCATCATAGCATCTTGCG
>Ga0335073_10008489_pt1 | contig 14419 bp, 8 predicted proteins | sample Lox_Sample_22_FD_207093 | JGI IMG/M metagenome (GOLD analysis project Ga0335073, IMG submission 207093) | Soil microbial communities from Loxahatchee National Wildlife Refuge, Florida, United States - Lox_Sample_2.2 | ecosystem: Environmental > Terrestrial > Soil > Wetlands | place: USA: Florida... | reverse complement strand
ATACGGGTATCTGTACGGCCATCTGAAAGGCGGCACCAATAGCGAAACGGCCGAACCGCTGCCGGAGGACTATCTCACTAGAGCCAAATCCGTTGCCGAACGCCGGGGCGCGCTGGCCGGGTATCGTTTGTGCGATGAAATCCAGAAATATCTGGTTTTAGACAGAACGGTCCCATTATTGCCGCCCAATACAAACACCGTGGCCGCTGCGCTTCCCCAAGAAATCGGGACCGACCTGGCAACCAAATACTACGACGAAGACATGGTCGTCACCGGCAAAGTGGTGGATGTTAGCGTGCGCTCCACGATCGCCATTTTGGATTTGGATCAACCGTATCCTGATACGCCGCTGACTGCGGTGGTTTTCGATGACAACTTCGGCCGGTTCGGCGATCTCCAGAAATATAACGGGCATACGGTGAAGATCAGCGGCACCATTACCGAATATCATGACAAGCCGGAAATGGTTCTCGAAGCTCCGAGCCAGATTAAAATCACGGATTCTGGCCAATAACTGGATGAATAAAAACGGTCCCTTTCGTGATCAACTCTGCGGATGCTCCGCATTGGGGATTAAATTTGGCTGAGCGGAGTTTTGAGTCGCTGGTTTTGCTCTTGGCTTTCTCTGGCGGCCTCTGCCGGGGCTGAAACCGGCGGCCGCTGTGCTCAAGTGGTTGCTAATGCGCCGCAATCCGTCCAGCATGTCGAGAAAGCATAAGCTGTTGGAGAGTCCCTGGCGGTCGCCGGGCTTTAAACGTTCGTAATGCGCCTTTTTTTGGGCCAAACACCATTCATTGATTTCGTCACGCGCATTGAGAACTTTTTGCGCCGTAGCCTGCTCGCGCATGGTGATAAAGCTCGCAGTGAGATCAAATTGAAGCAGCGTTTTTTGGTAGATTTGGCTTAAAGCAGTCTCGTCGTCAGCGTTCAGGACGAGGTTTTCCGCCAGCCGCTTCGTCACTGTGCTGGCCAGATTTTTTTCGATGATGTCGCCGATAGCCTCCAGTTCGGCGGCATAGCTTAGAAGTGTGAAATGCCATTTGCGGTCAAACTCGTTCATTTCGCCAACCTGGCTCAAATACAACATCAGTTGTTGATTGATTTCGTCAACAGTGTCGTCCTGGGAACGTATGTTTTTGATCGGCCCCGGACTTTTTTGGATGTGCGCCGACCAGAGATTTTGGAGCATGACTTTTACTTCATCGTTCATGCGCAGTGTTTCCCGTGTGGCGTGAGCCAGTGCGATGGATGGAGCTTCCAATGCTTCGGGGTTAAGATATGTCCTGGGCGGTTCCTGGGAAGGCGGCGGCTCCGGGACAAGTGTTTTCTTCACGAGGATCAGCAGCCATTCCAGCAGGGGAAATGAAATAATGGCCACAATCAGGTTGAAAACGGTGTGCATGAGCGCCAGTTGCTGCGGGACTGGGAAGGACAGCCTTTCTGACAGGAATAAATTCCTGGGCACAAATGCAATCACCAAAATCGCCACAAAAAGTTTGGCCAATAAATTGGCGATGCCCAGCCGACGTCCTTCGAGATTGTTTCTGGCGACGAAGAGAGATGTGATGCCAAGGCCGATATTGGTCCCGATAATCCAATCTATAAAAAGGGGTTCAGGGAGAATGCCGCCGGTGGCCAACCCGATTCCGAAGCCCACAGTTGCGGTTGAACTTTGCAGGAGCACCGCCAAAATCGCCGCCGCCACGCAAAGGACGTATGGATACTGGTCGAGAACGCCAAAAATGATACTGATATTGTGGCTGCTCGCGAAATCCCCGGCGCCCTGCTGGAGGAAGTCCATTGCCAGAAAAATGAATCCCAGGGACAGCAGGCATTGGCCAACGCCGCGAACCCGGTCGGGCGTGGCAAATTGAAAACCGATCACGCCTGCTATTAAGAATAGCCCGGCGTAATCGCCGACCTGCAGGGCGGCCACGTTGGCCAATACCGTCATTCCGACGTTGGCTCCGATGAGAACAGCCAGCAATTTTTCGGTGCTGGTCTTGCCGCTTCCTAAAATCTGGGCCGTGAGAAGCGATAATCCAGTTGAAGATGGTGCTAAAACACCAGCAGCCGCGCCTGCGCTCATCGCGCTTAACCTGGTGCTGGTTGCTCTCTCCAGCCAGACGATGAGCCGTCCTCCCATGAGGCGGTCCAGTCCTTTGCGCAAGAATCTCACGCCAAAGAGAATGAGCGCCAGCCCGGCGGCCAATTTGATCAAGAACATGATGCTGATTTACTGTTAGCACGATTGGGAATCAGCGCAATGAGATATTTTCGTTTGACTGCGCATGAAGAGGATTCAGGCAAACCATAACACCCGCTGAAAACTCGGTCCGCATGTAACCGAAAGGAGCAACCGGCGCGTCTAATCAATCCAAAGCGAGAAATACTCTATTTTCAATGAACGACCAAAGCAAAAATCACAGTTCTCAAATGACTCAGACCAAAATGACCCGTCGGCGGATGTTGGGGCACACCGCACGGATGGCCGCGATGGCATTTGCGGCATCGCTTATGCCTCCAAACTTACGGCGGGTGCTGGCGCAGGAACCGCCCCGACGCGCCTCGTTTAAGGACATCAAGCACGTTGTCATCCTGATGCAGGAGAACCGTTCGTTTGATCATTATTTCGGCACCATGGCCGGGGTGCGCGGGTTCAACGATCCGGATGCGCACATTTTGCCCAATGGCCGTTCCGTATTTCATCAGCCTGACCCGGAGCATCCGGACGGCTACTTGCTTCCATTCCATTTGGACACAAAAAAGACGAACGCCCAAAAACTGCCCTCAACCAATCATAGTTGGCACGTGCAACACGAATCCTGGAACCACGGCAAAATGGATAACTGGGTTCCGGCACACCGCAAGGCCGACGGCGTGAATGGTCCCTACGTGATGGGGTATCACACGCGCGCGGACATTCCGTTTCAATTTGCTTTGGCTGAGGCGTTCACTGTTTGTGACGCCTATCATTGTTCGATGATGGGGCCGACCCACCCCAACCGAATGTATTTAATGACCGGAACCGTTGACTCCGAAGGCAAGCATGGCGGACCCATGACAGATAATCATACGCCCGAAGGAGGTTACCGTTGGATGACCTACCCCGAACGTCTGGAAAAAGCCGGCATAAGTTGGAAAATATATCAAAAAGCGGACAACTTCGGTTGCAATGTTCTGGAATATTTCAACCAATTCCAAACGGCGGACCGGAACTCTCGCTTATACGCCAGAGGCATGACCCATGGCCCGGAGGGACAATTCGAATATGATGCCATGAACGATAAATTGCCTGCCGTCTCGTGGATCATTCCAGCAGCCCATGAATGCGAGCACCCCGACTACATGCCGGCTGCCGGCGCCGCCTACGTGGCCAGCAAAATTGACGCTATCGCCGCCAACCCGGATGTCTGGGCCAAGACGGTATTTATTCTCAACTATGACGAAAACGACGGCATCTTTGATCATGTTGTCCCGCCCACTCCGCCGCCGGGGACACCGCATGAATTTATCAAGGGCCTGCCCATCGGAGCGGGCTTTCGCGTGCCGTGCATTGTAGTTTCACCGTGGACGGCCGGCGGCTGGGTGTGCAGCCAATTGTTCGATCACACGTCTCCATTACAATTTCTGGAAAAATTTACCGGCGTGGAAGAGCCTAACGTCAGTGGTTGGCGTCGGAAGACATTCGGTGATATGACGTCGGTATTTCGCTTTGATGACGCGGCGGCACAACCGCCTGTATTGCCCGACACTGAGGGGCCGTTGATCCGTGCGCGATACGAAGCGGACTACCTGCCCCGTCCGCAGGCCCCGTCTGAACAGGCAATGCCCACGCAGGAACAGGGCGAGCGCAAGCGTATTCCGCCTGTGGCGTGAGGAAACATTCTCCATTTAACGGCAGACCGCCTTGATGCCCGCCTGCAAATATCCCAACGCATACGCCATTCCGGCGTGCCATGGCGCGCTGCAGGTCATTTGCGGCGCGTGATCGGGAATAATGACTCCATCATAGTCGTTGTCTTTCAAAGTCCTCAGGACGCGCAGAACGTCCACGTCCCCGTCGTCAATAAAGGTTTCCTTGTAATAAGGCACTTTGTCGTGAACGTTTCGCAAGTGCACATATGCCAGTTTCTTTTGCCGGCTAAACTGTTCAACGGCTTCGTAAACATCGCCATCGATCATTTCCGCAATCGTGCCCACGCAAAATTCCAGTGCGTTGCGCGGACTCGGCTTCAAATCGATGAGTTTTTGATATAGGTGCGGCTTCCAAACCAGTCGCGGCTGTCCGCGCACCGTCGCCATCGGCGGATCGTCCGGATGCGCTGCCAATGTGACGCCGGCCTGCTCGGCCACAGGAATTAATTCATCCAAAAAGAATTTCAGCCGCGACCATAACTGTTCCGGCGTTGCCGGCGGCACGGTTCCCGGCGCAGGGCTTTGGTCATAGACCATGTTCCAAACCATGCCGTTTGGCAGCGGCTTGTCCAGCGGGCCATCCATGCCGACCGCTTCGGCCTCGCCACGGGCAAATTTCCCTTTCACCCGTCCGGCAACGCCCGCGATGGAGAAATTGTAGCCAAAGACCGGAACACCCGCCCGGCCCGCGTTGCGGATGATTCGCTTTATGTTTTCGATTTGCTCAAGTTTCTTTGGCCCATCCAGCAACACGTCGTGCCAATGTGCCGGATCGAAATTTTCTATCGCAGCCAGTTCCAATCCCGCGGCGGCAATATCGTTTTTTATCGCGGCAATTTCCTCAAAAGTCCAGATGCGGTCCGGGTCTCCGGCCAATCCCCAGCCCGTGTCATCGCCCACCGGCTGGTCGCCGGGCCGATTGCTGCGCGATGACCGAAAATAATCCACCAAATGAATTACCAAATGTGTGCAGCCGCACTGCTTGGCGAATTGATAATGCTCGCGGTCCAATTGATGCCGGTAAAGGCCGAGGCCAAGTTTCACGTGGTCTGAATTATTTTTCCTGAAGGATGAACTATTTTTGGGGGCTATCAAGCGGCAAGGCGAAGATTAAGCTCCAATGTTCAGGCACCAACCTCCAGAGAAGGGGTCCCGGAGCCTGGTGCTTGGAATTTGGATGTTTGGAAATCTTCATTTGGAAAGTGCGCTCAAGGCGGTTTTCAGTTCGGCGGCAGTCTGATACCGTTTTGCCGGGTCCGGCTGGCACGCCTTGAGAATGATTGCGTTCAGGGCCAGATAAGGAGCCGGCTCTTTTGTATTCACCAGGGTCGTTGCGATTTCGGGAAAATACGCCGCACTATTTCCGGTACTCACCACGTAGAGCAACATACCCAGGGCATAAATGTCCGCGATGGGAGTCCCTGGCGGCTCGGGCGGCGGCGGCATATAACCCGGTGTGCCCACAAATGTTTTGGTTTGATCGTCCGGACGAATTTCCGCGATCAGTCCCAGGTCGGCCAATTTCGGCTGGCCGTTTACAAAAATGACGTTCCCGGGCTTGATGTCCCGGTGCGTCAGTCCCTTGTTGTGAAGAAATTCCAGCGCATCGGCCAGGGCCGTCGCAATACGAATGCAATCCACTTGCGGCAGCCTTCGACCCGGATAACGCGCGCGTTCTCCGCCCAGGTCTCGCGGCTTGTATGTCGTGGGTTCCGGTTCCCATCCCGAGGTCAGCGAGTCGCCCAGCTCCATTGCGTAGTAGAAATAGCCATCAGATTTGTCGCTGACAAAATCAATTCGAAGCAGGCCCGGATGCTGATCGGAAATCGGCCTATAACGGCTGACGCCGTTGAACTCGCGTTCATACGGCGCCGCATCGCCATCGAAATTTTTCAAATAAATCACCTTCAACGCGCGCCATTGCCCGGCGGCATTTTTGGCCAGCCATACATTTCCGTACGCGCCTTTGCCAAACGGCGGTTGGAACAATTCATAGCCCGGGGTGCGCGGCAACGGTTCTTCAGCCGGGGCTTCAATTCGCGGCGCCCTCCGAAGTTTTACGGCACCCGCCCACGCCAGTGCCACGGGTGCCTGTCCGCCCGCAACAATAAGCCAGGGAAACCAGTAATTTGTGAAATAACTTGCCGACACCGCCGCGAGCGAAACCACGCCGGCAATCCCGGCCGCGGAAATCGCCGCGGCCCAAAACTTCATTCGGCAAAATCCAGCGCCCATCAGAAATCCGGTCGCGGCCAAAATTGAAAGTTCCAGCCACGCCGGCGGCCGCCGCAGCCAGTCCCCGTTCATGAGGTTCAAATATTCCGTAAGAAGAATTTCCACTCCGCCTTTTGATTCATCGGTCCATCGCGTAAATGGCGTGCTGAATTCGTCCTCCCCATTCTCAGGTAGTGACGTTTGCGGTTCAGCGCCCACAAAGACAATTTTGTCCCGAAAATAATTCTTCGGTTTGTCCAGCGCAAATCCGTAGCTCATTCTCACCCATGGCCCCTCTTCTCCATAATAACGCAGCCAGCGCTCCTGCGGAGTGTTGGTTAGGGCCGCGCCGGATAGCTGGGCGGCTTTCCATGCCAGGGATGGGTAAAGTCCCGGCGACGGAAACGGCCAATGTTGCCGTACGATTGAGCCACCACCCGGGTCGAACCAGCCGACGCCCCAATTGGTCCTGGCCGCCGCCAGAAACTGCGGCGCAGGCAGCCGCCGCTCCACTCCAACCAGCCCGGAATGCGTGACCTCTTCCTGTCCGGCCAGCAGGACGACATTGCGCAGCCGGCCTATAGCCGCTGCCAGCGCGTCATCTTTGGCCGCGTCGCGCGGGTCATGAAATAAGGCATCCATGACTACCAACGGACAGCCGTCGTCGGCCAATTTGTTCAGTAATCGCGCATGCAATTTGCGGTCCCAGGGCTGGCCGCGGATTTGATGGAATTGATCGAATGCTTCATTGTCCATCAGGATGAGAGCGACGTTATTGGTCACGCTTCGATCGCCAAAGCGGAACAAGTAATCGTAACTGCCATCTACCCAGGGCCGTCCCATGGGCATCGCCCAAAGCAGCAGCCCGCAAAGCGCCACCAAAGCCCCCCCTAAAGCGGGCCAAATAAGGTCGTTTCTGGCACTCTTTCCCTTCACGTTGCGCCTGTTTGGCTCATGTTAACGCAATAGTGCCTGGCAAGAAATCGCATTTTTTTAAAAAAAAAGTGAAAGGTTTTCCCCCGACGTGCGTATATATAGTGTCTGCCTGATTATCGGCATACACCCTGCTGTTAGTATTCTGAAGGTTAACGCGGAGAAACAACAGCCGAAAACCGTAAACCTTTAAGAAAGAACCAGTTCCATGAAAAAGTCCCCCCTCGCCATCGTAATTACCATTGCTGCTATTACCACCAATAGTGCATTATCCCAAAACGCCAGTTTGAGTACCGCCAGTGTCAGCACAACCGGTGCCACCGCAGCCAGCGTAAGCGCCGCTCCCATTGCCTTGTCTATTCCGGTTCCCCAACCGCAATATCCATTCATTATTTATCAGCCGGATGACCAATTCGTACCATTCGGTTCCAATGCCACTTTCTCGGTCACAGCTCTGAATGCGAATGGGTATCAATGGTTGTGTAATGGAAATGTTTTGCCAAACGGCACCAACAATACGCTCGTCATTCAAAACGCCGGAATCCAGAACGTAGGCTATTATTCATGCGACGTCATCAAAGGCATGGAATCCATTCCTACGCGCTCAGCGTCACTCCAAGTCTACACCAACTGGATAGACCCGCAAACGGGCGTGGACCCCATGGTGGTCTATAGTTTTCCCTATCCTGGCGGCGGCTCCGGCGGTTCGTGCCCCGGCGCTTATGTGGGATACGTAAATTATACAAAACCCTACACAAATGGATGGGGCTGGTCTCCCGATACAACCAACGGCAATACCGTCTTTACGGCAACCGACACTAATTCGACAAGCACCAAAGTCCAGTATTTCGGTGAATATGGTGATATCGGATGCAACCAGACCACGGTGACCATTCCGAATCCGCCATTTAGCCCAGCGTACAGATTTACCATCTATTTTACAAATGCGGCGCCGACGAATCCTTACCCCATCACGCTTTCGGGATTCAATCCGTAGAAGATCAGCCGTAATCTAATAGCATAAGAGCCGGCGCGCGCCGGCTCTTTTTTTGTGCTTCCTGCGCTCTTTCTCAGCGATGATTGGGCTAAAAATTAATTTGCAACCGCGCTGCCAGGGTGCGGGTCAAAGGCAGTTCATTGTAAATGTTCAACGGATTAAGATTGTACGATCGATCAGCGATATTGAGCAGGCCGATCGCGACTTCCACATTTCGTCCTGGTGAGCGATAACCCGCAAACGCGTTCAATTGCCAAAAATTATCACCCGGCTCGGGCGAAATGTAGCCGGAGTTGTTTTGGTCATACCATAAGGCTTCTCCTTCGACAAAAAATCCGCTCGGATGATTGTAAATGGCGGTAAAATCCAATTGATTAAGCGTGCCTTTTGTCTGTGGCTCAAATTCCGCCAGACCAGCGAGGGCCGAAGCTGGAACATTCGGAAAGCTCTCGTTCAATACGGCATGGCTGAGGCGGTATGTCAGGCCTAAAGACCAGTCCCTGGCGAGCAGTTGGTTGGCGGTGAATTGCAGCGTCTCTTCCTGATAGTTAAGGTTTTCATCCAGGGTGGAGGGAGCATAAGTCCCGGATACAATATCGTACGCAAAAATGCCATTCGCTTGATCATCTTTGGAATCCAATATTTCGCCCGAAAGAGTGAAGTAAGTCCCTGTATGAAATTTTTGTTCCAGCGCAAGGTCGTAGGTCGAAAATCGCGCGCCGGGCGTCGCTCCCACAATGGATTCCGGAATGACGCTGCGGTAATTCTGAATGAAACCCGCGACTTGAGAAGGTTCAATTTGATAGCTCTGATCCACGCTTGCGCCGGCCAGCGAACGTGTATAGGCGAAACGAACCGTGGTTCCGTCCCAGGGAGTGAAAATGAAGCCGGCTTTTGGTGAAAATTGCTGCTCGTGAGTTTCATTTCCCGAAACCGGGGCCGTCGAGAATACTTCCGGGAATGACAGGTAATCATAATCAATGCCGCCAATGATTTGCAGTGGATCAATTATTTGCCATTGATGGTAGCCATAAACGCTAAAGCGTCTGAATAACGAATCAATATTCTGATCCGCTGCGGTTGCCGGCGGTGAGGGAAATACAGCAGAAAGACCGGATACAGTTTGAGCATTGGCTGTCTCGAAATTGCCGTACTGCGCGCGCCCTCCCACAATGGTGGTGTGCTCGGGCTGTTCAATGATTTGCTGCAATTCTCCTGAGTAAATGTTGAGCCGATTCATGAAGTCCTGATCCACCGTCGCCACGGGATTCACAAGACTGTCCAGCCGGGTCAAACCAATCGGAGCGTAAAATCCGAGGAAACTCGGCGCCATTCCATTGGTAAACGACGCCGTATCGTTAAGCCGGGCGCCATAAAATAACGTATGTACGCCCGGTGCCCATTCATGATTATAGCCCAGGCTGACATTTGGATTTTGTTTTTCGTCATATCGCACCTCCTGATTGACCTGTGCCTGGGGATTGTAGTATTGCAGCAAATCACCGTAGTTTGCCTGGTATTGATTGATGTTAAAATAAACCAGATCTGCAGGCGTGACTTGCTGTTTCAAGGTCAGAGAAAGTTGCCGTTGCTGGATGTCATTATTGTTCCATTGGCCGGGATCGGAACGATAGAGCGCCTCAAAATCGTAGCTGAAGTCGCCAAATATTCCGAACTGGGCGCCCGATTCGGTCCAGGCGCCGCGGCTCAGGTACTCCGTGTCTGAGACCAGGCCCGGGCCATCCTGCTGGAACATTCTCGAATATTCGCCCTGGGAAATCGTGGGTGAGAGTGTTCCGGCGGCCGCGGGAGAGAGCAAGTTCGCCACCAGATATTCGCTTTCGGCTGGAGTCTCATATCGCAGGTTGATTTCGTTCGGGTCACTCAATTGCTGATAACTGTCGGCCAGAAAGAGATGCGCGGAAAAGTTCGCGTAATCGTAATTTACCGCGCGGGACGCCTCATTCACGCTCACGTCAAACATCCCGGCGTCCTCATACATCGTCGCCAGGCTGGCGCTGCGCACGGCCGCGTCCTGATCCAATAATAATTGCGAACGATAAACGCTCCGGTTGTCGTTCAACTCCTGCGATTTCTCCAGATCGCGAATGGCGTCGTTGATCCGATTTCGCTCCTGGTTCATCAACGCGGAGTAGAGCCAGGCGGTCGGGTCATTCGGGTCCAGTTGTTTTGCGCGCTGGAATTCCTGTGACGCCCGATGATACTGCCAGGATTCCGCGTAAGCCTTGCCCAAATAACTCCGAAGCACGGCGCGTTGTGGTTCGATGGCTGCCGCGACGAGCAGGTCTTCTCTCCCACCGGCAAAATCCCGCACGCGAATGCGGCATAACCCGCGGCCCAGCCATGCATTGCCAAGCGACGAATCCACGGACAACGAGCGATCAAACCAAATAATCGCCAGCGCCGGCCGATTTTGCGCCGCGAGCAGAAAACCCTTCAGCGCAAGGGCTTCGGCGTTTCGCGGTGACAAAGCAAGGCTTGTATCCACGGCATTTAAAGCCCGGTCCGTGAAGCCGAAACTGAATTGCAAATCCGCCACGCGCGCCCATGCAAATCCAAATTGCGGATCCAACTCCGTGGCCTTTTGTGCGGATGCCAAAGCCCGTTCCAGCGATACTCCCGGCATGGCGAGGGACTGTTCATAATACGATCGTGCCAGGAATTCCGTGGCCAACTTCGGCTCAACTGTGGACAGGCCCGGCTGACGCTTGACCGCCCCGATCAGTTCGCGCAACGCCGCGGCAAGACGTTGAATGCGGTCGTCACTGCCATTGAGCGAAGCAAGCGCATTCTCCGCCTGCTCGACATTTCCCACCGATAGCAGCAGCGCGGCGTGGTAAATTTCCACAGCGTCGGATTTTACCCCGGCTGCGACCGAAAATTGCGCCAGGGCACTCTGCAAATCGCCGTCGCGATAAGCCGCCAGGGATGGCGCCAGATTCTGAGATTCCTGTGATGTCAACGGCAAATCGTTCGCGTCCAGGACGGCAGGATAATAAAAACACCATTGCAAAAGATTATTGGCAATGAAGCCCGGCGCCCGGACCGGAGCGTGGCCCGGGTCCACTGCGGCCTGTTGTCCATTTGTCAGCAACAGCGAACCGCTCGAATTGGCCAGCTTCACCCGGCCGTCAATCACTGAAAGAGTCGTCCTGTCGGTGCTGTTGACATCCAAAACAAATTCCGTTCCTTCAACCCCTGCCATGGCTCCTCGAGTGATAATCTGAATTTGTCCGGGCTTATCACGGTGAAAAAATGAGATCACGCCGCGGACAAGGTGCAGCCCGCACTGCTGTTGTTGTGATTGTGGCGAAAGAATTTCGATTTGTGACGAAGCGCCAACCGGCACCACACTCTGATCGGACCACAGCAACGCGGTGCGGCTGTTCGGCCCGGTCCGTAGTTGATCAGACGGATGGAGAATTTGTCCGTTCCGGGCCGGGACCCATTGTGTCGTTCCGGCGTAAAGGATTTCGACCACTCCCTGGAGTTCTTTGATTTTGATTTCGTTCGTTCCGCCGCCAACTGTTCCCTGCGCGAACGCGGAAAAGCCGATAAGAGTCGTGAGCCAACCTGACAACACGACGCCAAACACCTTCCGAAATATATTAGGAAATGGGCCTGACATTTCCTTGAATTGACTATCGCGTTATAGGCCTATTTGGCGCGGTTTTCAATCCAATTCGGCAATTATTTTATTTACAAATCACGGGATATAACGACATTAGTTCCATGTCGGATGACCCCATTCAAACCCGAACGACTTTGCTGGAGCGGCTAAAGGACTGGCGGGACAACCCAAGTTGGCAGGAGTTCTTCAATACATACTGGAAACTAATTTACGGTGTTGCCATTCAAAGCGGACTTAATGAGGTCGAAGCCCAGGATGTCGTTCAGGAAACCATGCTTTCTGTCGCTAAACATATCCCAAACTTTAAGTACGATCGAACGCTTGGCTCCTTCAAGCATTGGCTCATGAATATGACCCGCTGGCGTATCAACGACCAGGTTCGAAGACGAATCAATTCTGTCGCCTCCCCGGATGCTGAGACTCCAACCGAAACCAAGACCGGTCGCGTGAACAAGGTGCCTGACCCCGCAAGCCTCGATTTGGACGCGTTGTGGGAAGCTGAATGGGAAAAAAATCTGCTCGATACCGCAGTTTCAAAGGTCAAGCGCGAGTTGGAGCCCGAAAAATACCAAATTTTCGATTTCCTGGTGAATAAAGAATGGCCCGCCCAAAAGGTGGCCGACGCATTTGGCATGACCGTAAACCAGGTTTACATAGCCAAACATCGCGTTACTGAGCTCATTAAGGAAGAAATCGAGCGGCTCAAAAAGAATTTCTAAGGGTCGTGGGACAGGGCAAGATAGGAATCCTTGTCATTCTCATCCTCTGGACGGCTACCTTTATGCCAATAAGGGGCAAAAACCGGCCAAAACCCGCGTTTTTATACCCCATGCAAAAAAAGTTGAAAATATTCTGAAAGATTTTCCCTCATGCTGCGTATTTATACTTATGGCGGTTTCATAATCGCCAAAAAACGGGCGTAACGGGCCAGGGGCTCGTTGCGGTAGCCTTGGCGGTGGGATTCTATGCCAGCTCCGGTGGATTGGGCGCAACGGGGAATTATGGGCGGAGCTGGCATATTCCCGCCATTTTTGTGCTGTTGGAACGTGGGGGCAGGCATTGTGCCTGCCCGTTACGGCGGTTTCCAGCCGCGAGAGAGTCTTGAAGCTCCCCAAGTCGAGCCGCTATAATTGGAAAGTGAGCTTCGACGACACCATTGCCGCTATCGCCACGCCTCTGGGCGAAGGCGGATTGGCTGTGCTGCGTATTTCCGGCCCGGAAGCGCCTGCCATTGCCGATAGTATATTTGTCGGAAAGGATAAACCATCGACGGTCCCTTCTCACACCATTCATTTTGGCAAAATTGTCCATCACGGGCGCACAATTGATGAAGTCCTTCTAACCGTTTTGCGCGCGCCTCGAACTTTTACGCGCGAGGATACGGTGGAGATTTCCTGTCACGGCGGCATTTTGCCCGCCAAACTGATTTTCGATGCCGTGCTGGAACAGGGCGCGCGGCCGGCCGAACCCGGCGAATTTACCCGGCGCGCCTTTTTAAATGGCCGCATTGATCTTGCCCAGGCCGAAGCCGTGGCTGACCTCATCCATTCGCGCACCGAGTTGGCCCTCGCCGCCGCAAATGAACAACTGGCCGGACAATTGTCCCGGCGTATTAACAAGCTTCGAGACGATTTGCTCCACATCCTGGCTCATGTCGAGGCCCATATTGATTTCCCGGACGAAGACATTGCGCCGGACACGCGGGACCAGTTGCTCAGGCGGCTCGAAGAAGGCCTCACGTTCATCGCGCAATTGTTGCAGACGGCGAATGAAGGACAAATCCTGCGGCGCGGCATTCGCGCGGCCATTGTGGGCCGTCCCAACAGCGGCAAGTCGAGCCTGTTGAACCAATTACTCGGACGCGACCGCGCCATCGTTTCTCCGATTCCAGGCACAACCCGCGATACGATCGAAGAGACGGCCAATATCCGAGGTCTGCCCATTGTTTTCATCGATACGGCCGGGTTACGCGAAGCAAAGGATGAAATTGAAATCGAAGGCATTCGCCGCAGCCGGCAATCCCTGGCTCAGGCCGAACTCATATTGCACGTTCTGGATTCAAACCAACCGCTGACCGGCGAAGACCAGAATTACTTCGCTGAATTTGCCGGAAAGAAACGGGTCCTGGTGCGGAATAAAATAGACCTGCCGATTCGTTGTGAATTGACGTCGGGGCTGGCGCCGGTGGTCGATGTCAGTTGTGTGACCGGCCACGGGGTGGAATCACTTAAAGACGCTATCAAGGCGATGGTGTGGTCCGGTGAAATTAAAGCGGAGATGTTGCAAGTGATGATTAATTCACGGCATCAGGACGCGTTGAACCGCGCGCACACAGCGGCATTGCGCACGGCGGAAGCGTTGCGAAACGATGCGACACTGGAATTGGTTGCCCTGGACCTGCGCATCGCCGTCGCAGCCGTGGGCGAGATTGTCGGGAAAACAACTACAGAAGATTTGCTCGATTCAATTTTTGGCCAGTTTTGTATTGGCAAGTAACGGCGATTTCCGCAGGCGTAGCGACAGAGCGGACTGCGTGAGCAAGGGGAATGCGGTGGTGTTCGCGGGCCTCCACACAAAATGAACCCCACGAGCCAACCATAGCCCCAACAGTGCCAGATGAAAGATGAACGCTGGACCGGCTTCTCAGCTATGAGCCCTCTCCAATCGAAGGAAAGTTCGCCTACATCTTACTGAACAACCAAATG
>Ga0335073_10008488_pt1 | contig 14419 bp, 11 predicted proteins | sample Lox_Sample_22_FD_207093 | JGI IMG/M metagenome (GOLD analysis project Ga0335073, IMG submission 207093) | Soil microbial communities from Loxahatchee National Wildlife Refuge, Florida, United States - Lox_Sample_2.2 | ecosystem: Environmental > Terrestrial > Soil > Wetlands | place: USA... | reverse complement strand
GCTTCCCCGGCGAGACCAGCTGCCTGACCCTGGTCTGGGCCGTGCTCGACCTCCTGATCACCCACCAGACCAACGGCATCCACTTCACCGCGCTCGACCGCCAACGCCTCAAGCGAGCGCGCTACCACGGCACCGAGCAGACCATCCCCGAGGAGGTGACAGCCGCCTAGACTGACCACCACCGGGAACCGTATTTACAGCACCAAAGAGACGCGACCGCTGCTGGAGCGGCTGTGGCAATTGGTCGGTAGCGAAAGCGTCAGCTATTGCGAGCTCGACCGTGTTCGCGAGCGCCTACTCGCCTTGGAAGGCCTGGCCCACGAACCGGGCGATGATCCCGGCGAGGAGACGTTCTGGCGCGTGTTTGCTGAACATCCGCTCTGCCGAGCGCAGGAGCGTGGCCGGTTTGACGCGCTGAAGGTGTCTGACTTCCTTTCCCGTCGCGAGCTTCACCGGCTCGACCTGTACGGTGACTACCTTCGTCCGTGCGGGTCCGAGTACGAGATCGAGGTGTCGATCCCATCGCGGTTGGAGCACACCAAGACGTTCCTGTTCGACTCCACCCGCCGCGATTTCGCCGAGCGCGAGCGAACGCTGCTCAACCTCCTGCAGCCACACCTCGTCCAGCTCTACCAGCACGCCCGGCTTCGCCGGATCGCCACGCTTGCGCTACTCGATCTTCACGCGGGGCAATGCCCGGAAGCCGGGCACGGCGTGCTGGTCGCCGGCAGGGCCGGAACGATTGACGCTGCCAACGAGAACGGCCTTCGGCTCTTGGATGCCTACTTCCCGGACGCGACACCCACACGCGTGCCGCAGGAGCTGCTCGAATGGCTCAACCACCGCCGCCTTCAGATGGACACATCCCACGACCCAGCTCCCGCCCCCGCCAGGCTGACCGTGCCCGGCCCCAGCGGGACCCTGACCGCCCAGCTCGCGCGGTGCGAGCACACCGAAGTGATCCTGCTCGAAGAGCAGGCACCGGCCAGCGGCGAGCCGCCGCTCACCGAGCGCGAGCGCGAAGTACTCGCGCTAGTCGAGCAAGGCAAGCGCAACGCCGAGATCGCCGAACAACTCTGGGTCGTGCCCTCAACCGTGCGCAAGCACCTCGAGAACATCTACCGCAAGCTCGAGGTCAACACCCGCACCGCAGCCGTCGCTCGCTTCCGCCAAGCCCCGGCCACGCGCCCTGGCGATGAGCGTGAGCCCGGGCCGCGCGGCAACGCATAGACCCGCCTGGCCGGCGCCGCTCATCGATGCGGCGACCTGCCTGGCGCTCAAGCTGCCGCACCCGCGGCGTCCGCGCACGCTGAGCCTCGGTCCTCTGGCTAGTCGCACGTCGATTACATGTCCACGACGTCAACCTGCGCACGGGCATCGAGGAGCCACGCCGCGACGACGTGGTCGCGTGGCCCCGTCTGTCCGGCGCGGCAACGCGCCGGGCCTACCCGGCAATAGCACGTCTCTCGTGAAGGCCGGGCCGACACCCGCATTCGTGTTCGCGCGGGTGTCGTCGCTGGCGGATGGCGGGGCTGCCTGTGTCCGCGTGCGGAAGTCTCGAGCGTCGTCACAGCGGTCCCCGTTACTGCCCCTAATTCGTGAAGGCGGCAGTGACGCCGCACTCCTCGTGTCGTCGGGAGAGTCAGCGGCACGCGCGCCGTCGGCGTTGGTGGTTCGCCTGCGATGTAGCAGGGGCGCGTCGCTTGCAACCGACCGCGAACTCCGCCGCCGAGTCGCCTTGACGCTGACTGCTGCGGTTGGGCGGGGGGAGTCCGCTGGCTCATACCAGCACCCACGGCGACTTCGGGCGCTTCATGCGCGCGCTGAGGCGCCCGACCGAAGTGCCCGAGCCGCTCAGGGCGGGCGGATGTGGCGCTCGCGGCGGCCGGCCGCGAGACACGGGAGCGAGTTGCTGGGCCGACTGCTCGACGGGTCGCGGGGATGTCGGCGCTCGCTGCGCGTCAGCGGGCGTGAGCCGGCGTCCGTTGACGGCTCTTGCTGGTGTTTACGTACCGGTGGATGACCTCGAGCAGTGCGTTTGTCGCCGTCGTGGCGCGGCGGTCCGTGGCTTCGGCCAGGTAGGTGTCGAGGGTTGGCGCGTGGCGTCGAATCGGGATCAGCGAGATCTCGGGGGCTTGCTCGGCGATCGATGGTGGAATGAGCGCCACGGCAAGGCCTTCGCGAACGAAATCGATCAGGCTCGCGAGGTCGTTCATCTCGAAGACGACGTTTCGATCAGCCCGCGCAAGAGAGAACGCCCGCTCGGAAGCCATGCGCAATCCCCAACCCGGGGGGCCGTCGGCGAACGGTTCGTCCTGTAGCTCGGTCAGATCGATCTCTTTGCGCCCGGCGAGCCTGTGTCGTGGGCCGGTGGCGAGCAGCATCACTTCGCTGGTCAGTCGCGTCAGGTCGAGTCCCGGTGTTTGTTCATTGGTCAGTGTGATGAAGCCGAGGTCTAGGCGGCCGTCTCTGACCTGTTCGGCCATCTCGGCGGATGTTCCCGTGTGTCGGACGCTGATCTGGACCGCCGGATGATCGGTATGGAACTCGGCAAGCAGCTTCGCGATGCTGATGCTACGCATCGCCTGCGCCTGGATGGCCCCGATCGTGATCGACCCGCGCAGGCCCGCGCGGACCTCTCCGACCAGGTCCAGGGCCAGCACCTCGGCCGCCAGCAGCCGGCGCGCCTGGGGGAGCAGCACGCGGCCGGCGTCGCTCAGCTGAACTCGGCGCGTCGTTCGGTCGAACAGCGTCGCCCCGAGTTCTCGCTCCAAGGTCCGCACGCCGGCCGACACCGCGGACTGCACGACGTGCAGGCGGTCTGCTGCCAGCGTGAAGCTGCCCTCGTCAGCGACGGCCACGAACATCCGGAGCTGGCGCAGCTCCACGACCACCGAATATATCAAAGCCACAGATAAGTCGCATGCGAACTTTGCGTTGCGACTGCATGATCGCGGTTCAAGAATGCGGTCATGGCAAATACCACATCCACCCATGTCTCACGAACGGTCGCTCTTGTAAGCCGCACTCGCATCGCGAGGGCGGAGCCCGCAGGACCTCACGCATCGACGACGGGCGGGAAGGAGTTTCGAATGCCCGACCAAGCAACAGCATCACCTGGCGCAGGCGCAACCGACGGCGGGGAGGGCGGGGACGCCGTTAGCGCGCGGCGTTGGTGGATTTTCGCGGTCCTCGGGATCGCGCAGCTGATGATCGTGCTCGACATCACGGTGGTCAATATTGCGCTGCCCTCGGCACAGCGGGCGCTGCATTTCTCCAACAACAGCCGGGAGTGGGTCGTGACCGCGTACGCGCTCGCGTTCGGCAGCCTGCTGCTCGCGGGTGGGCGGATCGGCGATCTGTTCGGCCGCAAGCGGCTGTTCGTGGCGAGCGCAACCGGCTTCGGCGCCGCGTCGGCGGTCGGCGGCGCGGCGCAGAGCTTCGGGATGCTGGTGGCGGCGCGCGGGCTGCAGGGCGTGTTCGCCGCGCTGATGGCACCCGCGGCCCTGTCGTTGGTGAGTACGACGTTCACCGATCCGCGTGAACGCGCGACCGCGTTCGGGATCTGGGGAGCGATCGTCGGCGCCGGCTCCGCGATCGGGCTCCTGCTCGGCGGTGTGCTCACCCAGGATCTGTCGTGGCGCTGGACGCTGCTCGTGAACCCCGCCTTCGCGACCGTCGCCGCGCTCGGCGCGGTCGCACTTCTGCGCCGCGACGCCACCTCGGCCCGCGAGCCGATCGACGTCCCCGGGTTGCTGACCGCGACCGCCGGCCTGTTCGCGCTCGTGTACGGCTTCGCGCACGCCCAGAACCACAGCTGGGGATCCTCCACGACGGTCGGGTTCCTGGCGGCCGGGGCCGCGTTGCTCGCGGTGTTCGTCGCGATCCAACTCCGCGCCGCGCACCCGCTGCTGCCGCTGCGGGTCGTGCTCGACCGCAACCGCGGCGGGTCCTACCTGGCCATCGGCATCGCCGGCCTGGGTACCTTCGGCGTGTATCTGTTCATGACCTACTACCTGCAGCAGACCAAGGGCTACCCTCCGACCCGGGCCGGACTGGCGTTCCTGCCGTTGTCGGTAGCCGTGGTGATCGCCGCCGCGATCGCCGACTCGCGGATCGTGCCCCGTACCGGCCCCCGACCGGTCGTCGCCTCAGGGATGGCGCTCACCGCGATCGCCATGGGCCTGCTCGCGCGGCTTGGTGTTCACTCAACGTACGCCGCGGACCTGCTCCCCGCACTGCTCCTGGCCGGCGTCGGCCTCGGCCTCCTGTACGCGCCCGCGTACGACTTCGCGATCCGCGGCGTCGAGCCCGCCGACGCCGGCGTCGCCTCCGGACTGGTCAGCGCAAACACCCAGGTTGGCGGCTCGCTCGGCTTGGCGCTGCTCAGCACCCTGGCCGCGACCGCCACCAGGCACTACCTCGCCGGCAAGCACCCCAACCCGAGCGTACTCGCGCACGCCGCCGTGCACGGCTACACCACCGGATTCTGGTGGGCGGCCGGTTTCTTCGCCGCGGGCGCGGTCATAACCGGACTGCTGCTGCACGGCCGCGCCCCGCGCACGGCACCGCGAACCGAAGCCAACCTTCAACCGGCCAGTGTCAACTAAACCTCTGGGCCAGCCAGCCCTACGACCACCGCCACGCCCGCTGATCCGCCGCACACTGGCGCACCGTCTGAAGAGATCAACAAAGGAGCCCCCTCATGGCTACCACGAACCTCAAAGCGAGCAACGACCCTTTCTTCAGCGTCCAGGAAGCAACATACGATCTCCTGAGGCGACTTGGCCTGACTACGATATTCGGGAACCTTGGCTCGACCGAGTTACCCTTCCTCAAGAATTTTCCTTCGGATTTTCAATACATCCTGGCCTTGCAAGAAGCTTCAGCCGTCGCGATGGCTGACGCACATGCGCAGGCAACGGGAAAGCCAACCTTGGTGAATCTCCATACCTTTGCCGGCATTGGCAATGGTATGGGCAACATTCCCGGGGCGCACATGAACAAGTCCCCGCTCATCATCCTGGGTGGTCAACAGACCCGGGAAATGCTAGTCGGCGACGTGTACCTGACCAACGTCGATGAAACAACACTCCCTAAACCTTGGGTGAAGTGGGCATATCAACCCGTGCGAGCCGAGGACGTACCGGCCGCTCTCATGAGAGCCTACGCGACAGCGCTTCAGCCTCCGGCCGGCCCGGTATTTATTTCGGTTCCGCTGGATGACTGGGACAAGCCTGCCTCGGGCAGCGCCGTCGTGAGAACCGTCAGCACTCGAGTCGCTCCAGATCCCGAGCGAGTAAAGATATTCGCCGACAAGATCGCCGGTGCCCGCAATCCGGTACTGATCTATGGACCGGGCCTCGAAAAGGCGGGTGGGTGGGACGTCGGCGTAAGGTTTGCTGAGAAACTTCAGGCCCCTGTAATGTTCTCACCATTTACCGAACGAATCTCGTTCCCGGTTACCCACCAGCAGTTTCAAGGAAGTCTTCCGCCAGCGATCGGCCCGGCGTCCGACCGGCTGCGCGGATTCGACCTCGCGATAGTCGTCGGAGCACAGGTCTTCCGCTATTACCCCTACGTTGCCGGATCATATCTTCCAGATGGAACTGAGTTGCTTCAAATCACCTCGGACCCCACCGAAGCAGGAACGGCATTTGTAGGCGATAGCATGCTTGGCGATCCGCATTTGGCTCTCGAGGCGTTAATCGATCTGGTTCCGGAGAACACCGAGCGGGAATGGCCCAGTGTGCGACTCCCTCCCCTTAAGGTCTCCAGCGACGGAGACGTGTTGTTTGCAGATGAAGCATTCGCCACCCTCGCCGAATCTCGGCCTGCCGATGCGATCCTCGTAACCGAGTCAACATCCAATGTGACCGAGCTGCTCAACGTCTGGGCGATCACTGCGCCAGGGTCATATTATTCGTTCGCCAGCGGCGGCCTTGGCTGGGGAGCTCCCGCTGCCGTGGGTGTCGCCCTGGCTCTCAAGACCCAAGGAGTCAAACGGCCGGTGGTCGCTGTCATTGGCGACGGCGCGTTTCAATATTCAATCCAGTCCCTCTATACCGCCGTACAACACAACCTGCCGGTGGTGTTCGTTGTTGTTCGCAACGGCGAGTACGGAGTCCTGAAGGACTTCGCTGTCCTTGAAAACGCACCGAAGGCACCGGGGATGGACCTTCCCGGTCTCGATATTCCAAGCACCGCCAAAGGTTTCGGTTGTCGGGCAATCGTGGCGAAGTCAAAGACAGAAGTCAGGGAGGCGTTCGTGGCGGCCTTAGGAGCCGACTCGCCGACAGTGATCACAGTCCCGGTTAAGCCCGAGATCCGTCCCTTGGGCCAATAGCAGTCTGCCGATAAAGGGCTACTGATCCATGCGGGATGAGTGACTGGGTCAACGACGATCGGATTTAGAACACCACGATCAGCACCATCATGATCGAGCCGACAATCACCGCGACCGTCCCGATGGTAGTCAATGGTCAGGGCCTTCAGAAGGTATTTCGCCCGCGCTTGGCACGGGTCAGCAGGTCTGGCGTCTGTGGTCGGCGGCATGCCGCCGCCCCGGTCCGACACGGACGAAGCGCCGGACTCGGGCGCTTCACGTTGACCTGTTCCCGTGAACCCATGCTCATAGTTCCGTCGATGGCGCCTTTGGTCGATTCAGCGAAGCCCGAGTGATTCGCGTGCGCTCCTGAGAGCTCGCGGGTCGGGTCAGGAACGAAGGGTGCGCAGGCCGGTGCGGATTTCGCTGACCAGGATCTCGGGTTGCTCGAAGGCCGCGAAGTGCCCGCCCTTGTCGGCCTCGCCGTAGTGGATCAGATTGCTGTACGTGTCTTCGATCCAGCTTCGCGGCAGGCGTGGGATGTCCCTCGGGAAGACGGTCACCGCGACCGGAAGCGTCAGCCTCGGGCCGGCGAAGGTGGCCGATCTGTTCTCCCAGTAGATCCGGCCAGACGACGCTGCGCTGTTAGTGAACCAATAGAGGGATATCGCGTCGAGCATGTCATCGATGCTGAGTGCGTCCTCGGCGAGCCCGTGGTTGTCGGTCTTGGACTGGAACTTCTCATAGATCCAGGCCGCCTGACCAGCGGGAGAGTCCGCCAGGGCGAATCCGATGGTCTCGGGCTTCGTGCCCTGCAGGTGGTTTGACCCACCGAGATCGCCGGTGTAGAGGGCGAGGGTGTCCACGGCGTGGCGCTGTTCGGGCGACAGCGTGTCGGGGATCTGTGCGGGAAACGCGTAGTGGGTGTTCAGATGGATTCCGAGCAGCCCCTCGGGTTGTATGGCCCCGAGGGCGGTGGTGACGACGGCGCCCCAATCGCCGCCTTGCGCCGCCCATCTCCTGTAGCCGAGACGCTTCATCAGCTCCACCCACGCGCTTGCGATGCGCGATACGGTCCACCCGGTCTCCGTGGGCTTCTGGGAGAACCCGAACCCGGGCAGCGACGGGACGACGACGTCGAATGAATCGGCGGCGTCTGCACCGAACGCCACCGGATCGGTCAGCGGGCCGATCAGCTTCAGGAACTCGACGATCGAGCCCGGCCATCCGTGCGTGAGGATCAGCGGCATCGCGCCCCGATTCTTGGACCTGACGTGGATGAAGTGGATGTCGAGCCCATCAATCTCCGTCAGGAACTGGGGGAAGCGATTGAGCTCCGACTCAAAGCGCCGCCAGTCATAGCCGCGCTCCCAGCAGTCGATGAGAGATCTGGCGTTCTCGACGCGAACCCCTTGCGACCAGTCGCCCACCGTTTCCGGATCTGGCCATCGAGTTCTGGCCAGTCGCTGCTTCAGATCGTCAATCTCGGAGTCCGGGATCGCGACGGCGAATGGACGGACGAGGGCCGAGGATGTGGGCGTCGTTGCGGTCATTGCCTTCTTCTCCTGGGTTTCGAGGTTCAGCGAACTCTTCGTTGCACACCGGTGTGCAGTCTACTTCATTGCACACTGATGTGCAATCATGATGTCGTGCGGATCGAGTCCTCCCGTGCGCGCTCGATGCACGAGACACGCGAGCGCATTGTCGACGTCGCCCGCGATGTGCTGGGAGAGAACCCCGACGCCGGAATGGGCGACATCGCCTCCGCTGCCGGCGTCGTCCGTCGCACCCTCTACGGCCATTTCCCCTCGCGCCTCGACCTGATTCGGACGCTCACGGAACGGGCCGTCGCCGAGATGACAGCCGTATTCACCGAAGTCAACGCCACCGACGCAGAAGCGGACGCGACGTGGGTCGAATTCATCGCCCGCGTCTGGCCGGTGGCGCACCGGTACCGAGTGCTGTTGGCGCTTCGCCGTGGCGAGTACGGCGAGGCGATCCACGGCCTGCTCGGGCCACTCGATGACCTCCTCGCCGACCTCGTGAAACGAGGCCAGGACAGCAACGTGTTCGCACAGCACCTGCCGGCAGGCGTTCTGAGCCAGCTTGCCTACGGCGCCGTATTCGCCATCGCAGACAGCGACCGGTCGAACGGGACCCTCGGCCCCCGATCAGCGACGATCACGAGCCTGCTGATGCTGGGAGTTCCCGAGACGCGCGCAATCGCTCTCGTCGGCGACCAGCCCTGACGCGCAGCACTCAACCGGCCGGGGCGAACGCCCGGAAGGGGAAGTCCGGCCCAGCGCGCCAGACCGCTGCCACCGCCGAATCGCAGAAGAACGCCTGTTTGGCCAGGGCTTGCTCGATCCCCGCAAGCACTGGAGGGGCGCGCCGGCGGTAAGTATCGCGACGTAGGTACCTGCATCGCTCAAGTGACGGGCATCTCGGTGGTCAAGCCAAGGGCCCTCCTTCGCGCGCGGAGGCTGTCGCACAAAGAATCGAGGTTGTGAGTCAGGCACAACCGACCTGGATCGGGTGCCGGGTCCCGGAGGGGAAATCCGTAAGCCGGCTCGAAAAAACGAACCACACGGGCGTTTTCTCGAGCCGGCCCCACCATTAGCCGACGCCCCGCTCGACCAGGTCGGAGAGCAGCGCGGTCGCGACGGTCGCGTTTTCGGTGGAGCCTTCCCAGAGACCGAGCGGGATCTTGATGCCCTCGGTCGTGATCCCCAGCGCGACGATCATCATCCGGCCCTTCAGCTCCAGCCCGTCGAGCATCATCACCGCCAGACGTAGATCACCGAGCTGGCGGCTCATCAGCTCGTCCAGCGCTTGGCGGGTCCGCTCCACGAACGTTCTGGACACCGAGCTCTTCGACGTCGACCGTGCCCGGGTCTCGACATCCTCGCCGACCGGCTCCTGCGTACGCGCGTATCTACGCGTGAAGACGCCGGCAAGCATCCGCTCCAACACGACACGGGCGAGCGGGTCGCGATCGGCGAAATGCTGATAGGTCTGCACCGGCACCTCGCTCTCGCCGTCCGCAGCCCGCATCCGTGGGCGGCGGACCTCGACACGGCGGCCGCCGAGCGTGACCGACCCATCCTCTCGTGGCCATGCCTGACCGCGGTCCGCTCCGGGTCGTGCCTGCCCTTCGGACCGACAACATCGTCGACCTCCTCGGCCATCAGCTCCTCCAACACGCCCAGCCCAACGCCAACGCTCAGCGCCAGCAGCCCCTCCTTCGCTGCCCCTACCAGCTGCCCGAGCGCTTCGTGCACACGCTCCGGGAGCACGGCCTCCTGCACGGTCGCCTGCGCGACCGGTACGTTGCTACTCACGGCGGTTCCTCCTTAGATCTTTGGCGGATCGCCGCGAACGCTCCCAGCAGGAGCGGACGCGGCCGGAGGGACCGCCGTCACACCAAAGTTCTACGAGCCTCGGGACAACCTCTAGCAGCGCGTCGTCGCGAGATTATGTTTGGTCGCCGAGCACCAGCACGGTCTCAGCGCCCGAGATCGTGAAAGCGCTCCTCCGCGAGAGACTAGCTCCCGTCTTCTCGACAGACAGTCGGCGTCGCGCTCCAGGTGCACTTGGCGGACACACGAGGCAGCCCTTGCTTGATGCGCCGCCGCTTCCCAGCGGATCGATCGGGCGCTGCTGGGTCGCGCGCCTACAGCGTTCACGGCGGCGCCGCTGCCTTCGGCTACGCGGATGTGGCCGCAGCTCGTGTATAAGCGCGGCGCGTCGGCCGTGGTCGCCGACAACATCGGCGATTGCGAGGCGCTTGCCGAGGGTGGGATACCCGGGGCGAGGCGGCAGGCGATACCGTGCTCGGGTTCAATCCGCGGTGCTCCGGCGACTCCGGTTCGTGCGGAGGCAGTGAGCGTGGCCCACGGGCGCACGTTGAGCGATCTCGAGATTCAGCTTGCTCAGATTCTCCCGGGCGCAAGGCTTGCCCTTTTCCCGGATGGCTCCCGGCCGCGTCGCGAACATCGGTCCGAGTGACAGCTTGCGAGACCCGACAGGGCTGATACGAGACCGTGTCCCTGCTGAGCGAAGCGACACCCGGGCCGTTAGGAGTGCACCGGCGACTTGACCGCCACCTCCTTATCGTGGATCCGGATACCACCGCCCCGGGTTAGGGGCGTGGTATCCGGGTCACACTTTGATCAGGGTCGGATTGCCCGACCCGTTCTGACCCAGGAGGGCACGAGGGTTGGCTGGATTGATGGTCCGGCTGACACTCGACGGAACGCTGTGCGCGTGAGCGCATTTAGATAGGTCCTCGAGTTAGAAAACCGGGATTGTGTCCTTCTCCTGAGGCATCACAGATCGGCGGCGACTACTGGCCTGAGATCTTCCAGAGAGCCTTGAATTGCTGCAGAGCGTTAGTCGGGTAGTTCCAGTCGGTGATGGACCCGACATTCGCCTTGGTCAACAGCTGGGTCTGCTGAACTCCCTCCTGGGCCTGGGGGACGGGCAACCCTTCTGCGTCGCGGAACATTGCGTCTACCACCTGCAGGGTCGCGTATGGTGACGAGTAACCAGTCCACGCCGCTTCCGTGCCGGTGCGCAACGCGGCGAGCCCCGCCGGGTCTGCCGCTTCACCGATGACTTTGATTTTGGATAGGCCGGCGGCGGCGAGTGCTGACGTCATGCCGGTTGCAAACGGACCGTCGTCGAAGACGACGTAGTTTGCCGACGGGTTCCGCTTCAGCGCCGATATGACTGTTGGGACTAGCTGACCGGCGGCAAGCTGGGGAAGGGTCACGTTCGTCGTCGTGGTGGTGCACCCCGGGCACAGGGCTTTGACCCTCGCCGTGAATGCGTTCGTGAATCCGTCGAGAATCGCGTAGCCTGGCACGTGCTCGATCACTGCGTTGCCTTTGCCGTTCGAGTCTGAGACGAAGTAATCCGCCATGAGATTGCCTTGCGTGCTGTTATCGGCACTTGTGTTTACGATCACGGGCGGCTTGACCGCGATTGGGTATACGGCCGTCACGGCGAGCTTCGCACCGGCGTGCTCTACCTGCTGGAGGATCGCCGGGGTTACGGGGATCCCGGCCTCGACGATGTAGTTGGCGTGCTTGGTCAGCGCAGTCTGGATGGCGCTGTTGAACGTGGCCGGGTCGGCCGGGTCGTAGCTCGCCACTGAATAGTTCCAGTGCGCGAGGTGGGCTAACTGGGCGACTGTCTGTTGGATTTGCACGTTTTGGGGCTGAGGAGTCCCCAGGACAACGACGGTCTTCCCGGGGGGTGGCGCGGACTTGAGCGGTGTGGTGATGTTGATTCTGGTGGGAGCGGCCTGGTATGTCTTCAGCGCCGCGGTTGCCGTCGCCACGCCGCCGGTCGCGCTCGTGCGCGCGCTCGCGTTAGACGCCACTACAGTCGATCCCGGGGAGCTCGACGAGCTCGACGACCCACAGGCCGCCACGGCAATGCCGATGCCGATTGCGGCCAAGAGCGCTGTGACGGGGCGAGAGCGTGGCAACACGCGCCCGCTGACCTCGCGCCTCGAATTGTGCTGCATGTCCCTCTCCTCTGTACTGATGGGTTGGTGGTGTCGGCCACATGGCCGGTGAGGGGCCCTTGAAACGCCGATCCGGAAGGCCAGGCGGGCTTGATCCTCACCAGGCACCGTAGCGAGTCACAAGACAGTCTGTCAAGTGACGGGAGTACGAGCCTACTGATTTGGCTATAGTCTGCGGCGATGGCGACGAGCGATCACGCGGGCAAAGGCGGGTCGCTGCGCGACGAGCAGAAGCGCTTGACTCGCCGGCTTTTGATCGAGGGGGCGGTCACGGCGTTCGAGCGCAAGGGTTATGCCGCGACCACGATCGAGGACATCGTGGCGGAGGCCAACGCGAGCCGCGCGACGTTCTACCTCCACTTCAAAAGCAAGGCCGACGTTGTGCTCGTGGTCGCGCGAACGCTCGGCAGGCGCTGGCGGGAGCTCTATCTCGAGCTCACATCGGGCGAGCCACCGTCCCGCACGGACCTGTACGAGTGGATCGGCTCGATGGTCGACAACTATGCCACGAACCGAGGGAGCCTGGAAGCGTTGGATCAAGCGGAGGCGATCGAGCCTGAGGTCGCCGCGGTGAGACGTGACAACCACAAGGAGTCGATCGCGGTGATCGCCGAGTCGATCCGTCGTTGGTACGGCTGCGGTGAGGAGGAGGCGCGCGTCCGCGCTGCTCTCTTGCTGGTGCAGATCGATCGGTTTCTTTACTTCTGGATCGTCAGCGGCGTCCAATTCGACCGCGAACGCGCCCTGGGCACGCTTACCGACCTGTGGGTCTCGATGCTCGGGCTGACCTAATCCGCGAAAGCTCGCCAGACGGGTTGACGAGTCGCTAGACATCACGTATAGTGACGCGACAGAGACCTGAGCGAGCCTTATCAAGAGCTCGTGGGGCAACCGAACGTCGATGCATGAGGCCGGGCTCAGCTAGCACGCCGTGCTTCATGAACAGGAGTAGTCATCCGTGGGCGCGAACGCCGCAATCGCAGGGCTTGGGATCACCGACATGGGGAAGGTCTTCGGCCGCACGGTTTCGGATTTCGCGGGCGAGGCGATCGCCTTGGCGCTGGAAGATGCAGGTCTTCACGCACGCGACCTCGATGGGTTGCTGATCAATGGCAACCAGTCCGCGGAGATGGCGCCGAGCCTGCAGTTTGCGCTCGGGCTCGTCGATCTCACGCTCCTCAACACGATGAGCGCGTTCGGATCGAGCGCGGCGACGATGCTCCAGTACGCGGCTCATGCGATCGAGAGCGGGCAGGCGAACGCGGTGGCGTGCGTGTATGCCGACGCGCCATTGGCGGCAGGCGAGTCGATCTCGCAGTCGGGCTACAGCGGAAAGCGGCTCAGCGCACGGGGATTGGCGGGGCTGCGGTTTGCCTACGGCGACTACGGGCCCGCCAACTCGATGTACGCGCTGGCGCTTCGGAGGCACATGCATCTGTTCGGGACCAACCACGACCAGCTCGGGACGATTGCGGTCGGGCAGCGCGAGTGGGCGCTGATGAACCCGCGGGCGCAGATGAAGAAGCCGATGACGCTCGAGGACTACCACGCTTCCCGCTGGGTCGTGGAGCCCCTGCACCTGTTCGATTGCTGTGTGGTGTCCAACGGCGCCGTCGCGGTGATCGTCACATCGGCGGAGCGGGCCCGGGACTTGCGTCAGCCGCCGGTGTACCTGCGGGGTTTCGGGCAGTGCGCGCCGGGTGATCCGGGACGGACCGAGTATGAGCCGGCCGTCCATACGGGCGCCGGGAAGTCCGGGCAGCTGGCGCTGGCGCAGGCGGGGATCGGGCTGTCGGACGTGGACGTGCTCGAGCTCTACGACTGCTACACGTACACCGTCCTTGTCACTCTCGAGGACTACGGATTCTGTGAGAAGGGCGAGGGCGGCGCGTTCGTCGCGGACGGGAAGCTCGGCCCCGGGGGCTCGTTGCCCTGTAACACCGGCGGTGGCCAGCTTTCCTCCTTCTACATGTGGGGCTTCACGCCGCTCTCGGAGGGCGTGATCCAGGCGCGCGGTCATGGGGGCGAGCGGCAGATCGGCAAGCATGACCACGTGCTCGTCTCCGGAAACGGAGGCACCCTGAACTTCCACTCAACGACGATCCTCAGCAAGCACGACGGATAGGAAGCACGATGACGACGACCACCGTCTCCGCCAAGCGGGTGCCCGTGCCCGACGAGGCCAGCGCTCCGTTCTTCGATGGTGCGCTCCATGGCGAGTTGATGCTGCTGCGCTGCCCGGCCTGCACCACCTACCAGTCGCCGGTTGCGTACATCGGCGTCCCGCTGCGCGCCCGCTGCGTGACCTGCTTCTGCGGGGAGCTCGAGTGGGCTCCTTCGAGCGGTAACGCCACGCTCTACAGCTTCGTCCTGATGCACCAGCTCTACGACGAGGCGTTCGCGGCCGAGATTCCTTACAACATCGCCGTCGTCGAGACCGACGAGGGCGTGCGACTGACGAGCCAGGTGGTCGACTGTCCGAACGAGCGGCTCGAGATCGGGATGCCGCTCGAGCTGACGTTCGAACGGATGAGTGACACGGTCGCTGTCCCGAAGTTCAG
>Ga0335073_10008487_pt1 | contig 14421 bp, 13 predicted proteins | sample Lox_Sample_22_FD_207093 | JGI IMG/M metagenome (GOLD analysis project Ga0335073, IMG submission 207093) | Soil microbial communities from Loxahatchee National Wildlife Refuge, Florida, United States - Lox_Sample_2.2 | ecosystem: Environmental > Terrestrial > Soil > Wetlands | place: USA... | reverse complement strand
GAATTTCAGCAATTGCAGCCCAAGGCCGGCGAGCGAGTCTTTGTAGAATTGAAGAACGTGAAAATCTTCTCCGAGGATTTCTCGATTTGAATTCGCCGGGCCCGGTCACGGGTAGTGATCCCCAGGGGGGCAACGGGGGTGCTGCGCCGCTGTGCGCCGGGCCGGGGCGGATCCACGAATTGAAATGAGAACATTATCGGTCGTGGACTTTATTGACTGCCCCTATCGCCTGCCCACCATGGCGGAAAAGCATTATCGCAGTATCGTCAAAGCGGTGTCGTGGCAGCTCACCGGCAGCATAGACACCATGATCATCTCCTGCCTCATCACCGGCCGAATCAAATGGGCGCTGTCCATCAGCGGCGTCGAATTATTCACATAAATCTTCCTTTACTACGTGCACGAGCGGGTTTGGAACCGGATTCCGTTCGGCCGCATCCAGGAGCCGAGGGACAAGCCAACGTTTGAAATCTGAAATCGAAAATCGAAAATCGAAATGGGGTGGTCAACGGGATTTGAACCCGCGACAGCCAGATCCACAATCTGGGGCTCTAACCAGGCTGAGCTATGACCACCAGCCAGTTTGTAGAGACTAAATTTTCAGACGCCACCCGTCAAGTTTGTGCAATTTGCGGTAGTGTCTGAATTTGAAATTCATTTTCGGGTATAGAGCCACACATCCCAGGGACAATTGCCAATGAGCAGATTAGAAAACCTCCCAACAAAACCACTGGTGCAACATGGTACGTCAGGCTGCATAAAAAGTCAGCATCGGTTTCGGTCATTTCTCCCTCGATTTTTTGATTTGATACGCCACGCCAAGCCTTACTGCATTTTGAGCATCAGTTACGGGTGGTAATTCCAAGACCGTGACAAACTCCTCCGGCTCGCCATAACTCCACCCATAGCAACGTTTGGCTTTAGGGTGATTAAATAGGTCAAAGACTTCTACTTCGCCGCTCCAAAGGGTTTTCCCGTTGAACATTTCCCTTACCGGAACGGATTCAGACCAAATGGCACCGCAATTATGCAGTTGCATAATCACGACTTGCAGGCGAGCCAGATAATCTTCTTTATTCGCCACAGCGTTTAACGAGTTCCTCAACCGGCCAAAACGTGCTTTCGATGCCCGCAGCCATTGCCGGAGTCATTTTCAATGCTCCATAAGTCTTGACGAAATTGTAATACGCGAAATTCAGCGCCACCGCAGCCTGAAAGTTTCGGTCGTGTCCTGATTTGAAATCCGAAATGCCGAGGTGGAGCGCGCGTTGTCTCACCGGGGAGCTTATTCAACCTCTTCAGCCGCTGCAGATTGAGGACAATCCCCGCTCCGCGAATCAAAACGTTGCCGCAAAAAACAAATGAGAGGTCGGGAATCGGTGAAGGCAGGTCGGAAACGTCAATGGGAATGATACTCAACCACGCGGATGACGTTATGCAATTCCATTTTGCTGAACGGACTCCGCCATTTGCCCTGCTGGTCCCGAACGGCCAGACACCGGAAATGTTCGCATTGCACCAGCACCATTTCGCCCACCGGCGGCAGGGCGTCATATTCTATTTCACCGTTCGCGGTCGAAGACGGATTTGTCACACTCTGAACATCGGCCGGACAACGGCGACTGGCTCGCCGGATTTTGTCAAAAATTCAACGACCTTTGGCATCCCGGATCCCGGCGAGCGACCGGTGACTGCTTCCGGCGTTGCCAACCACCCGCCGACGCCTTAGATTTTGCCGTTAAATCGCAATGGCGGAATACAAAGTTCAATTCGAGGTCTTTGAAGGACCGCTCGATTTGCTCCTTTATCTGATCAAAAAGGAGGAGGTGGACATTTACCAGGTCAACCTCACCAAACTGGCCACGCAGTTCATCGAATACATTGACCTGATGCGGCAGTTCGACCTCGAAATTGCCGGCGAATTCCTCGTGATGGCCTCGACGCTCATGTACATCAAAAGCCGCGAACTGCTGCCCGTGGACCAGCAGGTGGCCGCCGAAGGCGAGGAGGAAGGCGAAGACCCGCGCTGGGAGCTCATCCGGCAACTCGTCGAATACAAGAAATTCAAGGACGCCGCCGCGCAATTGCAGACGCTCGAAGCCCGCCAGGAAAATATCTTCCCGCGCCTCCCCGGCAAATTGGAATTCGAAAGCGCGGCGCCGCCGCCCAAACCGGACGTCTCCATCTTCGACCTGTTGAACGCCGTCAATGTCGTCCTGAGACGTTTCGAGAAACGCGACGACAGCCGCGAAATTTTTGAGGATAAATGGACCGTCAGCGAAAAAATCGAGTTCATCCTCAAGGCGATCGCCGAACGCGGCCGCGTGCTTTTTGTGGAACTCTTCGAAAGCGCTGCCAGCCGGTCGGAAGTGGTTTGCACCTTTCTGGCGTTGCTGGAACTGATTCGGTTGAAGCAACTCGTCTGCGCGCAAGACGAGGAGTTCGGCGAAATCGAAATCCGCCGGGTGGAGAACGCTGCGCCAACCGTCGGAACGCCGGCCCCGGCCGCGCCGGAGCTTCCGCGCGAAGGCGGATCCGACCCGGCACACCCGGGTGCCCCGCCCGAACCGGTTCTACACCAGACGGTTCAACCCGGCGAAGCACCGGAATCACCGCGTCAATCGTAAATCGTATATCGTAAATCAAAAATGGAATTGAAATTTATTCTCGAATCGCTGCTGTTCTCGGCACAAAAGCCGCTGAGCATAAAGGAACTCCGCGAGGTGTTCGCTGCGGCCGCCGCGGCTGAAGATGCCGACGCCACGGCCGACTCACTTGCCAAGATCAAGGACAGCGAATTGACTACCGCGCTGGAGCAACTGGCGCGCGAACACGAATCCGCGGCGCGCAGTTACCGGCTCGCCTGTGTCGCGGGCGCGTGGCAATTCGTTTCGCAGCCCGAATACGCGCCGTGGCTTAAGGCGCTGGTCGGCCAGAAAATCCGGCCGCCGCGGTTGTCACAACCCGCGCTGGAGACCCTCGCCATCATCGCGTACCGCCAGCCGATTACGCGCGCCGAGGTGGAGCAAATTCGCGGCGTGAACGTGGACGCTGTCATGCAGACCATCATGGAACGCGGTCTGGTGGAGGCCGTCGGCCGCGCCGAAGTGGTGGGCCGCCCGCCGACCTACGGCACCACGGCTTTGTTCCTCGAATACTTCGGGTTGCGCGGGCTGGACGATTTGCCTGCCGCGGACGAGCTTCGGAAAATTGTCGTCCAAAAACCGCCGGCGCCGGTCACGGTTGAACCCGGCCTGGCCACCGCGCCGCCGGAGCAGTTGGCTTTGGGAAATGAAGAAGGCGGGAAGGCAGGAACGTCAGAACAGCCGGCAACCGGCAGTCCCTAATTGACCAACGAGTGGCTCCTTGATTCCGATAGGGCGCGCCACTCGGCGCGCCACATTGTCTGGTGGGACGCGAGGCGGCGGACGAACCGATGTTTTGTTTTGGAGCCAGAGCCGGCTCGCGAGGACGCTCGCCCACCCAAGCCATACGAATCTGTGACCATCTTCCGGTGCTTTGACTTGCCTTCCGTTTCCGTTGCGCGCAAGAAAGTGGCATGGTTTACCAAAAACAAATCCTGCTGGAAACGAAGGGTCACCGGCAAATGCACGATCTGACGGCGGACGTGGCGCAAATCATCCATGACTCCGGCGTGCGCACGGGCACGGCGCATGTGTTCAATGTCGGCAGTACCGGCGCACTGGGGACCATTGAATTCGAACCGGGGTTGGTTGAAGACCTGCCGGACATGTTGGACAAGCTCATTCCGCCCAGCCGCAACTACGGACACGAACGCGCCTGGCACGATGGCAACGGCCATTCGCACTTGCAGGCCACGCTGCTGGGGCCGTCCCTGACCGTGCCGGTGGCCGGCGGAAAACCCGTGCTGGGCACCTGGCAACAGATTTTCCATCTGGAATGCGACGTCAAACCCCGCCGTCGCGCCATCGTGGTCACCGTCTCCGGCGAGTAAGCTGAATCTTCACCGCAGAGGCGCAAAGACGCGGAGCTTCAACCGCAGATTGCGCGGGCGAACGCAGATTTTTCGACACGGATTTCACGAATTTTCACGAAGCCGGAATGAAAGCCCGGTAAGGGCAAAAAACATTAGCCCGGGGTTCCCTGGTGGCGGACATTCCCAAACGTAATTTCACCAAGCTGGCAGCGCGAAACGGATTTGATTCTTCGGTCGCAATTCTTCATTCTTCCTTGTTGTGAACATTCCCAAACATCGCCAGGCGATTGACAAGCTGGACGCCCAGATTGTCCGGCTGCTCAACGAGCGCACGCGCCACGTGCTCGCCATCGGCAATATGAAGCTCAAGGCGGGCGAGGAGATTTACGCGCCGCACCGCGAACGCGCCGTGCTCGAAAGCATCCGTGAGCTGAACCAGGGGCCGATGACCGACGAGCAGCTCCGCGCCGTGTACCGCGAAATCATGTCCAGCGCGCTCGCACTCGAAAAGACGATGGTCATCGCCTATTTCGGGCCGGAGGCCACCTTCACGCACCAGGCCGCCATCCGCCGGTTCGGCGCCAGCCTGAATTATTCGCCGCAGAAAACCATCGCCGACGTGTTCACCGAAGTCAGCAAGCGGCGCGCGGATTACGGCGTCGTCCCGGTCGAGAATTCCACCGAAGGCGTCGTCACCCATACGCTCGACATGTTTGTGGACAGCGATTTGAAAATCGTTTCGCAGATTGTCCTGCCGATCCAGCAATGCCTGATGGCGGCGCCGGGCGGAACGCGGGCCCGGATCGAGAAGTTGTTCGTGCATCCGCAGTCCCTTGCCCAATGCCGCGGCTGGATTCAACACCATCTGCCGCGCGTGGAAATTGTGGAAACGTCGTCCAATGCCCGGTCAGCGGAGCTCGCCGCCCGGGAAAAGAACGCGGCGGCGATTGCCGGCGTACTGGCCGCCGAGAAGTATGGATTGGACGTGCTGGAACAGGACATCCAGGACAACGCGGCCAATGCGACGCGGTTCCTGGTGCTGGGCCGCCAATGCAGCCCGCCCACCGGCCACGACCGCACCAGCCTGCTCATCAGCGTGGCCGACAAGGCCGGCGCGTTGCACGAGGCGATTGCCGCGTTCCGCCGTTACAAAATCAACATGACGAAGATTGAATCGCGCCCGAGCAAGCGAAAGGCGTGGGAATATTTCTTCTTCATTGACTGCGACGGGCACGCGCAGGACCGCAAGGTGGCCGGGGCGATTGAGCTCCTCGGCCAGCATTGCAATTTCATCAAAATCCTCGGCTCCTATCCGAACGCGGAGTGAGATAGTGGCAAAGCTGGAGCGCCGAGCACGGGCCCGGCGCGATACGATGGATTTTCCCAACGAGCCGAGGCGGTGCCCGGCGTTCCGAACGGCGGCTTTACGCGCACGGCGCTTTGCGAATCCACAAAGCAAAACAGTGACGGTCTATGACCACCGCCACCACGCTGCTGCAATTCAACTTCTTCATTTCAAAGCGGTTTCGAAGGCACGCGCCGGCAACAGTTTTTCCTTTTCAAATGATTATCAAAGGTGATAAGATGGCATCGTGGACAGGAAAGACGTCTCAGACGTAGCCAACGACTTTTTTATCTGGGGAATTGACGACGCCCCTTACGGTCCGGTGGGGCTCGGGGTGGTGGAGGACTGGATCAAGGACGCGCGCGTTCTGCCCGACACGTGGATTTTTGCGCGGCACACGGGCATTTGGCAGCAAGCCGCCGACATCCCCGAATTCAAAAAGCTCTTTCAGCAACAGGCCGAACCGGTTTCCGGCGCCACGGCCCGCGCCGGCATCACACCCGGGTCGTTGCGCCGGATCAAAATCCTTGCGGATTTGAACGACGCGCAACTGGATCATCTGTTGAACTTCATGGAACTGCAGCGCGTGGCACAATGGTCAGCGGTGGTAAAACAGGGTGAACAAGGGGATGCGATGTTCCTGGTGCTGTCGGGAGAATTGCGCGCCCGGACCATGACGGGCGAGCGCGAGACGATTCTGGCCACGTTTGCCGCCGGAGATTTTTTCGGGGACATGTCGTTGTTTGACCACGGACCGCGGTCGGCGGATGTGATTGCGAACGTGGACAGCACCGTGCTGCGGATTTCGGTGGCGGCTTTCGACCGGCTCACCCGCGAGGCGCCTGCGCTGGCCACGCCGTTCCTCCGCGCGACGGCCCGCACTCTTTCGGCGCGAATCCGGGCCGATAACAAACGGCTCAATCAACTGACTCAGCAGTTCATCGCCAGCCGCGGGTAAACCTGAACGTTAGGGGCACGGGCATCTTGCCGGCCTGCCGTCCAGGTTGAATTAACAAAACCCGCCAGCCAGCTGTCCGCGAACCGGAATCATTTTTTGGACCAGCCCTTGATTTTTTCGGCCAGATTGGCCGCGGCGGGTGTCGCCTCCAGTGTTTTGCCGAACAGAATGTCGCTCATGGAGACATACTGGCCGTAATAGACCCGGTTGTCATTCTCGTTGGGCGCCAGTGCGCCGTTTTTGAAGGCCACGCCACCGTAGAATCCGTTGTGTTCGTCATAAACCAGCACGGACTGGTACGGCGAGACAATCTTACCTTCCGCCCGGGAAGAGTTATCGCCGGCGGTACCCTGGGCTTCCGCGCCAAAATCAATGGCTGGTTTGAGCAGCACGCGGGTCGCATTCGTGTTCATCAGCAGGATGACGTAAAAATTGTCTTCGCCGCCGGCCTGGAACCCGAAACTACCCTCGGTCCGATTGAGAAAGGCCACCGGACTCCAGTTTCCCCACTTGTCTTTGACCATGGCCACGCCATCGCCGCCCTGAAAAGCGAACATGAAACCGGCCTTGGTGGTTTCCAATAGAACGATGCCCCGGGCTTTGCGCAAGACTTCCGCCGGCACACGCTTGTCCGGCTGTGCCTGGAGGGCCTCAAACCTGCCGGTTAACATCCGGACGCGGTCGTCCAATTCCGCGCGGTCCACGGCCAGAACCGGACTGACGACCCCAAACAACAACAACCCAAGCAATATGGCTTTCATAGTTCAGATATCCAAAATTCCGCGTTCTCCTTTATTCAACGCGGAGATTTGACAGCGAAATGCGCCGTTCTGTTTGAAATCGCCAACGCGTTTCAGGGGAACGGCATATTGGCCGCAACCGCCGTCGGCGCCGTCTGCTGGACCACCGACGACACGCGCTCCGGTTGGAAGACGGTTTGTGCCAGGTGAAAATCACCGGTGAGCGGAATGTCGCGCGAGGAACACCCGACGAGGATTTTGTATTCGCCCTTTTCGGCAACCCAACTGCGCGTGCCGACGTCGTAATACGCAAAGGCGTTCTGGTCCAGGGTGACGGCAACCGGCTGTCTTTCTCCCGGCTGCAGGAACACTTTGGTGAACCCTTTCAATTCCTTGACAGGCCGGAACACACCGGGATGGACGGGCTGCACATAAATTTCGGCGATCTCCGCGCCGGCCCGGTCACCGGTGTTGGCGATTTCAAACTCGACCGTCAGCGGCAACCCCGTCGCGCCGCTGTGTTGGACGAGATTCAGGTTCGTGTACGCAAAGTGCGTGTACGAGAGGCCATAGCCGAATGGGAACAGCGGTTCGACGCCCTTTGTGTCATACCAGCGGTAGCCGACGAGCAGGCCTTCCTTGTAAACGACCGTGCCATTCTCACCGGGATACGCGTCCAGCGCGGCCGCCGGCGTGTCGGCCAGGCTTTTGGGAAAGGTGCAGGGCAGTTTGCCGGACGGGTTCACGTCACCAAACAAAACGCGCGCCAGTGCGTTGCCGCCTTCCATGCCCGGATACCACGCATAAAGCAGGGCCGGCACGCGCGACAACCAGGCGTTGTCCATCTCAACCGCGCCGCCGCCAATCAGCACGACGACGGTCCTGGGATTGGCGCGAACGATTTGCGCGAGCAGCTTGTCCTGATCCGCAGGCAATTCAATGCTCTTCCGGTCGCCACCCTCGCTGTCGAAACCAAACTTGCGATTCAGCCCGCCAATATAAATCACGACGTCGGCCGACTTCGCCACCGCCACGGCCTCCTGGATCAGGCGGGAGCGGTCCGCGTCACTCACGCTTATGCTCCCGGCGGTGTGCCGGCGGTTTCCCCGGCCTTGCGGCGGATAATAACCGCCGGCATAGATGATTTTTGCCTTTCCAGCGACATAATTGCTGATGCCCTCCAGCGCGGTGACTTCGAAGGGCGCCTTGATATTGGCCGAGCCGCCGTCGTGGCAGAACCGGGCGGTGGCATTGGCGCCAATGACCGCGATGGTTCTGACGCGGTTGGCGTTCAGGGGCAGAAAGTTGTCATTTTTCAGCAGGACGCAGGCTTCCTCGGCAATTTGCTGCGCAATATCCTGGTGGGCTCTGGTGCTTAACGGCGTGGTCGGCGCGGGTGGGGCGGCGGGCGGGTGGGACGGGTCATAAATCAGGTTCAATTTGAACATCACGTATAAGTGCCGACGCACCATCTCGTCGAGTGCGGAGACGGGATATTTGCCACTGTTCAATCCTTGCAGGAACGGCGCCGCCAGGTAGTTGCTTTCATAGGGCGGGCGGGTGCCCATTTCGATGTCGAGGCCGTTGAACACGGCCAAATCCGTGTGATGCACCGCGCCCCAGTCGGACATGACGAGACCTTTAAAGCCCCAGTCATTCTTCAAGATATCCTTCAGCAGATGCGGGTTCTCCGAGCAATACTGGCCGTTAATCTGGTTATAGGCGGACATGAGGCACAAGACGCCCGCCTCCTCCACCGCGGCGCGAAACGCCGGCAGATAAATTTCGCGCAACGTGCGTTCATCAATGGTTTCGTTGATGGAACCCCGCTCAAACTCCTGGTTGTTGGCGGCGAAATGTTTGATGCAGGAGGAAACGCCCTGGGCCTGTTCGCCCTCGATGTAATTGACGGCCATGCGCGAGGTGAGGAACGGGTCTTCACCCATGTATTCAAAATTGCGGCCGCACAACGGCGTCCGCTGGATATTCACCGCCGGCCCGAGCATGATGTCCTTGCCACGCTGCGCAGCTTCCTGGCCGATGACCGCGCCAAAGGCCCTGGCCGTGTTGGTATCCCATGTCGCCGCCAAGCCGAGCGCGCCGGGCAGGGCGGTGGCAAAATCATCCACCTGACCCAGGGCATGAAAATGATCATCCACATCTTCGCGCACGCCGAGCGGGCCGTCGTCCATGGTCAATTCGGGGATGCCGAGTCGCGGAACGCCGGCGGTCGAAAAATTGGAATTGGCGTGAACCAACGAAATCTTTTCCTCCAGGGTCAGGCGCGAAAGCAGGTCATTCACCCGTGTTTCCACCGGCTGTTGGTCGTCGAGGTACAGCGGCCGCTCCTGGGCGCGCGCGAGTCCAACCTTTGCGGCCAGCAGGGCCGGAACCAACAGGAGACAAGAATACGGCGGGAGTTTGAATGCCAATTTCATAATTTTCATTTTGTTTGATTGGAGCTGGAACAGGCATTGACTACAGAATTTCCGCCGCCGCGGCCAGAAAAATGCGCCGGTCCAAAAATAAAAAACGGGAACTTGAACTGTGAACGGTCCTCCGATATTGTGGAAGTTTCCAAGACGCGTATGTTGCAGGATATGTTCAATGTTTCCGGGCACAAGCGGACGCAGAAAATCCCGACGGCTGTTTCAAAGAGTCTGGCCGGCACCAACGGACTGGCGCCCGGTCCGGTGGAACGCAAACAGACCTTCACCAAAATCTTCCGCTGGCACCTGCCGGAGGGCCAGAAACAGGAACCGACCACGGTCGAAGTCGTCGGCACCTTCACGAATTGGGAAAAGGTGCCGCTGGTTCACGATCATGTGCGCGGCGGCTGGCACGTCACGCTGGACCATCTGGCGGGGAACCGCACACACCATTACATGCTGCTGGCGGACGGCCAGCCGGTCCGCGATAAGCATTGTGACGGCCTGGCCGTACCGCGCAACGCGCAGGAGGCGCACCATGCGCTGCCCACCCCCCGCGGTCCGCGCGTCTTCATGCTCTTCGCGCAGACGAAGTAAAAACTTCGGTCCGCCCGCCCGGGAACCCTGCGCGTCCAAAATCAGTCACGGTCATGCCCACGGTCATGCCCGTGTCCGCCTCCACCCCCTTGTCCCTGAACCGGTCCCGGTGGATAATGCGCATCGTCGTTTCGCGGAACCGCCTGGGCAGACGGTTGAGCAGGGTGAACGTCCTCATTTTCCCGTTCCCCGGACGGCGGTCCGCCCTGATTCAGTGGCAACACGTCATGTTCCGTCGGGGGCGCGGAGGGACCGGGTTGGTGATAGTTCCCGGTTTCAGCCGGGTGGTTCCGGAAATTTGCAGGCAGCGGTGTGCGGCGGTCGGCATCAATGACCGACACTGCGGCAAATTGTTTGCCCGTGGCTTTTTCCATGGCGTTCAAACCCGGGCCTTCGTTGATGATGACTTTGCGGGGACCAAGACCATTAAAATCCCGGGTGGCATGTTCCATGTTGGAGACAAATTTGGTTTCCCGGATGATCCCCGGGTTGTTGACGATCACGCTGGCCGATGTGATGTGACCGCCAAAATGGCGGTTCTCAACAAACACGAACGCCGAGTCGTCGGGATGACGGGCAAAGAATACGCCCGGCGGTCCGAGGGGCGCCCACCCGATGTAACCGCCGCCAAAACGCCAGCAAACCCAGGCCGGCGCCCATTCAACGCCCGGCACCCAGACCCAGCCATAGTCGGAATCGTCAACCCAATAGCCATAGTGATAACAAGCCCAGGCCCACGGTTCATCGCTGACCCAATACCAGCCGCAATCGGTCCAGACCCAATAACCGTTGCAATAAGGCCGCCATCCTGCCACCACGCCGGCCGGGCGCCAGCAACGGCCGTAGGAACCCACGTCCACCCAGGTGCCGCACGACGCCAGCGGGGCATAAAAATCCGCATTGGCGTGAATTTGCACCGAGGCGGAGACTTCGAGATCCGCCTGAGTGAGCGGGACGCCCAGACTTAAGAACCATGCCACAATTCCCAATGTCAAAAGGTTCGCCAGTTTTATCATAAAACCTCCTTTGGTTGCTTTTGCCGCTGCCGGTTCGTTCTCGAAACGGCAATGGTCCCACATTATATTAGACCCCTCATCCCCGGGGGACGCGCCGCCGGCAAGTTCAAAAAAAATTCAAAAAAATTTGAACACAAATCCGAGTTGAGAAAACCCCGCCGGCCCGGCATCCTGACCCCATGAATCATCTGGCGGGGGCCAAAAGGGTTTTCGACATTGAACTCGCCGCGCTCAAGGCCGTGCGCGCCCAGCTCAACGATGCGTTTGGCCGAGCGGTGGAAACGATGGCCACCGCGCTCGCGCAACACGGCAAAATTGTCGTGGTCGGCATCGGCAAATCCGGCAACGTCGGCCATAAAATCGCCGCGACGCTCACCAGCACCGGCTCGACCAGCGTGGTGCTCAACAGCGTGGACGCCCTGCACGGCGACGTCGGCCTGGTCAACGATGGCGACGTGATTCTGGCCTTGAGCTATTCCGGCGAGTCGGAGGAACTATTGAACCTGCTGCCGGCGTTGAAACGGTTCTCCATCAAAATCATCGCCCTCACCGGCGGTCCGAAATCCGCGCTGGCGCGGCACAGTGACGTCGTGCTGAATGTGAAGGTCCCCCGGGAAGCGTGTCCGTTCAACCTGGCGCCCACGGCCAGCACCACGGCGATGCTGGTGATGGGCGACGCGCTGGCGATGGCGGTGTTGCAGGCGCGCGGGTTCAAGCAAAGTGACTTCGCGCGGCTGCATCCCAGCGGCGCCATCGGCCGCGCCATGCTGTGGCGCGTGGCGGACATTATGCGCTCCGGTGAACGCAATGCGGTGGCGGATGAAAACCTGCAGGTCCGGGACGCCCTGCTGGTGATGACGCACGCCAAATCCGGCAGCCTGAGCGTGGTGAACGCACGCGGCAAACTGGCCGGCGTTTTCACCGATGGCGATTTCCGCCGGTGCATGGCGACCAGTGAAAACCTGCTCACGCAACCGTTGAAAAAGGTGATGACGCGCCGGCCGGTTTGCATCGGCGAAAACGCGCTCGCCGTCGAGGCCCTGAAAATCTTCAACGAACGGAACATTGACGATTTGATTGTCGTGAACGCGAAACGCGAGCCGGTCGGGCTGGTGGACTCGCAGGATTTGCCGAAGTTGAAGATCGTGTGAGGAGATGCCGGCGAAACCATGAAGCAGTCCGTTCATCGTCCGCTGGTTTTAATTTTCATGGGCGTGTCCGGCAGCGGCAAAACGACGGTGGGAAAATTGTTTGCGAAAAAGACGGGCGCAGAGTTTTTCGAAGGAGACGAGTTTCATCCGCCCGGGAACATTGAAAAAATGCGCCGTGGCATCCCGCTGACGGACGCCGACCGCACGAAATGGCTGCAAACGCTGCGGGAAATCATCCAGCGCTCGCTTGCCGCCGGCAAATTCACGGTGATGGCCTGTTCGGTCTTGAAGGCGGCCTACCGAGATTTACTCCAGGCGGGCGATCCGCGCGTCCAATTTGTGCATCTCACCGGTCCACGGACCCTGATTGAAGCGCGGCTGAAAGCCAGAACGAACCATTTTATGCCCGCGACGCTGCTGGACAGCCAGTTGGCAACGCTGGAACCGCCGGTGGACGCGCTGACTTTCAGTTGCGAAACATCTCCCGATGAAATCGTCAACGCATTGCTTCAGGCTTTGGGGGTGGCCGGCGCGGAATGAATCCGCCGCGAGGCTTGCGGGAGCAGAAAGGCCAGCGCGGCGGCGGCCAGCATGGCCGCCCCAAGACCGTTGAAGGGAATCGCCGTGCTGTGATATTGCTGCTCGAGCCAGCCGACGATGAACGGGCCGGCGAATCCACCGGTGTTCCCGATGGCGTTGACCAGTCCGATGACCGGTCCCATCACATTGCGGGGCAAGGTTTCGGTGGGAATGGCCCAGAACGGCGCCAGGGCGGCGTACGGTCCGGGGATGGCCAGACACATCAACGCATACGAAAGCCAGAAATGTTGTTGTGCCAACACGCTGGCGATGAGACTGGCGCCGCTGAGCGTATAAACCAACGCGACATGTCCGCGGCGCTCCTGGGTTTTATCCGAATGCCAGGAATTGAGCACCATGATGACAGCGGTCACGGCATAAGGCACCGCGAACAGGAGGCCATATTGGAGGGGACTGAACTGTTTGTGTTTCAAACCTTCAGTGAAAAAGGTCATGCAGCCGTAGGCCTGGGAATTGTGGATGAAATTCATGACAATCATCACGAGAATTTCCCATTTCAGGAATCGTTCCCAAAACGGAACCGGTCTCACGGGATCGAGTTCGGCGGCTTCCCGTTCCAGGGTCGTTTCCAGAAATTCCCGTTCGGCGGGTGAAATCCATTTTGCCTGGCGCGGGTGATCGCAGATGCAGAACCACCAGATGGGGAGCCAGAGGAAGGGCAAAGCGCCTTCCAGGATGAGCATGGTTTGCCAGCCATAGGCGCCCAGCAACCAGCCGGTGAACGGGGCGGACGCCACCACCGCCAGCGGCTGGCAGAGGTTCCAGAGCGCATTGGCCCGCGCCCGCTCCCGGCGCGGAAACCAATGCGCCAGCAAAACCACCATGGCGGGATACACGCTGCTCTCGGCCATGCCCAGACAAAATCGCATTGCGGCAAATTGGTGGAATGTCGTCGCCAGGCCGCAGCCCACCGCGCAGGCACCCCAAAAAATCAGGCAAAGGCTGATAAGTTTTTTCGCGCTCCAGCGGTTGGCGAGATGCCCGCCGGAGACCTGTAGCAAAACGTAACCCAGAAAAAATATGCCCGCTGCCTCCCCCTTCATCCGGTCGTCCATCAACAGATCCCGCAGCATGCTGGAAATCCTCGGGTCGAGCGCCAGGGAGATGTTGGTGCGGTCCACGTACGAGATGGTGTACATGATGAGCGCGACCGGGATGATGCGCAGCCAGCGTTGACCCATCATAGGCGGATGACGGTACACAGGAGGTGAGGCGTGATGAGGAACTTCCGCCGGAAAAATGCGAATCGGAAAATTTCAGGAGGTTTTGAAAGGCAGGTTGTCCACATGGTCTGCTGATAGAAAACACTAAAACGAACCCGGTTGTCACCTTCGCTTTGGGAGTTTTCGAAGGTAATCTTAAAATCAAAAAAGGCCTGAAGCGAGAACTTCAGGCCTGGTGAATCTGCGTTGTTGACAAAATGGCTCAACCACCCGTAGGCAACGCGTGTATGTAATTGCCGGTGCCATCGCCGTTAGGCTGTTTCTTGCACACCGGCGGCGTTGAGGGGTTGACGATGGTGTAACTGGCGGCGAATGTCTTCGTCGAATCCAGCGGGCACCACGGCAATGTCCCGGCCGTGCCCCGACCCATGTAGGGTTGAATGTCCGTGCCGGCTACGGCGTCG
>Ga0335073_10008486_pt1 | contig 14421 bp, 12 predicted proteins | sample Lox_Sample_22_FD_207093 | JGI IMG/M metagenome (GOLD analysis project Ga0335073, IMG submission 207093) | Soil microbial communities from Loxahatchee National Wildlife Refuge, Florida, United States - Lox_Sample_2.2 | ecosystem: Environmental > Terrestrial > Soil > Wetlands | place: USA... | reverse complement strand
GTTCGCAGCGGCGCTCTGATCGGTGAGGGTCATACGAAAGCGACACGGCGCGGGCCGGTTGAGCTGCACACGGTGACCGCAGGCGAGGTCCGCCGCACGGGCGCCGCGCAGGTCCTGCGCGACTCGGGCCTGCCGGAGTTGCGGAACACCGTTCGCTTCGACTGGGACGCCCTCGACGCGTGGTTTGAGGAGGATGAGCAGGTCTACGTCCACCCCCGCAGCCCGTACGTTCGGGTCGACGCGCTGCGCTCGGGACGGCGGGTGCAGGTCACCCTCGACGGCTACGTTCTGGCGGACGCGCCCACGTGTGTCATGGTGTTCGAAACCGGCCTTCCGACCCGTTACTACCTGGACCCCACCGCGGTCAACTTCGAGCATCTCATCGCCACCGATACCGTCACGGCCTGTCCGTACAAGGGCGTCACCAGCGGGTATTGGTCCGTTCGCACCGACACGGGGAACCACCCCGACCTGGCGTGGACCTACCACTTCCCCACGGGCGCGATGCTCCCCATCGCCGGCCTTGTCTCGTTCTACAACGAGAAGGTCGACATCCACGTGGATGGCGTCCTGCTCGAGCGACCGAAGACGCACTTCTTCAACCACTAGTGGCGTTGAGCACGACCGAACCGGCCACCACCAAAGGTCGCGCGACCCGCGAACGGATCGTCGCCAGCGCCGCCTCGCTCGTGTTCGAGCGCGGCGTCGCCGGTACCAGCCTCGAAGATGTGCGGGCGGCGGCCCAGGTGAGTAAGGGGCAGCTCTACCACTACTTCACGGACAAGGGCGACCTCGTGCACGCGGTGATCGGGCGGACGATCGATCAGGTCCTAACCGCCCAGCCGGCGCTGTCTGACCTCTCGTCGTGGGCGGCGATCGACCGCTGGTTCGATCAGCTCGTCAGCTTGCAGGTCGCGCGGCGGGGAATCGGCGGCTGTCCGATTGGCCGGCTCGCGGGCGCTCTGGCCGAGGCGGACGAGCACGCCCGAGCGGCTCTTGCCGTTGGGTTCGACCGCTGGCAGGAGCCCCTCCGAAAAGGGCTCGAGGCGATGCGCGATGCCGGCGCGCTGCGCGCCGACGCAGACCCCGGCCTGCTTGCGACGGCCACGCTTGCCTCGATCCAGGGCGGACTCGTGCTGACTCAAACGCGGCGCGACCCGCACCAGCTGAGGATTGCGCTCGACGCGGCGCGGACCTTCCTGCACGCATTCGCCAACTGAGCCGTCGCGGGTAAGACCGCCATCCGAAGTGCCACCAATCGTGGTTGAGGTTCTCCGATCAAAAGACAGGAGCGAAACATGGGTCTCTCGTGGCAGCAAGGGCCACTTGGCAGTAAACCCAACGGTGAGTTCCTCGTGCCCGGCGTCCCGCAACGGGTGCTGTACGCCGAGCCTCTGCGCCGCCGCATGAGCGCGGAGCTCGGCGGGCGCACCGTGGTGTGCAGCGACAACGCTGTTCTCCTCTTCGAGCCCGCCCGCTACCCCGTCGCGTACTTCCCGATCGCCGACTTTGCGGCAGGAGCGCTCCGGCCCATCGAACACCGAACCATGCACGCCGAGCTCGGCGAGACCGCGTGGTTCGAGGTCAGCGGCTGGACGCGGAATGCCGCCCGGGCCGCCTGGCAACACGTCGCGCTTCCCGAGCATGCCGCCAGCCTCGAGGGCAAGATCGCGCTTGCCTGGCGGGCGATGGACGCCTTCTACGAGGAGGACGACCGGATCCTGGGCCATGCCGCGGATCCCTACCACCGCATCGACATCCGCCACAGTTCGCGCCACCTGGCTATACGCGCGGCCGACCGCGTCATCGCCGACACCACCAGCCCCGTGGTCCTGTACGAGTCGGGATTCGCACCGCGCTGGTACATACCCCGAGACGATGTGGTCGCCGATGCGCTGACGCCGACCGAACTTCAGACATTCTGCCCCTACAAGGGCATCGCCTCCTACTACGACGTCGGGGGCGCGCGGAACGCAGCCTGGTCCTACCGGGCACCGTTCGGCGATATGGCGACGATCGCCGACCTGATCTCCTTCGAGCCCGACCAGGTCGAGGTTACCCTCGACGGCGAGCGCCACGAGCTCGAGCCGGGACAGAAGGTCGTCTCGCACGGCATCGACCGCAACCTCGACATCGGCGAGGCCGGCGCGTTGACGGCAATCGGCGAACGGGCGTCGTGAATAAGAACCGCAAACCACAACGCTGAGGAGAGGACGAGATGACACATTCACCCGCATGGGACCAGGTGACCGATGCTGAAGTGGTGCAGGCGCTAAACGAGTACGACCAACTAGGGCCCGAGTCGTTCTTCTCCGCGCACGGATTCGGCCCCACGACGACGTACGACCTAGTTTGGAACGAACGGCTTTACCCACCGAAGGCGATCTTGGGCACCGCGTACGAGTTCGCGACGGGCCAGCGCCTCGCCTCCGGCGATTTCGAGGGCGGAAAGGCCGGTGCCGTAAAGGTGCTGGGAAAGCTTGGGTTCACCGTCGAGGCACGAGTCAGGACATGAATCCGCCGTCACCGGTTGAGCACACCGTCACGATCGGTGCGCTTGTAGAACTGAGTCTCGCCGTTACCGAATGACCAGTTCTCGGGAGCCGTTTCGATAACCGAGATCAGCACGTCCTCGGGGCGGACACCTGGGTTGATCAAAAGGCGCTCGACAATCTTCTTGTACATCGCCAGCTTCGCGTCGACGGTCTTGCCGGGGGCCCAGAAGACCTGGATCTGAACGAGGTCATCGCTTCGGTCGATTCCGAGAAACTGTCCGTAAGCGAACTCATTGTCGCCGTGCTCGCTGAGCGCCATAAAGCGGTCACCGTCCTTGATCGCGACGGTCTCACGCATCGCTTCGTGGATCTCGTCGAGAAGGGCCTGCTTGTACATAGCGGTCTTCCCCTTGCGAATGGCAATGCGGGTCACGGGCACGTCGCGCCTCCTGTTGCTTGTGTGCTGGAAGCCGGCGCCACCGCCCCGCCTCCGCGGATCGGCGCGACCGCTCACCGGAAGTCAGTGTTCGGACGTGCGCGGTTTCTTACTGTCAGACCCGGTAAGAAGCAGCGACTGACATCGCGCTCATGTCCTGAAGAGGCCGGCGACGGCGGCCGTGAGCATAAGGAGGGGACATGACCTCATATCGAGCGATCGAGGCGAACGGGAGCGAGATCTTCTACCGAGAAGCTGGCGACCCGTCAGCTGCGACGCTGCTGCTCCTACATGGCTTCCCGAGCTCGTCGGCTCAATACGGCGACCTGATGCAGCGGCTCGCCGGCAGCTTCCACGTGATCGCACCCGACTACCCCGGGTTCGGTCAAAGCCCGGCACTCACCGGAACGACCACCTTCGATCGGCTCGCGGAGGCGGTCGACGCATTCACGGACGCCAAGGGCCAAGATCGCTTCAGCCTTTACATGTTCGACTTCGGCTCGCCGGTGGGGTTCCGGATGGCCACTCGGCATCCGGAGCGAGTCCAGGCGCTGGTGCTCCAGAATGCCAACGCCTACGAGGTGGGCCTGGGGCCGGGGATGCGGGCACTGGAGCCCTACTGGAGCGACCGCGTGGCGAACGAAGCCGCCATCCGTGGCTTTCTCACCCTCGAGGCCACGCGTTCCCAGTATGTGGGCGGGGTTGCGGACCTGACGAGCGTCAACCCGGACCTATGGGAGCTCGACCAGCGCTACCTGGAGCTACCCGGCCGCGACCAGGTGATGCTGGACCTCCTCTACGACTACCAGAATAACGTCACGCTGTATCCGGCCTGGCAGGAGTACCTGCGGAGCTACGCTCCGGCGGCCCTGCTTCCCTGGGGCCGCAATGACGCATTCTTCCCGCCTGAGGGGGCGCGGGCCTACCTCGAGGATCTGCCGGATGCCGAGCTGCACCTGCTCGACACCGGCCACTTCGCGACCGCGACCCACAACGCCGAGATCGCCGAGCTGATCTCGGTGTTTCTCGAGAGCCATGTGGTCGCTCCGGCGGTGACGTAGGAGCCCTGAGCGCTGGTCGGGGGTCGATCCCTTGGGCTCGGCCCGCACAGCGAGGCTCTGAGAACCTCGTACCAGAGTTGACCTAGGCGACCCGCGACCCGATCGAAAAGAACCCGTTCCTTGCCGGGCGTAACCTGCGGACGAAGATGATGGCAGTGCAGCAGCCGTTACTCAGGGAAGATTCAGCCCGATGATCGATCTGCGGAAACTGGATGAGATTCTGCGCGCCACCGACGGAGATGCAGGCTGCGTCGCCGGCGCCGAGATCCTCGAAGCCTATGTGGAGTTGGAGCTGACCGGGGAGGACCCGGCGCGCGTTTACCCCGGTACGGCGATCCACCTCGGGAGCTGCCCGGGCTGCCGGGCCGAGCACGACGGGCTGCTCGAAGCGGCACGCCGATTCGCTGACCTCAGGCCCGAGTAACGCGGCGATCAAAGCCGCGCGCGGCGAGCGGCGATACTCGTCCGCGGGCGCATACCAGCTAGGGGGTACTCCCAAATGGGCCCTGGGGGTGCAGACGAAACGGTTGCGTCGAGGGACCATTTCAGCGATGCCTGCAATCGCGATCGCGTCGTGACTGCTAGACCAAGCTCTGGCCAGTCCTTCTCCGCCCGCGGGACGCCGACCCCCGTGGACGCGGAGTCGCGAGTGTGGGTGGAGCAACTTCGGGCGGGGCATCCGCGCCACCACCAGGCCGTGGCCCGCCTCCATGATGTGCTGCGCCGCGTCGCGTTGTTCGAGCTCTCGCGCCGGCGGCATCAGCTCCGGTTCGTCACGGGCCCCGAGTTTGAAGACCTCGCGCAGCAGGCCGCCGATGACGCGCTAGTCAAGGTCCTGGACAGGTTGGATGACTTCCGGGGCCTCAGTCGCTTCACCACATGGGCGTACAAGTTCGCGATGTTCGAGGTCTCCGCCAAGGTCGCGCGGCACGCCTGGCGCCGACAGCCGCCTGAGGTCGAGGAGATCGCGTGGGACCGCCTGCCCAATCCCGTGGCGCTCCGGCCCGAGGACCGGCTCGAGCAGCGCGCGCAACTTGACGCGCTGCGGCAGGCGATCGGCGAGCTGACCGACCGCCAGCGCGAGGTGTTCGTTGCTGTCGCGTTGAACGACGTCCCGATCGACGTGGTGGCGCTGAAGCTCGGGTCCAACCGCAACGCGGTCTACAAGAACCTATTTGACGCCAGGCGTTGCCTACGGGCAAGGATGGCCGCCGCCGAGCAGCCGGTAAGCAACGGCAACGGCCGCGAGACCGGCGCGAAGACCGACGCGCGGCCTGGCAGTTCCGGGGCGGCGTGGTTGCGGTGAGGCTGCGATGCGTGATCGTGGACGACAACCCGACCGTGCTCCGAGCGGCAAGCGAGCTCCTCGAGGGTCAAGGCATGTCGGTGGTGGGCGTCGCGACGACGGGTGATGAGGCCGTGTCTCTGATGGAAAAACTCGAGCCGGACGTGATGCTTGTCGACATCGTCCTCGGCCCCGAGAGTGGATTCGATCTCGTGCGACGCCTCGTGCAACGCGTCGAGACGGCGGGTCGCCGCACGATCCTGATTTCGACTCACGATGAGGTGGACTTCGCGCAGCTGATCGTGGCCAGTCCCGCAATCGGCTTTCTGGCCAAATCGGAGCTGTCGGTGGCGGCGATCCACGGGCTCCTGGCCCGGACGCGCGACGACGGACACGAGTGAGCGTGGAGGCGAGTTGGCCACGGTGACGCACGGGAACCGACCGGTTGCGGTCGACGCGACCTCGGCGCGCGTGTTGGACCGGGAGCTTCTGCGGAGCTGGGAGGCGTACCTCGGCGCCGGCCGGCTCGAGCACGTCCGCGTGCCGATCGCCGAGTCCTGGCATCGATCGCTGGCGGCCGGGGTCGACCCGTTCCAATGTGGCGCCCCGACGCTGCTCGCCGATCGCTGCGACGTCGGCCAGCGGTGGGAGGCCCATCCGCTCGGGAAGAGCGCGCCATTGATCCGTCGCTGGCTCAGCGCCTTTGCCAACGACAGCGACTACGTCATTCTCGTCAGTGACAGTCACGGCATGCTGCTGTGGGTCCACGGAGATGTGAGCGTTCGCTCGCAGGTGGCCGACGCGTGGAATACCGTCGAGGGCGCGCTCTGGAGCGAAAGCGGGGCGGGCACAAACGCCGTCGGAACTGCCCTCATCGCCGGCGCTCCGGTGCACATTCGTGCCGCAGAGCACTTCGTTGAATCCGTACACCAGGCCGCTTGCTCCGCCGCGCCCGTCCGTGATCCGGAGGACGGTCGGCTGCTCGGAGTCATCGATGTGACTGGGACTACTTCGAAGCTGTATCCGGACAGCCTCGCGGCGGCGCTCGCGGCGGCGCGTGCCGTCGAGGCGGACTTGTGCGGACGGATGCAGAAGCGCGACGCGCAGCTGCGTGCCCGCTATGTGGAACGGATGGCCGCTGCCCCCGGGAAGCTCGGGCTCGTGACCGACCGAGGCCGCGTGATCGCTGACCATCCCGACGGACTCCTTGGCCGGGGACGGCTCGAGGTTCCTCCGGGCGGCGGCACCGTGTTGCTTCCGAGCGGGCGCCGCGGAATTGCCGAGCCGCTCGGCGCCGAAGACGCGTACGTCATTCGCGTACTCAGCGAACCCACCGGCTCGCCGGCGCGGCTTCGACGGAGGAGGACTTCGGCCGCGGACGACTCAGCGATGGGAGTGTCCGGTGGCTTGGCCGAATGGCGGCGAGCCCAGCTCGAACTCAGCCGGCTCGCCGAGGAACAGGCCGCGTTGCGCCGAGTGGCGACCCTGGTCGCGGGGCAGGCGACTGCGGAAGAGATCTTCGGCACCGTGGCCGAGGAGGTCGCCCAGCTTCTTGGCGCCGACCACGGCGTCGTTTGGCGATATGAGCCTGACGGAAGGATGACCGTGGCGGCATTCTGGACGAGGGGGGCCCACGCCCTCCCCATCGGCACCGGGGTCAAGCTGGCCGGTGACAGCGTGGCGGCCCTCGTCCAGCAGTCGGGTCGACCCCGGCGACTCGACAGCTACGATGGTCTCTCCGGACCGGTCATCGATCTCGCCCACACGCTCGGCGCCGCTCCTCGTTCAACGGTCGGCGCTCCGATCCTCGCGGAGGGTCGGATCTGGGGTGTGGTCGTCGCGACGAGGACCAACGGCGAGAAGTTCGCCGAGGACACCGAGTCGCGGCTCATGCAGTTCGCGGAGCTCGTGACGACGGCCATCTCGAACGCCGTCACGTGGGAGCATCTGCATTCCTCCCGTGCGCGCATCGTCGCGGCCGCGGACGCCGAGCGGCGCCGGATCGAGCGTGACCTTCACGACGGGGCGCAACAACACCTCGTCTGGATCGGATACCGGCTGCGCACCGCCCGGGAATCCCTGGAGGCTGTCCCCGAGGTGGCCGCCGCAGCGCTCGACGAAGCCATTCAGGGACTCACGGCTGCCGCCGAAGATCTGCGCGAGCTCGCGAGGGGTATCCACCCGGCCTTGCTCACGGAGGGCGGACTCGAGCCGGCGTTGACGATGCTCGCCAGGCGCTCCGCGACGCCCGTGGCCCTAGAGGTCAGCAGCGATGAGCGCTACGCGGAGGCGGTCGAGGTCGCAGTCTACTTCCTGGTGTCGGAAGCACTCACCAATGTGGCCCGTCACGCCCGCGCGGCTCACGCCAAGCTGACGGTCCGGCGGAGCGATGGTGCGCTCATCATCGAAGTCAGCGACAACGGACGGGGCGGCGCGGAAAGCCGCTCAGGGTCCGGGCTGCGTGGGCTCCAGGATCGGATCAGCGCGCTCGGCGGCACCCTGATGGTCGAGAGCCCACCCGGACGCGGCACAGTCATCCGGGCGCAGATCCCATGCATCTAATCGTGGCCGAAGACCAAGCATTGACGCGCCGGGCGCCCGAGCTCAAGACGAGGCACGGTATTGAGCCTGTAGGAAAGTGATAACGGCGAGCACTCGGCGATGATCATCCTCGGTCTCCGAAAGCGGCAGCTTGCTCAGGATGCTGCGGACATGCTTGTGGACAGTGCCCTCGCTGACCCACAGTTGGCGGGCGATACCCGCATTCGACCGGCCCTCGGCCATGAGCTCGAGGACCTCGCGCTCCCGCGGCGTGAGGTCGCGAAGAGGATCTCGGACTCGCCGCGCGGCGACGAGCTCTTTCACCAGCCCAGGGTCGATGACCGAACCGCCGTCGGCGATCCGCTCGAGGGCGTCAAGAAAGTCGCCCACCTCCGTGACTCGGCTCTTCAACAGGTAGCCGACCCCGCGCCCTTCGGAGAGCAGGTCCACCGCCCGATGGACCTCGACGTGCGCCGAGAGCACGAGGATTCCGATCTCGGGGAATTCTCCGCGTATCGCCTGCGCGGCATCGAGACCCTCGGTCGTATGAGAGGGGGGCATGCGAATGTCCAGCACGACGAGCTCTGGGAGGCGCTCGCGGACCAGCAGCATCAGCTCGGTCACATCGCCGGCCTGGCCGACAACCTCAAAGCGCGACGGTTCGAGCAGGCGGGCGATGCCCTCGCGCAGGAGGACATCGTCGTCTGCGATAACCACGCGGAGGCTTCCCACGGCCGAACGGCGTCATTTTGTCATCGGAGGTGGAGTCGGAGGTGCTGAACGCCGTGTCGACCGCGAGCCGGAACGCCGAATCTCAAATAGCGTGTGGATTGCTTGGCACCAAATCGATGAACGAGAACCTGCTCGAGTCGCCGCTCACACGCAGGCAGGTGCTCGCCGCCGGCTTGTTAGGGGGCGCGAGCTTGGTGGCGGGCTGCGGTTCGGCGGCTGCGCGCGCGGCAGGCTGGATCTTCGTCGATGACCGGAAGCAGACGGTAAGGTTGGACAAGCGCCCGACGCGGGTCGTCGCGTACGCGACGGCAGCGGCCGCGCTCGACCAGTGGGGTGTGACCCCGGTCGGCGTCTTCGGTGGAAATCCGCGGCAGGATCCGGCACTCGCTGGGTTCCCGTGGGGAGAATCTGAGGTCGTCGGCTCCGTCTACGGCGAGATCGATTTGGGGTTACTGCTCGCGTTGAAGGCTGAGTTGATCGTCGCGCCGTGGGCCCCGCCCTTCCCATTGCTCTTCGGCTTCAAGGACGTCGCGCAGCAGCAGCAGATCGGCTCGCAGGTGCCGATCGTCGGGTTGAGCGGCCGCGTGATTGCGACGAACCAGATCGATCGATACGGCGAGCTCGCCCACGCGCTCGGTGCGGACACCGCGGGGGTGGCGATAATGCGAGCGCGCGCAGGATTTCTGAAAGCCGCGGCGAGGTTGTCCGAAATCGCGAGGCGCAAGTCGAACCTGCGGATCATCGCCGTCTCGGGGGACGAGAACTCGATGTACGTGGCGAAGCTCGTCGACTTCGGCGACCTCTCCCTCTACCGGCGATACGGCGTGCCGCTCGTCTCGGCGCAGACGCCGGAGGCATACTGGGACACGTTCGGTTGGGACCACGCCGACAAATACCCAGCCGACGGGATCCTCTACGACGCGCGGATGATCTATCTCTCGCTCAGGGAGGCGAAGGAGATCCCGGCGTTCGCAGCACTCCCGGCGGTCCGGGCCAACCAGGTCGCGGGGTGGTATGTGGGCCCGCCGCCCTCCTACCAGGCATACACGGAGGCGATGAACGACCTCGCGACCGCGCTCGCCGGGTGGCGCAGGCTCGCTTGACCGCCCCGCCCTCTGGCCAAGCCCGTCTTGTCCCGGCCGTTCAGGACGGTCACAATCGTCGGAAAACGGAGGTTTGCCGTTGAGGTGGCGGCCCATCGCCGCAGTGGTAATGGTTCTCGCGCTGACGGTCGCGGGCTTCATCGTCGCGCGTGCGCTCGCCCAACGGGACGCGAACCGCGAGTCCGAGCGCCGCATCGCAGTAGCCGGGGCGCAGATCGAGAGTCAGGTGGAAGTGGCGACGTCGCTCACCGAGAGCCTGAGCGAGTTCATGGTGACCGAAGGTGCCACCGGCGTCACGAATGACGAGTTCGCGACGAACGTACTGAGGTGGCTCAGCCCCGCAGGAATCCCGGCTGCTGCGTGGGCCGAGGAGGTGCAGGGAGCCGGCCGCGCCGCTTACGAGCGGCGTAATCGCTGGCCCATCGTGGCACCCGACGCGCGAGGCAAGGCCGAGCCGGGAAGCTCGTTCTACCTCCCCGCTTCGCTCGTCTCCGGTTTACCGCCGATGAATCAGCGCGGCGTCGATCTAAACCGCGAACCCGGAATTGCCGCCGCGCTGCATAGCGCGATCGTGCCCGGTGGCGTGGGTGCCACGCCTGTCGCGGCCCGCAGCGACGGGACGCGTGGCCTGTTCCTGGTCGCGCCGGCACCGAATGCGATCGACGGTGTGCTTCGCCCCGGCGCCATCGTGGTCTTCTTGTCCGAGGCGACGCTGCGCGCCGCAGCGGGGAACCCTGCGGGCCTGCGGTTCCTTTCCACTGACGCTTCGTCGGGAGATCGCGCCGGCGCGGGCACGGTTCACGACGAGTTCGCGGTCGCGGGGCAGCAATTGACCATAATCCTGCCGAAGGAACCGGTCAGCGGGCCCGGGGCGACCTTGCCTTGGATCATCCTCGCCGGCGGCCTCCTGCTGGCCGGGCTTGCGGGTGCTTTGGCTGTCATTGCAGTGCGGCGAGCCAGGGCGCAGCGAGACTTCGACCGCATCTTCAACCTTTCGCCGGATCTCGTGGCCGTCGCCGACTTCGACGGACATTTCACGCGCGTCAATCCGGCCGCCGAGGAGGTCCTCGGCTACACCCAGGAAGAGCTTCTCGCCCGGCCGTATCTCGACTTCGTCCACCCCGATGACCGTGAGAGAACAGCGGCCGAGGCAGCGGCGATCGGTAAAGGGAAGACGACGATGTCGTTTGAGAACCGCCTCGTTCGCAAGGACGGCTCGCTCAGGGTGTTCGACTGGACGGCGATGCCCGTCGTCGAGGACGCGGTCATGTACGGAGTGGCACGCGACGTGACGGAGCGCTGGCGGGCCGAGACCGAATCCGAGCGGCTTGCGGCCGAGCAATCCGCACTCCGCCGCGTGGCCGAACAGGTCGCTCGGCAGGCACCGTCGGAGCAGGTCTTCGCCCTCGTCACCGAGGAGCTCTCACGCCTCCTGGAGGTCAGCATCGTTCGCACGATCCGGTTTGAACCAGACGGCACCGGCACCGTCGTGGCGGCACACGGCATCACCGACAGCCGGATGACCCGGGGCACCAACTTTTCGATCCCAGAGGGAAGCGTCGTCGAGAAGGTGTTTCGCACCGGCCTCCCCGCACGCCTGGACGACTTCGGCGAGGTTCAAGGTCCGGTCGGCGCCGTTTTGCGCGACCAGGGCGCAGGCGCCGGTGTCGGAGGTCCGATCGTCGTCGATGGGCGTCTGTGGGGCGTAATGGCCGTCGGGGCGGGGAGCGCGGAGGCTTTACCGCCTGGGAGTGAAGGCCGGGTCGCGCAGTTTGCCGAGCTCGTGTCCACGGCGATCTCGAACATCGAGTCTCGGGGGCAAGTGGAGCGGCTTGTGGCTGAACAGTCCGCGCTGCGGCGCGTCGCCATGTTGGTGGCACGCCACGCGCCGGCCGAGGAGGTGTTTGCGCTCGTAACGGATGAGCTGAGCCGGCTCCTCCGGGTTGATGTCGTCCGAACGATCCGGTTCGAGCCCGACGGTAGCGCCACGGTGCTAGCGGCGATGGGCAGACCCGAGGACCAGATGCCGCCGGGCACAAACATGCCGATCGCGCCGGGAGGCATGCTCGACCAGGTGTTTCGCACCGGCCGCCCGTCCCGATACGAAGATTATTCGCAGGTCGGTGGTCCGACCGGGGCCGTTTTGCGCGAGGAGGGGGTGCGCTGCGCGGTCGGAGGGCCGATCGTCGTCGACGGGCGGCTCTGGGGCGCGATGGTGGCGGCGGCGCGAACCGCTGAGGCCCTGCCCTCCGGCAGCGAGGACCGCGTCGCCCAGTTTGCCGAGCTTGTGTCCACGGCGATCTCCAACATCGAATCGCGGGCGCGGGTGGAGCAGTTGGCGGCCGAGCAGGCGGCGCTGCGCCGCGTGGCCGAGCTCGTCGCTCGGCAAGCATCACCGGAGCAGGTATTCGGGCTCGTCACGGAGGAACTGAATCGCCTGCTCGAGGTCACCAATGTAGGCACCGCCCGGTTCGAGCCGGATGGCACCGCGACGATCATGGCCATACAGGGCACGGCACAGAACGCGATCCCCGCCGGCACAAGTCTGGGGCTCGAGGGGGGAACCGCGCTCGAGCAGGTGTTTCATACCGGCCGCCCCGCCCACGTTGAGAACTACAAGAACGTCGGCGGTCAGGTTGGCCCTGTCATGCGCGAGGTGGGCGCGGGGTGGGCAGCGGCAGGCCCGATCGTGGTCGAAGGGCGGATGTGGGGCGCCATGGTGGTCTCGTCCGCGGCGTCCGACACATACCCGCCGGGGGCGGAACAGCGTGTCGCGCAGTTTGCCGAGCTGGTCTCGACCGCGATCTCGAACATCGAGTCTCGAGCCAAAGTGGAGCGACTTGCGGCCGAGCAGTCCGCATTGCGGCGGGTGGCGACGTTGGTGGCGCGGGAGCACTCGCCCGATGAGCTTTTCGCGACCCTGGTACAGGAGCTTGGGGTGCTGTTGGATGTCGACGCGACCGCGATCCTGCGCTACGAGACCGACTCGAGCGCGACGGTGATCGCCGGCTGGAGCGGCGGAGCGATCACTCTCCCGGTCGGCGCGCGCCTACCGCTCGAGGGAGAGAACCTGGCCGGGGAGGTGCAGCGGACCGGGTTGCCCCGGCGCAAGCAAGATTACGGCGATGCGCCGGGCGTGATCGCTGACACCGTGCGGGAGCTCGGCGTCCGTTCCGCCGTCGCGAGCCCGATCGTGGTCGAGGGGGCGACGTGGGGGGTGATCGCGGTACTGTCGCGCCAGCCAGACGCGCTCGCGCCGGACACCGAGGCGCGGATTGCAGAGTTCACGCGTCAGGCCGGCCTCGCGGTCGCCAATGCCAAGAGCCGCGCTGACCTTGCGGAGTCGCGGGCACGAATCGTCCGCGCCGGGGATGTGGCGCGCCGGCGCTTCGAACGCGACCTGCACGATGGTGCCCAGCAGCGGCTCGTGTCCTTGGGGCTCGAGTTGCGGACGGCCGAGGCGACGGTGCCGCCCGAGCTTGATGATCTCCGGGGGCGTCTCTCCCGTCTCGGAACCGGGCTGAACGACGTGCTCGCCGATCTGCGTGAGCTGTCACGCGGCCTTCACCCGGCGGTGCTATCGGAGGACGGACTCAGCCCGGCGCTGAGCTCGCTGGCGCTACGGTCGGCGGTTCCCGTCGACCTGCGCGTTGACCTCGGCGGGGAACGCTTCGAGGAGCCCGTCGAAGTCGCCGCCTACTACGTGGCCTCGGAGGCACTGACCAACTCCGCCAAGCATGCGTGTGCATCGCAGGTGGAGGTCAGGGCCATGCGGTGCGACGGCTGGCTCGAGCTGATTGTCAGCGACGATGGGCGGGGTGGCGCGGACGCGTCGAGCGGCTCAGGCCTCACGGGCCTCGTCGATCGCGTCGAGGCGATCGGCGGCACGATCCACATCGACAGCCGCCCCGACATCGGAACAGCGATTCACGTCAAGCTACCCACCAAGTCCACCCTGGGCTGACGTATCCATGGTATGACTCCCTTCGGCCAGCAGTGATTAGTTCCGGTCCAGATGGTTAGTGGTGGCGGTCCTCCCGGTCTTACAGTGCGAGTCGCCGCCGGTGTAACTGTCTGTCACTGTGCACGGTAAGAAGCGGCGCGGGCCGCGCACTTAACCAGCGAACGCGAAAGTGGGCGTGCTGGCATGTGTTTGTCCTCGGGCTGTGTCTGAGTGTGACCGGTCCTCGGCTCGATCAACCCCAGAGTGCCCTGTACGAAACGGAGGACGACATGAGCGATGGGATGGACATGATGGAGGCCCCACGGATGGGTGAGACAACCGACGCGCCGGCCATGGTCGATGTGATGAAGGGGACGATGAGGGCGGTCAGCCAGGACGAGCTCGGCGGACCCGACGTCCTCAAGCTCATCACGCTCCCCACCCCAGAGCCTGGCGTCAGCGAGATCCGGATCCGCGTGCACGCGGCCGGCGTCAATCCGATCGACGGCGCGAACCGCCAGACGGGCGCGTTCGTCGGTCCGCCGCCGTTCGTCCTTGGATGGGATGTCTCGGGCACGGTGGAGGCCGTCGGGCCGGGTGTCACCCTGTACGGGCCTGGTGACGATGTGTTCGGCCTGCTGCCGTTCCCGCACGGGCACGGCGCCTACGCTGAGTATGTTGTCGGTCCCACGCGCGTTTTCGCGCGGAAGCCCGATCGCCTTGATCATGTCCAGGCGGCAGCGATCCCGATGGTGGGTCTGACGGCCTGGCAGGCGCTCGTGGACACCGCCCACGTCGGCGTGGGCAGCCGCGTCCTGATCACTG
>Ga0335073_10008485_pt1 | contig 14421 bp, 11 predicted proteins | sample Lox_Sample_22_FD_207093 | JGI IMG/M metagenome (GOLD analysis project Ga0335073, IMG submission 207093) | Soil microbial communities from Loxahatchee National Wildlife Refuge, Florida, United States - Lox_Sample_2.2 | ecosystem: Environmental > Terrestrial > Soil > Wetlands | place: USA... | reverse complement strand
TCCGGATCGCCAACGACACCGAGTACGGGCTCGCCGCCACGGTCTGGACCAGCGACGTCAAGCGCGCGATGCGGATGACGAAGGCGATCAGGGCCGGCACCGTCGGCATCAACGGCTACCAGCTCGAGCCCAACGCCGCGTTCGGCGGCTACGGCCAGTCCGGCCTCGGCCGCGAGGGCGGCCGCCCCTCGATCGAGGCCTACACCGAGCTGAAAACCGTCATGCTCCCCTTCACCGACGAAATGATGTGACATCCGTAAACGGCAAGAATTCCGCGCTTCGGCTACCCGTGGGGATCTGGCCTACAGTCCGGTCTGGGCGACCAGCCTCCCGGAGTCAACGGCCGCGCTGAACGCGGCGTAGTCCCGCTCGTTCTGGTCGGCGTACGCAGCGGAGAAGCCCGCGATCGCGCGGTCGAATGCATCCCCCTTGCCGAGATAAGAGGCGATCGCGATCCGGTCACCCCACCGTGCGTGGGCCCGGGCCAGGGTCGCTCCGCAGAGGCGTGAGTACAGGGTGGCCCCGGGCGCGAGCATGGTGTCCACGTCCGCGCTGCCCTTCCAGTCCTGGAATTGGCGCACGTAGTAATCACGCGTCACCCCGTCGAGGCCCTTGATGCGCTGCCAGCCAAGGAAGATGTCGGTCGCCGCCTGCATCAACCGCTGCCCGGCTACCACCCGCTCGCCGTGGTGCGAGTAGGCGCTCTTGCCAAGGAAGCGCTCGAGCACGGACGCCTGGGCCTCTTTGACCTGCAGGAACAACGGGTCGTTATGGTCCCGGCCGGTCATCAGCATGATGTAACACCGGGTTCCCACGCTGCCCACGCCCACCATCTTGTAGGCCGAGTGGACGTAACGGAACTCCTCAAGGGGGTGATGCTGGCGCCCCAGCGTGCGCCGGTAGGAGCTGAGCAGCTTCTTGACCAGCGGGGCAGGATCCTCCCATTCCGATCCCGGTGTGACGATGTCCTCGATCGGGATGATGAGCGGCGGGTCGGCGACGATCCGCAGCTCGCCTTCCACCTCGCTCGCGCGCTTGGCGAACACTCGGGTGCTGTCCCGGGTATGTGCCCGTTTCACGTCTCGCTCGAAAGCCCGGGCCTCCTGTTTGCTGACCCGTTTGACGCGGACCTCCTTGCGGACCAGTTTGAGGAGCATTCCGGCTTCCAGATGCTCGTACCATGCGCTCAGCGTTCCCATCCCGGCGGCCTGGCGCATCCGGTCCCGGTACTCCGCGACTCCGGCCATGACGATGGCGCGGCGGTCGGCGGGGGTGAAGCCACGGTCGCGTCCCATGATCTCGAAGCTGGCCGCGAGGCGCTTGACGTCCCATTCCCACGGGCCCGGGAGGGTCTCATCGAAATCGTTGATGTCGAACAGCATCCTTCGCTCGGGCGAGCCGAACAGGCCAAAGTTCGACAGGTGCGCGTCGCCGCACAACTGCACGCTGATCCCGGACTGAGGGGTCAGAGCCAGATCGGCCGCCATGATCAGCGCGGCGCCCCGGTAGAAAGTGAAGGGGGAAACCAGCATGCGCCCGTACCGGATCGGGACCAGCCAGGGGACCCGGCTCTGCGCCTGCTCGTCCAGCAGCGCGACCGGATCTGGGCGGTCTGCCGCAGCTTCCCATCGGCCGTGGCTCGACCGTGGCGCTTCCGTGCGAGCGGCCCGGCCCCTGGCCATCCGCTCCTCCACGGTCAGATGCGCCCGCCGCCATGCCGACGCGAATGTGGAGGCCCCCGCCTGGGTGGTTCCAGCCAGCGAGGTCTGACCTGGGCGCGAACGCTTCTCCATGCATGCCTCCGGCCGCGCTCGTCATCGTCCCCGAACGGGCGGGCGGTTCGGCCGGACGCCAGGCCGTAGCCGCGCGGCCATCATCCGGCCCCGTTTCGGTAACCTTTCCTTTCCCGAGCGTAACTCAGCGTTCACAGGTACTCCCTCTTCCGCATCCAGACCAGGGCGAACCAGCCCCAGATGGGCGGCAGATACGACGTGAACAGTCGCTGGATGAAGACCGCGGCGGTGGCGTCGGACTCCGGGACACCCGCGGCCGTGAGGCCGAGGATCAGGCCCGCTTCCACGACTCCCATGCCACCGGGTGACGGCGAGATTCCTCCGATGATCGCGGCCAGGGTGATGACCACGATCAGGATGGGCAGCCGGAGATGGTCGCCGAAGGCCCGCAGCGAAACAGACAGCGCCATGGCGACGAGCAGTTCTTGCGCGAACGAGCCACCCACAAGCAGCGCCAGCTTGCGCGGAGAACTGGCCACCTGCTTGAGGTTGCCCCAGATACTGCGGACCCTTGGACGCAGCTTCTCGGCCGCGAGCCTGCGCAGCCTCGGCACGGCCACTGCCACTCCGGCCACGAGGGCGACCAGCACCACCACGGCCAGGATGATCCAGACCAGTTTCGAATTCCCGCCCGACTGGGGGCTGACCTCAAGGTGGATGGACCCCCAGGCGAACGGCAGCGAGACGAGGAAAAGCACCGCGGTGGCGATCCAGCTGGAGGTGGCGATGATCGCGCCGGAGCTCAGCGCCACCGACGCGTCGTAGCCCTGCTGCTGGAAGAAGCGCACCCGCGTGGCGAAGACCGCCGCGGTGCCGCCGGCCAGCGCGCTGAATGCGTTGGCGATTTCGACCCCCAGCACCCGGCCGAACGGCAGCGCTCCCGCCACGCTGCCGATGCCCTCCAGGGACGTAGCCACGCAGACCAGCTGAGAGAGGACGAACGCCACGATGACCCAGAGCCAATCAGCCCCGATCACGGTGTCGAAGGACTTGGACACGTCGAGGAGTACCCCAATGAGCGCCCAGCCGCCGATGAGCGTGCCCACCATCATGATCAATGTCGGCCAGCTCACCCGGCGGGGCTCCACCAGTTTCGGCACGTCGATCGATCCCGCCTGCGCGGCGAGTTGCCGGAGATCATTCAGCAGCTCGCGCTTGCCGCGTAGCGCCCGCCCGAGCACGGGATCGAGCGCGGCGCGATGCAGATGCCGGAGGGCGCCCGCCAGCATCTCCGGGGTGAGACACCTTGCTGCGGCGTCGGCCGCCCGTTGCGCACCGGCCGCGACCCCCGTCGCCGCTACGACACCAGCCATGTCGCGATCCAGCTGATCTGGCCGGGCGCTCGACGTGGCGTTGCGGAAATCCATCACGATGCCGGTCCCCGCTGCTGGGTCGACCAGCAGGGTGTCACCGCTGATGGCGCCGTGCGCGATCCGTGCCTGCCGCAGAGTCAGCAGCTGACGGTAAAGGTCGGCGAGAGCGGTATCGCTGACCTGGTCGGCGTCAGCCTCAGACAGCATCGTGCCAGCGGGCAAGCGGTAGACGAGCAGCGCGTCGCTGGATGGTCCCGCGGTTCCCGCCTCGACGATCGCGGGCACGTTAACGCCAGCCTGCCTGGCGCGCATGGTGAGGTAAGCCTCGTGCTCGACTTGCTGAAGCCGGGTAATCGTGAGGCTCGGCCCGGAGTCCCGGTAGAAGAGGAACCGGCCCGTCTTGGTCAGCAGCCTGGCATCGGCGGCGTCTCGGCCGTAGACCGCTATGCCGATGCGCTGACCGGGCGAGTCAGCGTCGTAAGCCTGGTATTTCACTACTCCCCATACCTGTCGTGCCGCCGCTCGCAACTCGGTCGAGCCGATGCCTAGCTCCTCGAGCAGCGCCCGCACGTCATCGGCCGACGGGAGGCCGAGCGGGGAGCCGAAGATGAGCCGGACCAGCGCGGTCACCCCCCAGCCGATGGCCAGGCTGCCGAGGACGTTGACCGGCAGCCCGTGACCTCCGACGGCTGAGGCCAAAGCCACCAACGCGACAAAGACCTCGATGAGACGCTGCAGGCCCCGCGCCAGATATGGCAACGCGGCCGCCGCGACCGCCATGAAAAGCGCGATCTGGAGGACCGGGAAGGTCATGTAGTAGCCGTGAATCACGATTCCGTCCGGCCTTCCGCCGCGGCTGCCGAGCAGCAGCACGAGGATTCCGCTCACGACGGCGGTGCCGGCCGCGCTCAAGGCGATATCGCGCGCGACCACCCAGCGGCGTGCGAGGAGGGCCAGCACCACCAGAACGGTCGTCACACCGAACGCACCGGCATCGTAGACCACCGTCACCAGCCAGGTGATGCTCCGCGGCGGCGGATGGATCACCTGGATAACGGCCCGGTCGATGCGGGAGTCGTAGCGGATGATGAGCACGCAGCACACGAGGGCGAGGATGGCTGCGGCCACGCGCAGTCCGTCGCTTCCGCGTCGACGTCGCTGGCCGTCGCCAACGGGAGCGAAGATGATCGAGCGCCAGCTACGCCGCAGCTGCGGCCCGGGAACAGGGGCCGCACTCGCAGTCAGCTCGGGCATCGTCCCAGCTGGGTCTTCCGCCATACACTCGACTCTCGCACTTTTAGGGCGCGGTGGCCCGTTTGACCCACGCCGCGAAGGCCAGCATGGGCAGGCGGGCCATCGGCAATCCGGGCGGTGGAGCCGTACCGGCGGAGAAGGAGATCCCATGCGGCTGAGCACCGAGCGCATTCTCACCACGCACACCGGGAGCCTGCCGAGGCCGGCCGGCCTCTCGCTCACCGGGCCGGAACGCGACGCCGACCAGCTGGCAAGCGCGGTCGCGTCGGTGGTGACGAGCCAGATCGACGCCGGCGTGGACGTCGTGAACGACGGTGAGGCGAGCAAGGTCGGCTACAGCACCTACGTGACCGAGCGGCTGACCGGGTTCGGCGGCGAGGGCGAGCCGCTGCGGCCCAAGGATTACGACGACTTCCCGGACTGGGGCGAGCGGATGATGTCGGAGCGGGCCAGGGCCCGCAGGCTGACCAACCCCGCCTGCATCGGGCCGGTGGCCTACAGCGACACCTCCCTGGTGCAGGCCGACATCGCCAACCTCAAGCAGGCCACCGCCGGGCAGGACGTCACCGAGGTGTTCATGTCGGCCGCGTCGCCCGGGGTGATCGCGGTGTTCCTGGCCAACCAGTACTACCCGAGCGACGAGGACTACATCGGCGCGCTCGCCGACGCGATGAAGACCGAGTACGACGCGATCCATGCCGCCGGCCTGCTGCTGCAGCTCGACTGCCCCGACCTGGCCATGGGCTGGAACGTGTCCAGCATCGGCGGCACGCAGGAGGGGTTCCTGGTCGAGGTCGGCCGCAGGGTCGCCGCGATCAACCACGCCACCAGGGACATCCCGCCCGAGGCGATGCGGCTGCACCTGTGCTGGGGCAACTACGAGGGCCCGCACACTCGCGACATCCCGCTGCGCGCGATCATCGGCGAGGTGCTCAGGGCCCGGCCCGCCGCGATCTCGTTCGAGGGCGCCAACCCCCGCCACGAGCACGAGTGGAACGTGTTCTCCGGCGTCAAGCTGCCGGACGGCAAGGCGATCGTCCCCGGCGTGATCGACTCGACGACCAACTACGTGGAGCACCCGGAACTGGTCGCGCAGCGGATCGAGCGCTACGCAGGCCTGGTCGGGCGGGAGAACGTCCTGGCCAGCAGCGACTGCGGGTTCGCCACGTTCGCCTCCTCGTCCACGGTGGAGCCGCACGTCACCTGGGCGAAGCTGGCCGCGATGGCCGAGGGAGCCCGGCTGGCGAGCCAGGCGCTCTGGACCTGACCCTCGCCACCCCACCCTCCCGGCCCCGCCCTACCCTCCCGAGGCGCCCGCGCCGTCCGGCGGCAGCAGCTTGCTGTGGTCCCAGGAGATGACGCGGGCCGGCTCGACCACGTAGCCGAGGCGCTTGCGCGCCGTGTGCTCGACGTAGTCGTCGGCCAGGCCGTCGTGCAGGTTGAGCGTGACGCCGGCGATGCGCCGGCCGATCGCGAGCACCCCGGCCGGGTCGTCGACGGTCCTGACCACGCCCTGCACCTGGACGCCGCGCAGGTCGAAGTACTCGTTGCCGGTTTCGACCAGGCAGGTGATCCGCGGATCACGGGCCAGGTTGAGCGCCTTCTGCGAGGACCGGTACGTCCAGAACGCGATCTTCCCGTCCACCATGACGTAGTACATCGTGACCAGGTGCGGCGTCCCGTCGCGGTTGATCGTCGCCAGCTGGACCTTGCGTGCGGACTCCAGGAACGCGGCAGCCTCCTCGGGAGCCATCGCGACCCGGTCGCGCTGTTTCATCGACCCTCCCGAGCCCGCCCGCGGCCGCCTCCGTCGAAGCCGATCGTCTCGGCGGCCAGCGCCAGCGTGTCCTCGGACGCGAACCCCGGCTTCGCCGTTTCTGCCGCCGCCATCGGCGCGAGCGCGCTGGCCACGGAGTCAAGCGACCACATCCCGTCTGCCGAGCCGTGCTCGTTCGCCAGGAACACGGTACGGATCCGCGGCGGCTCCATCACCGCCGCGACGCCGCCGTGCACCACGAACACCTCGCCGGTGATCTCGGCGGCCGCCGGGCTGGACAGGTAGACCACCAGCGGCGCGACGTGCTCCGGGGCGAGCGGGTCGACCGCTGCGTCCGGTGCCTCGCCCATCAGGTCGGCGGTCATATCGGTCCGCGCACGCGGGCAGATCGCGTTGGCGCGCACGCCGTAGCGGCCGCAGCTTCGCGCGGTGACCACGGTGAGCGTGGTGATGCCGGCCTTGGCGGCCGCGTAGTTGGGCTGCCCGGAGGAGCCGAGCAGGAACGCCTCGGAGGAGGTGTTGACGATCCGGGCGTAGACCGGCGCACCGGCCTGCTTGCTCGCGTCGCGCCAGTACGCGGTGGCGTGGCGGGTGGTCACGAAGTGGCCGCGCAGGTGCACCCGGAGCACCAGGTCCCACTCGTCGGCCGACATCGAGAAGATCATCCGGTCCCTGAGCACTCCGGCGTTGTTCACCAGGATGTCCAGGCCGCCGAACGTGGTGATCGCGGCGGCGACGAGGTCCTGGCCGGTCTGCCATTCGCCGATGTCGCCCTCGTGGATCAGCACCTGCCCGCCGGCCGCGGTGATCTCGTCGGCCGTCTCGTGCACGGCGGGGCCGGCCAGGTCGTTGAGCACGACCCGGGCCCCGTCCGCGGCCAGCGCGATCGCTTCCGCCCGGCCCAGGCCGTTGCCGGCCCCGGTCACGATCGCGGTCCTGCCGTCCAGGGTCAGATCGTCTGTCATGAGGTGGATTATCCCTTGGTCAGTAGCCGGGCCCGCTGAGCACCCCGCCGTCGGCGACGAACTCGCTGCCGGTGGAGTACGACGAGTCGTCCGAGGCCAGGAACGCGACGAGCCGGGAGATCTCGACCGGCTCGGCCATCCGGGGGATCGGCAGCGACTTCAGGAACGCCTCGCCGTCGACGTGGCCGGAGGTCGTGGCTTGGTCGATCGCCATGTGCGTCAGCACGCCCCCGGGGTGCACCGAGTTGACCCGGATGCCGAACCTGCCGAGTTCCTGCGCGGCGACCTTGGTCATGCCGCGCACCGCGAACTTGCTGGCGGTGTACGCCGAGAGGCCGGCCGCTCCCGTGAAGCCCTCGATCGAGGAGATGTTCACGATCGAGCCGCCGCCCGCCGCCTTCATCGGCTCGATCACCGACTTCATGCCCAGCCAGCAGCCGACGGCGTTCACGTCGAGGATCTGCCGGAAGTCGGCGAGCGGCATGTCGGTGATGCTGGCGAACCGCAGCACGCCAGCGTTGTTCACCAGCACGTCGAGCCGGCCGAACGCCTCGATGGCGGTGGCCACCGCCGCGGCCCAGTCCGCTTCCGAGGTGACGTCGTGATGGACGTACCGGCAGGACTCCGCGCCGAGGCCGTTGGCCACGTACCGGCCCTTGTCGTCCAGCACGTCGCCGAACACCACCCGCGCGCCCTCGGCGACGAAGTGCCGCACGTGTGACTTGCCCATGCCCCGGGCGCCGCCGGTGATCAGGGCCACCTTGCCGTCGAGCCGGCCCATGGCCCCTCCCTTGGTTGCGGAACCGAACTGAAACCTGTTCTACTTTATTACCATCCACGGCGCGGTTGTGAAGCGCGCCTGACAGGGGTTTTGGGGTTGATCGACAATGATCGCTACGCGCGCGGCGCTCCTGTACGGGCCCGGCGAAGAGTACAAGATCGACACCGTCGAGCTTGACGAGCCCGGCCCCGGTGAGGTGCTGGTCGAGATGCGGGCCTGCGGCCTGTGCCATTCCGACGAGCACGTGCGCAGCGGCGACCTGCCGCTCCCGCACTACCCCGTTATCTGCGGCCACGAGGGCGCCGGCGAGGTCTCTCAGGTCGGAGACGGCGTCACGTCAGTGGCGCCCGGTGACCACGTCGCGCTCGCGTTCATCCCCTCCTGCGGCTCGTGCGCGTCGTGCCGCGGCGGCCAGTCGTACCTCTGCGACCTGGGCATGAAGCTCTTCGACACCGGGATCATCACCGACGGCCGCATCGCGCACCGGATCGGCGATACGCCGGTGGCGCGGTTCTCACAGCTCGGCGCGTTCGCGGAACGGCAGCTGCTGGCCGAGTCCTCGGTCGTCAAGGTGGACCCGGACATCCCGTGGCCGGCTGTCGCCCTGGTCTCGTGCGGGGTGGCCACCGGGTTCGGCTCGGCGGTGAGCCGCGCCGGGGTCAGGCCCGGTGACACCGTGGCGGTGCTCGGCGTCGGCGGGGTCGGCATGAGCGCGGTGCAGGGAGCGCGGGTGGCCGGGGCGCGGCGGATCATCGCGGTCGACCCGGTGGAATTCAAGCGCGAGCAGGCGCTGCGGTTCGGCGCGACTCACGTTTACGCCTCGCTGGACGAGGCCATCGCCGGGGTCGGCCAGCTGACCTGGGGGGAGATGTGCGACTCGGTTATCTGCACGTTCGGCGTGATGCTGGGGGAACTGCTCGAGCCCGCGCTGACGCTGACGGCCAAGGGCGGCACGTGCGTGGTCACCTCGGTGGCGCCGATCACCCAGGGCAGCGCCGACGTCAACCTGTTCCTGCTGGCGATGATGAACAAGCAGATCAAGGGCTGCCTGTACGGCGCGGAGAGCCCCCGGGTACAGATCCCCAGGCTGCTGGGTCTGTACCGGGATGGCCAGCTGAAGATCGACGAAATGATCACCGAGACGTACCGGCTCGACCAGGTCAACGAGGGGTACGCGGACATCGCGGCCGGGCGGGTCGTTCGCGGGGTGATTGTCTTCTAGCTCTTCTAGCCCTTCTAGCCCCGCCCGGCCCACCCCAGCTGGCGGACCAGGCCGGCGGCGTCGGTCCCGGGCGGCGGGACGACGGCGATGACGGGAGTGTTCAGCCCGCAGGCCTGGTACTCGGCGACGCGTTCCCGGCAGGCTTCCGGCGAGCCGTGCACGACGAGATCGTCCACTACCTCGTCGCCGATCTTCTCCAGCGCGCCCTTGCGGTCGCCCGCGGCCCACGCCTCCTGCATCGGCCGCAGGGCGTCGCCGCGGCCCAGCCATTCCTGGAATGCCGCGTACGCCGGAACGGTCATGTACGCCGCGACCATGCGCCGGCCGATGGCCCGTGCGACCTCGGCATCGGGCGTGGGGCAGACGAAGATCCTGGCGACCAGCTCACATCCGGGTCCGGCCACCGCGCGCACCGCCGGCACGTCCGAGGGCGACAGCCAGTTCGTGATCGCGGCGTCCGCCTCGGCCGCGGCGAGCTTGATCATCTGCGGACGCAGCGCGGCGAGCGCGAGCGCCGGCGGGTCCGCCGGCGCGGCCTCGAGCCGGAAGCCGGTTACCCGGAACGTGGAGTACTCCTCGGTGACCTTCTCCCCCGCCAGCGCCCTGCGCAGAAACCGCAGCGTGTCCCTGACGCGCTGGTAGGGCTGGGCGAACTCGATGCCGTTCCACTGCTGCACGATGACCGGGGACGAGGTACCGATGCCGAGCACGAAGCGACCCGGCGCCAGGCTCGCCAGGGTGGCCGCGCTCATGGCCAGCAGGCCTGGCGAGCGGGTGTAGACGGGCACAATGGCCGTGCCGAGGCGCAGTTCGCTCGCCCACTGCCCGGCCAGGATCAGGGGCGTGAACGCGTCCGTGCCGTTGACCTCGGCCGTCCAGGCGTCGGTATAGCCGAGGGCGGGCAGCCCGGCGACGATGTCGCGCTGCTCGGCCAGGCCCATGCCCGGCAGCGGGAGCGTGATTCCCCAGCGTTCCACGTAACGTCCTCTCTGGCAGGTCAGCCGTGATCGTTACAGATTCTGTCACTCCATGGCAGGATGCCGGCATGGGTGCGCAGCCCCCGGACGAGCCGATCGGGTCTGGTTTGGGTGACTTTGAGCTCGAGGCGGTGTTTGCCGAGGCCTCTCCTTCCGACACCCTTGCCGCCGTGCTCACCGAGGCGCGGATGGTGCTGGCCGAGGTGGACAACCCGCTCGACGCCGAGCTGTGGGGCTCGGACATCGTGGCCGCGATCGGTCCCGCCGGCCAGGCCGACGCGATCGTGGCGGCCGCCGAAGAGGCGGGCACCCTGGAGGCGCTCGCGACGCTCCGGGTGCTCGGCGCCGTCGGGCCGCCTCAGCTGCGCGCCACGGCGTCGGCCGCCGCCGGCCGGCTGGCCGCGCTCGGCATCGGCGAGCCGGCCTGGGCTCTCGCGATCGGCGCGCCGAGCCCGGGCCAGTGCTGGAGTTACGGCGACGCCCGGGGGCGGCAGGAGGCGGTGACCATGAGCTTCTGGTACGCCGACTCCGGCCACGTGGTATCGGTGCTGCTCGATCGCGACCAGGGTGGCGGCATCAAGAACATCTGGGTTGGCGCGGCGGAGGGCGTGCTGGAGCGAACCAGGGAGATGTCGCTGAACGACCCCTCCATGGTCTTCGAGATGGTCACGCAGGCCGACGCGCTGGCCCGGATGGACCGGGCGATCGCCGCGGGGGAGTGCCCGCAGGATCCGGATGAGGTCGGCAACGTCGCGTCCAGGCGGGCCATCTTGCTGGCCCGGGTCGGCCTGCTGCACCGCTGAGCGCGGGAGGAGGGCGGGGATGGCGATTCACGGACGGGCGGAGCCGCCGGGACGGCCCTTAGGCGTCGGCCGCACCGCCGACGTCTATGACCTCGGCGGCGGGCGGGTCCTGCGCCGCTTCCACGATCGTTCGAGGTCGGCCGAGCGGGAGGCAGAGATCATCTCCTGGGCGGCCGGTCATGGGGTCGCCGTTCCCGAGGTCTTCGACGCGGCCGGCCCCGACATCGTGATGGAGAAGATCGACGGGCCGACGATGCTGGCCGATCTGGCCCGCTGCCCGTGGCGGCTGTTCCGCCACGCCGCCACCTTGGCCCGGCTGCACCGTGATGTCCACGCGGCGCCGGGCCCGGACTGGCTCCGGGCACCGTTCGGCGACGGCGACACCCTGCTGCACCTGGACCTGCATCCCGACAACGTGCTGCTGGCCGAGCGGGGGCCGGTGGTGATCGACTGGACGGGAGCGGGCCGTGGGCCGGCCGAGGCCGACCTCGCTCTCTGCTGGGCGGTCGTTACCTTCTCGTCGGTTCCCGGCTCGGCATGGCAGCAGGGCGTCGGCCGGGTGGGGCAGAGGCAGTTCGCCCGCGCCGTGCTCCGGAACGCCGGGCTGCGCGTGGGGGAGGAGTGGCTGGCCAAGGCCGCACGTTTCCGGCTCGACGATCCGCACCTGCTGGAGGTTGAGGCGGCGCGGATCCGCCGCATGCTAGCCCGGGCCGGCGCCCGGGCGGACGCCGTCCCAGGGGCGGACGCCGCCCAGTGACCGATGCGGCGCGTCGGCAGCCGCGCGCGGCGCGCCTGCTCGAGCCCCGGCACTGGCAGCTGCTCTGGCTGATGGGCGCGGCGAACTTCTTCGCCGGCTACGACTTCAATATCGTCACCGTGGCGCTGCCGCAGCTTCGTGCCAGCTACCACCTCAGCCAGTCCCAGGCCTCGCTGTGGATCGCCGTCATCTACCTGGGAGCGGTTCCCGCGGTGCTGCTCGGCCGGCGGGCCGACCGCCGCGGCCGGCGCCGGCTACTGATCTTCTCGATCAGCGGCTACACGCTCGCCACCCTGGCCACCGCCGCAGCCCCGGGCATCGGCGTCTTCGTTGGCTGCCAGCTCGCGGCGCGCTTCTTCCTGACCACTGAGGGCGTGCTCGTCTGGACGATGGTCGCCGAGGAGCTGCCCGCGGCCGTCAGGGGCTTCGGCTTCGGCTGGCTGGCGATGCTCTCGGCCCTCGGCACGGGCTGGTCGGCGATCCTGTACGGCGGCATTCTGGCGCCGGCCGGGCTGTCCTGGCGGCTGCTGTACCTGGCGGCCGTTCCGGTGCTGGTGGTCGTTGCCGTGGCGCGGCGCCGGATACCGGAGAGCGCGCGCTTCCTGGCCGCGTCGGGCCACGGCAACCTGGCCCGGAGCTGGTCGGAGATCCTGCGCCCGCCGCACCGGCGGCTGCTGGGCCTGGTCTGCGTGACCGCGGTCCTGGCCAACCTCTCCGCGCAGGCCGTGGTGTTCGTGGTCGACTTCATGGAGAACGACCGTCACCTGTCGGCCACGGCCGCCGACCTCATCCTCGTGGTGTCGGGGGCGGCGGCCATTCCGGTGCTGATCCTGGCCGGGCGGGCCAGCGACCGGTACGGGCGCAAGCCGGTCTGCTGTTCGTTCCTGGTGCTCAGCCTCGTGGGGCTGGTCTTGTTCTTCGTGCTGGCCCGGGGCCCGGTCGGGCTGGCGCTCGCGCTGGCCGTGGCGTATGCGGGTGCGTTCGGTGCCTGGCCCACCGGCTCCGCGTTCGGCGTGGAGCTGTTCCCCACCGCCCTGCGCGCGCTCGGCAGCTCGGCGGCCAACCTGGCCATGGTCATGGGCCAGGTCGCGAGCTTCGTCCTGGCAGCGCCGCTGATCGGCGCCGTCGGGGACCTGTCCCGGGCGGCCCTGGTCCTGGCCCTCGGGCCGCTGCTCGCCGCCGTCCTCATCGCCACGACCTTCCCGGAGACCGCCGGTGCCGAGCTGGAGGCGATTACCCCGGATGGGCCGGGGCCTGACACGCCAGCCGGGCGGCTCTCGCGGCGGCCTCAGCGCAGGCCGATGTAGTCCGCCATGCGATCCACCGTGTAGCCGAAGAAGGCCCCGTGGTAGCGAGCAACTCTTCTAATCCGAACTTGTGGGAAGGTCGCTGGCTAGACGCCTGATCACGTCGAGTGTCACAAGATGCGCGTAACGAGCATTCTGCTCTATGCGGATGCCTGCCGCCCAACACGCGGCGCACAGGATGCTTCGACCCGCCTGGAAATCCTCCACGCTGGTCCCCGCTGTACACCAGATGACCACGCGCTCCCCGAAGGGCTGGATCGAAGTCCGGAGGATGATGGGCAGTCTCCCATTCCTGCTGAAGATCCGAGCCTGGACGCATCCGACGCGCACCCGGTGCGGTGTAATCAAGCACCATGCGTGAGCGGTGACCGCGGCACGGCTGGGCGACCAAAGCCCGACGCCGAAACCGATGACTGCCGCGCACAGAAGACTCCACCCAGGACCGAGTAGAAGGACCGCCAGGACGCTGAGGACAGAGGCATCTATGGCCAGTATGAGCTCATAGCGCCACCTCCAGAACACAGCCGGCGTGAGAACTCGCGGCCACCTGCCAAGATAGGGTTCGAGGTCAGCGAGAAGGTTCACTGCAGCCCGCCGACGGGAGCGGTGCCACGGCATCATCTGTCTACCCCTCCTGGTGAGGGTGCTGCACGATCACGCGGCCGGAACCCAAGCAGGGCTGGCAGAGTGCATCCTGGCGACCGCCGTGGCCATTACAGGCCTGGCACGTGGCGAGAGAATCAAATCGCCTTTCGCGGTATCGTCGGCCGAGCCCGCCTTCGATCGGGGTGATCTGCCACCCATGCACGCGCGCTCGCGCGTCGTCGATCGTAAACAGGCGGTCTCCCAGCCTCTGTCGGCATCTGGCCAGCCAGGCCGAGACCACGATCGGCATGCTGTCCCCTGCGCGAGGGCTGCTGTCAAGGGCATGATTCCGGCGACGCCAGTGGAAGAGCAGCACACGCATGGGAGGATCCTTAGCGACCTAGCATAAAGCTAGTATGCAGTAGGAGTAGAACAAACTGCAAGATGGCATCTTGCTAGGTAGCAGATCAGCGCGGGCCTGCCGGGGCCACGAACCAGTGCCGCTACCGCTGCGATGCGGACAGCCGCCGAGGTCGGGAGCTTCGGCACAGGTGCGCAGCGTTACTGCTAGCTGGACGCACCTCAGCTGCTTGACTCGCTTGGAGTGATATCGCGGTCCTGGTGTCCCGGCGGTCAGGCCGTACAACGCCACCGGTGCGCTGAGCAAGCCGTGGGCAAGCGCCCTTTATTGGGTGTGCCCGCTGCATGACCTTAGCTGGGACTAGGATGGCGGGCAATGCAAGTGCAAGGTATCGACATGCCAGGTGGCGTTTAGGCTGAAGCTACTTGCAAAGGAGCATAATGACAGATGACGGTGCTAACCCGGCTGTTCAGGGCAGGCGGCTCAGGACTGAGCTCCGCAAAGCCCGCGTCGCAGCAGGAAAAAC
>Ga0335073_10008484_pt1 | contig 14422 bp, 23 predicted proteins | sample Lox_Sample_22_FD_207093 | JGI IMG/M metagenome (GOLD analysis project Ga0335073, IMG submission 207093) | Soil microbial communities from Loxahatchee National Wildlife Refuge, Florida, United States - Lox_Sample_2.2 | ecosystem: Environmental > Terrestrial > Soil > Wetlands | place: USA... | reverse complement strand
TATAATGAATTGCTGCTCGGCGACTTAGATTTCACAGTTCGTGCGGAAGTGGTGGAACTGGCAGACACACCATCTTGAGGGGGTGGCGCCGAAAGGCGTGGGGGTTCAAATCCCCCCTTCCGCACCAGTCCTTTTATTTGCAATAGCTTAGCTGATAGTGATACCATGGGTGTTACCGGAAAGGTGGCACCCAATGGCCAACCGGGAAGTAAACCTCACCAAACGCATTCGAATCCCTGATGACAACTCCACTCGCTTCTGCCCGGTCGTTGTCAGCGCGAATGGGCGCATAAAACCTGACGTAGTACTGATCAACGGAAAGGAAGAACGCCACTCGGAAGGTAGCTATTACATCGAGTGGTATTCCGGCTCCAAGCGCAATCGCGTGTCGGTCGGCACGAACGCGGCTGACGCCATGGCACGGCGGCTGCGCAAGGAAGCAGAACTAAATGCCATCAGCCACGGCGCAACCATCGCGCCGGAACCGGGCACGACAGGCCGCCCACTGGCAAAAGCCATTGCGAACTATCTGGATGACGTAAGAACGAAGCAGCTCACCAACAAGCCCAACAATTTTGGTCGGCACAATACGACCGGCTGCTATTCCACTGCTCTCGATTATTTTCTGGAGTCTTGCCACAAGCAAACTTTGGAACAAATTGACAGACGTGATCTGCTGACATTTGCTGGATTCCTGCAGTCCGAGAAAAAGCAGGGACCTCGGAGCGTCTACAACAAATTTCAGATTGTAATGAGTTTCCTGAAGGCGCAAGGAATTCGCGGCTTGGTCGGCAAAACAGACTGGCCACGCTATACAGAACCTGAGCCAGAGATTTACGAGAACGAAGATATTGAGGCTCTCTTCAAAGCATGCGACGAGGAAGAACGGCTGTGGTTTGAATTTTTCCTGATGACAGGAATGCGGGAACAGGAAGTGATGCACGTTTACTGGCGCGATGTGAACTTCACTGCGGCCACGGTGCGAGTGTCTTATAAACCCGACCGGTCTTGGAGCCCGAAAGCCTATCGAGAACGCGAGATCCCTGTGCCCTCCAAGCTCATAAAAACTCTCAAAGCGTGGAAGGCAAAAAACTTCAAAGGCTGTGAACTGGTTTTCCCGACAGCCGGGTGCAACCCTAAGCGCGATTTTCTCGACTGCCTAAAAGCTGTCGCCAAACGCGCGAAGCTCAACCAAGACGAATTTTGGTTGCACAAATTCCGTTCAACGTTTGCAACTCGTTGCCTCTGGGCCGGTGTCGATCTTCGAACGGTCCAAGAGTGGATGGGCCACAAAGATTTGGAATCGACAATGCGATACCTGAAACCACAACGAAGCAAAGAAGTTCGTGCCAAGGTGAATGCGATCTTTGCCTGACATCGCTTGAAGCGGCACTGCTGGCCCTAATCGCGTTTAAATCTTCCCACCTTCCGTGATGTCCACATGTCGCGGCGCTGCTGCATCTCTTCAGGATCTTCTTCATCAGGTGAACCGGCCCACTGATCAAGCATCGCATCCAGCGGGTCGGGGTCAGGACCAGTGATCCACACTCCGTTGTTGTCAGCTAGACGAATCATCCTAATAAAGCTAGAGCTTGAGGGCGAGGACTGCTGTGATGATACTCACGCTTTGGAATCTGGATCGCGTCGGCATTATAATGAGAGATGAAGACTCCCACCAAGTTCGACAACTCCCAAGACTACGAACCGGACTTTCATCCACAGCGCGCCAAAGCTGCAAACGAGCACGCCTACCGGAGCGACCCAACCTTTCGTAAAATGCTCGACACACTTACCAGCAGATCCAACAGCGGAGCGGGCTTAGAAAGGAAGGTGCACGATGACGATATTTGAACAAATGGCCGCCGATGCTGAACGCGTGCGCAGTGGCATTGCGCCGGGCACGTACCGACTGGTTATGTTCGACACGTTCTCATTTCCACCAGAGCCTGCCATCGTGGCTGAAGGCTCAAATTTGGAAGCCTTGAAGAGACAAGCCGACGCACTAACCGACGAGTTCCACAATGCCGTTGTGTATGATTCGACCGGCGCGTGTGCCTATACCCCCAAGACTCGCTGACTGTGCCAATTTGGCAAATTAAAGCCGATTCCTTTTTACGGCCCAATACGCCAGCCACGCCCGGCCACCAACGATGGCCCTCTTCCATAACCAGAGTAGCCACAATTAATTCCACATAATTTTGTAGTTACTAACTGTCACAAACCGTGACTTACACGGTACTTGACTGCTAGTTAGTTAGTGAATAGCATGCATCGTGTAAGGAAAGGAGTCAGTCAATGCCACGCAATACACGAAAAGCCGATAAGGATTGGACCTTCACCATTCCAGCAGGACCAATGAGAAACACGATTGGTCGGATCGCTGCAAAACGAAAGATCACGCGGCAGGAACTTGCTTTGGCAGCCCTTGATGATTGGATATCTGGCTGCGGCAAGTTGTTTCTTGAAGAAGAGGATGATGATGCTCTTGAGCCGGAGTTTCCTTCAGAAATTGCGCGGCTGACCGCTGAAGTTGGTCATTGCTGAGTCGGCCCGGCTTCGGTCGGGCCTTTCTTCATGCAAAGACGCTGACTGTTTGCGCATGCTCCAAAACACTTTCGGCCAGCTCAGTTACTCGCGATAGTGCGGCGTTGCGGGCCGCCTCTGCCTTGCATAATCGCTGTTCATAAAGTTTGCGCGCCCGCACTTCCACCACTTTCAACGCGGCATCATGACCGACCCGCAACTTTTCCAACTTGCGCTCACCGCGTGCGATCTTCTCTTTCAATTTTCGCCGACGAGCCGAAAGATCCCTTCGCTTTGCGCGTTCCTCGGCAGTTTCCGGAGGTTTCGGTGGTGCTTCGTTCACTTTCTGAACGGGTTCACCCCTCTCCAGACGCGCCGCGACGAGTTTCATTCGATGCAACTGTTGTCGGACATGTGTTGAGCTAACATGTAGCGTTTCGGCAACGCCGACGCTATCCAGCGCAAGGCGATAGTAAAACGTTAGGATTGCCAAAGTAAGTGCGGGGCCGCGCCGGATATTTAAGACCTGCGAATCCAAATTGCGAATTTGGTTTACAAGAAGTGTTTTGCGCACAGGATCAGGGCAACTAACAAAGTCATGGCTCAGCACTCTCAAACGCGCTAGGAGATCCGGAATCGTTGTGAGCATTTTTGCGTGCGCTGCCATTAGTCTTTCACGCTCGCTGCCAGAAGTACGGATGTGCGCACGTCGCTCCCAAAAAGCGACCAACACGGTTCGAAGGCTCGCATCATTCAGCGCCCATTGTGGAGCCACAGTTTTCCGACCACGTGCCAATTTGTGGCTCGTGTTGCTCATGCGGTCCAGATCATTGAACGAAAGGTTCGTTAGTGAATGCGGATTGCCTTCCGCATCGAAGTTTGCTGGAACGACGGGACACGAATGCGGCTTTTCAAATTGATATGCGTCGAATGATTCGAAATAGTGAGCTTTGCTTGCGGGACAAACAACGACACTAGCCATACTTTTACATTTGAGTGTTCTGGGCCAACTGTGTCGTTGACCGCCACCTCGTGAGGGAAAAACGCGGCTCTTGGTTCGCGCAGTCAGCCCAAACTTTTTAAGGGGCCAAGGTTGGGAGGACGGGAACCTTGGCCCTTGTCGCCAAGCGGGTAGGTTTGCCGTATGCCATAGCGGCCCGCGCGCCCAGTTGGCTGACTTCCGCGCGGATTATCAATGTGCTTTGCGCTTTTCCAAAGCGCTCAGATGTGGTGCGGTTCGCGACTTTTCCAATGCTTCGATGCGCCTGAACAGCGTGATCAGTTCCTGTTCAATGTTGATCAAACGTTGCACCACGGGCCCGAGTTCGCGAATGCCGCTCTTATACCCAATTGCCGCTGCTTCGTCCGAAATCATTATTTGCCCTCCAATTCCTGCAATGCGCGCTTAGCTGCGGCCACTTTTTCACGCGCCGCGCTGCCTCTGAAAATCTCCTGCGCGATTTCATCAGCACGACGCCGAAAATAGGCGTCAAGATCACCCGGCCCAAACGGAACGAACTTGACATCGTAGTCACCCGGCCCAATTCGCACTTCATGAAAGCCGCCATACAACTCTGCTTGCTCAACGGCGATCTGATCGCCAATCGCAGCGACACGGGCTCGCAGTGCGGCATCCCAGGCAACTGGGCGTGAAGGGCCAATTGCATAGCGCAGCGAACGCGCGGCCACGTCAACGTTCGTCGCCCCATGGCCATAAGCTGGCGTCGCAACGATGGATAGGCCGAATAAGCGCGCTTTTTTCACACTGCGCACATTGATGAGAGTGTGGTCTTCCGGGTCCAATTCAGTTGACCAGCCATCTTCAGCATCGCCAAAGGCGAAACTACACTCCGACAAGGTTCGATCTTTCACGAGTTGATAAAGGTCGCGGTGCAACTGCACTCGTGGATTCAGGCGCAGGGTAAAGTACAAGCCATCCGAACGGTCGTCTAAAACCAACGTGTTGTTCTTCGTCGTGCCAAGCGTCAGACTCTGATCGCTGTGATTGAAGTCAGCAGTGACCGCCTGCCCACTGGCCAACGAGTCGCGAAATGCACCCGGCAAGAATCTCTCTCGGCAGCCCGCCATAGGCACATTGCGCTCGCTCAGGCAGTTGTATCCAACTCCCTTACCGCCCAGCACGAGCGCTTCCTTACCGCCCCGCACCAGCGCTTCCTCATCGCCCTCTGCGCTGCGCGCAGATAATTGCGCACCACTTACAAACCTTCTATCCATCTTCATAACACTACTCTCCTAACTCACCAAAGGTTGTGACCGCTGGACTGTTGTGCGGCCATCGCACTTTCTAATTGCTGCCGTTCGATTCGTTTAAGTTCGGATGCAGTTTCAGGATTTATGACTTGGCTAGTCATAGTTCGAAACTTCTCGATCACTGTCTGCGGACATCCGGAATCGACAAACTCATAGCCTTCCGTTTCGGTTGCGGCGTCGTAGCGCCAGACTCGCTGCTTGCCGGGAATGGCCTCATAGAAGGTTTTTGTCCCTGATGCATCAATAAACAGAATTGCGGGCTTTTGTTCCGGACCAATGAGAACAACGCTCCAGCCGGGAGTGTATTGTGGTTGGGCCTGAAGCGCGCGTGTGTTTTCGGCTACCAGCGGATCATTGTCTTCAACGACCTCAAGATCGCCCAGCATTATCAGTGTTTGAATTTCTTGGCTTTTGGGAACGTGGCAGGTTTGGCCGTATTTTGGTCCGCGATGGATTCTGACGAGCATTTTGACACCTCCATATAAGCACTTACGCTCAATGACTCAGAGCGCTGTGACACACGTTCAGGACAACAGATAACTAACAGTGCCACACCACCCACTATCACCATGACGAGTCAGAAGGATCTTGCCAGGCATCAGTATCAATCATCGTTCCGCCATTGAACCTGTAAACGCCATTCCGCTGGGATCGTAGGTTAAGGTGCACAACTGGCAGCTCTTCGGGCGCTTTGTCAAGACTAATAAGTCTCCCGCCAGCCGTGAACTGCTTACGAACGTCGAAACTTATACCAAAGAGAATGTGCTTGTATCCTAGCGTCTCGATATCGCCCCTGCGGGCGACAAAGAACCCCTCTGGTATAAGTGAGAAGTCGGCAGCGCTGTTAACCATGGTTTCGTTGCGTGTGCTGACAAACGTAAGCCAATTACTTAGTCGAGATAGAATGCTCATTGTAAGTGCCTCCGATATACACAGGCTCATAAACACTGGCCACAAAATCAATGCCAACCGTCCATGTTGGTGTACCTTCATCCGGCGGGTGACACGCTGCGCACAAACCTACTACATTGTGCGGATCAAGAAACCCTTGGGGATAGCCGCGCGGGCTCTGCAAGTGGTGGACTAGCGTCGAAGCATTCTCGCACTGTTCGCCATCGTGGAGCCGCTGGCAGCGCCAGTTCTGACTGAGAAATCTGCGACGAAAGGACAACCACGGTTCGCGATGATACATGCGATTGATGCCGTCCAGTCGTCGGACGCGCTCCCGATGCGCCGTTTCATTATCTTTCTGGTGTACGTCGCAATATCCGTCATCGTTTCGGGTTTTGTTTGGGCAACCGGCCTGTCGGCAGAATTTCAACGGTCGCTCTAGAGCACGATCAATCATTGCTCACCTAGTCCTTCAAAAACCGCTGTGCGGCTTTTGAGCAAAGGCAGCGCTTCCGACATCTTGAGTAATTTCCGGGTTCTGTTCGGGCTAAATACGATTACCCAGACCAGCGTGTCCGCTGGGATCGCTTCCCACGCAGCTTCCACAGCCCTACACTGGGCATCCGTGCGCTTCCGCTTTTCTGCCCAAAACTCGGCGTCAAAAGTAAGCCACGCGCCAATCGCATAGATCAGTGCGTTGATGCAATCGTACCTTCCGGTCGCGAGTAGCTTTTTGGTTGGCAGCACTCGCTTGCCTTGGAGCATCGGCAGCGAGCACCACATATACTCGCGACCGCTTCCCGTCGGAAACAAGCCGCCTTGATATTCACGGTCGCAGGCGTTGAGAATCTCCAGCGCCCTACCAACATGTGGCGACTCTTTCGCTATTGGAATCGCGCGGGGATGGGCTACTGGCGTTTGCCCCGAATCAAAGCCGATCACATAGGAGTTGTGTTGCGCACAAAATTCGCGCAGCGCACGCCCAAAATTGAATTCATCGACTCCAGCATCGTGCAAGATAAACTCATCGGTGCCGCGCCATCGACTCCAATAAGGACAATTTCTGAAGGCTCGACCGTCGCTCGGAGTGAACATTTGCATGCCTGCCAAAGTAATTCCACAGTTGACCGAACGGACAGCCGTAATGATGGCCAAGTCTCGCACGACCGACACACCACAGGCCGAAGCATCAGAACCCCAGTACTTAAAATCTTCCTCAGTTACCATGAACGACTCCTTGATCTATCGTCTTTGTGTGCTCCGGACAGTATTTGCCGCGATTCGTTAGTTCCTTGCAGTCGGGCCATTCGCAAGGCCACTTATAATTTGGGTCCAAGATAATAAAGCCCCGGTTGGCATAGGGACTTAGCTCAACGTCGTCCAACGCAACTATCGCCAAGCTTTTCAGTGCCATGACAAGGGCTACTGCGGCATCAATCTTTTTGTTCCTGTCCTGTGGCCTTATAGGAGTTATAAAGTGCAGTCCGACGCGTCGATGCCGTAGATTAGTTAGGCACCAGAGAAGAACGTGCGAGTTGGTATGTAGACGCCCATCAACGACAGCCTCTTGCAAAAGGTTCATGCCGTCGCTCATGTTCTTCGCAAACTGCGATATTTCCACGAAGGAATCCCACGCTTCCGTGCGGCGCTTCAGGTGGGTGACGAGCATTTGCGCCTGCATCGGGTCATAATTGAAGTCACGCACTTTACAACTGCTCCACCACTCAAAAAGGCTTTCTTCAATAGCGTCGAAATCCACGACACCGCCGGGCGTGGAAATGAGCTGTCCAGACTCTACCCAGCCGGTCAAGACAGCGCTGGGATTGTTCTTGATTGCATCGCTCGGCAACCAATTGCGAACGAAAACAAAGTAATGAGTTTTGCCGCTCTCGACGCGTGCGTGTACGCGCACCGCCGAACATAAGTCGCACTTACTAGCGAAATCGGCAGCGAGCACTGCGGGCTGATTAGCAAAATCCGATTCACTCAGGGCAGGGTCATAGCATTTTTGGATGAGCGGAAAATCGAGAAAGCTTTCGGTTCCATCGTTAGCAGTCCACTCGCACAAATAACGCATGCGGTAGCTCTCGCGCTGGCTTGGGATCTGGCGCGCGCGGGTGGCTTCTTCTAGGACGGCGCGAATATCTACCGAAATGCCCCAGTTCGGATTGGCTTTTCTGAGCGTGCTTTCCGCGAAAATATCGTCATCAGGATCGCACGTATAAATCACCGCAAAATAGCTTTCATCCTGCGCGGAAGCTTCTAACAGCCGCTCTGCAAAGTCGTGCAGCTCGTAGCAAACTCCGGAGCGGTCATAGCCCGCTGTCGTGATGATCCACAGCAAGCTTTGCTGCCGTTTCGCGCACGCTGTAGAAATTGAGTCAAAAACATTTCGGTTTTTGTGCAGGTGGAGTTCGTCAATCACGCCCGCGTGGACGGCCATGCCCTCCAACGATGCGGATTTTGCAGGCAGGACACGGAAGCGCGAATTGCTGCGCGGCTGTTGAATCGAATTTGCCAAGACGCGCAGGCCAAGCTTTTGCCGTAGCAATTCGTTGTCGCTGACCATCGTGCGCGCTGTATCTAGGCAGAGCCGACTTTGCATGATCGACGTTGCCGCGCAGATGCAATCTGCGCCCGGCTCGCCTTCGACAAAAGCCGTGTACATTCCGATGGCACTGGCCAGCAAGGTTTTGCCGTTGCCGCGTGGGATTTCAACGTACGCGCGTTTGTATCGCCGTGTGCCGGTGTCGCCCCAGATCCATCCAAAGACTTCAGTCAAAACCCAGCATTGCCAGTTTTCCAACTTGATGCGCTCGCCAGCCAAGGGCCCCTGCGTATGCCGCAAGTGCGAAGTAAACTCACAAACGCGATGTGCTTTCACCTCGTCAAATTGGAATGGAAAATTGAGCTGACTAACACGCATCAAATCATTTCGCGAACGTTCGCACGCGCGGCGCACCCATTGGCATGCGGGGATTCGCCCACTCAAAACGTCATCAACATACTGCCGCGCTTTTTGGAGATAGGGGCTCACGATGATTTTAGAAATCAAACTCGTCCGTCGTTTTCACGCCTTCCGCGTCATCGGATTCGCGACGCATCGCTTCGCGAAATTCCAACTCCAGCGCTTTGAGGCGCTGGGAGAGCACGAGCATCGTTGCTTGCGATTCGCGTAAGGTTTTGAGCGCTGGATTTGAAACTTGTTTTTCGTGCGCCGCGCCATGCGAATCTGTTCGCAGCGCGATAACGACTGGCCCACGCTTCGCAATATCAGATGTGCTTTCGCGAACCGCTTTCTTCAGTCGTTTAATTGCTCGACGCGCGCTAATGATTTCCCTGCGAAGCTGGATCGCGCGTGAGGGCTTCTCAGTCGGAAGTGGCTTCGCAGCGTTCATTTTTCCGACGTGTCAGGTTTCTGTGCATCTGCGAAGAGCCCAAGACGAATAAATCGCCGAACCAATTCAGCGACCGGCGCGCCGGTGAGAATGCTGCGCTCGCGCAGCGCCGACCGAGTGGCTGCGTCAACGTGAATGTGGAGTCGGACTTCTTTTGTGGCCATGTTGGCACCTCTATGTGCCACGTGGCTGTGACACCAAGGCAGATAAACGCGGCCAGAACTCAGCGAAATCCAGGTCGATCTAAGGGAAAGTCGTCTGTAAGAAAAATGAATGTGAGTGGAACTCCGTAAGATTTTTTTGGAATGCCTCGCAAAAATGCACCGGCTGGCGTTCCGAAAAGGGGCAAGGCAAAACAGTTTTTACCCGGCATACCCCATAACATTTTTATAATCAACAACATGCAGGCGAGGGCGTGAGGCACGCTGCGGGACAAGGAAGGTTGACGCGAAAGCACTTACGCGGCCAGCGAAGGAAGAGCGAAGAGCGTCTGACGCGCAGCGATTCGCACGCTGATATCTTTATAGCTCCAACGAAGTTAGGGTCGTGTCGTATCGCAGAACAAGAGGGGTTCAGGGGCGCATTCACGCTCAACTGCCTATGCGCAGAATCGCGCATTTTCAGCGGGTTTTAATAGGAAAATGAGGCTTTTTGATCGGTTTTTGCGGGTTCTTGAAAAGTGACAAGGATCACTTCAAAGCGTCAGACAAAGTGCATGCCATCCAAAACGGTAGGCGAAGGCTCAGTGACTTTACCTTACGAGTTGCCTACGCTTCCTGCTTCTGCTGGCTCTTTGACATAGAGCCGCATCGATCTTCCTTCTTGCGTGTTCAATCGCACCGGCAGGCGATTCGTGAAGATGATTGTGTTCTTCACAGCAGCGGCTCATGCCACTGCGAAGTTTAGGCCATTCTGCCAAGAATTCACCTTCTCGCTCAACAACACGTATCGGAACCCCTTTGTAGCACTCTTCATAATTTGCCATGATCATTCCATCATGCACAATTGAATTTTGGTTGTCAGTGCTCCCGGTCACTCATCCTTTTGGTCAGGATCTGACTGTGGCTGTCAGCAAGCAGTTCTCTGATTGCACCTTCGGTCAACTGTTGGTCGCCGCGCGTTTGGTCTTCCGGAGTCAATGCGGTCGTGGTGTACTGAAGTTCGAAACCGTTCCCTTGTGCGACTGGCATAGATGTGGCGTTCACTTTCTGAACAAAGTTGTTCACTTTTTGCAGAAACTTGGTTCGTTCACTTTGTGAACGGGAACGCTGCGTTAGGCCACCTTCGGCGCAATGCCGGGCAAGAGATGGCCCTGACCATCATCGGACGCAGAATCCGCAGCCACAGCGCCACCGTTAAGCGGCGCAAGGCATTCCTGATGAAACCTAACACCGGCCACCGTCTGGCCACGACCCGGCCTAATTGTGGAACCGCATTTTGGACACACTGCTTGGCGGACTGTCATGGTTTGTTCACTTTCTGAACGAAACGTCAAAAGCCATATAACTCGTCAAGCTTCTTTTCGATTCGATTGCCAGCCGCATGCTCGCCAAACAACCGCAGCGCGCGCACCACGACACTGCTGAAGGCTTCCAAACTGCCATCGAGTGGCTGAACGTTGCGTGCGCCCCAGCCACCGCCGGGCCCTTCGAAAACATCGAATAGAACCTCCGTGCCAACGGTCATTGGAACGAGCGTCCAGAAAGAAAATGTTCGCGGATCTGTGCCGGAACTATCCGAACCCGGAGCGCCCGGCGCGGGCGGCGAAGGAAAATTACTTGCTTGAACTTTGCCGAAATATGTAGGCGGCCATTTGCCTGAAAGTCGAAAGCCGGGAATTTCTTGAATACCGATCACAACGCCCGGCACAAAAACATCGCCGGGCTGCGGACCAAATTTGCTGGCATCAGGATCACACGGTGCACCGCCACAGCCCAACGGGCCGCGAATGTTCAACCCCAGGTATGGTGTTTTTGCTCTCATAAGCCGTCAACTCCCAATCGGGCTTCCCAAAATTCAGCTTGCGAATCTGCAGCAAGTTTTGCTTCGTTCTCCTGAACTTTCGCGCGCAGTGCTTGTCGTGCATCCAACTCTTCAGTCGGAATAACACGCCAAGTCTTATGCCGGTTTGGTCCCTCACAACTATCACCGCAGCGCTGCTTCGCCGCGACATCTGCGTCCACCCGGTTAGCAAACAACCGATATGCCCATGGCTGAACACATTGATACAAGCACAACCACTGGCCATCACCCGAGAGCCAGCGCATTCTTGGATACCGTTTGTGTGCTGCAGCCTGTTCGTGACTTCGGCGCGGTTTTTTGCTCACAACTTCCATCTCGCTGTTTCAGCGATGTGTTAGCCCCTACTTCGTCATCCCATTCAATTTCGCCCGCATCGGCGCAATCAAGCGGAAGGCTCATAGTGAACGCAATGTGATTAATTGGTCGCTTCACCGGACACCTCCGGCTTGCAGCCGTGCAAGTTCTTCGGTCAAATCAACACACCTCATGTGCGCTGCAGGCAAGCGGTGACTCCAGATCCGAAAACCGTGCTGTCGGGCGAGCTGGCAAAAATAGACATCTTCGCTAACATCAGGCGTCAGCAGTTCATCGTTCTTCGTTACCCACTTAAACCACGGGCCAGGAATCTTGCGCCAAATTTCGGAGCGAAGAATTAGGCAGCCGCCGCCAATAGAATCCACCTCAACAAAATTGCCACGAATTTCGTGCTCGCCCAAGCCTGCCAATCTTGGAATGTTTTGACCAATTGCATAGTTCAATCCCAACACGCTCACGTCCGAAGGCATTTCTGCAAGCGCGTCTGCAAGGGCCATGCGACAAGACACATCGTTGTCGCACATGACTAGAAAGTCAGCGCTGTTTTTTCTCGCAAGAGCCACTGCGCTATTTCGCGCAAAGTCGAAGGGCCGCAAATCGAGCAAAAACTCTACTTTCCACCGAAAGCGCGCATCGTGCGTGGCATTGATGATTGTCATACCAAGCGGTGGGCAAGGCCACCCACCACGTTCGCTGTTCCCCAATACGATGATCTGCACGAGCTGCTTCTGCCGCGTTGGTTGCGCCGGTTCGTGGCCCGGTCTAAAGCCGTTCATGGTCTATCTCCTTCCGTTCACTTGCGCTCTCAAAGTTGCAATATCCTCTCGAATGCCCACTAGTTCGTCGCGCCATTCCTCCGGCGAGTAGTCATCGGGAACAGGTGCATCGTTACAGCAAACATTCCAAGCACGAAAGCGAGTAGAGAGAGAAATAAACTGGCGCAACAATTCGCGACGTTCTCGCTCACTTGGTGATTGCAACCGAACGATGTGATTTGCCAAGTCACGATCCGCTTCGCCAAGGGACCACTCGCTTTCCAAGAAGGATCGCCCCTTCTCCTTCGCAGCATTTACTGTGCGAATTAAGCTGTCAACTTCTACTCTGGTATCGCTCCATGCTTTTCGTAACAGCAGTTCTGTGTGTGCGCGCTTTGCATCTTCAAGAAAACTCGCGCCTTCACTAAGCCAACAACCCCACTTGTCCGTTCGTCTATCCGCAATAGGTAACTCTCTGTGCTGAATCCATCGCTGGATAGCATCTCCAAGCACTTCGCTTCCAAAGCGCTCAACCTGCGTTCGAATTGTTGTTCGTTCCGCAGCGCTCATAACTGCGCCACAAAGTTCAGTTGGAATGTTGGTCAAAAAATCATTCCATGTTTGTTCCATTGCCGCGTTGTACTCGGCATCCATCTCTTCGTCTGTTGGCTCTTGCTTGTCAGTCTTGCAAGAAGAACGATCCTGCCGTCCATCCGATTTTTGGTTCGCGCAGTTTGCGGTTGGCTTGGAGGGTTGGCTTGTGCTTGGCTTGGGAAAGGCTTGTGGTGAACAAAAGGTGGGGGTTTTGTTCATACTTTTCTGAAAACTGTTCACCCTTTTGGTCAGAATCGTTCACCCTTTCGGCTCTATCGGGGCCGTTTTGTTCATCCTTTTGAGTTGGAAAGGGTGAACTTTCGTCGGGCTTTTGTTCACCCTTTTCAACGAGTACTTCGCCGCTTGGCGTGCGATCCGGATATGCGTTGTTCTCAAAACAGATCCGATATTTCGAAGCCATCCCGCGCCCAACGTGACCGGCATTCGTACACTCCACAAGACCGATGCGAATCAACTCTGCAATTTGCTTCTGACAGGCGCGTTGCGTGGTCGCTCCGGTGAACGCCATGATTGCTGGCCAGCCCGGCCAAATGTTCGGCCAGAAGGTGACTAGGAAGCGCAAAAGGTCTTTGCCCTTTTTTGTTAGCTCAGGGTGCTGAACAAAAATCACTGCGCGTTGTGCTTTACCGAAAGATGCTGGTTTACCTGTCATTGCGCACCGCCAATTTGGTCAGCGCGCAAAGCCTCATCAACAAAGGGCTTCAAAATCTCGCGATTTTTGGCAATAAACTCGTCGATGTTTTCTGTTGGTTCCCAGCCGATATCGCTCGCACCGAAACAATAGAGAAGGTCTGCCACCTCATCAGCAGAGAGATAAGCCTTGCGATATTGCCGCACAAGAATCGCAAGTTTTCGCGGCAAATCTTTGGACGGTATTCTACGAGGTGATTTGGCCATAAAAGATGCTCCGAACAAAAGTTGGCTGCGAGCCGTGTCGAGCGACATGACTCGCAGCCTGAGCATCCTCTGACGGCCAAGCCAGAGAAATTTGTGAAGTCGAAACTTGTTTTGGGGTTTTGGCCATGACGGATGCTCACACTCTCCTTCGCGTGTTAGACCGCCACGACGAAGAAAAACGGACGTATCGGCAAAGTACAAAAGGGACTTAGCACTTTTTTTCGCGCATTTATGAAAATGAATATCATTTTCAGGATTGCAAATTTATTTTCGACCGGCGTGTAAAAATTGCCTTGTCCGTCGTTCACTTTCTGAACGAAGACCGGGCGAGACTTGGATAGTGGCAACCCAGCCTATTCGGGATTAATCTGTCTGGCGTGCAACCACGCAGCAACTGCCACCGGATCGAATCGGACAGCGTAGCCAATTCGAAAACTCGGAATCTGGTGCAAGCGAACGAGCTTATAGACAGTTGAAACTTTCAAATCGAGCAACGCGGCAATTGTGCGAGCACTAGCCAAGCCCCTCAAAGCACGCAGTTTTGTAATGATGTCGTCGGGCACACTAAGGCTCCCTGTGGATCTTCATTTTTGGGGAACCAAGTCAACGTTCCAAGGAAGGAACGGACCTTTGGGCGCTTAGGATACCGGACACGCCAGCCGGACTCGGTACAGCATTGGTCGCTTTGCGAAAGGGAACCAAACAACCGAACGACTCAGGTGGTTCTACGTCTGA
>Ga0335073_10008483_pt1 | contig 14422 bp, 8 predicted proteins | sample Lox_Sample_22_FD_207093 | JGI IMG/M metagenome (GOLD analysis project Ga0335073, IMG submission 207093) | Soil microbial communities from Loxahatchee National Wildlife Refuge, Florida, United States - Lox_Sample_2.2 | ecosystem: Environmental > Terrestrial > Soil > Wetlands | place: USA: Florida... | reverse complement strand
GGTGATAGACGGATAGGAACGCAACACAGCCACCGGCGCAAGGTCTTCAGTCCCGACATAGAGATCACGCTGCTTGCGATAAAACGCAACATACTTCACCACATCGTCAGTGAGCGGGCTGACACCGGCGAAGCCGACTGTCTGGTTGAACGCCAGACACTCCGCAATCGCCGTTTCGCTGACAGATATATACGTCAACACAACATTGCGATAGGTTCGGGCCACTTTATACGTGCGGATGCTGGTGATCAGTCTTCCGTCGGGCAGGAACTCCGGCTTGCTGTCCGACTCATCCCAAAACACCTGCGTCTGCGGCAACAACCGGGCGTGATCCGCGCCACGGAGCCAAGGGCTGTTGTAGCCCACTACGCCACCGTAATTGATTTCGAGGACAACATCTGGATTGAGAGACCGGACGAGATCGGCCATCTGGCTCAAGGCGTCGGCCATCATCTGGCATCGGTAATCGATCCACTCCTGAAAAGCTGGATCCACGATCAACTGCATTTTCTCAGGTGGATTGTCCGCATTCCACCGCGGCGGGTTGACATAGTCAACGTTCTCGAACCCGAACCGCTCTTTCCGCTGTTCCGCGGAGTATTTCTTGCGAAGGTAATTCCGGAATCCGGTCTTGCAGGCACGGCAATGACATGAATATGGTTCAGCGCTCAACGCGAAGTTATCGAAGTGAATGAAGTCTGTCTTGACTTCAGTCACAGCGTAGCGCACGACCTTCTTGAGGTAGTCGATATATTCCTGATTGGAGAAACACGGCAGGTAACGGAAAGATTGCTGATACCCGTATTCGAGCATGATAGGTTGCCCGAAGGCATCAACCTGGTACCATTCCTGCGCGCGTGGCTCCTCGACGAAAAATGTCTCGTACATCATGGTCTCCCACTGGATGTACGTATCGATTTTCATGCCCAGCCGGTGAACTATGGCCGCGACGCGCACCGTGTCTTCCATCTCCGGCATCTCTGCGGCCATGCCAAAGCCTTTGTACAGGTGGGTATGAAAGACTTCTACTCCTTGATCCTTCAACTGCCCGATGACTTCTTCACTCTGCTGGTGCTCATACTCCTTGCGCGCATTCAGACTCTGGCCACCACGGCGCACCATGAAGCTGTACGGCTCATGCGAGCCGCCTGCATCGATCAGTCCGTTATTGATCCACGCTCCCAGCGGCGTGTTGTTGCTCTTGGCCGTCCCGGCATCCGCGAAGGCCGCTCCCGCTCCGAACTTGGCCAATGCGATTCCGCCTACGACAGTGCCCATGAAATCTCTACGATTCAATGCTTCGATCCTCAGTTCGCTGTGCAGGAATATAAAACCGGTCTCATAAACGGAGTTCTCCAACCGGTCTGCCGCTTGAGACCCGCTTTGTTGTTGGGTCCCATACTTGCGCGATCAGCCGCCCAGGCATTTATGAGACCGGCTGTAGAGGCGGAGTTGAGTGAAGCGCCGGTCCTCTTCCGGAAAGCATCCGTGCGCCACCAGCGCGCGCGACGGGAATTTACCGAAACACACACGAACTATAGGAGGCCGAAGAGAAGCAGTCAAATATCAAGTTGGGCTTCGATCGATCTAATTCAGTTATGGATCGCGAGTAATTCTGCTCACCGCGGCATTTGAAATCGTTCCGGACAAAATGCGGAAAAGGAGGGGAACCGGATCAATAGCGATAGGGCTCGCCCCAGTTCAGATGACGGTGCAGAAAATCGAATGTGCCGACTCCATGAATGCCATGAGGGCCGTTAAAGTACTCAATGCGCGTGTCGTCATACAATCCAAGCAATTCGTAGTGGCGCTGAACCTTCGCGTATTCATAGGCCACCCAGGAGTCGAGCGACACCGGATCATTGTGTCCCCGCTCCACCATGAACGGACGAGGCGTCATCAAGTTCGCCATGTCGCTATGGTTGAAGGTGTTGCCCAGGTTGAACTCGCAGGTCTCATATTCTTTGGTGAAGAGGTATGTAAACGGCGCATCGGTCCGCGTCATCTTCCATATCCATTCGTTGAAGTCCCCCGAGCAGATCGAAAGCGCATATCGATTCAGCAAGGGCGGAACCCGCATCGCAGTCTTGCCGCCGTACGAAAGGCCGTAAAAGCCGATCCGCTTCGGATCGACGAAGGGCTGAGCCGACAACCAGTCCAGCATGCGCTCGCTTTGGCTCAGGATGAACGAATAGAGAGAATACTTCAATGGGTTGGCGAGCCGCTGCAACTTACGGAAGTTGTCGCCACCCCGATAGGGATTTTGAGGGCAGTAGACGACAAATCCATGGTCGGCGAGGTCGGCAGCAAAATCGTGGTTGTAGTGCTCGCCTTCCCTGTCTCCGCGAATCACATCTTCGGGCTTCTCTTCCAGCCCGTGCTGGCATACCACCACGGGACGGCGCTCATTCGGGGCGATCGCATTCGGCACCAACACGATGCCATAAGCAAAGACCTCACCCCAAAGCGGGAGGAAGACCTCGTAGCCGGTCCAGTTTGGCTCCTCATACATTTTGCGGGTCTGAACGGCTCTGTCTTCGAACGGATCCGTCAACTTCCCGAGGATCTCTTCCCAGAGGTCTTGCCGGTACGGCTCCGCTGAGCGCTGCCACTGCTCGACCGACGATCGATCCGCCTTCGACCAATATCTATTGCGGACGGACTCCGACTCGATTACCGCACGCTGCGTGAAGTCAACGAGCTGCTTGAATTGGCGCTGCAATCGCAGTGATGGATCGAACGCTGTTCGCGTGTCGCGAGGCGTCTCGCCCCACGCCTTGATCGGGGTACGTACCCCCAGCTCGCGCAGAAAAGTCTGCAGCGTCTTCTCTGATCCCGGGTCGCCTTGGCCATCACCACTCACGACCAGGGAAAGGCGGTCAGCAGCGTTTAACTTCTCAAAGGCGGGCCGTGCTCGGTCCACTTCCTCGCGCACGTCTGCAAGATGGGGGCTTATAAGGCTGCCTGAGGCCGCGCAATCGGATCGCCCTTCGCCTGCGCGTGGGGGTCCGGAAATCTCTGGTCCGCGCGAGGCTTCGATAATGAGAGCCCGCGGCGCGACTAAGCCGGCGATTTCCGCGTCTCCGAACTCGTGAAGCAGTGTCCAGACGTTGCGATAGAGCGGCTCCTGCCAAAGATTCTGTCGTGTGGTGAAGTATCCGCTCACGCAGGCCGCGTCGATTCTCGTATCAACTGCGGCACTGTACAGCGCCAGCAGGCCTCCCTCGCCGTAGCCAATTACGCCGATCGCCGGCGCCTGGCGATCCTGAGCAAACCAGTCTACTGCCGCCAGCACCTTCTGTACTTCATAGCCAATGATGTGGCGTCCCATCTCATAGGCCATGCGATAGATGAATTCGCGGTGCGTCAGATTGGTATGGATGCCCAGTTTCTCGCTGCCGGACCATGTGTCTTCACGGTTGATCAAGACCGGCACCAGAACGCGGCATCCGTTCTCAGCCAGCCGGCGCGCGAATTGGGTTTGAGCGGACAGCCCGGGAGTGAGGCCGCCTAACATCTCCGGCGCCCAGTCAGCGTCCGGCAGAGCTATCACCTGTGCGGCAGCAGGTCCGGACGGTTCGAGAAGAAGACCTTCCGCATCGAGGCCATCGAGGACCGGCCATCGCACGCTTTGAATCTTGTAGCCACTCCCCGAGCCGACGATCAATGAGTCTCCCAGCCGGGTTTCCAGACTCGGAGCCGCATAAGGAATCCGCTGGTCGATGAGGCCAATGACACTTTTGAATCGTTCGCGATTCGGAGTCACGGATGCCTCGTAGGCTTCGCGGCTGGAGAAATCGCGTTGCCAAAGCTTCTGGCGAGCGCTGACCGAAGCGGCAGTACGCTGCAGCAGATCGCTATGAATGCCGGCAACCATGCGCGCAGCAATGTCACCATCCAAGGTGAAGGCTTCTGTTCCCGGGAGTTGCAAGGGCGCATTGCTTTGTTCCGCCGCTTGGTGGGGCCGCGTGTCAGCGGCGGCCGGGAGCGAACGAAGACCAGCCGCGAGAGTGAGCCCACCCAGCCCTTCAAACAGCTCGCGCCGGGTTATCTTCATCATTACCTCAATCGATCTGCAACGCGGCAGGAAGTCTTCTCCTCCGCGCTCGTTGCCAGTTTTGGATCTGTTCCGGGTCTATTCACACTTACCCTGTGGCCGACATCTTGTCGAATAGAATGGCGAGATCAGATCGATGCATTTGCGATATGCCGACTCGCATTTCCCAGCCTTGCTTCGCTGCGCTGTCTCTCCTTGAACAGACGGATCAGCTCGGCAAGCATTTTGGGAAGGTACTCGGATTTTTGATAGACCAGCCCAACCCCGCGCGTCAGTTTATGGCCCTTGATCTTGAGGCTATGTAACTCTCCCCGCTGCAATTCCTCAGCGACAGAGCGCACAGGCACAATGCTGACTCCCAGATCGATCTTCACGAGTGGCTTGATGAGAGCAACATTTTCGGCTTCCATAACGATCCGCGGTGCAATGCCGGCATCGCGGAAAAATCCATCGAGAACGTTCCGTGTATGTGCTTCTTTTGGAAAGAGGATGAGCGGATAGTCCTGAAGCTCTGCTGCATCCATTGAAGTCTTCTGGGATAGCACAGGATGCCTGGGGTTCGTTATCACAACCATCTCTTCGGTAATGAGAGGAACCACCTTGAGATCTGCATGCTTGATGGGAAGCGTAAACACTCCAAGCTCGATCAGGTTATCGCTCAATTTGGAAAGGAGAAGATCAGTTGGCCCCGTAATCACGCCCAACTCGATGCGCGGATGCAAAGACTTAAACTTCTCGAGCACCGGCGGCAATATATAAGTGCAGGCAAGCATTCCAGCACCAACCCGCAACTGGCCACGCTCGAGATGCGCAATCTCAGAGATTTCCGCCTTGGCATTACGCATGTCCAGAAAGATTCTGCGTGCGTACCGTAGTAGCGTCTGACCCGCCGGCGTCACAAAAACCTTCTTATTGACTCGCTTGAAGATGGGCTCACCCAGTTCTTCCTCTAGCAGCTTGATCTTGCGGCTGATAGCGGATTGCGCGACGTAAAGCTGCTGGCTCGCCCGCGTGAAGCTGGCGTTATCCGCTACCGCAATCGCCATTTCCAGTTGTCTCAGATCCACGACGCACACTATATCAGAATTGGCTGGTCTCTAGCGTATCGATCTTCAGCGGAGATGGCGCGAGCGGTTGCCAATCGTGCGTCCTCATTCCCAGAGCTCGGTACTGAGATACTTCATGCCGGAGTCATTAATGGTTGTCACAACCGTACGGCCGGCAAGAATCTGCTTGGCGGCGGCCACATTGGCGCCGGACGAAAAGCCGCCAAAGATTCCTTCGAGCTTTGCCACAGATCGAGCAGCTGCGATCGCGTCTTCATCCGTAACACGCAGATAACCGTCGATGTGCTCCTTTCGGAGCAGCGGAAGCTGGGCCATGGAATAGCCGCCACCCTGGATTCTGTGATTCGGTTGCGAAGCATCGTTGCCGGCCAAGACTGCGCAGCCGAACGGTTCCACGACGAAACACTGAATCCGCGGATTGTGTTCCTTAAATGCCGCCGCGCAGCCGGCAAATGTGCCACCTGACCCGACAAAATCGCAAAATGCATCGATCTTGCCGCCGGTCTGCTCCAGAATCTCTTGCGCGGTATGCAGATAATGCGCTCGGAAATTTCCCTGATGATGGAACTGATCTGCGCGGAATGCGCCTCTCTCCTTTTGGATGCACGCGGTTTCCAGATTCACCAGTTCAAGGTCGCCTCCAGACACCTGACCATGAATCGAGCCCGGCAGTTGATCGACAAGCACGACCTCCGCGCCCAGAGCTCGCATCATGCGAACCCGCTCCTGCGAGTTACCCCGCGACATGACCGCGATGAATGGATAACCCTTCACCGCGCAGACGATCGCCAGGCCGGTTCCCGCGTTTCCGCTCGTCATTTCGACAACCGGCTGGTGGGGCTTGAGACTGCCATTCGCCTCGGCATCCTCGATGACCTGACGGGCCATGCGGTCCTTCTTCGACCCTCCAGGGTTGAGATATTCGAGCTTGACGAAAAGCCGGCCGTCCAGGCCGCGCGTAAATCGGCTAAGTTCGACAAGTGGTGTAGATCCGATAGCGTTGAGAACAGAAGGTGAAAGGTCCATCAGAAATCCTTATGATGACTTCCCAGGGCGGTATGAGCCGGCAAAAACAGTCGCCGCATTGATGCTGCGCTCTTACCGTCCCGGATAGAAGAGATAGAGTTTTGAAATTCGCTCGTTTTCGCCAATGTACACAGTGCCGTCAGAGTCACACGCAAGCGCTCCGACAACATAAGCCTGCCAAGTGTAGTAGGGCCTGCGATTGACATCGACAAATCCTAATATCGTGTAGGCACCTGTCGATGGGTCGTAGCTGAACAGACGCGCCATATCGTCCTGGTCACCACTCGTGCCATAGAGCCGCCCATTCGGCGCCCGCACCAGCCCATCAATCCGATACTGGCTGAGTGGCTTGCCGAGGTTGGTCACGGTCAGCTTTGCGGAATCGAGACGGAAAAGATATCCGTCAGAAGTGCCGCCATAAATGACGCCGGACGGATCGAGAAGGAAAGCATCGACGCGCGTCCACGGCTCGCGGCCCGGAACAGCAGGGGCGCTAATAGCCAGCTTCTCGAGTGTCTGCGTTTTGGGATTGAAGCGGAAGAACGTTCCGTTCTCGCCCGATGCAAAAACCATTCCCTGCTGGTCGACAACCAGCATGCGCGACATCATCTTATCTTTCTCGAACTTCTCAGCAAAAGGAGCATTCTCCGATACCACCCCGAGATCCGTAAACTTTCCGTTCTCGATGAAGTACTTGAAGAAATGCGCATTGGGCGATGTGAGGCCGTAGATGACGTTGGCATCGCGGTCGATGGCCAACGTAAGGATGCTTTCTCCCGGTATTGCCTGCCCTAGATCTGTAACCGGCAATGACTTTCCGATTTGGATCTGCTGCGCGTACTCGTCGTGCGGGCTGTACTTCAAAAGATGGCCGTCAGGCTCGGTTCCGATGAAGATATCGCCGGAAGCCGACGCGACGATGGCGTTCGTGACCGATGTAGCTCCCGGTATGACCCCCAGCGGCTGTACATAGCCATGGCGGGGATTGAGTACAAATAGGTGTGCATGGCTGCCGCTTGTCGCTCCATAAAGAGCGCCGTTCGCCGCAACGGTGAGCGAGGTAATGCCGGACTCCCCATCAGGGATGACATCTATCGGAGCATAGCCAAGATCGCGAGCGTCGATGCGGGTTTGCGTCACAACCACATTGTCGTAGGACAGATCACGCTGGCCGTAAGACTGCATGAGAGGCATGAACAACACGGGAGCAAGGACAAGCACTTTGTAGTTCATGCTTTAGTTTGCCTTTGGATGATAGATGAACAGAGCCAGACGGAACGGAGTGCCCTGGATCATTCCACCGTGGCCCGGGTCAGACGGATCCTCCTTCGCGGCAACCGCTCCAACGAAATAGATCGTGCCATCCGGACCTGTGTCGGCCGAGTTGGTTCCCAGCACCGGCCGGCCATCGGACAGGTGCATCTCGCCCAGATCTTCTATCCTGCCGCTGCGCAGATCGTAGGTGATGAGATGAGAGGCGGTTGCGGCTTTGCTGCTTACATAGTCGAACTCCGCCCCGGCCGCCGCGTAGTAGAGCTTGCGGTCCGCGCCGATGGTCAGGCTCAAGGTCGCATACGGCACGTCGCGGCGCGACGCAAACTCCGGAATGGACATAGAGCCGAGAGTTTTCACCTGGTCTGCGGAAGGAGAGGCCGGATCGAAGGAGAAAAGTGTGCTTGCGCTCTCTTCCACGCCATAGAATTTCCTGGTTTCGGTGTCCCACACCACGACGCGCCAGGCTGTTTCGGACTTGTCGTAATCCCGGCCGAGCGAGATGCCCTTTGAGCGGATGGGCAGCTTTGCGTCGAGTTCACGAATCACATCCGTGCGAGGGTCGTACTGGAATATGCGCCCTGCACCGAAACTCCCATAGACGTTTCCCTGATCGTCTATGCCGAGCGTGCGGCAGATCGAATCCCAGTTATTGATCCTGCCTTTATCGACCTTGGAGCCACTGACCACGTCGTAATAAACAAAGTGCCCGCGTGGATGGGTCAGTCCATAGATCCGGTTGAACTTCGGATCGTAGGCACCTGTATTCATGCCCTCGAATCTTGGCCCTATACCAAAGTCCTGCACCTTTCCGGTCCTGGGATCGAACGCCATGTAATGCGATCCGGGATATCCCTCGGGCGTGGCAAAGCGCGCGTAATCGAACCACCACCCGCCATGAGTTGCAAAATAAATGCGGCCGTCTTTACCTTCGCCGAACTTGGCGTGAATCTTCGACTGCGGGCCGAGACCCAATCCGCTTTCACCGGCGAGCGTAGTCAAATCGCCCACATCGACCATTCGATCTCTACGGGAATCGTAATAGACCAGATGGCCATTACAGCCATGACAGGCAAGGCCGACATATACCTTGCCGTCGCTTGCCGCCTTCAAGGCCGCCCAGTTTCCGTCCATCGTGGCCAGGCCTGGAAAATACCGGTAGTCAACAATAGCGGTCTTTGCGCGCGTTTCAGCACGCGCGGCGGTGGCCAGCATGGACATCGCCAGCAACATTAGAGCTGTTGATATCCGCGCGGCCCCCGTTCCGGGCTTCATTTGCGTAGCTCCGACGCAGATTCCTCGTCGAGATAAACGGTAGCGTCCGGGTGTTGTCGCAGAATGGTGGCCGGGCATGCCGTCGAAATTGTTCCGCTCAGCGCGCGCTTGACGATCCTGGCTTTCCGATATCCCGGAACCGATACGATGATCTTGGGCACGCGCAGCAGCGCTGGAATGGTCAACGTCATGGCCTGCGCGGGGACCGCATCGGTAGAAGCGAACCAGCCCTCCGCCACTTGCTGCTGTTTGCACTGATCATCCAACGTCACGATCTTCATGTCGCGTGGGTCGTTGAAATCCGCAACTCCGGGATCATTGAATGCCAGGTGGCCATTTTCTCCAATGCCGAGCAGACAGAGCTGCGGATGGGCCGCATTGAGCGCCTCGGCATATTCCCGGCAGGCCTTCTCGGAGTCAGGGGCGCTGCCGTTCACTTCGTAAAAGCGGTGCATCGGCACCTGCTGCGTCAGCTCGTTGCGCATGTAGAGGCGAAATGACGCCCGATGGTCCTTTGCAATTCCCACGTACTCATCCATGTGGAAACCGCAAATGCGATCCCAAGGCAGACCAGGAATCTTAACCAACGCCCGGAGCGTCTCGAGTTGCGAGGCTCCTGTGGCGAAGATGACGCCGATCATTTCCTTGTCTTTCTGGGCCAGTCTTTTCAGTTCTTCAGCGACGGCTTGAGCCGCTGCATGTCCTGCTTCCGCACGAGTTGGATGAATCTCGATCTTCAGATTCTCTATCTGGAAGCTTTTTTCTTCCGCACTTAGCTGCCGCACGCAGTCCCCCTTCGCAGCCGACGACAGACAAGTTGTCGAGCCTCAACTCTGTCACGTTAATCAGGAGATATTATGCTGTCAAATACAGAGTTTCTCCTCCAACCATCTAATTTCAATATGGACTGACTCGGTGGGGTTCGCGATCCGGATACTCGCGGCCGGGAGTCAATCTTGCGACCTCCGAGGAATCAGCCTGATCAAAACCACGCCGTGGGGAGGAACTGTGGCGGAGAATTCCTGTGCGAATGAACCCACATCCTGCTGCCGCCAGACGTCGCGGACCATTTGCTTCCCTTCGAGCTTCAATCCCTTCCAGTCAACGGAAATAACACGCGGCGTATTGGTCAGATTGAAAAGACCGACCGCCTGCGAGCCCTCGTCGAGCGGCTTCTCGAGAACAAACTCGTCGTCGGTCTTGCGGACAATCGCCGCCTGTTTGCCTAGCGAATCCTGATCGATGTCAATTACTTCAGAGTTACACAGGACGTTGAGAGTAAATCTGTCGAGGCTCGTCATGTCTCCGGAGAAGAAAAGCGGAGCTGCCATGAGTGACCACATCGACATGTAGCTATACTGCTCTTCGTGTGTCAACGTCGTGGGGTGAGGTGGAAGATTGGGCGACCTAGGATTACCCACCGCCCCGATCAGGATGTAATCGGGATCATTCCATCCACCCGGACCAGCATCCTCACTCAACATGGCATTCGCAAAGCCGATTCTGTAGAAGCCCGGAAGCGATGTATTCGGCACCACGCCAAGATCACCGGTGGTGCGCCAGGAATTGCCACCAACCTGGCGCCCCCACTTCCACACATCCCCCATGCCGTATTGGCACATGTTGAGGACAATGTCGCGGTTCATCCCTTCCAGGATTTGCCCCATTTTTTTATAGGGCTCCTGCATGTCCGCGAGAGTTGTTCCTTTCGCCACCGATCGATAGGAGCACCAATCATATTTGAGAAGATCGAAGCCCCATTGCGCAAAGCGGTGCGCGTCGGCATCTTCATGCTGATACGATCCCTCAAACCTGGCACAGGTCAACGGTCCCGGAGAGCTGTAGATTCCTGCCTTAAGGCCGAGGGAATGAATATAGCCAACGAGAGCCTGCATCTGCGGGAAGCGCGCATTGGGAAGGATCCTGCCCAGCGCATCTCGCACGGCGCCCCCCAAAGCCGGATCTTCCGATCCGGGCTTTCTGGCCCAGGCATCGTCGATGTCGACATATTGATAGCCGTAATCGGCCATTCCTGAAGCGATCATTGCAGCTGCGGCGACGCGAACATCATGGTCAGTCACGTGAGCGTAGTAGCTGTACCAATCATTCCACCCCATCTGTGGCGTCAAGCCGATCTGGTCGCCGACGACGATCGTCAGGCTGCGGCTGTTTTTGCCTAATGCATTGGAAGCCGTCAGCTCAACGACGTATTTGCCCGGCTGCAAGGGCGACCGACCGGAGATAATGCCCGATCGCCGATCCAACTTAAGGGAAGCCGGAAGCTGTACAGCTGAAAACCTCATCGGGCGGACGCCGGTGCAAGGAATGCGATACAAGAATGGATGTCGTGGCCGCACACCGTATACTTTCGGCCCGTTCAAATGCGGAGTTGCGGGCGGCTCAGGTGTCCGCAAACCAGACGGATCTTCAGCCGGAGTGTAGGACTGCGCGCGCGCAGCAGGCCATTGCGCAAGAGTAACGAGAAGAACTAAGTATCCGAGTTTTTGTATCAAATTAATTCCCTACCCTCGCGTTTGGAATCCAACCGGTGCTGAAGAAGTCATGCTCCCGCAGGAATAGGAACTCATCGGCATCCGGCTGGTCCTCTCAGCGTTCGGGACGCGCTTCCAGCGTGACCACTTCAAAGGGCTTCAATAAAAAGATATATGGCCGGCCCGCTTCGAGCGCGATGGACGCGCGCGAAGCATCCGCGGTCCACGGGCTGTGGGCAATGTATTTCGCAGCGCCGTCCTCAGGAAGCTCAAAAGCCTGACCGACATCAATGGGGATTTGCTGTGGCTTTGATGCGGGATTGCGCAACACAAGAATTCCCTTTTCAGCGCTCCACGATGCCCAGCCATAGGGCTCTCCCTTGCCCGGATCCCCACCAATCCAGTGCGTGTCACGCAGGGTTGCGGCGTTGGCTCGTGACCAGCGAGCGCCCTCTGCCAATACGTCCCAATCGGCAGAGGTGAGAAGTGAAGGGGTGATATAGAGTTCCTGCAAGTCTGTTCCGCCACCGAAATAGGAGTGCACTTCATCGGCAAAGTCGTGTCCGGGATCGGTCGCAAGCTTATCTGCCTTACTGGCATAGATGATGCCGTGGAGCATCAGTGAACTGAGCGGGAACAGCGGTCCAGCTCGGACGATATTGTGATATGTCTGCTCGTCGCGATAGGTAATCCACTTTTGCCTCCATGTTCCCTCGCCGGCAAAAGAATGATCTTCGCCGAGGCGGCAGATCGTATCTGCATAGCGCAGCCAGAAAGGCGATGGCCAGGTTCCAGTCGTCACGTCGATAAACACCGTAGGATTCTGTTGCCGCAACCGGTCAATGAGATGGATGGCTGCGGAAAAATCGCTATCGAAGACGCTACCGGGAAATACCTGGCTCGCGTTGCCGGTTCCATCGACCTTAAACTGATTGACGCCCTCCTGCAGGAATTTCAGGCAGGCTTCTTCGAATTTCTCATAGTAGCGCGGCCCCGACAGCGCGTAGCCTCCTTTCACGGTCTCGTACCCGTGGCTCTGTCCATACGCAATGCGCTGTTCTTTTTCCTCCTGGTAGCCGCCCCACGGCGAAAACCATACGCCAAGACCGAAGCCGTATTCCCGCGCTGCGGCGCTGAGCGGAGCCAGGCCATTCGGAAAGCCAGCGTTCATCTGCCACATCGTGTGCGTGTCATCCCAGCCGTCGTCCAACAGAAAAGAGTCTATGGTTACGCCGCGCTTGCGCACCAGTTCTTCCCCGAAGGCATCGATGCGGTCTTCCACCTGTGCCGCGCCGAACCGCTCGCCGCGACCCAGGTCGTACCACGTGTTGTAGTGAAGAAATGTGCGATAAGGATGTGCTCGCTCGAGTTCTAGATAAGCGAGGAAGTCGCGGCGCATCTGTCCTGGACGGGCCGCTCCGACGACGGAAGAATACGTGATGGACTGCCCTGCGGCGAGAGACAAAGTGCGCTTCAGACCGGCGACGGCTTCACCATTTTGGACGCTGCTGTACGAGAGGGGATTCTCGAAGCCGAGATAGTAATTCCCAGACACAATGGGAGAACCCGCGACCAAGCCGACGACACGCGCATCCTGGTCGCGAAAGCGAAGCAACTGGACATCGCGCAGCGCGAGCGGCTGTCCGCCAGCCTGAATGCTGATCTCCTGGCGAAGATAAGGCGCGTTGCCGCGTGCAATCATGCACCAGTGAACGTTGAAGCTGCCGGCTGGATCCCTGAGTTCAGCGCAGATCTGCCGGCCGGGAAGGCGCGCAGCCGCGCGCGAAGCCGCGGGATCGGGCTCCAGAGGCGTCGCGACGGGAGAGCTCGAAATCAGTTCGGAGGCACGGATCTCCCGCTGACCCTCAAGGCCGAGCACAAATATCTCGTGGAGGTGTACGGCCTTCGATTGTCCACGCGCCTGAATGGAGTCAAGATACAGATGCGAACCCGATCTATGCAGACGAGCGGTGATCGCCTCGTTGCCGAAGGCCTGGATTGCCGCCGATTGGGCTGCGGCACAGGAAGAAATCACCAAGGAAAGAGAAACCGAAATAAGCGCAGAACGAAGCACAATCCTAGCCCCTCGAATGCGAGACATCATTGAATAGTTGAAGGCGGAATTATCTCGCAGTGCAGATTCGTTGTCCGCGGTGAAGGTGTTGTTCATCTCATCTGAGGAGTGGAGGCGCCTCAAAGGTTAATATGCCTTCCAGACTGTGAAGCGCTTAATGATAAGAGGGTTCTTCGACGAGGTACTTGCGTTGATCGCTGCGCCGCCGCCAAAAAGTTCCAACTCCTGCTGCATCCATCCGGCGTAGCAGTACGCTCCGCTTTCCCAGGACGGATCATTGATCGGCGCAGGGTGGTTCACAATCGGCTTCCCATCGATGTACGCCTGGAAAGACCCTTCTTTGCCGAGATGATCTTTTCGCCAAAGCAGGCCATAGGTATGAAAGCCGGCTGAGAGGTCGCCGCCCCCCGGTGCACTATAGGCAGCCTCAATCACCGTATGCACTCCCACCGGCTGATCGTGGACGATGTAGTTCGCCTTTGAACTGTTCCCTTCGCTTAAAATCTTCTCGGCAACGTCCACCTCGGATGAATCATCGCAGCGATGGCGAACAAGGGTTGAACACCAAAGGTCGACGTGCCAGCCATCGCCCTCGCCGTGCAGGTCGGTTGGCATCTTGACTTCCCATTCGACGAAAGAGCCCGGATGGATGGTGATCTTCCCGTAGTTCTGGATGTCGGCCATCTGATTGTCGTAGTATTTGTTGTCGCCTGGCGCGGCGTGCGTGGCCTGGATGACCAGCCCGAGACCGCGAACGATGGCAGCATAGGGCGGCTCAGGATACGTGCCGAAGTAACTCTGACAATCTTTGCCGGTATAACCGCAACTGGTGGCAACTGTACCGCAGAAGCCCTTAGGCATGCCGCCGCCAGTGCCACCATTCCAGAGCGTCTGACGAATTGAATCGTCCTCGTCGAAGCGATCGTTCACCAAAACATGCCATTTCTTTCCAGGAGGTGGCGGAGCTCCAAGCGGAATTGCTCCGCCTCTGCCATCCGTGGTGCTCTCACTGGAGGCGCCATCCTGGACGGTTCCGTCAATGACATGAGGAGCCGAAGCTGAATCATTCGCCGCATCGGCGGGCCGGGAGCCGGCTTGGCCCCAGCTCCACGCCGCGAACAATCCTAGGCAAGCGAACGAGACCACGATGGTCAAGCGT
>Ga0335073_10008482_pt1 | contig 14422 bp, 11 predicted proteins | sample Lox_Sample_22_FD_207093 | JGI IMG/M metagenome (GOLD analysis project Ga0335073, IMG submission 207093) | Soil microbial communities from Loxahatchee National Wildlife Refuge, Florida, United States - Lox_Sample_2.2 | ecosystem: Environmental > Terrestrial > Soil > Wetlands | place: USA... | reverse complement strand
ACCCGCCTGGCAATCGGTTCTGCGGCCAATGCGGGGGGCCGACAGCGGGCCCGGCCAGGCGCGCTGAACCACCGCCATCAGGGCCCGATCGCCGCCAGCTCACCGTGATGTTCTGTGACCTCGTCGGTTCCACCGCGCTTGGCGCGCGCCTCGATCCCGAGGACCTGCGCGAGGTCGTCGCCGCCTACCATCGCTGCGTCACCGCCCAGGTCATCCGCTTTGACGGCTTTGTCGCCCGCTATATGGGCGACGGGCTGCTGATCTATTTCGGCTACCCAACGGCGCACGAAACCGATGCAGAGCATGCGGTGCGCGCCGGGATGGCGGTAGTGGAGTCGGTTGGCCGCCTCGCAACGATGGCGGGTCCGCCCGGCACGCTGTCGACGCGGGTCGGCATTGCCACCGGCCTCGCCGTGGTGGGCGACCTGATCGGGGCCGGCGCCTCACGCGAGGAAGCGGTGGTGGGCGACACGCCAAACCTCGCCGCCCGCCTGCAATCGCTGGCCGACAGCAATGACGTTCTCATTTCGGAGGCGACGCGCGCGCTGACCGGGCGCTTGTTCGAATGCCAGGCGCTGGATGCGGTGGCGGTGCGCGGCTACGACGCACCGATCCACGCCTGGAAGGTGCTGCGCGAAGCGGCGATCGACAGCCGTTTCGAGGCGCTGCGCTCCGGCCACACGCCGTTGTTCGGCCGCGACGAGGAACTGGCAGTCTTGCTCGCGCGCTGGGAGCAAGCGCGCGACGGCCAGGGACAGGTGGTATTGCTCTCCGGCGAGGCGGGCATCGGCAAGTCCCGCCTCAGCGCGGCGGTGGAAGAGCACCTGCGCAACGCGGCGCATCTGCGGCTGCGGTGGTTCTGTGCGCCGCATTACCAGGACAGCGCGCTGTATCCCGTCATGGCGATGTTCGCGCGGCGCGCCGGGTTCCAGCACGACGACGACGCGCGGACGCGGCTGAGGAAACTCGAGGCATTGCTCGCGCACAGCGCGCCGTCGCCGGAAGAGGTGACGCTGATCGCCGACCTGCTGGCGCTGCCGGTCGCCGATCCGCGGGTCATCGAGCTGACGCCGCAACGGCGCAAGGAGCGCGGCTTTGCCGCCGTGCTGCGCCAACTCGAGGCGCTGGCGCAGGTGCAGCCGGTGCTGGGCTTGTTCGAAGACCTGCACTGGGCGGATCCCACCACGCTGGAATTGCTCGAGCGCCTGGTGGCGATGATTCCGCACATGCCGATGTTGCTCGTCGCGACTACGCGGCCCGAGCAACAACCGGCCTGGATCGGCCAGCCGGAGGTCACCGTGCTGACGCTGGGCAGGCTGGGACGCGAACAAGCGGCGTCGCTGGTGCAGCAAATCGCCGGCGGGCGCGGCCTGCCGCAGCAGGTTACCGAGCAAATTCTCTCGCATGCCGACGGCGTTCCCTTGTTCGTCGAGGAACTGACCAAGACGGTGCTGGCAACCGGCGTGATCGGTCAGGAGACGCGGCCGACGCCGACCGAACTGCGGCCGCCGGTGGTCGTGCCGAGTTCGCTGCATGCGTCGCTGATGTCGCGCCTGGACCGGCTGGCGAGCGTGAAGGAAGTGGCGCAGATGGGCGCGGTGATCGGGCGGGAGTTCTCGTTCGAGTCATTCCTCGCCGCGTTCCAGCTTCCGCGCGAGCTGGTGGCGGCGAGTTTGCGCGCGCTGGTCGATGGCGACGTGATGGTAGAACATGGCCGCCCGCCCAACGCCGTGTACAGCTTCAAACACGCGCTGTTGCAGGATGCCGCCTACGGCTCGCTGCTGCGCGACCGCCGCCGCGCGCTGCATTTGCAAGTGGCGGAGATGCTGGAGATTGCGCCGGCTACCGCCGCGCCGGAGCCGGAGTTGCTCGCCTATCATTTCGCCGAGGCGGGTGTCGCCGACCGTGCCATCGACTGCCACCTCCAGGCGGCAGAGCAAGCGATGGCGCGCTGTGCGGTGAAGGAAATGGTCAGTCATTTGAAGCGTGGGCTGCGCTTGCTCGAAGCGCTGCCGGACGGCGCGGAGACACGGCGGCGGGAGCTGCAATTACAAGCGGCGCTGGGCCGTGGACTGATCGACGCGGTCGGATCGGCCAGTGATGAGGCCCATGATGCGTTCATCCGGGCGCGCGAGCTGTGCCTGGAGCTGAACGAGACCGACCTGCTGTTGCCAATTCTGTATGGCTTGCAGGTCTATCATTTCACCCATGCCCAGCCGGAGGTGGTGATCCGTTACGCCAAGGAAATTCTGGATCTGGGCGAGCGGACCGGCAATCGCCAGGCGACGATTTTGGGAGAGCGGGTCGCCGGCAGCGCCTACCTGATTCTCGGACGCTTCGCCGAGACGCGCCAGGCTTATGAGAACCTGCTGCGGCTCTACGAAGCGAGCGGCAATTCCGCGGCGGCGGCGGATACCGGCCGCAACCCAATGGTCGCCGGTTCCGCGTTCCTGGGCATCTGCCTCGCTGTGATGGGGTATCCCGATCAGGCGCGGGCAGTGACAGAGCATGGGCGAGCGCACGCCGAAGCGATCGAGCATGCCATCAGCGTCGTGTTCATTCTGCGGCGTGGGTCAATCACCTCGATGCTGCTGCGCGACGTCGCCGAGGTGCGGCAGAAATCGGCACGATTGCTCGATCTGTCGATCGATTACGAGACGTTCCTGGGTGGGCCGGAGGGTCGGTTCTTCCAGGCCTGGGCGGCATTGCCCCAAGGCGACGACCCGGCGATGCAAGCGCAGTTGGATGAGTCGCTGGAGCAATTGGACCATCAGAAGATTTGGGCATTGCTCCCGTATTTCATGGCGGCGGCGGCCGAGCTGAAGGGTGAGCGCGGCGAGCAGGCGCGCGCGCGCGCATTGCTCGCGCGTGCCGCGGAGCTGGCGGAACTGACCGGGGAGCGCTGGTGCGTGCCGGAGATCATGCGGCTGCGGGCGCGGTATGACGCGGCGGATGAGGCTGCGAGCGAAGCAACGCTGCGCGAGGCGCTGGCGATAGCGCAGCAGCAAGGCGCGAAACTGTGGGAGCTGCGCGTCGCGATGGATCTCGCCCGGATCGTGGCCGCGCGCGGCGACCCGGCGGCGGCGCACGGCATACTGGCGCCGGTCTGCACGTGGTACTCTGAGGGGTACGGCGAGCCGGACGTTGCCGCCGCCCGGGCTCTCCTGCGCGAGCTGAAACTGGTCCACGAAGCGGGCCTGGGCCGCTGAGCGGGCCAGGCCTCTTCGCGGTCAACGCCGGTTGCTTCGCGGTAAAGGCTTATTGCACGGACGAGTACGAGGTGGGGGCGAGGATGAAGTTCTTCACGTTCGCCACGATCGGGCCATTCGCCTCGGTCTGCGCGCGGGCACTCAGCCAGGCGGGGTCGGCACCGAAGGCGTTCCACTTGCGCTCGCGATCGGCCAGCGATTCCCAAACCAGCATGTAATACAGCGTCTGGTTGGACTCGCCGATCACCGTAGTCCAGAAGCCGGCCTGCTTGATGCCGTGCTTTTCCCACAGCTTCAGCGTGATCGTGTCGAAGCGCTTGTTCAGGTCCGGCAGGCGGCCGGGCACGCATTCATAAATCCGCAACTCGTATAGCATTGCTGGGTCCCTCCCGCGGCGCAGCATGCGTCAGGCGGCGGCGACGGGCAAGCGGCGACGGGCAAGCGGCGACGGTCAGCGGCGACGGTCAGCGGCGGCGGTCAGCGGCGCCGGTCATGGGCGCGGGCAGATGGCGACGGTCACTGGCGCCGGGCAAGCCGCGGCGGTCACTGGCGCCGGGCAAGCCGCGGCGGTCACGGCATCGTTTTCGAATCGCCCCGATTGACGCCGCCCGCCGGGCCCCAGGGAAACCGCGGGTCGCGCGGCATCGGCGGCGGATGCAGCAGGCGCGCGGTCATCACCGCGGCGCCGACGCCCGCCAGCACCGCGGCGGAGAACCATTTGGTGCCCGGATCGTACCACCGCGTCCCGACCAGCAGCAGGAACAATATCGTGACGATGAACCAGGTGCCGCCGGCGCGCAGTCCGCGCCGCCGGGCCAGCACCGTCAGTACCAGAAACACCGCATAGAGCGCGATGGCCGCGGCCCGCACGGCATCGAAGGCACGCTGCGCCAGCGTATCGATCAGATCGCCGAGGTACCACCAGAAACGGGTGATGAACGCCTCGCATGCCTGGATGAAATCCTGCGGACCGATGTAGTAGAGCGCTGCCATCAGGACGATGCCGCCGATCCAGACCAGTGCGACCGTCTTGCGATCCAAGGTGCCTCCGGGAGTGGCCGTTGTCGGCACCAATGTGGGGCATGGCCTGTGCCGCGTCACCCCCGCGGCAGGCGGGCCCGTTGCGCCTGCAGGAACCGTTGGGCAGCCGGATCGGCTTCCAGGGCCAGCGCGCGCGCATAGGCGGCATCGGCCGCCTCACCCTGCCCAAGCCGGGCCAACAGATCCGCGCGGGCGGCCCAATAGGGCTGGTAGGCCGCGAGACCCGCATCGCCGGCGAGGCCGTCCAGTGCCGCCAGGCCGGCGGCGGCGCCTTCCGTCTCGGCCAGCGCGACCGCCCGATTGATCGCCACGACGGCAGAGCCGGTCAGCGCCAGCAGTCCATCATAGAGTTCGACGATGGCCGCCCAATCGGTCCGGCCGGTGAACCGCCGGGCCGCGTGTGCCGACTGCACTGCCGCTTCGAGCTGGAACCGGCCGACACGGCCGAGCCTGCTTGCCCGCCGCAGCAGTGCCTCGGCTTCGGTGATTGCCGTGGCGTCCCAGCGCGCCGGGTCCTGCGCCGAGAGCGGCACATACCCGCCGCCGTCCCGGCGCGCGGCCGATCGCGACGCGGCGTGCAGCATCAAAGCCAGCAGCCCCAGCGCCTCGGGCTCGTCCGGCAACAGTTCCGTCAGCACGCGGCCGAGCCAGACGGCCTCCGCCACCAGCCCTTGCCGCCGCTGGTCCAGGCCGGCGGGGTCGACCCAGCCGGCGGCGAAGGCCGCGTAGATCGCTTCCAGCACGGCATCGAGGCGCGCGGGGAGATCCTCCGGCTGCGGCAGGCGGAACGGAATGCCGGCGTCGTGGATGCGCCGCTTCGCCCGCACCAGCCGCTGGCCCATGGTCGCCGGCGACACCAGGAACACCGCCGCGATGGTCGCCGCTTCCAAGCCCAGCACCGCTTGCAGCATCAGCGGACTGCGCACGGCAGGATCGATGGCCGGATGCGCGCAGGCGAACATCAGGCGGAGCCGCCGATCCGGCACGCCGCCGCGTGCGTCGGCCTCGGCGGCGGCTTCCTCCAGCGACAGCAGCAGGCGGTCCGAGGCGGTCTCGCGGGTGCGGCGCCGGCGGGCCATGTCGATCAGCCGCCGCCGCGCCGCCGCCAGCAACCAGGCCTCGGGCGCCAGCGGCACGCCCTGCCCTGGCCAGGTGGCGAGCGCCGCGGCGAAGGCCTCGGACAGGGCGTCCTCGGCCGCCGCGACGTCGCGGCTGCGCGCGGCGAGCCAGGCGATGAGCTTGCCATAGCTGTGCCGCGCCGCTTGCTCGGCCGCGCGATGCGCCGGCGTGCTCACATCGCCCAGACCGGCCGCACCTCGATGCTGCCGCGTTGCGCGCCAGGGCAGCGCGCGGCCCAGGACAGCGCGGCATCGAGGTCAGGCACGTCGATCAGGTAATAGCCGCCCAATTGCTCGCGCGTCTCGGCGAATGGCCCGTCCAGCGTCTGGGTCTTGCCGCCGGAGATGCGCACCGTGGTCGCGGCCGAAGCAGGGCGCAGTCGATTGCTCGCCCGCAGGATGTTGGCGTCCCGCAGCGCCTGGGTATACGCCATGAACGCCCCCACCCATTGCTGCATCTCCGCCTGTGGCATCGCCGCATTCTCTTGCTCATTGCTGTAGATCAGCAGCACGTATTCCATCGGTTTGCTCCCGGTTGCGGGACGGCCCGACTGCCGGGCGTCCATCGGCATGACGTTCGAGCCGGGGGGTTTTCGACCGCCGGTCCGCCGCGCCTGGCCGCGGTTGCCGCCAGCCGCCGGAGTGTGGGATCATGCCGGCCAGCAACATGAAAGGCAGCGTGCCATGGCACGAGCAGGGGTAACACCGGTCGGATTGAACCATTTGGTCCTGAATGTGCGGGACATGGAGGAATCGCACCGGTTCTGGACCGAGATCGTCGGCATGAAGCAGGTGGGCGAACTGCATGCCACGCCGCAGCGGCCGAACCCGCCGAACATGCGGTTCTACAGCGGTGACCATGGCGGCGGTGCGATGAACCACCACGACATCGCGCTGGTGGAGAACAAGGCACTGCCGGCCCCGCCGGCGGAATGGAGCATGTTTGGCACGCCCGTCGCGGTGAACCACATCGCCATTGCCCTGCCCAGTCGCGAGGCGTGGCTGGAGCATCTGGCCTACCTGCAGGACAAGGGGGTGAAATTCGACCGCCGCGTCGAGCATGGCATGACGCACAGCCTGTACATTCATGATCCGAACGGCTACGGCGTGGAGTTGCTGTACGAGCTGCCGCGCGAGGTTTGGGAAGGCGACATCGATGGCGCGCTGAATTACGCCGTCAGCCTGCCGACCGAAGGCACTGCGGCATTGCAAGACCGGGGCGAGGGCAATCCGGTGTTCCGCAAGGGCGAAGCGGTGCCGGCCTGAGCGGCGCCGGCGATGCTCGACGATCGCACCCTTGAGGCGCTGGCGCGCGCCTACCACGTCGCCGAGAAGGAACGGCGGCGCACGCGCGCGCCCAGCATCCTGCATCGCGGCTTCTCCACCGATGATGCCTATGCGGTCCAGCGCAAATGGATCGCGATCAAGGTGGCGGAAGGCGCGGTGGTGAAGGGCCACAAGATCGGCCTGACCTCGCGCGCGATGCAGCGGCAGGCGAACATCACCGAGCCCGATTATGGGGCGTTGCTGGAGGACATGTTCTATCAGGACGGCGCCACGCTGCCGATGAGCCGCTTCATCCAGCCTCGGCTGGAATGCGAACTGGGGTTTGTGATCGGGCGGCGGCTGAAGGGTCCCAACTGCACGATCTTCGACGTGCTGAGCGCGGTGGATTACGTGACGCCGGCGGTGGAAATCGTCGACGGCCGCACGCACCGCGTCGATCCGGAGACCGGCGGCGGGCGGCATGTGAACGACAGCATCGCCGACAATGCGGGCAACGCCGCGCTGGTGGTGGGCGGGCGGCCGATCAAGCCGATGGACGTCGATCTGCGCTGGGTATCGGTGTTGTGCTATCGCAACGGCATCATCGAGGAATCGGGCGTCGCCGCGGCCGTGCTGAACCATCCGGCGAACGGCGTGGCGTGGCTGGCGAACAAGCTGGCGCCATTCGACATCGCGCTGGAACCGGGACAATTCGTGCTGGGCGGATCGTTCACCAGCACGGTGGAGGCGCGGTCGGGCGATCAGTTCCACATCGACTACGGATTGCTCGGGTCGATTTCGTGCCGGTTCGAGTGAGGCACAGGAACGTCGCGCCTGCGGTGTCGTTGCGAGGAACGCGGCGTGCCCTGCCGGCATTGCCAGGAGCGCCGCGTGCCATCGGCGTCATTGCGAGGACGGCGGGCCAGGCGTGGCGGGACGCGGCAATCTGGTTCGGGCGTGGGCATACTTGACCGGGATTGCCTCGTCGTTCCGTGTCTCGCAATGACGCCAGGCGGGGCACTGCGCGCGGCGATTCGATAATCAAGGAACAGCGTGATGAACGACGTGTTCGAATCCTCCGCCACGATGAAATTCGGCGTCGGCCAGCCGATCCGGCGGCTCGAGGATGTGCGTTTGCTGACCGGGCGTGGCCGCTACCAGGACGACCAGACCTTCGACCGCCAGAGCTGGTGCATGTTCGTCCGTTCGCCTCACGCGCATGCGAGGATCCGCTCGGTTGACAGCTCGGCCGCCGCCGCGGCACCGGGCGTGGTGGCGGTCTACACCGGCACGGACTACGTCAACGACGGCATCGCCATGCCGAAGGCCAACATGCCGCGCAAGAAGCGCGACGGCTCGCCGATGTTCGCGCCGCAGCGCCCGGCGATGGTGGTGGACCGCGCCCGCTATGTCGGTGACACCGTGGCGATGGTGATCGCCGAGACGCTGGCGCAGGCGAAGGATGCCGCCGAGCTGGTCGTGGTGGATTACGAACCGCTGCCGGCGGTGACCAACGTGGCCGAAGCGGCGAGGCCCGATGCCGCGCGGGTGTGGGACGACAACCCCGACAATATCAGCCACACCACGGAACGCGGCGACCGCGCCGCGACCGAGGCCGCGTTCGCGCGTGCCGCCCATGTCACCAGGCGCCGCTACGTCATCACCCGCGTGCACGCGCAGTACATGGAGCCGCGCGGCTCGATCGGGTTGTACGAACCGGCGGAGGACCGCTACACGCTGTATGCCGACGTGAACTATCCGCACCGCGTGCGCAACATGCTCGCCAACATGGTGTTCAAGGTGCCGGAGAGCCAGGTGCGCGTGGTGTGCCGCGACGTGGGCGGTGGGTTCGGTGCCAAGGGCTGGCAGTATGTCGATCACCGCCTGGTGCTGTGGGCAGCACGCAAGCTGGGGCGGCCGGTGAAGTGGAAATGCGAGCGCTCCGAAGTACTGATGGCCGACGAGCATGGCCGGGACAATGTCGGCGAGATCGAGCTGGCGTTTGATGCGGGGGGCAAAATCATCGGGCTGCGGCTGCACATGCTGGCGAGCATCGGCGCCTATATCGCCTCGGATCGGCAGTTGCTGACGCCGTTCGGCCAGATCGGCACCGTGGTCGGCGTGTATGACATTCCGGCGGCCTACGTGACGATCGACGCGGTGCTGTCGAACACCAGCCCCACCGCACCGTATCGCGGTGCCGGGCGGCCGGAGGCGAGTTACCTGATCGAACGCGCGATGGAGGAAGCGGCGCGCGAGCTGGGCATCGATCCGATCGAATTGCGCCGGCGGAACATCATTCCGGAATCCAAGATGCCGTACAAGGCGCCGACCGGGCCATTCTATGATTGCGGACTGTTCGCCAGGAACATGGAAATCGCGCTGGAGTCGTCGGATTACGCCGGTTTCGCCGCCCGGCGCGAGGCGTCGCGCGCGCACGGCAAGCTGCGCGGCATCGGCCTGGCCAATTCGATCGAGCAAGCAGCGGGGCCGACGCCGGAATATGCCGAGGTGCGGTTCAATCCCAGCGGCAGTGCGCTGTTGCTGATGGGCACCAAGACGCACGGACAGGGGCACGAGACAGTGTTCAAGCAGATCCTGTGCGGCAAGCTGGGGATCGATCCGAAGGAAGTGCATTTCATCGACGGCGACACCGATCGGGTGGCATTCGGCATGGGGTCGAACGGTTCGCGGTCGATGGTGACGGGCGGCTCGGCGCTGTCGCTGGCGGCAGACAAGGTGATCGAGAAGGGCAGGAAGCTGGCGGCGCATCTGATGGAAGTGGCGGAGGGCGACGTCGAATTCGCGGAGGGACGGTTCAGCGTCGCGGGCACCGATCGGGCGGTTACCATGAAGCAGGTGGTGGCGGCGGCGTTCCAGCCGGCGCGGCTGCCGCCGGGGATGGAGCCGGGGATGTACGAGCATGCATCCTATGCGCCGAAGCGCGACACGTTTCCCAATGGCTGCCACGTCTGTGAAGTGGAGGTCGATCCCGAGACGGGCGTGGTCGACCTGCTGTCATATCTCGTGGTGGACGACGTCGGCACGGTGATCAATCCGCTGACCCTGGCGGGACAGATTCACGGCGGCATCGCCCAGGGGGTCGGCCAGATCCTGGGCGAGCAAGTGGTTTATGAAAAGGAAAGCGGGCAGTTGCTGACAGCGAGTTTCATGGACTACCACATGCCGCGCGCGGACGACCTGTGCAATATCCGTATCGTCAGCAATCCGGTGCCGACCGCGGGCAATCCGCTGGGCGCGAAGGGGGCAGGCGAGGCCGGCACGGTCGGCGCGATGCCGTCGGTGATGCTCGCGATCATGAACGCGTTGGAGCAAGTCGGGGTGACGGAACTCGACATGCCGGCGACGCCGGATCGCGTTTGGCGGGCGATGCAGGACGCCGCACGTCATGGCCGGGCTTGAGGAGGCGATCGCGCCGAGGCTTGGCCGGGCCATCGCGCCGAGGCTTGACCGGACCATCGCGCCAAGGCTTGACCGGACCATCGCGCCGAGGCTTGGCCGGGCGATCGCGCCGAGGCTTGGCCGGGCCATCGCGCCGAGGCTTGGCCGGGCCATCGCGCCGAGGCTTGACCGGGCGATCCGCGCACGCACTGTCTCGGCGCAGATGGCCGGGTCATCGCCGGGTCAAGCCCGGTCACCTGGGCCGGTCATGACGCGGCGGAGTAACGACCATGCATAACCTGAGAACAGGTGCGGAATATCGCGAAGCCTTGCGGGATGGGCGCAAGGTTTGGGTGGTTGGCGAAGGGCGCGTGGATGATGTCACCACGCATCCCGCCACGCGCGCGATGGTCGATGAATATGTTGCCTGGTACGACCGCCATTTCGATCCCGCTTGGCAGGACCTGCTGCTGACGCCCGCCGATGCCGCGGGCAAGCGGATTCCATGGGGCTATGTGCTGCCGAAGACATCGGACGATCTGGTGGCGATGGGCCGCAGCTTTGCCGCCACCACGTTCCTGAGCGCCGGCAACATCACGCATACGCCGGCCTATGGCTGCCTGATCGCGCTGGGCGTGCTGGGCGAGGTGCAAGAGCATAATCCCTCGCGGCAGCAGATCGACAACGCGCTGGCCTATCGCGATGAGATCGCGCGGACCGGCCGGTTCCTGACCTTCTCCTCCGGCGCCGCGACGATCGGTGCGCGCATGAAGCCCGACCCGAAGGACCGCGCCTCGCTGCGCATCGTGCGCGAGACCGATACCGGCCTGGTGATCAGCGGCAAGGTCGGCATGCACACCAGCCCGGCCTATGCGGAAGAGGTTTACGTCGGTGGCTTGTGCGGCGTCGATTTCCAGGGCCACCGCGCGACGTTCATCGTGCCGGTCGGCGCGCCGGGGGTCACCGTGATCTGCCGCCGCACGTCGATCCATCATGCCAATCCGTTCCTGGCGCCGCTGTCCAGCCGCTATGACGAACTCGACGGCCAGATGTGGCTGGAGAACGTGCATATCCCCTGGGATCGCGTGTTCCTCACCGAGCCTATTCCGCCGGAACGGATCGCCCGCTGGTTGTTCTGGCACCAGCTTTATTGCTGGCTGTCGAAGGCGGAGTTCACGCTGGGCCTGGGGCTGGCCTGCGCGCATGCCATCGGCCTGACCCAGCACGATGCCAGCATCAACTATTTGCTCGACCTGATGACGGACGTGCAGATGGTGCGGAGCTGCCAGGTCGCGGCAGAGCGTGATCCGCAATTCACCATCGCCGGCTATTGCTATCCGAACATCTGCCACCTGTCGGCCGGCAGCATGGCCATGCTGCGCGCGCGGCCCGGCATGAGCGAGATGCTGCGGATCATTCCGGGTTCTTCGCTGGTGGTGGCGCCGACCGACGCTGACCTGGCGGACGCCGAGGTCGGCGCCGGGCTGGACGAGTCGTTCAGCGGCGGCGGCTATACCGCATTGCAGCGGTCGGCGCTGCTGCAGATGGCGTGGGACCATGTTTCGTCGATGCTGGACGCGCGGGAATCGGCGTTCGAGCTGCATGCCAATGGCGGCATTCCCGCCTGGCGCGGGCGACTGCGGCGAGGATTTGAAGATTACAACAAGCTGGCGAATGCGGTGTTGAAGCAATTGAGTGTTGCGATGCCGGAGATTGACCTGAGCCACATTCGCGTCATGCCGATGGCGCCGCGACGGGTGGTGGAAGTGAAGACGGAAAGCCGGTAGCGCGGGGGAGGGAAGGGTCGGGATCGCTTGATCGGTGCGGGCCTTGCGGGGGGTTGGTGAGGCCGATTCCGTCCTTGTTTCTTACCAAGATCAAGCCAAGGGGCAGGCAGGGTCCACGCAGAAGGTTTGTTGTTTCCGGCGGCGGCGCGGCAATCATTTCTACTTTGTGATTGCTTCCTGCCCCTTGGGTTAATCTTCGTAACAAATCATGCTGCGACGGATCACACGTGCCTGGCGGGTCTGAGCGACGGCGTTGCGGCGTGCAACTTGTCGAAGTCGACCGAGATTGCTTCGCTCGCACTGGCACCCGGCTCGCACTGGCACCCGGCTCGCACTGACAGCAGGAGGACGATTGCTTCAGTTCGCTGGCAATGAGACAAAGGGGCTTCGAGGACTTACCTTCCGGGAGGGAATGCTTCATGACCGAGCTGTCGCAGAAGACCCGCGATGCGCTGATGCGCGTGGCGACCTCGACGCTGACGGGTGCGCTGCAGCGCCGCGGCCTGCGCAGCATGTTCTTGCAGGACGTATGGCCGGTGCGGCCGAATATGAAGCGCATGGTCGGGCCGGCGTTCACCATGCGGTTCATTCCCTCGCGCGAGGACAAGGACGGACCGCTGGCGAAGGGTCCGCGCGGCAACATCCAGCCGCAGGCGATGGAGACGTGCCCGCCGGGCCATGTGCTGGTGGTTGATTCGCGCGGCGATACGCGCGCCGCGTCGGCGGGGGATCTGTACGTGGGCCGACTGGCGGCGCGCGGCTGTGCGGGCATCGTCACGGATGGCGGGCTGCGCGATTCGGAAGGCGTCGCGAAGACCGGGTTGCCGGCGTATCACCGCCGGCCGTCGTCGCCGCCGAGCCCGGTCGCGCACCATCCGTGCGATTTGAATCTGCCGATCGGGTGCGGGGGTGTCGCGGTGTACCCCGGCGACATCGTCGTGGGCGATTGCGACGGGGTCGTGGTGATCCCGCCGGATATCGTTGATGAAGTCGCCGAGGAGTGCCTGGCAACCACCGAATACGAGGAATTCGCCGAGGAGGAAGTGGCGCGCGGGCGGCCGCTGGCCGGATTGTTCCCGGTTGCGGGCGAGCAGGCGAAGCGCGACTTCGCGGCATGGAAGCAGAAGCGCGGCGCCGGCTGAGTGATCTCATCGTGGCCGGGCCTGACCCGGCCATGACGAGCATCCGGCCCTATTTCCCTATCTGCTCGCGTAGACCGCTGCTTCGAACCGATCCAGCAGCCGGAGCACTGTGGGGTCGGCGAAGGGCAGGATCTGCGTCATCAACACGCCCGCGACGCGCTTGTTCGGGTCGAGCCAGAAATAGGTGTTGTTGATTCCTGCCCAGGCGAGGCTGCCGGCGCTGCGGCCGGCCGGCGTGTCCTCGGTGTTGATCAGGAAACTCAGCCCCCATTTCTTCGCCATGCCTGGGAAGAATTCCGCATCGTTGGAAAACTCGGGGTTGGACGTCTTCAGCGGCTGCACGTCGAGCGGACCCATGTGGTTTTCCGCCATCAGCGCCACCGTCTCCGGTTTCAGCACTTGCTCGCCGCTGTCGGCGCGGCCGCCATTCAGCAGCATGCGCAGGAACGCGAGGTAGTTCGGTGCGGTAGAGAACAGACCCCCGCCGCCGGGATAGAATTCGCGATTGGGCGGGGGCGGCGCGGTTTCGATCGGCAGCAGCGAATCGTCGGCCTGGCGCGCATGGACCTGAACTGTCCGCGCGGCCCAATCCGGTCGCGGATCGAAACTGGTATCCCGCATGCCCACAGGCGCGAAGATGTGCTGCTGCATGTAGGCTTCGAGGTTTTGGCCGCTGACCGCCTCCACCATGCGACCGGCCCAATCTATGTTGATGCCATATTCCCAGCGCTCGCCAGGTTCGAATCCCAATGGCGCGTTCAGTGCCGCCAGCTTGCCGGTACGTGCGGCGGGCAGGCCGGTGACCTGCGCGTAGCGGGCCTGGTTCTCGTTCCAGGTGTCATAGACGAAGCCGGCCGTATGGGTCAGCAGCCGGCGCAGCGTGATCTTTTCCCGCGCGGGGCGCAGCTTCGGCTGGCCGGCGGCGTCGAAGCCTTCCAGCACCATCGGTTCCGCGAGTTCCGGCACGACCTCGCCTGCCGGCTGATCGAGCGCGAGCCTGCCTTGCTCCACCATCTGCATCGCCGCGGTGCCGGTGATCGCCTTGGTCATCGAGGCGATGCGGAACAGGGTATCGGGCGTCATCGCGTCATCGCTCGCCAGGCTGCGGCGGCCGAACGCGCCTTGATAGATCGTGCCGCTGCCATCGGCGGCCATGGCGACCACGCCGGGCACCTCGCCCTCGGCCACCGCCGCCTGCAACACGCGATCGATTGCTTCTGTGCGCGCCATTTCTCTGCCTCCCCATGGTTGCGAATGATCTCGGCCGCCGGCGAGGATGGATGCTAGCAACGACGGGGCGCAAGTGCGACCAGGGGAACTGCGAGCTGGAGAACCGGCGAGCCTGGCGAGGGCGGCGTGATGCTGCGTTGCGGACGTCGGGGCGGTTGCCAATTGGCGCGCCATGGCGTGAAGATGCACCGGGATCGACGAACGGGGAGAGGCGTCGCGATGTTCGA
>Ga0335073_10008481_pt1 | contig 14422 bp, 18 predicted proteins | sample Lox_Sample_22_FD_207093 | JGI IMG/M metagenome (GOLD analysis project Ga0335073, IMG submission 207093) | Soil microbial communities from Loxahatchee National Wildlife Refuge, Florida, United States - Lox_Sample_2.2 | ecosystem: Environmental > Terrestrial > Soil > Wetlands | place: USA... | reverse complement strand
CGCGAGCCCCCGCCCGAGCGCGACGACGAACCCGTGCCTGAGGCGGACTTCTTGCCGTAGCTGGGCGCGACCGGCTTGCGATACGGGCCGGAAGGCTTCGACTTCTTCGGGACGGCGGGCACGGGGACGTACGGATTGTCCAGCGGCAGCGGCTCGGTCGTGCCGTTGCGCTGGATCCAGAAGAACCAGGCAAAGCCGGCCAGGCACACCAAGGTCGCGATCCAGAAGTTCAGCCGCATCCCGAGCACATGCACCGAGTAGTCGATCCGGATCTGCTCCTCGAAGATCCGGTACCCCGAATAGCCGGCCACGTACAGCGCCATCAGCCCGGGCGCCTTAATCCTGCGGTGGTTGCCGAGCCAGATCAGGAACGCGGCCAGGAGCAGATTCCAGATCATCTCGTACAGGAACGAGGGCTGGAAGGTGGCGTATTGGGTGTAGTGCGGCGGCCGGTGGTCGGGCGAGATCTTGAGCGCCCAGGGCAGCGTTGAAGGCTTGCCGAACAGCTCCTGGTTGAAGTAGTTGCCGATCCGGCCGATCGCCTGCGCCACCAGCAGCGCCGGAGCGGTCGCGTCCATGAAGCGCAGGACGTCGCCGCGGGTCAGCCGCTTGCGCACGATGTACAGACCGCCGATGACGCCGCCGAGGATCCCGCCCCAGATCCCGAGGCCGCCGTTCCAGATGGCGAAGATGCCCCAGAAGTTGTGCGGCTCGATCTGGCTCGGGGTGGTGATCAGGAAGTAGATCCGGCCGCCGATCAGACCGGCCGGGAAGCCCCAGGCGGCGGCCTCGTAGCAGAGGTCGGGGTTGCCGCCCATGCGCCGCCACCGCCACCGGGTGACGAAGATCGCCGCCGCCACCGCCACCACGTAGGCCAGCCCGTAGGCATGGATGAACAGCGGGCCGATGTAGAAGCCGTTGTGCGACGGGCTGGGGATGAAGGCGGGGAGGGTCACGTCGATGAGTGCAGTGTGCCGGGCGGTGCCGTCACGCGCGCGGCCGAGCGCTGCGCGAGTGCCCCGAGGCCCCGTTCAGCTCAAACAGGTTAGACCGGAACCCGGGGGTACGGACCAGCCGGATCGGCTTCAGCGGCGAGGTCTTGTCGATATAGAAGCGCGCGCCGTCGCGCTGCTCGATCGCGCGTACCGCGGACGCCTGCCGGCGCCAGGCCAGCGCCCAGATGATCGCGAAGCCCGTGGCGACTGCCGGCACCTGCGGCACCACGAACGCCACCGCGCCGGCCCCGATGGTCGAGATGAGCAGCGGCCACAGACGGTTGAGCATCGTCCGCGCCGGCGTGACCTCGGGCAGCGACGCCTGCGTCCGCGCGCTGGCCAGCAGCGAGGCGATGGGCGCGGACGTCTCGTTCCGCCGTCCCACCCAGATACCGATCAGCGTCGCAGCCACCCACCATCCGGCCGCAAACGGCACGAGGGTGTCGTCGCCGTTGTTGGCTCCTCCGGCCACGGTGACCGCGGCCAGCAGGGTGGCGCAGCCGGCGCTCATCAGCACGGTCGTGCGTAGGAAGTCCGCGAAACGCATCAGCCGGCGGCCAACGCCGTGAGCAGCTCGATCACACCCTCGGGTCCGTCGACCACGAGGTCGGCCTCATCGGTGATCTCCGAAGGCCCCTCGTCGGAGCGGACGCCCACCCGGATCGCGCGGGAGATGCGGCCGCTGTCGGCCAAACGCGCGAGCGCATGGAAGGCGTCGAGGTCGGTGACGTCGTCGCCGACGTACAGGGCGACGTCGACGTCGGTGTCGGCGAGGAACGATTCGATGCCGGCGCCCTTGTCGATCCTCACCGGCGGCCGGACCTCGAGCACCTTGCGACCCCAATGGGTGCGCAGCCCGGCCGCCTCGGCTCGGGCCGCGATCGCGTCGATCGCCGCGCGAGCCGCCTCTTCGTCGGGGGCCCCGCGCCAGTGGAAGGCGACGATCGCGCCCTTGTCCTCGAGCCGCACGCGGCGACGGCGCAGGTCGGCGGTGTCGGCCTCGCGCGCGAACTCGTGGATGCGCTCGGCCCAGTCCTCGATCTCCTTATCGACCACGGGCTCGGTCCAGCCCGCGCGCAGGATCTCGGCGCCGTGCGAGCCGAGATACGAGATCGTCCCGATCGCGACCATCGCGCGCGCCTCCGAGGCCCGCCGCCCGCTGACGCAGGCGACGACGCCGTAGCGCCGGGCGATCTCGGCCAGGAGCTGACGCGTTCGCTCGGGCACGCGCGCGTCGGCGGCGAGCTCGACGATCGGGGCCAGCGTGCCGTCGATGTCGAACAGAATCGCGGCGCGCGCCGGATCGGAGCGCAGCGGCGCTAGCGCTTCTGAGAGGAGCGCTGATGTCACGGCTCTAGTATGCCCCCTCCGAGGTGTGCGCCGTGTCCAACGATTTAGTCCTGCTGCTTCACGGCCAACCGGGCGCGGCGACGGATTGGGAGCGGCTCCAAGGAGCCCTCGGCGACCGCTCCTCGACGCTCGCGATCGATCGCCCCGGCTGGGACGGATCCTCGCCCGCGACCGACCTCGCCGGTAACGCCAGCGCGGCGCTGAGCGCGCTGGATCGAGTCAGGGTGCCCCGGGCGACGGTCGTCGGGCACAGCCTGGGCGCCGCGGTGGCGGCGTGGCTGGCCACCTCACACCCGCAGCGCGTGAGCCGGCTGGTGCTCGTCTCGCCGGCGGCCAACGTCGACTCGCTCGGTCCGGTCGATTATCTGCTCGCCGCCCCGATGATCGGCTGGCTTTCCACGGTGGGCGCGATGGCCGGCGGTGGCCTCGTGCTGGGGGCGCGCTCGGTGCGCCGGTGGGTGGCCGAGGCGACCGCCCTCGACGACCGCTACCTGCGTTCCGCCGGGCGGATGCTGCTGGCCCCGTCGGCCTGGCGCTCGTTCGCGCGTGAGCAGCGATACCTGGTGCGCAACCTCCCGCTGCTCGAGCGCCGGCTGGCGCACATCTCGACGCCGACGACCATCGTCGCGGGAACCGCCGACCGCGTCGTGCCCGTCTCGGCGGCCCGGCGGCTCGCCGGTCAGATCCCCCGCGCGGAGCTGGTCGAGATCGCGCACGCCGGGCACCTGCTCCACGTCCAGCAAGCCGCCCGCCTGGCCGAGATCGTCGCCGCCTTGTGAGTAGTGGTCAAGGGATAGACGGCCGAGGGTGGTAGCCGGCCGGCTGACCGGGTAGGGGCCTCAGCATGGACGATCCGACCAGCGCCGAAGTCCCGCAGCCGACCGAGCCGGCCACGCCGGCGGTGCCCACCGCCCCCGTGACCCCGGCGGTGCCCGATCCGGGCTCCCCCGCGGCGCCTGAGGAACCCGCCACCATCCCGGGCCCCGACGAGCCGGCCGCCCCGATCGCGCCCAACCCCGGGCCCGACGAGGCGCCGGAGCCGGAGTCCGGCGCGCGGTAACGGGCCCCAGGTCACTCCGGGGGCAGCCTCGATAGTTTTGCCGGTGTGAGCGTCATCGCGCCGCCGCCTCCAAGGCAGCCGGCGGGTCCGTCCGTGCTGCCGCCGCCCCCCGAGTGGGGGCCCAAGCCGCCGCGTCGCCGGATCGGCTGGCGTCTGCTGCTCGGCTGTCTGCTTGTGGTGCTGGCGAGCGCGGGCGCGACGGCGGTGTTCATCCTCGAGCAGGTTCACACCGTGGTCCAGGACCTCGACGTGAACAAGCCGCTCACGGTCGACCGCCGGGCGCTCGCGACGGACTACTACGGCGGCCCTGAGACGCTGCTGATGGTCGGTGACGACTGGCGGCCGGCGACCAAGTACTACCCGAACGCGGTGCCCCACCTCGCGAACGAGATGCTGCTTGTGCGGATCGATCCGAGCAAGCCCTACATCTCGATGATGTCGATCCCCCGGGAGTTGTGGGTCACGATCACGCCGCCGAACGGCGCGACGTACACGAACCGGCTCAACTCGGCCTACACGTGGGGCGTAACGACGCTACTGCAGACGATCAAGCAGGTCACGGGGCTGTCCGTGAACCACGTGATCGCGACCACATTCGGCAAGTTCGAGAACGCGATCAACGAACTCGGTTGCGTCTATTCGACGATCGATGAGCGCTACTACCACAACAATGCGGACGGCGGCCAGCAGTACCAGAACGTCGACTTGCAGCCCGGCTATCAGTGCCTGACCGGCAGCGAGGCCGAGCAGTTCGTCTCCTACCGGCACACGGATACCTCGCAGATCCGCGACGCCCGGGACCAGGCCTTCCTGCTCAGCGTCAAGAAGGAATACGGTCCGGAGCTCGCGGGCAACGTCGGCAAGTTCGAGAAGATCTTCGGCCAGACGGTCCAGACCGATCCCGGGCTGCACAGCCAAACCGAGATCCTCAACCTGGCCGACCTGCTGGTCACGGCCGCCGGTCTACGCGTACGCCAGGTCCCGTTCCAGGCCAGCCCCCTGCCGAACGGCGACCTGACGGCCAGCCCTCAGCAGATCCAGCAAAGCGTTCACGCCTTCCTGCATGGCGGGCAACCGCCGCCGACCCAGCAGACGGCCGCGATCGCCCAGAAGGTCGGCGGACGTCACGGGGCGGCCAGCCTCCCACTGACCCCGACGCTGGCATCGAACGTCACCTCCGAGAAGGCGGCGGTGCCGAGAATCCCGTTCACGGCCGAGTTCCCGAAGGTGCAGGACCTGGCGGGAAGCGGCGCGTTCTATGTCGCACCACAATGCACCCAGCAGGTGCAGGCGTGCGTGCGCGACTACCTGATCCATTCGCCGGACGGGAAGGCGTATCCGATCTACGTCGAGGTCTTCTCCAATGGACAGCTCGGCCAGTTCTACGACGTCCAGGGCACGACCTGGACCGACGCGCCGCTGTTCGCCAACCCCAATCAGACGCTTCAGGTCGGCAAGCGCACATATGAGCTCTTCTACGACGGCAGCCAACTGCAGACGGTGGCCTGGCGCGAGTACGGCGCCGTCTACTGGGTCCACAACACGCTGACCGACGCGATCGGCGCGGGCGAATTGCTCGGGATCGCCGAGCAGACGGTGCCGATTGGCCCGATCTCCAGCGCCCCCAAGCACGTGATTCTCAAGGCCTTTTCGGTGCCCCCGCCGCCAGCTCCCAAGGTCAAGACGCCTGTCCTGCAGACCGTTGGGTCGATCGCGGGACTCTTGACGCTGCTGGGCGTGCCGCTGCTGGGCTTCATGATCCTCAGACAGCGGCGGCTGACGCGGCGGGTCCGCCTGCAGCTGCAGACGAACCTGGCCCGCGAGGCGAGTCTCACCGCCGCGATGGCAACGTCGCTGAACCTGCCGCCGGCCAGGCCCCCGGCCGACTCCAGTGAGGTCACGGAGCGGCACAACTATCGCATGCGGCGCGGGCGCGTCCCGATCATGCTGTCCTCGCTCGGCGTCGTCGTCGTGTTCGCGGTCGCCGCGGCGGGCTACCTGTTGACCTGACACCGCGTGGATACCTTCCTCTCCATCGCCAGCAAGCGTGAGGTTCGCGAGTACGCCGGGCGGCCGATCCCGGTGGACGCCGAGCGGCGCATCCTCGAGGCCGGCCGGATTGCGGGCAGCTCACGCAACCGCCAGCCGTGGCGGTTCTTGATCGTCGAGAGCCCGTCGCTGCGCGAACGGCTCGCCGAGGCGGTCTACGTCCCGGCCAATGTCCGCAGCGCGGCGCTCGTGGTGGCGATCGCGCTGCACGGAGGCGGACCGACCGCCTTCGACGCCGGCCGCGCCGCCCAGAACATGATGCTGACCGCGTGGAACGACCGCATCGGGTCGTGCCCCAACGGCATGCCGGATCCCGACGCGGTGGCGCAACTGCTCGACCTCGAGGAGGGGGAGCGTCCCTTCACGGTGCTCACCTTCGGCTACCCGGTCCGCACTCGCGACCCCGAGCGCCACACAGCCATCGAGTGGATCGAGCGCGCCGATCGCAAGCCGTTCGACGACGTCGTCGAACGGCTTTAGCCTGCGGCGCGCGCGTCCGGGCGATCATACGCGCCGGTGCGCTACGTCCTGACCCGAGACGCCGAGGAATTCGCCACCCGCACCGAGCGGCTGCTGTCCGCGCGCATCGAGTGCAACGTCCTCGCCACCGTGCTGATGCGGGTCCTGGACGGCGGCTTCCGGGATGCGGCTCCACTGTTCGCCTACGGCATCGTCGCCGGCAACGATGCGAGCTTCGCCGCGATGCGCACGCCACCGTGGCCCCTGCTCGCGAGCCCGCTCGAGGAAGGCGCCGGTACGCGATCCGCTGCGACCCGCGCCCGGTGCGCTCCGGGTCGCCGGGCCGGATGACCGCGATCTGCTCGTCGGCTGGATGGAGGAGTTCGCCCGCGAGGCGAATGTCGCGGGCGCCGCCCAGTCGGCGGCGATGGTCGACGGCAGCATCCGCCGCCACGGCCTGTTCCTGTGGGAGGACGGCCGGCCCGTCTCGATGATCGGGGTCAATCCGGCCGTGGCCGGCGTGGTTCGGATCGGGCCGGTCTACACCCCCGCGCCGCGCCGGCGCCGCGGATACGCCGGCAGCGCCGTCGCGGCGGCCAGCCGTCGCGCCCTCGCCTCCGACGCCGAACGATGCATGCTGTTCACCGACCTGGCCAATCCGACGTCCAACAAGATCTACGCCGAGGTCGGCTACCGCCGCGTGGGCGACTGGGAAGAGATCGAACTCGAAGGGCGTGCGGATTGCCGGCGGCGCCCGAAGGCGGCGCCTTAAGTGAGGATCAGGAGCCGGCCGCCGGCGGCGCGTTTAGCGCGCGCAGCGCGGCGTCCAACTCCTCGACGACCTCGCCGGGGCGATCGGCGCCCGAGAGGCGCAGCGCATCGTGCACGGGCGAGCGCGGGGGGATCACCAGCACCAGGTTCTGACCACGGGCCTGGAGGCTCGCCCGCATCCCGTGGATGACGTAAATCCCGGCGCTGTCCAGGTACTCGACGGCGGAGAGGTCGAGCACGACGCCGCGCACCTCGTTCGGAGTGGCACTCATCACGGTGGCGCCGAGGTCCTCGGCGTTGGACATGTCGACCTCGCCGGTCAGCCGCGCGACGAGGGCGCCCGACGCGTGGGTGATCTGAACGTCGGCGATGCTCATCGATGTGAGAGACGGCGTCGCATCACTACCTCGGTGCCGCTGTCCAACCGGCCAACCTGAACGTCGTCCATCGCCGAGGCGATGATCGTGAGCCCTCGGCCCCGGTTCTCGCCCCGCGGCGGGCGCCACTGACCCTCGTCGCGCACTGCGACCGTGATGTCGCCGTTGTCTCCCCACGCGTGGAGCTCGAAGCTGGCCGGCGCGGGTGAGTAGGCGTGCTCGATGGCGTTCGCACACGCCTCGCTGACCGCGATCGTCACCTCCGCCACATCGGCCTCCCCCCCTCCACGCTCGACCACCCAGCGGCGCAGAATGCGGCGGACCTGCGCCAGCGTCCTCGGCTCGGCCGGAAGACGGAGGTGTAGCTCGGCGGGAACGGGGATGTTCTGGAGGGCAACGATCGCCACGTCGTCGCGCAGCCCCTCGACCGGCACGAGGCGCGTTACCGCCGCCAGGCAGGCCTCCTCGGGGGAGTCGGCCTCCTCGACCGCGCGGGCCAGCACATCGATCCCGTCGCTGAGCGGAACGCCCCGGCGCTCGACCAGACCGTCCGTGTACAGGAACAAGATCTCCTCGGACTCGAGCGAGAACTCGTGCTCGGAGCAGCGCCCGTAGGGAAAGGCGCCGAGCGGCGGCGCTGGTGTCGCCTCGATGACGCGAGACCCCGAGGTGCTGATCACGACCGGCGGGAGATGTCCCGCGGTCGCGTACTGGACGGTCGAGGTGAAGGGGTCGAACACGGCGTACGCCGCGGTCGCCATCGCCGGCTCGTCCAACGAATGCACGAAACGGTCGACCAGCTCGAGCGTGCGGCCGGGGCCGTGGCTCTCGATCGCGTAGGAATGGAGCGCCGTGCGCAAACGCCCCATCAGCGAGGCCGCGGCGACCCCGTGGCCAACCACGTCGCCGATGACGAGCCCAACTCGCCCGCGTGGAAGCTCGAAGACGTCGTACCAGTCGCCGCCCACCTCCTCGCGGGCGGGCAGGTAACGCGTCGCGACGGCGACCCCGACGAAGTTGCCAAGCCGCTTGGGCAACAGGCTGCGCTGGAGCGCGACCGAGACGGTGTGCTCGTGCTCGAGTCTTGCCGCCAGAGTCGCGCGCTCGATTGCCGGGGCGACGCGGGCCGCGGCCAGCTGCAGCACGGCGAGGTCGTTCGGTCCGAACGTCCGGGGTCGTAGCGATCCCACGTGCATCACCCCGACGAGGTGGCCCTCGACGATCAGGGGCACCCCGAGTAGCGAGTGGATCCCCTTCTCGCGCAGGATCGGGTTCAGGACGTCGGCGTGGTCGACGTCAGCGATGAAGATCGCCACGCGCTCGGCCGCAATCCGGCCGGCGAAGCCCCCGCCGATCGGGATGCGGACACCGCGCTCGACCTCCTCTTCAATCCCCCTGGCCGCCCGCGCCACGAGCTGCTGGGCTTCCTCGTCGTGCAACAGGATGGCGACGGTGTCCACCTCAAGCGTCTCCTGGACGCGGTTCAGGAGCTCGTTGAGCAGCCGGTCGAGGGGCAGCTCCGACAGCGCGGGGTCGCTGAAGCGGTATGAGCTTCGGACCTGCTCGGACGGCTCGAGGATCGCTTCGGCCGGCTCCAGCGCGACCTGGCCGGATCCCAACCTGGGACGGTGGGTACGGCTAGCCCGTGGCTCGGCCATGCCCGGAAGTGTGCCCGAAGGCGCCGCCGTCAGGCGCCGCCGATTTATCTGATAGGCCGCCGCCGTCCCGCGCCCGCCCGCCCGCCGATTCATTGAGTCGGGTCGGGCGACACGAGCTGTCGCTATGAGGCAGACGCGCGCTACAGCTTCAAGGCAACCCCCGCCGGCAGCACGAGCACCGATCCGCGAGCCGCGCTGTTCAGCAGGGTGCGGGTGGCACCGCTCAGCGTGATCCGCCCGGGAGCGGCGCCCGGCGGAGAGCCGACGACGATCAGGTCGACCGGGGAACCGCTGAGCTCCACCATGCTCGCCCCCAGCTTGGCCGCGAGCGCCTTGGCCGTGTCCTCAGCCGCGCTGTCCCCGCCGGGGGCGAGCGCGATCGAGGAGATCTCGGCGTCGCCATTCCTGCGCAGCCCGGCCGCCGCCACCGCGATCGCCACCGCTCCTCCGTCGAGCAGGCGCTCGGCACTCGTGCCAGGTTCCGCCCGCCCTGGCGGGATCCGATAGTCCGACCCGAACACGATGGCCGAGGCCCCCTCCGCCTCGGCCAGCTGCTCGAGGCCCTCTCCGGTCGAGCCGCTGAACACGATGTGTTTGGGAATGTCCGAATCCTCCAGCCACGCGGCCCCGTGCTCGAGGCGGCGGAGCGCGTCGTGCTCGGCGAGTTCCTCGCGGTCGGGGTCGAACTCGCGTGAGTGGCGGATATAGGCCAGTGAAAGCGAGGCGCCGGCGCGGGCGAACTGCTTCCCCAACGCCAGCGCGTCGTCGTCGTTAGATGTTCCGTCGTAGGAGACGATCAGGTCCGAGCTCATGGGACCGGAATCCTCGGCTAGCACAGGACCCGCCGCATTGGCCATCCGGACAATGATCCGGCCGTAGCGATGTCCAAATGCCAGAGCGGGGCGCCACAGTGGCGTCCCGCTCGACTGCAACCTTTCTTTCGGGCCCGCGGCGGTTTTACCGCCGGAACAACCCGAATCTCCGCCGGCGAGGCGGTGCCGCGGCCTCCTGGGGGTACGTCGACTCGGCCGGGACGGATTCCGCCACCGGGACACGATCAGCCGCCGTCGCCGGCTCATCCGCCACCGGGGCACGATCGGCCGCCGTCGCCGGCTCATCCGCCACCGGGACACGATCAGCCGCCGTCGCCGGCTCATCCGCCACCGGAGCGCGGTCGGCCACCGGGGCCCTGTCTGCCACGGGTGCGCGCTCAGCGACCGCGACCGGCTCTTCGGCGAGCGCAGCCGCCTCGGTGACCACGCGCGGGCGCGAGAAGTAGCGCCCCATCGCGAATGCGGCCAGGCCGACGATTACGACACCCAGGCCGTAGAAGTAGCCGATCCACTCGAGCATCTGCCGGGTGTGACCGCCCATCGGGGCGCCGATCGCGTAAATCGTGTGATGCCAGAGGATGCTGACGACCGGTCCTACCGCGAACCATGCGCCGGCGGCCAACGCAACCCAGCCAGCGGTCAGGCCGCCGACACGAGTCCCCGCCCTCATCAGCATGAGGCCGCCGACGACGGCCACCGCGCCGGGAACGACGTTCAGCCACAGCCGTTGGGTGGTCCAGTGCCAGTGCTGATAACCGCCGAAGGCGTAATGGAAATACGGCCCGACGAAGGGGATGAGTCCGCCCCAGACGCCCAGGAGCAAGATTAGGAGCCCGCTTATCGCGCCGGTGGTGCGCGGCAGGCGCAGGGCCTCGGTCCGGTGGACGGGGGCCGAACGTGATGTGCCGGTTACGGTAGACATGCTTCATGGCTACCCGATGGCATCGGGGGTGAACCCCTCGCACACGTCGGGCCGGCAGCGGCCGGGGTTTATGATCGCCCTATGCCCGACTGCCTCCACTTCACCGACTCCAACGAGGCCAACGAGCTGATCGCCTCGGATCCGATGGCGCTGCTGATCGGCTTCGCGCTGGACCAGCAGGTGCCCGTGCAGAAGGCGTTTTCCGGTCCGCTGGCCATCCGCGAGCGGGTCGGCACGCTTGACGCCGGCGTCCTGGCCGAAGCTGATCTGGACCCGGTGTTCCGCGAGCGTCCTGCCATCCATCGCTTCCCGGGCTCGATGGCCCGGCGCGTGCAGGACCTGGCCGCCCACATACGCGACGAATACGACGGCGACGCCGGCCGAGTGTGGACCGATGCCGCCGACTCGGCCGAGCTGCGTGCGAACCTCTCGGCGCTGCCCGGCTTCGGCGAGATGAAGATCAAGGCGCTGGGCGCGGTGCTGGCCAAGCGCTTCGGGGTCGAGGCGGCCCAGGGCCTGGTGCCGCCGCACCCGACGCTCGGCGACGTCGACTCCGCCCAGGCGTTGCTCGAGTACCAGACGGCCAAGCGGGCTCACAAGGCCGAGTGGACGAAGATGAAGGCGGGCGCCGTCGGAGGCGCCGGCGGCGGGTAGGCGAGCGGCGGCGACCGTGGCGCGCCTCGTCGGCATCAATCACGTGGCGCTCGAGGTGGGCGACATCGACGACGCGCTCGCTTGGTACGGGCGCTTCTTCGAGTTCGAGCTCCGCGGCCGCCACGGCGCGCGGATGGCGTTCATCGACATGGGCGACCAGTTCATCGCGCTGTCCGCGGGGCGCGAACAGCCGGCCGACGAGAGCCGCCATTTCGGCCTGGTCGTCGATGACAAGGAGTCCGTCCGGACGGCCCTGGAGCAGGGCGGAGTCGCGGTCCAGCGGTCGGGATCGCTCGACTTCCGTGACCCGTGGGGGAACCACGTCCAGGTCGTCGACTACCGCGAGATCCAATTCACCAAGACGCCGGCGGTGCTCGATGCGATGAGTCTGGACGGACTCGCCAAGAGCGAGGCGGCACAGCGCGAGATTCGCGAGCGCGGGCTCGCGGGCTGACCGGCGCAGCGGGCGCGCGTCAGCTCAGCTCTGCCACGTGACGGCGAGGCCGTCCCGCCGGCCGAAGCGCTCGAGGTGCGAGCCCACCACCCGCTCCATGCGCTCGTGCTGCTCAGTGTCGGCCGCGGTGACATCGATCCGCAGGGTCCCGTCCACGGCGTGCAGATCGCAGCGGCCGAAGTCGAACTGGATGTAGCCGGCGTCGTCGCCGAACGAGGCGTCGGTTTTGTGACCGAAGTGCTTGCACAGCTGGCGCATGTACGCCACCGGCTTGTCGGTCATGACCTCTGCGTGCGATGTGATCTCGGCCATCGGAGCGACACCCAGGGTAGCGGCCGTGCGAACAGCAGGTTGACCGCCAGCGCCGCCGTCCCGCAGACTCCGATCAGGATCCCCATCGGCACCGCGTCGTGCGACCCAGACAGCCCCACGAGTGGGGCGACCACCGCGCCGGATCCGAATTGCGCCATCCCGAGCAGTGCCGAAGCGCTTCCGAGCGAGCCTTCCTCTTCGGCCAGCGCCACGGCGGTGGCGTTCGGGAACACGAACCCGACGGAGCATAGGATCACGAACAGCGAGATCAGCAGCGGCACGAGGCCGAAGTGGGCCAGCGTGGCGACCAGCGTCCCGATCGCGCCGGCGACGAGCCCGAGCAGCCCGCAGCGGAGCAGCACCGCGGGACCGACGCGGGTTACGAGCCGTGCGCCGAGCTGCGAGCAGCCGATCAGCCCGGCCGAGTTCACCGCGAACACGAGGCTGAAGCCCTGGGCGGAGATGCCGTAGACGTCCTCGAGCACGAACGAGGAGCCGGCCAGGTACGCGAACATGGTGGCGGCGGCGAGCGCGAGCGACGCCGCCGGCGCGATGAAGCTGCGAGTGCGCAGCAGCCGCCCGAAGATGCCGACGGTGACGCCCAGGCCGCCGCCGTGCCGACGCTCGGGCGGGAGCGTCTCCGGCAGCCACAACAGCGTGGCCAGCAGCAAGGGCACGCCGATCGCGGCGAGCACGACGAAGATCCCGCGCCAGGAGGTGATGGCCAGCGCCTGGCCGCCGACCAGCGGGGCGAACACCGGTGCCACCCCCATCACCGCCATCAGCAGCGCGAACACTCGGGCCGCGGCGACGCCCGTGAACAGGTCGCGCACGATCGCCCTAGCGATGACGACGCCGGCGCCGCCGAGCGTTCCCTGGATGAACCGAAGCCCGATCAGGACCCAAATCGAGGGGGCGAGCGCGCACGCCAGCGACGCCGCGATATAGCCGACGAGCCCCGCCAGGAGCGGCCGGCGCCGGCCACGCGAATCGCTCAGCGGGCCGGTGAACAACTGCCCGGCGGCGAGACCCAGCATGCACGCGGTCAGCGTCAGCTGCCCGGTGGACGTGGAGGCGCCGAGGTCGCGTGTCAACGCGGGGAGCCCCGGCAGGTACATGTCCATCGACAGCGGCCCGAATGCCGACAGCGCCCCCAGGATGACGATCAGCCTCGGCCCGCGGGCCGAGCCGGCTCGAGAAACGGACGATCCGCGTCGCTTGCTCGAGCCGCCCCCAGGGATCAAGGCGAGAATGCTACGGGTAGGGTGCCGGCATGGTCCGACCCGGACGCCGTGACCTCGACGTCTTCCCCCCTCGGAGGCCCAGAGCACCAACGGTGGCGGCGGTGGCACTGGCCTGGGTCAGGGCACAGCCGGCGGTGGCGGCGCCGATCGCGAGCGCGCGTAACACGCAGGAGATCAGCGCGCCGGCGCCCACGCGTTAGCCCGGCCCCGCGGTTACTTCGGCGGGAGGGAGCGGGCGTAGCCCACGCCGACCGCCACCCAACGCTCGAGCGCCTCCGGGCTCTCGACCGCCTCCGCGTCCACCCGGAGCCAGCCGTCCATTGCGCGCCCGCGCATCTCGAATCGGCCGACGCCTGCCTCCTGGACGAGGGCATCGGTCTCCTCTGGGTCGCACCGAAGCAGCAGTCCACCCTGCCCGCTCGCGCTCACCGACATGTTGCCGCCGATCAGGAAGGCCAGACCGCCGAACATCTTCTTCTCGACCACGTCATGATCGGTCGCGAGCACCGCGCGGATCCGATCGGCGAGGTCCTCGTCGTAGGCCACGAGCGGATTATTGCGACCTCCGGAGGTGAGCGATGGCCACGGGAAGGTGCCTGTGTGGAGCGGTGCGTTACCGCGTGGACGGCACTTTACGAGACGTGCTGATCTGCCACTGCGAGGAATGCCGGCGCTGGCACGGTCACGTCTCGGCCTGCACCGCGGCCCCGCGCGAGGACCTCGTGCTGACCGAGCAGCGCGGCCTCCGCTGGGTCGACAGCCAGCGCAGTGACGCCCGCGCGCGCCGCGGCTTCTGCGGCGAGTGCGGCTCGAGCCTGTTCTGGGACGCTCCCGGCCGGCCGACGGTCAGCATCGCCGCCGGCACCCTCGACGGCCCGACCGGCCTTCGCGTGGCCGCCCACTGGTATGTCTCCCAGGCCGGCGACTATTACGAACTCGCCGCCGACGGGCTGCCTCACCACGAGCACAGCGCCGAGCAGGAGGGCTAGGACGGGCGGGCCTGCCCGCTGTACTCCTCGTTGGGCAGCATGTTCGTCGCCATCGCCATGCGGTTGGTCAGGTTGTACATGGCCGCCAGCTCGGCGACGTCCCAGGCCTCCTCGAGCGTCAGCCCGGCGTCGAGCAGCGTCCCCAGGTCGTCGCGGGTCACCTCGCGGGGCCGGAGCGTCAGCTTCTCGGCGTAGGCGCAGATGGCGGCCCGTCGGGGATCGAGATCCGCGCGGCGCCAGTCATAAGAGATCCGCTCACCGAGCACGGGGTCCCCCAGCTCCCCCCGCAGCGCGG